>Ga0210395_10003686_pt1 | contig 11740 bp, 7 predicted proteins | sample IncBWH4OmetaG_FD_150861 | JGI IMG/M metagenome (GOLD analysis project Ga0210395, IMG submission 150861) | Forest soil microbial communities from Barre Woods Harvard Forest LTER site, Petersham, Massachusetts, United States - Inc-BW-H-4-O ...
CGGGTGACGGTCGTGTCGGCGGCGGCCGGCAGTGGGAAGACGGTGCTGCTGCGGTCGTGGCTTAGTCAGACGGGGCTGGACGGGCAGGCGGCGTGGGTGCCGACGGGACGCGGGGAGGGCGACCCGCAGCGGTTCTGGGTGTCGGTGGCCGACGCGCTGCGCCAGACATCCAGCGGGGCGGAGCTGGTGCAGGCGGTGTCGGCGGCGCCGGACCTCGACGCGTGGTGCCTGGTGGAGCGACTGCTTGAGAACCTGGCACCGCTGGCGGAACGGCTATGGCTGGTAATGGACGACGTGCACGAGCTGGACGCGGAGGCGCTGCGCCAGCTTGAGCTGCTCGTGATGCGCGCCCCGCGCGAGCTGCGGTTGGTGCTCGCCGCCCGGCATGACGTGCGGCTTGGCCTGCACCGGCTGCGACTGGAAGGTGAGCTGGCTGAGATCCGCGCCGACGACCTGAAGTTCACCCAAGCCGAGGCGGGACAGCTGCTGGCGGCCGCAGGGGTCGAGCTGCCTGCCCCGGTGCTGGCCGCCCTGTATGAGCGGACCGAGGGCTGGGCGGCGGGGCTGCGGCTGGCGGCGCTGTCCCTGGCCGGGCACCCGGACCCGGTGCGGTTCGCCGCGGAATTCTCCGGCAGCGAGCGGACCGTGGCGGAATACCTGCTGGCCGAGGTGCTGGAAAGGCAGCCGGAAGAGGTGCGGCGGCTGCTGCTGCGCACCAGCGTCCTCGGCCGGGTCAACGGGGACCTGACCCGCCTGCTGACCGGGGACGACGGCGGGGAGCGGATCCTGCAAGACCTGGAGCGGGCGAATGCGTTCGTAGTCTCGCTGGACGGGGCGCGGACCTGGTTCCGCTACCACCAGATGTTCGCAGGGCTGCTACAACTGGAGTTGCGGCGCACTGAGCCAGGCGAGGTGGCCGGGCTGCACCGGGCGGCAGCGGTATGGCTTGCCGGGCACGGGTTCCCTGTGGAGGCAGTGCGGCACGCCCAGGCCGCGGGAGACTGGGACGTTGCCGCGCGGCTGCTGGCCGATCAGTGGCCCGGTCTTCATCTTGACGGGCAGGCCGCCACTATCCACGAGCTCCTCGCCGGGTTCCCCGCCGACCTGCTCTCGACCGACGCCGGGCTCGCGGCGGTGGCCGCAGCCGATGAGCTGGCGCAGGGATCGCTGGAGGCGGCGGAGCGGTGCGTGCACCTGGCCGAGCAGGCGTCGACGTCGGCACCCGAGGCCCGGCGGGGGCAGCTACGCCTGCTGCTCGGAGTTGTCAGCTTGCTGCTGGCCAGCCAGCGCGGGAACCGGCCTGGCGTGTCAGAAGAAGCGCAGCGACTGGAGGCTGAGACCGAGGACGGGGATGCTCAGCCCGGCCTCGAGGAGGACCTGTACGCCCTGGCCCTGATCAGCCGCGGTAGCACCGAGTTCTGGGCGGCCGGGGCGGACGCAGAGCGCTACCTGGACAGCGGCCTGACACTGGCCCATCGGATTGGGCGGCCCTATCTCGAGTTCATCGGCCTCGCCCACCAGTCGGCGGTCGATTACTACAAGTCGTTTAGCTGTGCTGCCGAGCACGCCACGGCGGCGGTCGAGTTGGCCCGACGGCACGGCTGGAGCAACGAGCCGGCCTTCGGCGTAGCCTGCATGGTGCTCGGGAGCGCGCTGATCCATCAGGGACAGCTGGACGAGGCCGAGCCGTGGGTGCAACGCGCCGAACGCACCCTCAGGGCCGAAACACATCCCGGACCTGTCCTGAGTACCCGCAGCACCCGCGGGATACTCGAGCTAGCGCGCGGGCAAGACATCGAGGCGCTGGCCGCCTTCAAGGCAGCGGAGCGGGTGGCTAAGCAGTTCGCCGGACCGCACCACGGCGTCCTCCCGCTACGCGCAATGGTGGTGCATGTCCTGGTGCGCCTCGGCGAGACCGAGCGCGCCGAGCAAGCCCTGGCCGGGCTCAGCCAGCAGGACCGCGAATATGGGGACATCCGCATCGCCACCGCGGCGCTGCGGCTCGCCCAAGATGACCCGCACGCCGCGCTCGCCGCGCTCGCCCCGGTCCTGGACCGCACCCATCCTGTCTTCTGGGAGATCTGGGCGGCTCTGGCGTACGTACTGGAGGCGACCGCCAGGGAAGCGCTCGGCGATCAGGCCGCCGCGGACAGCGCTCTTGAGCGAGCACTGGACCTCGCCGGGCCCTACGGCGTGGTGACCCCGTTCTTCCTTCACCTCGCACCAGGCCTGCTCGAGCGCCACTCGCGGTACCCCACGGCGCACGCGTCCCAACTCACCGAGATCCAGAGCGTCCTGTCCGGAACCCGGCCCTCGCCTCCCCACCGGACGCGGCCGTTGCTCGAGGCGCTCAGCGAAAGCGAGCTTCGCATGCTGCGCTATCTGCCGACCAACCTAACGGCGCCGGAGATCGCCCGCGAACTGTATGTGTCGCTGAACACCGTGAAGACCCACATCCGCAACCTGTACGCCAAGCTCGGCACCCACCACAGGGCCGAGGCCGTCGACCGCGCCCGCGCGCTGGGCCTGCTCGCTCCCGGGCGCCCCCGCTGGGATGCCGCTGGCTAAGCGACTTGGAGCACGGCCGGCGCGAGGTGTTCGAGCGGCCTGACGCCCGACGCGAGGTCAACGTCGCCGGCGCCTGGCGGCATGAGTATCACGTGGTCCGTGTGCTGGCAAACGGCACCGGCAGGTAGGTTGCGACCGGCCCCAGACTGGTGGGCCGCGTCGACCACATTGGCGGAACCCATGGCGATCATCCTCGCGTAGCGAAGTAGTGCCCTTCGTCGAGGTCGGCGATCAGGCCGGGGTGGGTCGGTGCCCAGCCCAGCCGCTGGCGGGTCAGCGCGCTCGAGGTGGAGTTATCCGCGGTGACGAACATGCCGAGGAAGCCAAAGTGCCCGGCCGCGTCCTCGGGGGCGATGCTGGCCGTCGGCACGCCGAGGTTGCGGCCGATGGCCTCGGCGAACTCGCGGAAGGGCACGCCCTCTTCGGCCACGCCGTGCAGCCGCGAGCCGGGCGGGGCGGACTCCAGCGCGAGCCGGAAGAGCCGGGCGGCATCCTGGGTGTGCACGGCCGGCCAGCGGTTGCTGGTTGATGGCGACGGCGCCGTTCTTGACAGTTATCTCGTTCTCCTTTGGCGGCGTGTACGACGCCGGCCCTACCTCGATCGCGCCGCGCCTCGTGTGCAGCCAGGCGGCGCTGCCGGCCGACAGCTCTGGGCGGCCCGCCTCCGCGGACTCTTTGTACAGCTGCGACTCGCTCATAGCCTGACTCCTTCTCCGGCGGTCGTTCCCACGCTCGGACGCTACTGGCCGTCCGGGTGAGCGAGTGTCATGCCGATCGTGCGATGTCACCTGGGCGAGGGTGCGGGTAGCGGGCGCTCTCGGCCGGTCCTACGACGATGGCTCCGGCGGCTCGCCGACCGGCAGCCGACGGACCTCGATGAGCTCGAGGCCGAGCGCCTCGACCTCGGCCAGCACGCCGTAAAGGGCGGCCTGGTCGGCCAGCACGCCCGTCAGCACCGTGTCGCCGCCGTCCGCCTGGGCCCGGAGGGCGGGAAACGCCGAGCTGATCGTCTCGCCCAGCAGGCCGCCGACACGGATCTGATACCGCTGCCGTTGGGCTTGGCGTTCCGCGCCCATTACGGGCGGACCCCCCGTCTGTCCGCGGCGCGGCCGCCAGTGGGCGCGCCGCAGGTGATGAGCTTGATGATGACCCTCCCGTCGTCCAGTCCCGGCCGCGAGCCTGGTTCCGGTTGGGATGAGCGGCAATCACCCGGTTGAGGTGATTCCCGCCAGACCAGCCTGGTCCTATGTCGACGCGGCTTAACGTCCGCAGGCGAGCTCCCAGCTCACCGGCTTGCGGGTCGCCGAGTTCCTGGAAGAGGTCCAGGGCCTGTTGCCAGGATGCGTTCGCGGCGTCGGCTTCGCGGAGGTCGTGCAGCAGGTCGCCCAGGGCACGGAGGGTCTGCGCCTGGCCATGACGGTCGCCGGTGCGCTGGCGGACGCTCAGGGCACGCCGGAAACAGTCCACGGACGTGTCGTGCTCGCCAGTCGCGCGGTAGCTCTCGCCGAGGGTATGGAGCGCGATTCCTTCGAACATGGAGTGGTCCGTCGCGCGGGCCAGATCCAGTGCCTGCTGGAGGACGGATATAGCGTCACCGGATCGTCCCAGCTTGAGGTGGGCCTCCCCCAGGTTGATCAGCGCGATCATCTCACCGTGCTGGTTGTGTATCTCCCGGGCGATGGCGAGCGCCCGCCGGAAGCAGCTCAGGCCGTCGTGGCACCTGTCCATGGCCAGGTAGGCGGCCCCGATGTTGTTCAGCGCGGCTGCCTCGCCGAGCCGGTCGCCGATGTCCCGGCGGATCAGCAGCGACTGCTGCCAGCAGTCCACGGCATCGGTGAACCAGAGGCCGGAGTAGGCGCACCCGAGATAGTCCAGCACCCAGGCCTCACCGAAGCGGTCCCCGCAGCGGCGGGCAGCGCGCAGCGCGATCCGGGCGCAAGCGATCGATTCGGCCTTGGGCTTGCGGAGATCGAAGTAGTTGAACAAGGCAACGGGCAGCTGCCACGCGATGTGGTCGTGCCCCATTTGCGCGGCGGAGCGGACGCAGGCCAGCAGGCTGGCACGCTCGGCGTCACACCACGCCAGTGCCTGCTCATAGCCGGCGAGGGGCAGCGGCTGGCACCCCGGTGGCGGAGGATCGAAGGGAACGTGGCGGCGGCCGGGATCGAGCAGTTGGCCGGCGGCGTCGGCGGTGTGCAGGTACCAGGTGAGCACCCGGAGGAGGGCGGCCGCGCGGTCCGCGGGGCTGTCGTCGATGGCGGCACGTTCAGCCGCGTAGGCGCGCAGCAGGTCATGGAACCGGTACCGGCTGGCCGACGCCTCCTCCAGCAGATGCGCGGCGGCCAGCGCTTCCAGGAGCTGCCGCGCCTCAGCTGTGCCCGTAGCGGCCAGCGCCGCGGCGGCGGGGATGGCGATGTCCTGTCCCGGATGCACCCCGAGCAGGCGGAACATGCGGGCGGTTCCAGCGGGCAGAGCCTGATAGGACCAAGAGAATACGGTCCGCACCGACGTGGCCGGGTCGTCGTCGGCGGTAAGCACGTCCAGCCGATCCCGGGCCGCCGTCAGCTGGGCGGCCAGCGCGGCCAGCGTCTGGCGGGGACGGGAGATGGCTCGTTCGGCGGCGATCCGCAGCGCCAGCGGCAAGAACGCGCACTCGGCGGCGATGGCTGCCACCGCCGGAGGTTCGGCGTCGGCTCGCCGCGCCCCCAGGATCTGGCGCAGCAACGTCGCGGCCTCGTCAGGGAGGAACGGGGCGAGGGTGATCTGGGCGGCGCCGTCGCGTGCCCCGAGTCCCGGCAGGCGGCTGCGGCTGGTCACGATCACGGCAGAGTCCCGGGCTCCGGGTAGTAGCGGCCGGACCTGCCCGGAAGACGCGGCGTTGTCGAGCACGATCAGGATCCGCTTGCCCTCGAGCAGCGACCGGTACATGGCGGCGGCCTCGTCAAGGTCACCGGGGATGCGCTGGGCGGCGATGCCAAGCTCACGCAGGAACCGGGCCAGCACGGCCAGCGGATCGGCGGGGGCCGCCCCGGCGGCGGCATGTCCGCGCAGGCTGGCGTACAGCTGACCATCGGGGAACCGGCTGGCCATCCGATGTGCCCAGTGGACTGCCAGCGCGGTCTTGCCGACCCCAGGCGTGCCGTTGATCGCCGTGATCACGACCGTGGCGGGCATGCCCGCACCCGAGGTGCCGAGCAGCTCGTCGAGCTGGCCCAGTTCGGCGTCCCGGCCGGTGAAGTAGCTGACATCCGGCGGCAGCTGCCGGGGCATCAGCTGCGCCTCCGGCACGATCGCGGCCGGCTGCCGGGCCGGGAGCGAGTCGCCGGCCAGGATCTGCTGGTGTAGCTCGGCCAGCTCCAGGCCGGGATCGACGCCCAGTTCGGCGATCAGGTGCTCGCGAAGCTGCCGGTAGCAGGCCAGGGCCGCGGCCCGCTGCCCTGTCCGGTACAGCGCGGTCATCAGCTGGCCCCAGGGTCGTTCCCGCAACGGGTGGGCCGCCACCAGCATCCGCAGGCGTGCGATCAGCGCCGCGTCGCGCCCGAGGATCAGTTCCGCGTTGGCCCTGTCTTCTTCGGCCAGCAGCCGCCGCTCGGCCAGCCCGGCGAGCACCGCGCCGGTATCGCCGTCGACGGTCACGTCCGAGGCCGGAGGGCCGCGCCACAGCACGAGGGCCTGATCCAGCAGCCGGGCCGCGGTCGTGGCGTCGCCGTCATCCAGTGCTCGCCGTCCCCGCTCCGCCAGGTCATCGAACACCAGCATGTCCACCTCGTCGGGCGCCACCTCAAGGCGATAGGCATCGCCCACGGGCACGAGCCGCGGCAGCCCGGCATGCTGCGGCAACCGCAAAGACCGCCGCAGTGCCGACACATACGTGCGGATCACTCGCGGCGCGGACGGCGGAGCACCGTCAGGCCATAGCGCGGCCGTCAGCCGGTCCCGGCTGACCGGCCGTCCCGCATTCACCAGCAGCACCGCTAGCAACGCTCGCGGCTTCGGCGGCAGCACAACCGGCTCGCCGCCGTCCGCCTGGGCCTCGACCGGCCCTAAAATCCGGAACCGCATCCGGATCTCCCTCCCGTCGGCCAGCCAAACACCCCGCCGGGCGGCGCGCGCCTACGCGCGCGGCCCGCTAATACAACGGTGCCGTCCGCCGGCTGGTTCACACCATCGCGAGAACCGAGCCCCGGCCGCCTGGCCTGCGGCTGAATCAAACCTGGACACGCGCTGGTCCCCGGCTGGACGCGGCACCAGCACTGTGGGGTCAGGGCCCGCGCCGCCCATCCACAGGGAAAGCCGGGTGCCTTCGGGAGACGGGGAACGGGATGCGGATCTTTCCGGCGAGCGTCTGCCTGTTTCGCGCTATCGACACGACAACGATCCAGACGACAAGTTAGGTCAGGAGCATCACACATGCACCTCCAGCACAGCGCCCTCCTGGGCCGAATCCGCTGGCCGCACATCACCGTGCTGGCCGCGCTCGCACTCGCCGGCGGGCTGATGGCCACGCCCGCGTCCGCGGCCGCATCCGGCACCTGGACCCTCACCGGCAGCATGAACGCCCTGCGTGTCGACGATACCGCCACGGTCTTGCCGGACGGCGAGGTACTCGTGGCCGGCGGCGACTCCACCGGCACCAGCGCGGAACTCTACAATCCCGCGACAGGAACCTGGACCCTGACCGGCAGCTTGATCACCCCCACGTACAGCGCGACGGCCACCCTGCTCACCGACGGGGACGTCCTGGTCGCGGGCGGCGGCGGGACCACGACGGACACGGCCGAGCTGTACAACCCGGCAACAGGGACCTGGGCGCTGACCGGGAACCTGCACACCAACCGCGAAGACCAGACCGCGACCCTGCTCAACAACGGAGAGGTACTCGTGGCCGGCGGGTTCAGCGAGAACGCCCCCTTCACGGAGCTATCCAGCGCCGAGCTGTACAACCCCGCGACCGGGACATGGACGCCGACCGGCAGCCTGAGCACCGCCGTCTTCGACGCGACCGCGACCCTGCTTGAGAACGGCAAGGTGCTCGTGGCCGGCGGCGTGACCACCACCGGCTCGGCGGTCACCGCCGCGGAACTGTACAACCCGGCGACGGGCAAGTGGACGCCGACCGGCAGCATGAACGCCGCCCGCGCAGGCGGGAACGCGACCTTGCTGCCAAACGGCGACGTCCTCGCGACGTCAGGCTTCGGCATCGGCACTGAGAACGGCGGCCCGTTTGCCGAGCTTTACACCCCGGCGACCGGCCAGTGGTCTCCCGCCATCAACGGGCTGCCGAGCCTCTACGGCTGCTCGGGCGTACTGGCGTGCTTCGGCAGCAGCGCCACGCTGCTCGGCGACGGCGACGTCCTGGTCGCCGGCGGGGACGCCGGCCTGGCCTCGAACTCGCACAGCAGCAGCGAGGCCGTCCTGTACAACCCGACCGCCAACTCCTGGACCACCACCGGCTCACTCAATGTCTCTCGTCTCTTCCAGACGGCGAGCCTGCTGCAGAACGGGCAGGTCCTGGTAGCCGGCGGGGAATCCTTCGCCAAACACGCACCCACCGGCGTGGTGAGCGCGGAGCTGTACACCCCCTGAGCAGCCAGCTCATCAGCACCTGGGCCGCTCGGGGCGCGGCGCGCCGGGCGGCCCAGCCATCAAGAGATAGGAGCGGGAATGAAAACCTTCAGGGTTCACCCTCAGCAACGCTACCGCGATCAACGACAACGGCCAGATCGTCGCCAACGGCTCCAACGCCCAGGGCCAAGAACACGCCTTCCTGCTCACACCCGGCTAACGTGCGAGCTCAGGACTTCCACAGCTCGGGGAAGGCGACATGGCTGCGACATCGAACCAGGTCACAGCCTGGTACGTGAATCAAGGGAAGGAGGCAGTCCGCCTTTAGAGGGGCCCGGCCGATTCCGGGGAGTCGGCGGCCGGGGGGTCAGCGGAATGGACGATTGCGCGGAGATCCGCACCGAGCTCGGCGTGTACATCCTGGGCGCGATCAGCCCGGCCAGACGGGCCGCGGTGGCCCGGCATCTCGCCTCGTGCCAGCAGTGCCGGGAGGAGGTCGCCGGGCTCGCCGCGCTACCTGGCCTGCTCCGCAGGCTGCCCGCCGCAATCGCGGACGAGCCGCCGAGCCGCGTCGGCCGGCCCGCGGATGCCGAACAGATAGGCGTCCTGCGGGGTGACATGATCACCCGGATCAGCCGACGGCGGCGCCGCAATCGGTGGGTGGTGATCGCGGCCGCCATCGCGGGGCTCGCCGCCGCGGCCGTCGCGGGGCTCGCCGCGGCCGGCGTCGGATGGGCATAGCGGCTGAGTCGGCCAGGGCCGCCGACGGCGCCGCGGTCACCGTCCTGTGCCTGGGGCATGCGGGCGGCCCCAGAAGGGCCGCCCGCATGTCGGTGCTATCGGTGAAGTCAGCTCACGGGTTCGGTTGAGACGGCGTCGGCGGCCAGCACGACGGCGTGACCGGGGACGATCGCCAGGGCGGCGAGGCTCCCCGGTGCGGCGCTGCCGGCGCCGAAGCTCGTGGCGCCGGCGGTGACGGTGAACGCGCTGCCGGCGGTGCTGGCGAAGACGAACGCGCCGGCCGGGTCGGCGACGGCCAGCCCGCCCGATGACCCGGACGGCAGCGGCGCGGGGGTTCCCCAGCTGCCGCCCGCCAAGTGCCAGGAGTAGGACGAGCCGAACACCGCGATCGCGTCGCCGGCGCCGTCGATCGCGGTGGACGCCGAGCTGAAGGACGCGGTGGACAGTATCGTCGGAGCGCTCCAGGCCCCGGCGGGGGATCGTGTCGCCACCCCGGTGTGGCCCGTTACCGACCAGACGATCGATGCCTGCCCGGCGTTATTGAGCGCGACCCTCGTGACCCCGGTTAGGTGGTAATCGTTGTTTCCGAAACCGAGGGCTATCTCGACCGGCGCGGAGAACCCGCCCGTGACCGTGCCGGAGATCGCCCAGACGTTGTTGAGCCCCCCGTTGAACGTCACGATCGCGTCGCCGGCCGGGCTGACGGCCAGGCTGATGCCATGCGCCGGGCCCTGGTTGTTTTCCAGCTCCAGCGTCGTGTCCGGCCCCCAGCTGCCGCTGCCAGCCGGGAGGACCGAGTCGATGACGTCGCCGGGAGATACGACCCAGACGGCGATGACGTTGCCGGAGCCGTCCACACCGATCGTCAGCCCGCCGGGAGACAGGTCAAGTCCGGTGTCGAGGGTCACCGGCGCACCCCAGCTGCCGCCGGCCGGCCGCGCGGCCGCCTCTACCACGGGGACGCACGTCGAGCACGCCTCGTAGCCCCACAGCGCGACCGCCTCGCCGCCCGGGGTGACCGCCACGGCCACGCGCTGTCCCGAGCGTGGCGCGTTGCCGCCCTGCCCCAGGTCCGTCGCCTGCCAGGTCTTGCCGTTCGCGCTGGTGCACACCTGGACGTGCGTGGTGCCGTTGGCCGCCGTGAAGGTCCCGCCGGCCGCCATGGCCCCGGCTTGGTTGACCGCCACCGAACCGCCGCACGATCCCGGCAGCGGGACCGGTGCCGACCAGGTGCCCGCCAGCGCGGGTAGCGCGGGCGAGACCCCGAACGCGATCAGGCCCGCCGCTGCCGCCAGGGCGCCCCGGCCGATCCACCTCCATGAACGTGCGTGCGATTGAGCATGCTGCATGATGTCCTCCCTGACATGTGCGGTTGCTAGCCGCGCGCCGGCATGGCCGGGCAGGAAGGCACAGACTGAGCGCTCATCGCCAACCGCATGACGCCTCCCCGCCGCCCCGCTCGGGCTGTCGCGGCACTCATGGTGGCGGCGGTGCACGGTGAGAGGTTCGTGCTGGTCCGCCGCCTGACACCCGGTATCACGGACCGATTGCTTGACCGGTTCAGTGGACCCGGGGTGAACCATCCCGCGGCCGTGGACGTGGCAGTAATCGGCGGCGCCTGGCCTGAGCGAGGACACAGCGAGGAGGTGCGGGCCGCGCCTGCCGGTCTTCGGCCCGTGCGTCAGCGCCGGATGCCCGGTGCGCGGGTTCCCCCTTCGCGAGGGAAGGTTCCGCGGCCGGGACCTGGACCGCCCAGGTCGAGCTGGGCTGCAGCTATGCCGGGGAGGCCGTGATCGACGGGGCGGGTGACGCCCTGGCCCTGTGCGAGGCCAGCAACGCCGAAGAGCAAGGGACCTTTGACGCCACCCGGCTGCCCGCGGGGGGAAGCTGGTCGGCGCCCAGGTGCTCTCCACCCACGACATCTTTAATCTAGCGGCGGCGAGCGACACGGCCGGGACCTTCGTTGTCGCCCTGCAGGACAACACCACCGACGCGGTGACCGCGCTGACCAGCGCGCCAGGCGGCGGGTTCGGCACCCCGGCCGCGTTCACCGGATACGCTCTCGGCAGCCTTGCCGAGGCCGCCAACGGGGAGGCGACGCTCCTGCTCAACAGCGCCTCCGGCGAATTTGAGTCCGCTGAGCCGGTCGGCTGACCTACCCGTGCAGGAGGCCCGGCGATCGTCTCGTCATGATCGCCGGGACCGGTGGCCCAGGATGAGCCGCCACCCTTCGTTCGGGGAAATCGATTTTTATTAATCCGAACGGCGGGGCGGCTTCCCCTGGCTAAGGCAGGATCTCGATGTACCCGTCCGTGCCGTGGACGCGGATCCGCTGCCCATCCCGGATCAGCCTGGTGGCGTGCTCCACGCCCACCACGGCCGGGAGGCCGTACTCGCGGGCGATCACCGCGCCATGGGTCATCAGGCCCCCTACCTCCGTCACCAGGCCCTCGATCGCGACGAACGCGGGCGTCCAGCTGGGGTCCGTGTAGGCGGTGACCAGGATGTCGCCCGCTTCGAGATCGGCCTGCGCCATGTCCAGGATGACGCGCGCCCGTCCCTCCACGGTCCCGGCGGAAACGGGCAGGCCGGTCAGCGCGCCGGCCGGGACATCGGCGCGTCGGTACGTCCCGGCGAGGGCCTCGCCGTCCGAGGTGAGCACCCGGGGCGGCGTGAGCGCTTGATACGAGCCGAACGCATTCTTGCGCTGGCCGATGAGCTGGTCATCCACCTGGTTCGTGCGCGCGACGTCGTGCAGCTCTTGGAACGTGAGGTAGAAGATGTCTTCCCTGTCGTGGAGCACGCCGGCCTGGACGAGGCGCTCGGCGTCAGCCAGCAAGGCCTGCTTGTAGACGAAGTACCGGCT
>Ga0210395_10003688_pt1 | contig 11738 bp, 6 predicted proteins | sample IncBWH4OmetaG_FD_150861 | JGI IMG/M metagenome (GOLD analysis project Ga0210395, IMG submission 150861) | Forest soil microbial communities from Barre Woods Harvard Forest LTER site, Petersham, Massachusetts, United States - Inc-BW-H-4-O ...
AGACAGCCACACAACCAGCCAAAGACGTAAACCCGCACCCCAAACCAGTGCGCCACCTGGACCACCGGCAGCCCGCACGAATGAACCTGCAACAGCCCCTACAGGCAGCTATATGGGCCATTCATCCCAGGGTCAGCGGGAGAGAAGCGCGCGCTTGGCCGTTTCCTGGTGGTCGGTGACGATCCTCACCAGATCGGGGTCGCGCGGGCTGGCGAGGAACTCTTGGATACGAACGACAAAGTCCGGTGACACCGCCGGGTACGGGAACAGCGCGTTCGCGAGCTGCACCCGCATGTGCCCGCTGCGCGTGGCGAAGATCTCGGGTATCCCGGCGAGGTAGCGCTCCGCGTAGGGGGCTAGCAGGCCCGCGTGTTCCGGCTGCATCATGCCGCGCGCTACCGCCGAGACGGTTTCCGGGCCAGGGCTGCCTTCCGTGAGCAGCCGCCAGGCGGCTTCCTTGTGCCGCGCGTCCGGGATGGCGGCCCGGCAGGCGGCGGCAAAGCGGCGGCTCGCGTCGGAGGGGTACCTCGCCAGTTCGGCGTCGATGCTCGCGTCGTCGGCCCGGCCGGCGACCGCCAGCCGCTGCAGGAGCGACCAGCGCAGCTCGGTGTCAAGCGCGAGATCGTCCATCAACGCAGAGATCAGGTCGAGCTGGTCAGCGGTGCTAGCCGTCCAGCTGAGCAGCTCGACCCAGGTCCGCTGCCGGCCGTCGGCTGAGCGCAGCGCCTGCACAGCGGCCTCGGCCAGCAGCCGTTTGCCTTCGGGGGAGGAAAGCCGGGTCAGGATCTGCTCGGCCTGCCCGTGCAGCGCGTGCAGCATCGAATCGGAAGGCTCCGACCGCATGCCGTCGGCCAGCATCGCCGCGAACGCGGACACCGGCAGTTCGGCCTGCCACACCATGTCGATGACCGAGTTCCAGCACACAGCGCGAGCGGCCGGGTCCGGCAGTTGGCCGACCGACGAAAGCACCGTGTCCAGCGACCGCGGATCGAACCTGACGATGACGTAGCCGGTGTCATCGTCGTTGAGCAGGATGAGATCGGGCTGGCGCGTACCGGCGAGCCCCGGCACCGGCGTCCTTTCTCCCACCACGTCGACCTCCAACCGACGCGTACGGGCCAGCTCCCCATCGGCATGCTCGTACAAGCCGATCGCCACGTGATGCGGGCGCAGTACCGCTCCCTCCTGCACGATCGTGAACTCAGCGACACCAGCACCGAGTTCGCAGCGCAGCCGGTTGGGCCCCGGGGTTTCCAGCCATGCCCTCGACCAGGCCGTCAGGTCCTGGCCCGAGCTGGCCGCCATCGCGGCGATGAGGTCCGCCAGCGTCGCGTTGCCGTAGGCGTGCCGTGCGATGTAGTCACGCAGCCCGGCGGTGAAGTTCTCCTCGCCCACGTAGGCCGCCAGCTGCCGGAGCACGGAAGCGCCCTTCGCGTAACTGATCCCGTCGAAGTTCGCGATCGCCTCGCTCACCGTGGCCGCGCCGGACGCCACCGGATGAGCGGACGGCAGCTGGTCCTGCGCGAAAGCCGGGATCTTCTCACCAACCGAGAACACCGACCAGGCTTGCGGGGACAGCCCCCTCCGCACCGAAGCAAACGACGCGCAGAACTCCGCGAACGACTCGCTGAGCCAGAGGTCGTCCCACCACTCCTGCGTGACAAGGTCACCGAACCACATGTGCGCCATCTCGTGCAGCACCACGTTCGTCCGGAGCTCGTCCATCGGCGCGTTGGTCCCGGAACGGAACAGCAGCTGCTCGGAGACCAGCACGCAGCCCGCGTCCTCGCTCGCCAGGCAGCTCAGCTCCGGCACGAACACCTGGCCGTATTTGGCGTACGGGTAAGGCGCGCCGAGCCACGAGGTGTAGAAATCCAGCCCCTTCGCGGTCAGCTCGAACAGCGCCCGCGCGTCAAGATCGGCCGCCAGGTCGGCACGGCAAGCCAGCTCGAGCGGGATCTTTTGGTAAGACTCCCTTTCCACGTGGTAGTTGCCCGCGACCACGGTCGTGGTGAACGACGGCAACCGCGGGGTCCGCAGAAAACGGAAGGTGCGAGAGTCAGCATCACAGCGTTCGGAAGAATAAAGGGGTTGATTGGACAGGACTGCCCAGCGTTCGGGAGCCTTCACGGTAAACGTGAACTCCGCCTTCAGGTCCGGCTGGTCGAAACAGGCGTACGCCGTGCGCGCGTACGCCTGCGCTAGTTTTCCGTAGATGTAGGTCCCGCCCTCATCCGAGCGGTGCATGCCGGTGCCCGAGGCGGTGTACGAGCAGTCAGCCACCACCATCAGCTCATTGCGCCCGGCCAGGGCGGGCAGCGCGATGCGGCCCTCTCTATACGGAACATCAAGCGGCACGCCGTTCAGCGTGATCTCGTGAACTGTTCGCGCCACCAGGTCGACGTGGCTGGCGGCGCCAGGCTCGGCGCAGTCGAACCGGATTCGCGAGACCGAGCCGAAGATCTCCGCGCCCCGCGTGAAGTCCAGCGCGACATCGTAGGAATCGACCCGTAGCAGCCGCGCGCGTTCCGCTGACCCGGCGCGAGTGATCTCAGGGGCACGCATCGGGGGAAACGATACCATTTCGCTATGAGCGGGCCCTTCACATACCGGTACGCGACACCTTCTGTGCTGGCCGGTGACATGCTGTCCTTCGCGACCTCGGGCGGCGTGACCGAAGCCGGGGTGGTGGCGCACCCGTACTTCTTCACCGGGTTCCTCGCCGAACCGGGTCCCGCGGCCCAGGCGCTGCTGGCGACCGCCGCGATCGCCCGCGCGCAGTACTACGTGGCGACTGGCACGGCCGTTCGCTCACGGCCGGGGGTCAGGTACGGCACCATCGACCCGGTCGTGACCAGCAACACCGACCGGCTGCGGTTCGAGTCGTTCTCGAGCTGTTGCGGCGTCCACGCGCGTCTCGACTTGCCGCCTGGCACGCTCACGTCCCCGCCGGTCACGTCCGGCACGACGAACGTGGACTTCAACCCCCCGATGCGCGCCGCCCTGGCCGGGGCCGTCGCGACCGCGAGCCAGATCCTCCTTAAGGTCGGCGACGAGGAGTTCACCGCCGTCACGGAGGCCGGATCGGTGACCGAGCGGAAGGTCGACCTGCCGGACCGCTGGGTCAAGGGCTTCGGCGAGGTGTCCGCGCTGCACGCCGGCATGCGGTTGATCGCCGAGGTCGCTGGCCCGGACGCTTCGCGTTTCCTGACCGGTCTCCCGCGCACCGCGCGCGATCCGCTCTGGGCCGTGCCCAGCGGGCGGACGCTCTCTCTCGCTACTGCATCCTCGACCACGGCCGCCTGCCTGGCGGGGCCGGAGCGGCTGGCCGAGCTGCGCCCGCTGCTTCGGTTCGCCAAGAAGCTGCGCGTCTACGGGGCGCCTGGGGCGGGGTCGCTGCCCGCCGCGAGCGCCTGGGAGCTCACGCTCGGTGCGGCCGGCGCGCGCTTCACGCTCACCCTCAGCCCCGAGAGGAACCGCGGCTTCTCCGGCGAAGGCGCGCTGCTGTCCGCGCTGTCGCTCCCAACCCTGGCGGAGGATGCCTCCCTGATAGGCCTCCTGCTTGGGTGGGACCCGGTCATCAACCTGTCCCGCCTCACCGCTTCCTCTTCTCTTTCTACTGAACGAACCGTTGCGGCTCTGGCGACCCTCGCTGCCTCCGGTAAGGTGGGGTACGACCTGGCGGACGCCGCCTACTTCCACCGGGAACTGCCGCTGGGCGAGGACGTGGAACGGGTCCATCCGCGGCTGGCCGACGCTCGTTCGCTCGTGGCGGCCGGTCAGGTCACGCTCGCGGACGGGGGAGCGACGTCTGGGGGACACCGCGTGACGTTCGGTCCCGTCGGCACGGGGCAGGACACCTGCACGTGCCCTTGGTACGGCAAGCACCAGGGCACCAGAGGCCCCTGCAAGCACGTCCTCGCCGCTCGCATCGCCTGTTCTCTGTCAGCACCGGCCGGCCGTGGCGCTGGAGGGTGAGCGGGTGGGGTCTGCTTCAGCGAGGGCCATCGAGGAGGCTGTGCTCGCGCGGGATCCTGGCCGGGTTCGGTTGCTGCTTGCGGAGGCGACGGACGCCGAGCGGGTCGCGTGTGCGCGTGAGCTGAAACAGTTCCTGGCTGAACCCGTCGCCGAGGAGTTCATGTCGCGACTGCGGCTGGCCGAGACATTCGGCTTCGTGGCCGCGGTCGCCGGCCTGGCTGGCGCGCGGACGCGGGTCCAGCGGGCGCTGGCCGGCCTGCCCGGCGAGTACTGGCACCAGGAGATCGGCGCGGATTATCACGCCGGATACGACGCCGTCGCGGGGGTGCTGGCCGACCGTAACCCGCCGTGGCTGGCCGAGATGATGGACGGCTTGCTGCGGCTTAGCGCCAGGGAACGCGGCTGGATCGATGCCTGGCAGCTGGCTCGGCGGCTGGTCCGGCTCGGAGCGATCGGCCGGCCAAACGTCCCTGAGTACGCGAGCCTGATGGTGTCGTCGATCTTCAACACCCACGGGGAGCCGCTGCCGCTCATCGCGCTGCTCTCAGATCCGGGTTTGCTCGACGACGAGGTGTGGCGGCTGTTCACCGAGCCGTCCGTCGCGGAGGTATACGCGCTCGACGAGAACTGGGCGGACGCGCTCACCGTCCTGGCCGCGCGGGGGCGGCTGGACAGGGACCGGCTGCTTGACGAGTGCCTCGGTGCGTTCCTGCGCGGCTTCTCGCCCAAGCACGTCGGCTGGTACGTGACCTTGCACGAACGGCTCGCGCCCTCTCATGAGGAGATGGCGGCTCGCGGCTCGCTGTACCTCGCGCTGCTCGCCGCGCCGGGCAAGCCGGGGGTACTGCTTGGCGAACGGGTGTGCGCCGAACTGATGGAGGCCGGGCTTTTGCGCGCCGAGGCGTTCCTCGCCGCTAGCGGGCCGGCGCTGCAGTACCCGCAAAAGTCGGTCGCTTTGGCGCACCTTCAGATGGTCGCGCGGATCGCCTCCGCTCGTCCGGATCTGCGGGACCTGTCTTTGGTGACAGTGGCGCAGGCGTTCGCCAACGAGCGGGAGGACGTGCAGGCCGCCGCGCTCAAGCTGATCGGGAAGTATGGTCTTCCTGCCGCCGCGCGGGCGGCCATCACCGAACTAGCCGGGATGCTCTCCCCCGCGCTGGGACCCGAGGCGGCGGCGGCTGGGGTCGCGGTGTCGTTCCAAGTGCACGACGTGTCCTCTGATGGCGCTCGCACCGTGGACAGGCTTGGTGCGGCGGAGGAGGCGGAAGAGGTCGTTCTGCACGTTGGGCGCCTGTTGGAGGATGCCAACGATGCTCTAGCGCTGGAAAGGGCCATCGCCGGGATGGTGCGGCTGGCCTCGCTGCCGGTCTCAGAACGCGCTCGGCTCGCCGCGCCGCTGCTCAAGCGGGCGCGGAAGGTGAGCGAGCAGGACCCAGAGGCGGAGTTCCGGTTCTCGCTGACGGGCGCCGTGGCCTGGCTGACGCTGACGTGGGCGACTGGGGAATTGCCTGTCTCTCTCAGTGGCAGGGGCGTGCCGGAATTGGGGAGTGAGATCCTCTACGCCCGGCTGTGGGAGGCTTGCGAGCTGATCGCCCGCGCCGAGACTGGGCCGTTGCTCGCCGAGCCGGAGTTCACGGACGGGTCGATTAGCCATGCGGCACTGTTGGAACGGGTCGCGCGGCAGCGGGCCTTCGACAAGGTGCCGCGCTGTGACTTGGAGATGGCGCTGCTGCGGCTGGCACCGGGGGCGGACGACGCGTTCTGGGAACGGTGGTTGCTTTCCGGCACGGCTCGGCGCATGTACGAGGACGGGCGGCAGGCGCTCACCTTCGAGCCGGTCATCATCCCGCCGGGGACACGATGGGGGCGGGACCCTCTGATAACCGCCCGGCTGGCTCGTGCTCCCGTAACCAGCGAGTCCCGTTGCTGGCGGTTGCTCACCGACATGTCGAGCGACGATGACGAGTATGGCGCCGTGTATAGCGGGGCCGGCGAGGAGGAGGACGTGGCCGCACTGCCCCTCCTTACCCCGCACCAGCCCGAGCTGATCGCGGCCAACCTGTTGTGGCCGCTGTCGGACGGGCTGCGCCAGCGGAGCCGCGGATCGGCCGCCGCCATCCGCTGCCTGTCTGATCTGAGTCCGGTCGGCTTCATCGGGCACGTCGCGCTGGTCACGGCCCTGTCGTCAGCGAAGGCCGACAAGCGGATCGCCGCCGCTGAGGCGTGGTCGCGGTGGGCTGCGGACGGCCGCCTGGACGTCGGCCATGCGGCCGAGGCGATCAGGTTCGGTGTCACCGGGTCCGTGTTCCTGTTGAACCGCATCGGTGAGGCGCTCGGGTACGCGGTTCCGTCTATCACAACCGCGCGCTGCTGCGTGGCCGCGACGGCCGCCCTCCTCGACTCAAGGCCAACGGGACTCCATTTGCTGCTGGAAGTAGCCGCGCGGGCGGCCGCCGTCTCCGCTGTGCCGGAACTGCCCGCTTCGGTGGCCGCTTTGCCTGGGGAAGGGACGTCGAAGCTCGCCGAAGCCGCCCGTCGGCTGTCGCGGCTAGCATAGGGGTGGCGAAATGATCCTGGTAACTGGCGGCCTTGGCTTCGTCGGGTCGCATACAACGCGGGCACTGCTGGATGCGGGAGAGTCCTGTGTGCTGGTCCAGCGCCGGGCGCCGGTCCTCACCGAGGACCTTGCCGGTGAGAGCGGCGGGCGGGTGTTCCTCGAACAGGCCGATGTCACCGACCTTGCCGCGCTGCTGGACATCGGCACCCGCCACAAGATCACCGGCATCGTTCACCTGGCGGGCTCGGTGCCGTGGCCGCCCGGCGCGGACGAGCCCGTGCTGGGTGCCAGGAAAGCGATCGGCAGCCTACTCAACGTGGTACAAGCTGCCGCCGACTGGCAGGTGCGACGGGTGGGAGTCGCCTCGACGATCGGCGTGTACGGCGGCGTCGCGGCCAAGGGGCCCTTGTCAGAAGACACGCCGCTGCCGATGGCCGCGTTCCACGTGATCCCGGCGTTCAAGAAGATCGGCGAGCTGCTGGGCGATTACCTGGCCGGTGTGGCCGGGATCGAGATCGTCAATTACCGGATCTCCCCGTGGGGGCCTGGCGGCAACCCGGCGTCACCGTTCACGGCGCTGCCGCAGATCGTGCACGCGGCGGCGCGCGGCACGAACCCCGACTTCTCCGCGCTGCGCGCGCCGGCGTACGCGGATGACGGGATCGACGTGTGTTACGTGAAGGACTGTGCCAGGGCTATTGCCCTGTTGCAGCTCGCCCCACAGCTGCGGCACCGCACTTACAACATCGCCGCCGGGCAGACGCTCACCAACCAGGAAGTCGCCGACGCGGTGAAAGCGATCGTTCCTGACGCGCGGATCGAACTTCCTTCCCGAGAGCCAGCCGGATCCGGCCAGCGAATGTGCCTGGACATCGGCAGGCTCCGCGCGGACACCGGCTACGAGCGCGCCTACGGCACGGAGGCCGCCGTGGCCGACTACATAGCCTGGCTGCGCGCGGGCCATGAGCGCTGACCCTCTCGGCCCTCCTGAGCTGCTTGCCCTCTTCACCCAGGCCGCCAAGCTGCTCAGGGAAGCAGCCGACGACGCCATGAGCAAGCATGGCGTCCGGGTGGGCCAGCACATCGTGCTCAGCGCGCTCTGGGAGCAGGACGGCCTGACGCCCGGCGAGATCGCCCGCCGCCTCGGCGTCGCCACGCCCACCGTCGTCAACACCGCGACCCGCATGGAAGAAGCCGGCCTCCTTACCCGCCAGCCCGATCCGGCGGACGCGCGCCTGGTCCGCCTGCAGCTGACCCCTGCGGGCCGACAGTCGCGCAAGCCAGTCCGCGCGGCCCGCGCGGCGCTGGAGCGCCATGCCACGGCCACTCTCACGGCGGGGGAACTGGAAAGCCTGCGTTCTGGGCTGAGGAAGATCATCGCGCGGCTCCGGGACGGCGGCCAAGCCTGACGCGCCCCTTAGACGGCGTAGGAGTACGGTTCCTTGCGGTAGGTGAGTCCGGCCGGGGTTGTCCAGGTGAAGTGGCCCTGGGCGTCTTGGGTGAGCTGCCACCCGGGCAGCTGTTTTAGCTGGTGGTGGAGTCGGCATAGGCCGCCTATGTTGCAGGGACACGTCCTTCCGCCGCGGTGGTAGGCGAGGGTGTGGTCCTGGTCGCATTGGGTGGCGGGCCGTCGGCAGCTGGGGTTGCGGCAGGTCCGGTCGCGGGTGTTGAGCCAGCGGCGCATGGTGTCCGGGATCCGGTAGCCGGGTGCTTGCATGGTGTGGGCGCAGCCGCCGGCGGCGGTGTCCGCGGCGGCCAGGGCGGTGGCTTCGGTGGCGGCGATGTTCGCCGCGGGGATGGCCTTGGTGAGCAGGTCGGCGAGCTTGCCGGGGTCGGGCTGGCCGCGGCCGGGCGGGCTTTGGGTGCTGGTCGGGGGCCCGCCGGTGAGGCGGGTGATCGCGGCGGTGATCCAGTCGCGGGATTGGCCGTCGCGGGCCAGTCCGGCGGCGAGGGTGTGCTGGATGGTGACGGTGACCTCGCTGACCAGGCCGGGCGGGCTGGCGGTGGTGGTGTCGCGGCGGGTGCGCAGCGTGGTGACGGCGATGGCGTGGCCGTCGTCGTCGGTGATGATCAGCCGCCAGGTGCACGATGGGTCGGCGGCCGCGGCGACGGCCAGGTCGCGGGCCTGGCCGGGGGTGATGGGCCCGATCCAGGACAGTTCGCCGGGCTCGGGGCCCAGGCCGGTCAGGGTGCGCCAGGGCACGGTGAGCCGGGTCCGCCCGGGGTTCTTCGGGACCAGCCAGCCCGGCACCTCATGGCATCCTGGTCCGTCCCGCCCCGCCTGACCAGGGATGAGTGGCCACCCGAACTCCCCCGTCGGGTGAACTTCACCGTCCGGCGGCCCGGTATCGGCCGACTCCTGACTGTCGCCGGGGTCCGGCGGGAAGGTCAGCTGCCCCGCCGCAGTGTCATCGGGGTCGGGCTGGGTGAAGTTCGCTGATTCCGCTCCCCCGCTGTCCGGGTCGGTCGGGGTGAAGTTCACCGGACCGGCCTGATCCGGCGGGGTGAGGTTCGCAGTGCCGGAATCTGCCCGGTCGCGGTCGTCAACGTCGCGGTCATCGTCTGCGGCAGGGGCTGCCGGGCTCGGCGAGTCGTCGCCGGTGAAGTTCGCGCCGGGGTCGTCGGTCCCGGCAGGCGTGTCGGGCTCAGCGGGCGCGGGCGGGGTGGGGAGCCAGCCGGTCGGCCAGCCGTCATCGCCCGGGGCCGACGGGCCGGGGTCGGCCGGGCCGCCCGGGGCCGACGGGCCGCCGTCGCGTGGCGGGGGGATGTCGGGCAGGGTGTCGAGCAGCAGGCCGGTGGCGATCTTGGCCTCCAGCAGCGGCAGCGGGTCGGTCATCCCGGCGGCCTTCGCCGCCCGCGCGATCGCGTTGACGCGGGCCTTGGCCGCCGCGGCCAGCTGCGCGGGCATCCGCTCCACCGCCGCCGTCGCGGTCTGGTCCGCATTGGCGTACACACTGAACCGGGCCTTGCGCGCCGCGTGCGCGGCCCGCCGGTCCGCGGCGGCGGGGTCGATCGCGATCACCGCCCGCCGGACTCTGTCCCTCAGCTCCCCGGTGGTCCACCCGCCTAGCCGCGACGCGAGCAGCGCGTCGACCCGGGCGGCGTCTTCGTCGGTCAGGAACTGGGTGCCCTCGGCCAGCACCCGCAGCCGGTGCAGGTCCGCGCGGCCCGCGTCCAGCTCGGCGAACGCGGCGGGCAGCCGCCGGGACAGGTCCGCGGTCAGCTCCACCTGCGCCTGCGCCGAGTACTCGGTCGCGGTCAGCGCCAGCGCGATCTCCGCGGCCGCCTCCCGGGACGGCACCACCGCGGGCATCACCCGGTCCGGGCCCTGCTCGTCCGCCCCGCCGTCCAGGTCCTCGCGGACCGTCTCGGCCCGGTCCGCGCGCCGGTCCCAGACCCGCGGGCGGCGGCGGCGCAGCAGTTCCTCGGTCGCGCGCAGCTCCCGGGCCGCCGCCCGCGACGCGACCGCGTGCCAGCTGGCCAGTGAGGTCAGCAGGTCCCCGTCGGTCATCAGCGCCGGATCGCCGCTGGCGTCAAGGACCGCGCCGATCAGGTCCGGGACGCCCCCGTCGGGTTGCGGGGCCGGGGCCGGGATGACGGAGGCGGCCTCCGCCGCGTCGGCCCAGGCGGTCAGCTCCTGGGGGGTGAGCTCGTCATCTTCCCAGTATTCGGGCTCGTCCTCGGGCGGTTCTTCGTCTTCCAGATCGTTCATCCAGGTTTGGTCGGCGTCCAACTGGCACCTCCCTCCTGGTGGCCGCGCGTCTTAGTCCATACGAACATGATAGCGTACTTATGCCGCATATGACGATTTGAGCTGGAACATCAGTTCAGCCCGGAGCGAAACCCGGCCGCAGCGTGTATCCGCGCGTACCGCCGGGCTATCCGCGCTGTATGCAAGTCCACGTGGACGTCGGGCGCGGGGGGAAGCGCGCCGCGCCGTTCGGTAGCGGATCGCCGCACCATCCAGCCCAGCGACACCACTTCGTCAGCGCCGGTCACCTGACGCACCAGGCTGGCCGCGCGGCTCAGCAGGTCTTGGGCGCGGCGAGCGCGTTGTATGCGTCGATGTCGTAGGCCCATCCCTTGGCCAGCGGGCCATCGCTGGACGGATCGCCGGTGTCGTCGACGAGGATGCCGTCTTGGTTGAGCGCGTAGCTGATGTAGCCGTGGTTGAGTTTGTAGATCAGATCCTGGCTGCCCACGTCATACTGTGCGGCGCTGGTCGCGGCGGAGCAGGTGAAGTCGCCAAGCGCGGACATCGCGACCCGGCTGCCGGTCACGTTCATCCATCCCTCGTACACGTAGAGCGCCGAGCTGCGCAGGCCCGAGGAGTCCGTGGAGTCGAACTCGTGGCCCATGCAGCACATCCCCTGATAGGGGCTCGTGGTGTTGTCGGCGATGTGCGCGGTGACGGTGGCGCCGCTCGACACGCCGGTGACCGAGCTGGTCGCGGTCAGATCGAAGGTGTCCGCAGCGAGCTGGTTCCAGATTCCCATCGGGTCAGTGGCCGGATGGCTCATCCAGACGAATGGCTGGTCGATGGCCGCGTTGGCGGCCGAGCCAACCGTGGCGTAACAGCCGCCCGCGTTCGTGAGCCCCGCCGCGTCAAGCTGGGCCGTGAACGTCGCGTCGTTGAAGTTCTGCAGCAGCGTGTCCCAGGCCTGTGCGCCGAAGTACTGAATCGCCGCGAGCTCCACGTCCACGTACCCGTCCTGGTAGTTCGGGTTGTTTGTCTTGCTGAAATCGCCGAACCCGCAGATCCCCGAGGAGAAGTTGTTCGCGTCGTTGTAGGTGTAGTTTCCCGCGAATCCGAGCGCCTCCATCAGGAGGGTGACCTTGGCCTGCTCGGCCGATGGCACCTGGCTCCACGACGGGCCGTCCTTCAGCAGGAGCAGCGCTTCCGCCACCGGTGCGTGCGCCCAGCCCTCAAGCCCGCCGTCGGCGTCCGGTTCGTGGCCGCCGGCGACCAGGTTGGCCACCTGGGCGAGCAGCGCGCTCTGCACGGTCGTCCCGCTGGTGGCCGTGGCACCGGGCTGGTAGAAGTCCACAAGCGCGAGGTAGTAGAGCACCTTCGCCGCGATGATGTCGGTGGGGCTGGTGCCTGGCCGCGGATCAGACGAAGTCGGCGCGGCGAAATCGATCAGCGGCGCCGCCACGGCGGAGTTGATGTCCGTCTGGCTAAAGCTGGGGGCGCTCGTCCCGG
>Ga0210395_10003689_pt1 | contig 11737 bp, 10 predicted proteins | sample IncBWH4OmetaG_FD_150861 | JGI IMG/M metagenome (GOLD analysis project Ga0210395, IMG submission 150861) | Forest soil microbial communities from Barre Woods Harvard Forest LTER site, Petersham, Massachusetts, United States - Inc-BW-H-4-O ...
ACGGTGGCGCAGGCCAGCATCGGCAGCCAGAACTGCTGATCGAAGCCGCCGCGGGCGATGTCGAAGAGGCGCGGAAACGGCCGCGCCTCGGTGCCCCATTCGATTGCCGTGAACTGCTGGACCATCAGCGCCAGCGCCAGGGTGGAGAGCACATAGAGATGCTGGTCGAGGCTCTTGAGCACCGGCCGCACGGCGACGATCTCGGTGACGATGCCGAGGATCACGCCGCCGGCCAGGGCCAGGAGGAAGCCGACCGCCACCGGCAGACCCAAGCGCGCGATGAACAGCGAGCCCAGCACGCCGCCCAACATGCCGAGAGTGCCCGCGGTAAAGCTGAACACGCGCGAGGCGGAAAACATCACATTATATGTGATGCCGATCAGTGCGTAGATGCAGCCGATCGCCACTCCGGTCGAGACGATCGACTGAACCATCGCATCACGCGCTGTAGCCGGGAGCCAGGTTGAACGCGCCGTCCTTGAGCGAATTGGCCTCGACCATCACGATTTCATCGTCGGGATAGCCGTCGTGCTTGTCGGCGGTGAAGGAGATGTCGCCGTAGACGCCGGGGAAACCTTTCAGCTTGTTGAGATAGCCGACGATCGCGTCGGGCTCGGTGCCGACGTTTTTCATCGCCTCGGCGATCAGCCGTGGCGAGTCGTAGCCGAGCGCGATCCACCACAATAGCGTGTCGCCCATGTCGATCTTGGCGCTCTTCAAGCGATCGAGGAAGGCCGAGGTGCGATCGGAAAGCTTGCCGCCGGGAGCGTAGCAAACCGGGCGGAAATTGTTGGGATAGACCTTCGACCAGTATTCGGGCTTTTCCAGCAAGGCCTTGGTCTGGCCGGAGCCGAGCGTGGTCTGGCCGACGATCGGCACGTCCCAGCCCATATCGCCGCGCGTATTGATGATGCGCGACAGGAAGCCGGCGTTCACGCTCCACGGCATGATCGCCTCGGCGCCCGCCGATTGCATGCGCAACAGCTCGGGTTTCAGATCCGGATTGGCGGCGTCGACATTGCCCTGATAGACGACGTCGGCATCCTTGGCTTTGAGCATCGGCACATAGGCGTTGACGGAAGCGGTGCCATAACCGGTGGTATCGCTGATCACCGCGACCTTTTTGCGCTTGAGCACCTCCAGCACGTAGCGGTTGGCGGCGCCGCCGATCTGCTGGTTGGTGGGCGCGTTGCGGAAGCACATCGGATATTTCTGCGGATCGGTCAGAGCGTCGACCCAGCACGGATGGACCTGCGGCGTATTGGTGCGCGCCAAGAGCGGCACAACCGCGAGCGACTCGCCGGAATTGACCGGGCCGAACACGACGCTGACCTTCTGCCCGCGCGTGAGCTCGGCTGCGCCGTTCACCGCCTTGGTCGGATCGCTTTGGGTATCGCGGGTGATCAATTCGAGCTGCCGCCCGTCGATGCCGCCGGCAGCGTTGATCTCCTGTACCGCCAATTGGATGCCGCGATTGATGCCGACGCCGGTGGACGATGACGGACCGGTGAGCGCCGGCAGATAGCCGACCGGGATCGGATCCTTTGCGGCGATCGCGGGCTTGGCCAGGCCACTTGCAACGACGGCGGCGCCGGCGGACTTCAGTGCTTGACGACGAGTCAGCGACATTTTGATTTCCTCCCTGAAAACGTGGCTTCCGTAACTTGCCGTGTTGTCTCCGGCTTTTGCCGGCTACTATAGCCTTCGCATGAAGGTCCGCAAAGCGCCCTGTCGGGCGTGGGATTTCTCCCAACATCTTTCTCCGGCAGGTCTTTCTCGCGCATGTGTTTCTGCGACATGCGCGGCCGGATCGGTGGCGTGCGTTTTTTGTAAAAGGAGCTGGCGCAATGGAACTGGGGCTTGCAGGCAAGACGGCGCTGGTCACCGGCGGCAGCAAGGGCATTGGGCTCGAGACGGCGCGCGCGCTGGCGCGCGAGGGCGTGAAAGTCCTGATCTGCGCGCGCCGGGAAACGGCGCTGGCGGAAGCGGCGCGAGACATCATGGCGACCACGCAGGCGAAGATCGAGACGCATTCGCTCGACGTGACCAAGGTCGAGCAGATCGAAAAAATTCCGCGCCTCGTCCGCGAAAAACTCGGCCGCATCGATATCCTCGTCAATAATGCCGGCACCGGCACCTACAAGCCGTTTCTCGACGTGACCGACGCGGAGTTGGTCGACGGCATGGCGATCAATTTCTTCGCGCAATTCCGCATCTGCCAGCGCATCGTGCCGCTGATGATCGCGCAAGGCGGCGGCCGCATCGTCAATGTCAGCGGCCAGACCGGCATCATGACGCTCAACCCGCCGTTCTTGTCCTCCTGCACGGGGCCGGCGAAATCCGCCGAGATTCGCTTTTCCAAGGTGCTCGCCAACGAGCTGGCGCCGCACAACATCCGCGTCAACTGCGTGATCCCGGGCTTCATCAATACGCCGGAGCGCTTCGCCAAATGGGAACGCGAAATGGCAAAGCGCAAGCTCAGCCCCGACGACGCCGCGCGCGAGCGCGCACAGTGGTCGAGCAATCAGGGCATGCGCGATACGCGCTGGGGCACGCCCGAGGAGATCGCCAATCTCATCGTCTTCGCCGTCTCGGATGCGGCGAGTTATATCAACGGGGCGGAGCTGGTCGCGGATAATGCGATGGATAAGTCCTGAAACGGCCTGCCGACGTGCGGTCGCCGTCCCGAGGGGGACGGGGCCCGCTGGTTAGTGTCCGTAGGATTTCGCGATCTGGCCCACCAGCTTGGCCCAATCCATATCGATTGCGCCGTAGACCGCGGCGGCCTCGGGCCGAGCGTTGTCTCCGAGGACTTCGATCATCAACGTCGCATAATCCGAGAGGATAACGCCAGCCTGCATCATCCGTAGCAGGCCCACCTGATGTTTGGTCTCACTGAACGTGCCGCAGGCATCTACAGCGACGTACGCATCGAGACCCCTGCTGACAGCGGTGATGGCGGGGAATGCAGCGCAAACTTCGAGCGAAAGACCGGCAAAAACCAGCTTCCTTCGGCCGGTCGTTTCGATAGCGTGTGCGACCCGCGGATCATCGAAAGCGTTGACCGAGGAACGGTCGATGATTTTCGCCTCAGGCAAAGCTTCGACCAATTCAGGAATTGTTGGTCCCCACATGCTGTCCCGGGCCGTTGTGGTCACGACAATCGGGAGTTTGAGCGCCTTCGCGGCCTTGGCAAGGCCGACGACATTATGCTTGAGCTCTGCGATCGAGTAGTCACGCACTCCGCTCATGAGGCCGACCTGGTGATCGACGAGGACGAGCGCGGCGTTTTCGGATGTGAGCGGCTCGTAAATGTGGCTTGGGTTGGCCATAGCATTCTTCTCCAGAAATTTGTGACGCGGCCGCTAGGCCGCATGAACAACGGCGGCGGCCGACGTCCCGGCTTTCGCGTCCTCAAGGACCATGTCCGCACCCTTTTCGCCGATCATGATCGTGGCCGCATTGGTGTTGCCGGAAACGACCGCCGGCATGATCGAGGCGTCGATCACGCGCAGGCCCTTGAAACCGCGTAAGCGCAGCCGCTCGTCGACCACGGCCTTGGGATCCTGGCCCATGCGGCAGGTGCCCACGGGATGATAGGTCGTGGAGCCGCGGTGGCGGATGAAATCGAGCAATTCGTCGTCGTTGTCGCATTGCGCGCCCGGCTCGATCTCTTCGGCGATGTAGCGGGCCATGGCGGGCGCTTGAAAAATGCGGCGCATCGCCGCGACACCCGCCGTGATGGTCTCGCGGTCTTTCTGCGTCGCCAGATAGTTCGGGTGAATGGCCGGCGCTTCGTGTGGGTCGGCGGATTTGATTTTGACATAGCCGCGGCTCTCCGGCCGCAGCAGCACGCAATTGCCGGTCACGCCGGGGTATGGCGACAGTTCGCCGCCGATGGTGCCGGCCGAGAACAGCGAAATCGAGCATTGCGAATCGGGCGTTGCCGATGTGGGAAGCGCGCGCAAGAAAACCGCGGAAGACACCGCCGGGATGGCGAGATAACCGCGGCGCGTGAGGATGTAGTGCAAGCCGTGGGTGAGCTTGCCGCTCCAGTTGCGCACCGCGTCGTTGAGCGTGATCGGCTCTTTACATCGCAAGATGATGCGGCCTGAAATATGGTCGTTGAGATCGTTGCCGACGCCCGGCGCATCGGCGATCACCGGGATGCCCAGCGATTGCAGGAGCGACGCCGGTCCGACTCCCGAAAGCTGCAACAGTTGCGGCGAATTGAACGCGCCCGACGCGACGATCACCTCGACATTGGCGCGGGCGCTGCGTTTGTCGTTGCCGGCAAGATACTCGACGCCGGTGGCGCGCCGGCCATCAAACAGAATGCGCGTGGCGAGCGCCTTGGAAACTACCTTGAGATTGGCGCGCCGCCGCGCGGCCTTGAGATAGCCGTGCGCCGCCGAGGAGCGCACGCCGCCGCGCATGGTGGTCTGATAATAGCCGGCACCTTCCTGCGCCGCGCCGTTGAAATCGTCGTTGCGCGGATAGCCGCATTGCACCGCGGCCTCGACATAAGCAACGGCGAGCGGATGCCGGTCGCGCAGGTCCGAGACCCCGAGCGGCCCGCCGGCGCCGTGGAATTCGTCGGCGCCGCGTTCGTTGTTTTCCGCCTTGCGGAAATAGGGCAGCACGTCGTCAAAGCTCCAGCCGGCATTGCCGAGCTGCCGCCAGAAATTGAAGTCCTCGGCCTGGCCGCGGATATAGATCAGGCCGTTGATCGAGCTCGAGCCGCCGAGAACCTTTCCGCGCGGCGCAATCACATTGCGGTTGTGACATTCGGGCTGCGGCACGGTCTCGTAGCACCAATTGTAGCGGCGATCGCTGAACAGCCTGCCGAAGCCGAGCGGAATATGCAGCCACGGATGCAGGTTGCCGGGGCCCGCTTCCAACAGCAGCACGCGATGGCGGCCCGACGCCGTGAGCCGATCGGCCAGCACGCAGCCGGCGCTGCCGGCCCCCACGATGATGAAGTCGAAGCTTTCCGAATCCGGCACGCGTTTTCCTCCCTTGCCGCGGTTCGAGACCGCTTCCTGGCGCGCCGCCATTGGATCGCGGTCGCTGCAAGATGGAAACGATATCACCGACGCCGGCGACCTGCACCAAAAGCGAAGAGCCCCGGACCAGGTCCGGGGCTCCCGAGGCATACGCCCGCCGTCCGCGACGGCTTATTCGCCGTACCGAAAGTCCCACTCGCGGGTCAGCTGGGACCGAATCTGCGCGTCGGGATCGGCGCCCACGATGTGGCCGCGAACGACCACTTTGTACTGATCGACCGGGTACTGATCGGCCGGCTGCTGCGCAACGGCGGGGCCCGCAAGCAGCGCAAGGCCGAGGGCAGACAAGACGAGCTTCGTACTGAGTGATTTCATCGTTATATCCTCCGTGTTTCGCACCGCGCCTTGCTGGGAGATTTTTCGTCGCTCCGGCAGTGCACGAGAACGGAAATTGGCCGAGAGGGTCTTCACAATTCGGTTTTGGCAATCGACCAATTGATCTAAATTTCGCCGACGACTTTAGCCGATACGGCGCGTTATGGACGCGATATACTGTCAGGCTTGAGCGCGTAAAACTTCGTATCAGGGAGAGAACAATGAGGGCAGGGACCATCGCCGCTGCAGTGCTTGCGGTCGCCATCGGCGGCGCGGCACAGGCGGCCGATAACGTGAAGATCGGCGTCATCTATCCGTTGACCGGCAACGCGGCGAGCGCCGGCCAGTCGGCCAAGGACGCGGTCAACCTCGCCGCCGAGATCGTCAACACCGCGCATCCCGAGCTGAAAAACCTGCCGCTCGGCGCTACCGCCGGCCTGCCCAATCTCGGCGGCGCCAAGATCGAGCTCGACGAGGCCGATCACCAGGGCAATCCGCAGGTCGGCCAGCAGCAGACCGTGCGCCTGATCACCCAGGACCACGTCGCCGCAATGCTCGGCTCCTATCACTCATCGGTGTCGCTGGTGGCGACCGCGGTCGCCGAACGCCAGGGCGTGCCGTATCTCGTCGCAGATTCGGTCGCGGCCAACATCACCGGGCGCGGCTTCAAATGGACGTTCCGCACTACGCCGTTCGCGCCGGATTTCGCCAAGGCCTATGCCGATTTCCTCAATGAGCTGAAGAAATCCGGCAAGAAGATCGACTCGATCGCCATCGTGAATGAGAACACCGACTACGGCACCTCGGTCTCCGCCAGCGTTCTTGAAGCGGCGAAAACCGCCAACATCAAAGTGGCGGCGCAGATCGCCTATAACGCCAACAGCTCGGACGTTTCTGCGCAAGTGCTGCAGCTCAAGAGCCTGCAGCCCGATGTGGTGATCTTCATCAGCTATACCCAAGACATTATCCTATATTTCAAGACGATGAAGAATCTCGATTACCTGCCGCCGATGATCATCGGCGACGACGCCGGCTTTTCCGATCCGAGCTTTATCCCGAATGTCGGCGATCTCGCCCAAGGCGCGGTCAACCGCAGCGCCTTCGACATCGGCAAGCCGGGCGCCAACAGCTACATTGTCGACCAGATGTTCAAGGCCAAATACGGCCGCGATCTCGACGACACCAGCGCGCGCTGGGTGCAAGGCTTCCTTGTCCTCGCCGACGCCATCAACCGCGCCGGCTCGACCGAACCCGACAAGATCCAGGCGGCGCTCAAGGCGACCGATCTGAAACCCGATCAGCTCATGATCGGCTATAACGGCGTCAAATTCGACGACACCGGCCAGAACATCTTGGCCTCCACCTTCCTGATCCAGCTCAAGGGCAAGGAATATGTCTCGGTCTGGCCGGCGGACCGCGCCACCCGCAAGCTCGAATGGCCGATGAAGGGCTGGCGCTGAAGCAAAAAAATCATACGCCGCCAAGACAATCGCCCCGGACAAAAATCCGGGGCGATTTATTTGGTCGCCGTCACCGCCAGCGGCGGTGCAGCCACAGCCATTGCTCGGGATATTCGCGCACCCAGCCTTCAATCACCGTGGTCACCGCCTGCATGGTGCCGGCAATATCGACGCGGCCGTCGGCGTCGCGCGCGGGTTTTACCTCGTCGCTGATCTCGCCCCAAAAGCTGTTGCCGTCGGGATTGCGCACGACGCGAAGCCCATGGATCGGCGCGCCGGTTTGCCGCGCGAGCAGCGCGATCAGTGGATTGGCGAGGCAGCGGCGGCCGAAGAACGTCACCTCGACGCCGCGGGTATAATGCTGGTCGGCGAGCATGCCGACGGTGATGCCGGACTGCAGCAAGCGGGCGAGCCGCACCGGCGCGTCCAGCGTGGTCGGGATCAGTTCGCCCATCAGCGGCGCGCGCAGTTTGACGATCAGATCGCTGATCGCCGGGATGCCCGGGCGCCGGAACAGCACGGCGGACTTGATGCCGAGCTTGGTCGCGCCGACGGGGGGGATTTCCCAGTTGGCGAGATGGGCGCCGAAACCGATCGTCGCCTGGCCGCTATTCCTGATACGCTCGAAGCGCGCGGCCGTTTCCGGTGTGTAGGTGACGACGTCGCGCGTCGGCGGACCGAAGCCGGCGATGGAAAAATCGTCGAGATGGGCGAACTCGACCGTGATGCGGCCGAGATTGTCCCACACCCCGCCGAGGATTTTTTCGATCTCGGCGTCGGATTTTTCCGGATAAGCGGCGCGCAGGTTCTCGCGGCCGAGCCGGTGCTCCTTGAGCAGCGGCCCGACCTTGCGCGCCAAGGCGCCGGCGAAGTTCGCCGAGCGCCGGCGATCCATCCAGTGCACCGCGCGCAACAGGGCGACCGCGAGCGCGCCAAGGGCCGGATCGAGCACGGGCTTCAAGCGGATGCGTCCTAGAAATTGACGATGATCTTGCCGAACACCTGCCGGCTTTCGAGCCGGGCGAGGCCGTGTTCGAAATCGGCAAGCGCCACTTCGGTGTCGATCACCGGCAAGAGGCCCGCCGCCATCTTGGCGAGGCTGTCGCGGATATTGTGCAGCGAGCAGCCGAACGACCCGGTGATGCGGTATTGCTGCAGATAGAGCTGGAACAGGTTCATGGTGATCGACTGGCCTGAGGTCGAGCCGCAGGTGACGAGCCGGCCGCCGCGCTTGAGGCAGAGCAGCGAGCCGTTGAAGGTGTCCGGCCCGACATGCTCGAAGGCGACATCGACGCCTTTTTTTCCGGTGAGCTTGCGCACCAAGGTTTCGAAGCGCTCGGTGCGGTAATTGATGACATGATCGGCGCCGAGCGCCTTGGCCTTTGTGGCCTTGTCGTCGTCGCCGACGGTGGTGATCACGGTGCAGCCGATCGCCTTGGCCATTTTGATGGCCGTGGTGCCGATGCCGGAGCCGCCGGCCTGCACCAGAATGGTCTCGCCCGGCTCCAGCTTGGCATTGTCGAACAGCATGTGCTGCACGGTGCCGAATGCCACCGGCGCGCAGGCGGCGTCGCGGAAGCTGACGTTTTGCGGGATCGGCACCACGAGCCGCGCCGGCATGTTGATCAGATCGCGGGCAAAACCGTCGACGTGAAAGCCCATGATGCCGGCGACGTTTTCGCACAGATTATCGCGGCCCTCGCGGCAGGCCTTGCAGTGGCCGCAGGTCAGCGCGCCATAAGCGACGACGCGGTCGCCGACCTTGCTCGTGGTGACATCGCTGCCAACCGCAACGATTTCGCCGGCCGCTTCGACACCGACGATCAGCGGCAGCTTGCGCTTGGCAAACGCCATGCCGCGCCAGCCCCAGACGTCGATATGGTTGAGGCCGATGGCCTTGACGCGGATTTGCACTTCGGCCGCGGCTGGTTCAGGCGGCGCCGCCACATCGAGCAACTCGATCTTGCGGTCGCCGACCAGGGTGAGCGCGCGCATGGTTTTGCCCGGCGCCGTTGCGGCGCGATCGTTCACGACGGTTTCAGCAACGCCGGTCACGCCGGCTCCCTGGTCATGACCAGGCAAACGTTCTGGCCGCCGAAGCCGAACGAGTTGGAGATGGCGCGCCGCACTTTTGCGTCGCGCGCCTTGTTCGGCACCACGTCGAGCGCAATCGCCGGATCGGGCATGTTGTAATTGATGGTCGGCGGAATGCGCTGATGCTCCAGCGTCAGCAGGCTGAACGCCGCCTCGACCGCGCCGGCCGCGGTCAGCGCGTGGCCGATCATCGACTTGTTCGAGGAGATCGGGATGTTGCGGATGTGCTCGCCGAACACGGTCGAGACGCCGAGATATTCCATCTTGTCGTTCTCGGGCGTCGACGTGCCGTGGGCGTTGATGTAGTCGACGTCTTCCGGACCGATGCCGGCATCGGCGAGCGCGTTGCGCATACAGGCGATGATCGGCTTGCCGTCGGGGCTCGAGCGGGTGCGGTGGAACGAATCGGATTTTTCGCCGCAGCCTTCGAGGATGCCGAGGATGCGGGCGCCGCGCGCCTGCGCGTAGTCGAGGTCTTCGAGCACCAAAGCAGCGGCGCCCTCGGCCAGCACAAAGCCGTCGCGGTTTTTCGAGAACGGTTTTGACGCCTGGCCCGGCGGATCGTTCTGGGTCGACAGCGCCGAGAGCAGCGAAAAGCGCACCAGCGATTCCGGCGTCAACGAACCGTCGGCGCCGACCGCGAGCGCAACCTGGCATTCGCCGCGGCGCAGCGCCTCGACACCGAGCTGGATGGCGCTGCCGCCCGAGGCGCAAGCGGTATTGAGCGAGATCGGCGAGCCTTCAGTGCCGAAATGCGCGGCGAGGCGTTCGCCGAGGATGCCGTATTTCATCGACTCGTAAATTTGCGAAAATTGCGGCTCGCGGGCTACTCCCGTCAGTTCCGCATAGCCGGCATCGTCCTTCAGCCCCGCGGCGTTGGCGATGGCGATGCGGTAATGCCATTCGATCTCGAGCGGCGGTGCGGCGAAGAACAAGGGACCGGGAAAGCGTGCCTTGCCGCCGATGCCGGCCTGCGCGATGGCTTCCTCGCCGGCGAGGATGGCGATGCGCTCCGACAGTTCGGCGGGCGACATATAGTCTTTGTAGACGTCGTTGACGGCGCCGGCGATGGTGGTGCGCAGCCCCTCGGTCGGGAAGCGGGTGATGGCGCGGATGCCGGACTGCCCGGCGGTCAGTTTCGCCCAATTGTCCTCTTTGCCGACGCCGAGCGCGCTGACGACACCGATGCCGGTGACGGCGACGATGGGACGACCGGCTTTGTCACGCTTGCCCATGATGGTCCTCTTCAACCGATCCGCTCGACCAGAGCCAGCCCTTCGCCGCGCCAATTGCCGACGCTGGTGACGATAACCTGCGACAGGCCGGAGGGACTATCGCCGGTATCGCCGCTGCCGGCAGGCGCGAACAGCTTGCCGTGCTCGAGTGCGGCGCAGGCGATCCCCAGATTGGCCAAAAACTGGGTCTCGACCCCATGCCCGATATACGTACCGGTATTGCGAACGGGAAGGCCAAAGTCCTCGAGCGCGCCGCGTTCCGCCGCGGTCGCGGGCTCGATCCCGCTGGCGCCGGAAATGACGGCGGCATGCGCCCGGTCGACCTTGCCGGCAATCGTGTCCCATTGCCGGCGCAGCGCCGCCTCGGTCTCGCCGGGCTGCCGCAAATTGCGGTCGGAATGGATTTCGGACAGCCGCGCCCGCGGTTTGGCGCCGCGCGCTTGCGCGTGCTCCGGGCTTTCCAGCACCAAAAACGCACCCATGGTCGCAAAGGCGATGCCGCCGTTGGGCCCGCGATCCCAAACCGGAGCGAATTTGTCCCGCAGCAGCACGTGGCCGAGCTCGAAAGCAAGCAGAACGTCCCAGCGCGCGCCGTTATAGGCGCCGCCGACCAAGGTCAGCTCGCTCTGCCCGGAGGCGACGCGCGCTTGCGCAACGCGAACGCTGTCGACGCCCGCGGCCTCTTCCCCCATGAAAGTGCGCGAGGAGCCAACGACGCCGTGCACCAGCGAGATATTGCCAGCGAGAAGATTGGGCAGTTGCGCCAGAAACAGCGTCGGGCGCAGATCGCTCATCAGCCGCTCGTTGAGAAAAACGTCCGGGCGATTGGCCTTGCGCACGCCGGCGAGAATCGCATTGTCGGCTGAGACATCGCGCTCGCCGCCGCCGGCGGCGACGATCATGTCGGTGCGGTCGAGGAGTTCGGGCTTGCCGGCAATCCCGGCGTCGCTGAGCGCCAGACCCGCCGCGTAGGTGCCGGCGCGCTGCCACAGCTCCATCTGGCGCTGATCGGCCTTTTTCGGAATCTGCTTGTCGAAACTCATCGCCGGCAGCGGATGCACGATGTACGGCGCGAAGGTCTTGTCGTCGTAGGGCGGCGGATCGCCGCGTTCGAGGCGCTGCCAGTTCGCCTCCATGCCCTCGCCGAGACACGTCAACAGCCCGACGCCGGTGATCCACACCTCGCGGCGTGCGCTCACTTCACCGGCTCCTGGAACGGAAACTGCAGCCGCTCGGCCCAGTCGCGGATCGCCTGGCGGAATTGCGGGTTCGGGTAGGGCAGCATGCGGTAGGTGATCTGGGCGTCGCACACCGCCTTGCCCTGGCGGAGGCCTTTGACTTCGGCGACGGTGAAACCGGAGCCTTCGTGGATCACTTTGCCCTCGAACTCGAGCTCATCGCCGGGGAACACGGCGCTGCGCATCTTGGCTTCCTTGACGCCGGCGAGGATCGGCATGATGTCGAAATTCGCCAGCGCGCTGGCAAGCCATCCGGTGGTTTGCGCCATGCATTCGATCAACAGCACGCCGGGCATCAGCGGATAGCCCGGAAAGTGGCCTTCGAAGAT
>Ga0210395_10003690_pt1 | contig 11737 bp, 16 predicted proteins | sample IncBWH4OmetaG_FD_150861 | JGI IMG/M metagenome (GOLD analysis project Ga0210395, IMG submission 150861) | Forest soil microbial communities from Barre Woods Harvard Forest LTER site, Petersham, Massachusetts, United States - Inc-BW-H-4-O ...
CTAAAGGAGATTCACTATGCTCAAAGCAGTCGGAAAGCGCGTTATTGTTAAGGAAATCACAGAAGAAAAAGAAGGGACTAAACCTCTTATTCTTCAAGTTAACGCGAAAATGCCCTTTAAAGCCTCTGTAATCGCAGCAGGAACAGAAGTGGATTCTCAGGTCGAATTAAACGATATCGTCATTTTACCACCTCACACAGGAACGCCAATTGAGGAAGATGGAGTGAAATATCTTGTGGTCTATGAAGATCAGATCTTGGCTGTATTGGATCGTGAAGCCACTGGCTAATAGTAGAAGGTTTAGCTGGAGTAGCTCAATGGTAGAGCAGCAACCTTGTAAGTTGACGGTTGAGGGTTCAATTCCTTTCTCCAGCAGTCGGGGGAATACTCAAGTAGTCAAAGAGGATGGGCTGTAAACCCATTGGCTTCGGCCTTCGTAGGTGCAAATCCTACTTTCCCCAATGCTTGATTAGCTCAGTTGGTTAAGAGCGACGGTCTGTTAAATCGTAGTTCGCAGGTTCAAATCCTGCATCAAGCGTTAATATTGACTTACCCACTCAAGTGTGATGATACCACTAGTAACAGGTGGAGCAGCACCATCAACCGTCACTACAATATTAGTCGGCGTGATATAGAATGTCACTTGCCCAACAAGTCCGACTGAGGAAGAATAGATTACTCCATACCAATTTGTCCCATCGGTATAAGAACCATAACATTTATTATTGAATAGGGAAACAGCCGCCAGATTGATTCCATGCGGGATACTTCCAGCTCCCGTGAATTGATAGACCTGGCGTAGTGACTGCTGAGGAGACATCGATGATCCGCCGAAATACCATCTCTCTCCCGTCACTAAAGGGAAATTAATGCCATATGTCCCTATTATGCGAGCGTTGACATTTGAGGCGATATCGACGTAAGCCAGATCAATCTGCGTTGATAGGCCACGCAAATCATCATAGGGAAACTGTCGCTGGGTCTTGAGATAGGGGGCGCCTTGAAGGTTAGTTGTGGTCATCTTTTACCTGTAAAAAAGTAGCAAAGCACCCCACCAATTATCCCACCTATTACTGCAATAGCTATCGTCCAAATCCAAATATAATCAATCACGCTAAATGCGGCCCCATTTGAACAGTTAAGTGCATCCCATGAAGAGTAATCTCACTTGTCGCATAATCCAAGCTGTACATCTGAGCATCTCTTAATCCGGGTGCGGTTTCCTGAGAACTCAAAGTCAACCCAATCTGCACGCTATCACCAATTAGAGAAGTATTGAATCTATGCCATATTTGATATTGGGAACGAGCAGTCGGCATCTGCAAATTCGTATTAAATGGAGTAAGACCAAGGTTCGTGCTTTCAGGACAAGTATACATGATTTGTGAATAAATAACACCATCATTCTCAGCGGTATTCCAAGTGGTGTTTGGATCTTGACTTAAGTTTATATTGACGGTTATTTGTCCATCATATGAATCATCCAGTAAATATTTCTGAGTCGAAAGCCTGACTTGCCTTCCTTGCTCCCAATAGGGATTAAATTGCTTGGTCTGCATTAGTGGTTGTGAAAGTTTGGCAAAGACTCCGAGTCCTAGATAAGTAGTTGTAAAGGTAGGAGCTGGGAAATCGATGATAAAGTTATCCTTATCTATTACGCCAATAACTTTCCCAATTTGTCCATTGAAGGCAGAAGTTACGATACCTCCAGAAATATAAGCATTGAATGTGGTGGAGTTTACATTGATAGTAATGCTAGTTCCTGACACGGCGACAACTTCATAAGTGTTTCCATTCAGCTGCGTCATTCCTACAACACCTGAAATCGTAACCAAGTTTCCAACAGAAAAAGTATTGGTTGAAGTAATGACAGCTTGTGTAGCCTGTGAAATTGCCGTGATCGTGGAATTCAGTAGCCCTATGACCCCGGTGATATAAATGAAATCTCCATCATACGTATTAGGGTTGTTAGCTGTAACACAGTGATTATAAGAAGTAATCTGAGTAGCTGTTCCTGCATTGGAAGATGCAATCGCGTAAATCGTACAAGAAGGGGCCTCTCCTGTGCCCTCTCCTTTGACCAGAACGTATCCTTGGGGAGTTCCCCCCACTATATTAGGGAATTGAGCTGAGGCAATCCCAGAATTCCATGGATCTGTCCATTGATCCCAATTGTTATATGGAAGTGTTGCCCAAGTTTCTCCCGAAATATAGCGAAACGTTCCCTGACTAGTAAAGTTCTCATATAGGATAGCCCAGGTATTGTCTCGATAATTGAATAAAAAGCTCTGGGTAGGATATTTCCAAAGACTATTGTTCGGAGAGTATGTAAAATAAATCCACTCTTTTTGAAAGTCCCTGACCGAATTAACTCTTTGCGGTCCATTATTTATATTTGAGATCTGGAAGACCGAGTCAGGAATATCTAAATCAATCCTTTGACTAGATTGCTGATCTGTCATGGATATGCCATATGTTCCTATGTCTATCCCTCCTTTGTCCAGAGTTACAGCAGAGAAGGTAGAAGTCGAAGGAAGTTCGGAGTTAATACTATAGAATAAAAACGGCTGGAGATCGTTACTACTATAAACCAATCTTGTTTTTTGTCCTCTTCCTCCACCAAACCCTACCAATAGAACATCTTCATTTTTAGAGACAGTAATGATTGGTTCAGCTATTCCAGCAGGAAGATAACCGCCAAGACCTGTTTGATCAACATAAGATGCTCGTACATCGGCACTTTGGTTGACAGGGACAGGGGTGGTATAATAGGGAGTTCCATTCCACGACCAAATGACCACATCTTGAAGAGCCAAAGTTAGTCCGCTACTTGTTCCAATTGTAGGATTGAAAAACAGTAACCTGTCTTTGAAGGGCACTATAAGCAATGCACCGATGAGATACCACTTTTGGGTTGGACTATTGTCTATCGAAACGGTCGCAGCTGTTAATGGAGGAGCGAAGTTAACCCATCCAAGTCCTGTTCCCGTTGGAAGCCCTGTCCCACTAGTCGGGTCCCCGTCATACCACTTAATGCCATCTTGACCAGGAATTGTATTAGTCAGAAGTTGAGCTATTCCTGTGCCTGTTACTGTTTGAGATGTTGCAAAAGTGACCACGTAAGTTCCAGAACCTGCCCCAGAGATATTAGTTACGGTTCCAGCCACTCCGTTTATAGTAGAACCTCCTGTCGCCCACTCATTGAACCACAGTTTGTCACCCACAACGAGAGTTGTAAAAGGTCCTAACCCCGTCGAGAAAATAAACGTAATTGTCGTCGATGTTTGAGTTGTCGCAGTTCCATTAACGAAATTAAACCCTGGATTGCCATTCGTGGCCCATAGTGCGCCACTATAATTCGTGGTCCAAAATTGCTGATAATCAGCTCCCGACCAAACGAAAGGGACCTGCGTTCCTTTGTAGTACGTCACATTGTAAAAAAATGGAGTAGCCGTTTGATTGACCTGATATGCATTTGTCGTATCAAAAGAAATCATCAAAGGAAAAACGCTTTCGGCCTGATTTACAAAGTCCCTTTGACCTTCTGATACATTGCCAGGGAAATAAGAGAAAGTTCCTGTGATAGCGCTTCCTCCTCCTCCAGATATTGTCACAGCTCCAGTGGCATAGTTCACAGTACCCGTCCCTGTTGGAACGCCAACCAATGTCCCATCAGGAATTGTTGGGGCAGTATAGGTGTTAGAACCAACGGTCAAGCTAAGACCCATGGGAGACAAAGTTGAGGTGCTTGGAAGACCCGTTAAAAGATTAATCGCACCGGCTGTCAATGTTGATGAAAGTGTGGATTGAATCTGCATTTGTCCGAGAAGACGAGTTCCACGTTTCCGTTTTAGCCTTCCTCTCCAGCAATAGAAATTATATAGATTTGGGAAAGCATCATTGTCAATGTTGAACGGCAATCTAGAGGTGACTTGCCCCTTTGGAAAGTTACCAATGTAGATTTGGTCAGGCATGTTAGTTGCCTATTGCAATGAAGAAATACATCGGCCCTGTTGGTGCATTTCCTTGTCTTCTCCCAGTGAAACCAGAAGGACTATTCGGCGTATAATTGATCTCCAGATCTCCTATTGATCCCGATGTTATACATGAAATATTTACACCAAATAAAGCATTTGGGAAAGCATTTGTGAAAGTTACGGCTTGTGAGTTACTCACTCCTGCAATTGAATAAGTTCCCCACTTTACAATAATCCCCATAGGTAACATTACACTGCCATTTGCCGCGGTAACGTTATTTTGGAAAGCCGATTGAGCATCTGTCCCAGCATTATACATAAAAAATTGCGGTAAAGAACCCGGTAGAGGATTACCCCTACCATCGACGATATTAGTAAAAATACGAGGGAAAGGAACGGTGGTTCCCGCGCTGAAAGGAGTCGGCATCTGCACCCATTGATGCATACCATAATTTCCATTACCAAAATCAATATGATCCACATCAAGCAAATTCTTAATAGAGGCAAAATTCGACTGCATTATAGGCTGATCATTCGTGGGCCTATCGTTTGCTGCTGGTATTGATGGATTGTATTGTATTCCCATTATGGCATCCCTATGCTTGTATTATTTCCTATACCACCTTGGTTATTTCCTTGGGCATAGATTGTGTACGTTCTGGTACTAGTAAACTGTCTTTGCGATCTCTTCCATACCAGCATTTCTTGTTCTTTAAATAACGGCTCGTAGAAGGCAAACTGCTCTGAATCCCCGGTGTCGGATAGTATTTTTCTAGCAGCCCCACGAGCAAGATACTCGCACATATAAGCAAATTGAACGGCTTGGCCGCTACTTAAGAAGGCAGCTGGAGAGAGATAGGCCTCTAGTTCAACCAAATACTGAGTATCAGGAACAGTGCGGAGAGTGAGTATATTATTATAAAAAAGTATAGCACGAGGTATCCCTGGGTTGTATAAATAGCATTGAGCGTTGATCTGTTGACCTGGTGGAATATTGACGGCTAATCCAGTTGTTGGATCGGTAAAGGTGATATTGGCTATTCCTGTATTGTAATTGAAGGTGTTGAGTGTCGTTGTATAGATTTGACCAGAGGTTTGCTGGCTTCCATTAAGTTCTTGGTACCCAAATGGAGCGGTATTTGCCCCTGTCATTAGCAGTCCGTAATTGACATTGCCAGTTAGGAACTGACCTGAATCTTGGATTATTCTAGATTGTCCTGTGGAGTCGATTGAGGTGAAATAGACGGCCGGAAAGATTGAGGTTGATGGAATGGCCAATTCCAGGTTTTGTCCGATTGGGGGGTCGACATTGTTCCCGGTGGCAATGATTCCAGTGGTATCCACGTGTCCCCGCAAGATTCCGCTAGGAATTTGATTAACTGTGTTTTGAACACCTGGTGCGAAAGGTATCTGCACGGTGTAATTTGATCCGCCATTTCCGATACCTACTGTTTCATATGGTTGGATGTAATTGTCCCAATATTGGAAGAATTCCCCACGCTGTGTATAGAATCCAACGCTTACTCCGCCAATTCGAGCATAAGGTAAAAAACCCTGATAAACAGGGTACATTGCTATATCAGTGCCAGGATTAGCTCCTTCAATCTGCACATTGTATAATGGCATGTTGTATTGGTCTACACCAGGAACTGTTTGTAACTGATAAGTTGTTTTTAGATCAAATAGTTGCATGCGAGCATCGACATCGTACAACCAAAATCGGTTTATATAATCGATTATCAGGTTATCTGTAATAGTAGCGTCCGATGGACTTTTTATGATCCGCCGGACGTATGTTATGATATCGCTGAGAAGATTGATAATTTACCTATCTGTTTCTTGGTGGAATTCTGCGCCACAAGATGGACATTGATATTCACAATCTCCTCTCACGACTAAAACTGGATGATCACAGCTATTGGTGCATTGAATCATCTACTTGCAACCTTTCTTCTTCATTTTGCCTTTCATCATTTCATGCTCAGCGTTATGACCGTGCTTCGCTTTCATTTTGTGTTCTTTCTTAACTTCTTTCTTCTTCGCCATATAGTTTCCTTTGTTTATGGTTAAAAACTTTTATCGCCCATGAATACAGACTTCCGTCTTGATACTGGAATTGCATCCAAGCGTTGGATAGTCGTATCAACAGCCATTTTCCCGTACATGATCCCAACACCTGTCGATTCAGTTGGGGTCTCTTTCATAGTGAGTCTGTGATACAAGCATCTCTTGATCTGTTCTGCGAGATAACGAGGACCCCAAACCGGAGTATTTACAGGTACAATCCATTCTTCAGAAGGCACGCCAGGAAATGGTTTAGTCCACATGTCAATGCTTTCTCCAATGAGTTCTTTGTTCTCCGCGATGAAGTTGACATACTCTTTTTGGAAGTTGTAGTCTGATCTATATTTCTCGTTGAATTTCTCTTTGCTAGAGATGATTTTGTGAGGCTTAAGATAATGCTCTTTGGTTTTAGATATTTCATCTTGAGACATCTTAGTTTGCGATTCGACTTCTTCTTTAGGAGCTGCATTCATTCGATCCATTGTCATTTCTTTAACTTCTGTGTCAAACTTCTCGAATTGTTGTTGAACTTTATCGAGTTCTGTTTCTGCTGCTGAGTTAATGTTTTTTGGTTTTTGTGTCATTTTATTCCTCTAGTTTGGAGATACGTTGATAAATGATCCAATAACATAGTTCGTTTGATTTTGTGTACCATTATTATTAATAGCTCCCGCAAGAATGTCCCCAATTGCCAATATCTGAGCAGGAGTTGGTTGAGATGATGCGATATAAGAATCAACATTCTGAGAAGAGTTAATATCTAAAACCACTTGATCTGGGAGATTTACAGCTATTACATAGGCAGTCTGTCCATTTAGCTGACGGCATCCGAATGTTGGAGGAATAATAAGCCTAACTTGCTGTCCTACTACATAAGTTAGATCAGTAATAGCAGGAATCACCATCGTTATGGTCGTTGTAACTCCAAGAGATATAGCTGATATAACAAAACGCCAAGGAGTATAATATTGGGGTTCGATTGGAAGATTGGCATAGATGGGAACTGGGTACGAGATTACGGTCATAAATCGCAACATAATCTCAGTAGGCAAGAAATTCAATAGAATATTTTAATCGATGAAAAAATGGGCTAGAAATGATAAAATCTCCTCTAGAGGTAAATATTAAAGAAATTCCTAAAAGCTCACGAAGAGTCTGAGAATGCAAATCGACAAAAGATTGATGATAAAATTAGCCAGCCTGGGATCTCCTCCAGAGGACTGGGAGGTTGTTTATGAAGATGAAGTTATACAATACCTTCGTCTTCTCAGATCTGACGGATTGATTGATATTATTTATAATAGATTCGGGCATACACCACGCGAGGCAGTTGATCATTTTAATCAATTAAAGACCAAAGGAATTATAAGCATGGCGAAAAAAGAAGAAGAAATATGTATTTACTGTGGCCGCAATCAGCAAAAAAACACTTTTTTTATTTCTTTCCTTGGGCGCGCATCCGGTCACGAATATTTCTTCTGCGAAAATTGTTTATTTAATTTGATGAAAGAAATTAAATCGATGCGCAAAGAGCGCAAACTAAAAAAGTTTGATCCTCTAATTATTAAATCGAGAAGTGGCATCACGAAAATCAGTCTTGAAAGCTTTCTTAAATCACAAGAATTTTCCAATGAAAAACCTGAGTGAAAAGGCTAAGTTAGTACATTCCGTCCTTCAAGGATCAAAATTGAATATAGAAGAATTCTTAGAGATCATTAAATATCTATTGACCGACTTTACTAAAAAGAGGGTGAAGTCTTTACTCCTCACCCTCTAGATACATTCCTCAACTAATTATTACAAGTCCGATTAAGGCATTGCAATTTCGTCAAAGAGCGCTTCCCAGTAGATCACATCTCCTGTCTCTCCAGACAAGTGAGATGCAGTATCTGGTGTTCCAAGAACTACAGCGTTACCTGATCCAATCACAAAACCTTGGCGTGTGTTATTGACAAATGCGCCCTGAATAGCAGGACCATTGATCGTAGACACTCCACCAGAGAAGGTTGGGAATGCAGGACTTGGGTACAGATTTCCGCCGTTATATGGGAATCCACCTGTATTCACATCACCTACTGCAACTACTTGCGGAGGAGTTAAGCCAGGAACTTGCGCTACTGGTACGTTTGATGTGTAAGCCGTCACATTCGTCAAATTACCACCAACTGTGAACGTTGTATTGCTGTTCACGGCTGTTACGTAGTAATAGATTGGCGAACCAGGAATCAATGTATCAGGCAATGAGTTAAGCTGTGTAGAGCCCCAAGCTGTTGGGATTCTAAACGCCACTTGCTGTCCGACAACATAGTTATGGTTCGTTGTTGTTGTGATCAAGTTTGTAGTAGTATTAATCGCTTCGATGAAGTTCTGACCTGGCAGATACAAGAAAGGATATAATACCTTCATTACAAATGCGCCGGTTGGAGAAGCTGTCAAAGCAGTATAGTTACTTTGGTTTGAGTTCCAAGTCACTGTGAAAGTAGTCGTGCTACCAACAGCAGTAATTTGGAATAACATGCCGCTCATTTGAGGCATACCAGTCGTTGCCGACTCATATAGACCTTCCATCAGAACAACATCACCGACGTTGTATCCATGAGGAGCTGCGGTTGTAACCACGGTAGGACTTGCTTTAGCAATACTTGCAATTTGCTGTTTCGCTCCGAATTGGAGAGAAAGGCCAGCTGCAAATGTGCTAATACCATTTGAGGTAACAACGCCTGTTTCTAGAACAGGTCCTGTACCCACGTAACCAACAGCTGCAAAACCTTGTCCCATTTGGACGTCCCAGACAGCCCAAGGGATGTCAGAGGCAGCGAAGTTTGCATATGCTGTATAGTTAGTTAATTTCACCAAGTTAGGCTGAAACGGGAGATAAATCGCCACGTTGTTGCCAGTTGCTGCTTGGGTAAAACTTCCTTTTGCTGATCTTGAGTATTCAGTCATCTTACACCCCCAAGTTGCTTAAGCGAGTACACAAGAGATTGCGGACGGCAGTATCTTGTGTTAGGGCTTGTGCTTGTGCGAACTTAACGGCGAGTGTCGCATTTTGTGCGAGCATTCCTGAGAAGTAAGGATCACGATAAATCAAGTTCATGGAAAATCCATCTTGATTGATGTGAGTTACCGCTTGTTTACCAGCAACCGTGTTGTAGTAAACGTCGTTGTTCATTGCAGATGCACCGCGAGCTACTGGAGCTTCAGATGAAGTAAGGACTCGGATGTTAAACACCGAACCGTACTCAGATGGAAGCGCAGAGCTGTTAGTAGGATAGTTCCACGAGCTGATAAATCCTTGGCCAACGAGTCCATCCATATCGGATTGCAGTTCAGTCGAAGATAACATAAAATAACTCGATCTGACTGGGCCTGTTCCGAAGCGATCCATACCTTCGATGCCTGACATAAATTTGTAGGCATTGTTGGTATCTAATGTAGTAGCAACTAATGAGAAGTCGGAGACTCCTAAGTTAGTTGGGTTATCACCATTAGTTCCGCCACCAGCATTAATCTGGGAAGCAGCAGAAATGATGTAGTCACGGAGGATAAGGTCTTCCAAACTGTTACTTTTATGACCTAAATTTTACTTTAGGCGGGGAAACCTCTTCGGATCTCCCTCTCATAGTCACCTATGAGATCAGACTATAGCACACGTACGCTCTTCGCACGTCCCATTCGTTTAGTCGTTGCGGGTGAATTAGCGACTCCATTTAGCTCTCTCATCCTTTGGTAGTACCACTCTTTCTTCTCCAGAACTTCTGGAGTTAGGTATCTTCCTCGTTGAGAGGGACAGTCTTCGAAGTAACAGAGCGCATTAAAAGCTTGCTCTTTCTTCACCATTAAGTATGGATGAATGATCTCGATTGCTTTCTTCGCATCAGCTCTTCTGCGTATGGAATATCTCCACATTGGCCGAAATTTATGATACGATTTCTCGTAATCTATGAAACCCACCTTGAAAAACGCCTTGAATCTTTCAATCGCTTCCTTATGAATCATACCAACTCTAAAGGTCACGTTATAGATCGGGTTCCAGTTTCTTCCATTATCCTTTGCTAATGGTCTATTGTCTTTCTGGATACAGATGGTTCCTTCTCCATCGAATAATCCAGCTAAATAAGCTAATTCTTCCCTCTGATTGTCTTGCATTTTGTCTCCTATACGGTGCCGTATGGATCAAGTATACAAGAGTTTCCAGTTATTTAGAACGGGTTTATACAGGCCAAATAACCTAGCCTGTCTCATCGCAACGGCAAGTCTTTCAGAAACCCAAGCCAGGACTCCTTCCTGATCTTGTAGAATGACTTGTTCGTTGATTATGCAGCCAGTCTATTCGCATAATCGGATGAGCTTTCGGCACTGGCATTGCTACCGAAAAACGCCATCTGGGCATCTATAATGTCCCGTTGTGGCACTTGTGCTGGAGGGTCAATTCCAGAGTTTCCCAACTGGATAGTTGGCGGTTGAAGAGCTCTTGGTCTCATAAAGCGGCAAGTCGTCCCACCATTGGAGGGCATCGAAACTTTGTCGCAAATAGTAATATAGTTCATTGTTGGCGTAGGAACATATAACATCGCAGGAGCTAAGCTCTGCAAAATCATAGGGCCTAAATTGCCTGTTGTCGTAATAGCCATTTCAAATCCTTTAGGATTGAATGTTATTGACGTATTGATCCGTGGACGAAGACGTACTACAGTCCGTTTTCAGATACATCGGTTGAACGTAACGCAGTTCAGCGATATAATGGCTTTGACGCGGCCGGCGAGATGCCATTTACGTTGGCGAACGATAAACCTGGAATAGCAAAGGATTAATTTAATGGCAATAGGGGATTAATGATGGAGCTTAAAACGGTCTTTGAGATTACAGACTTTTTTGCCGGCTCGACTCGCCGTTATCTAGATACAGCCAGTTAATGGGGACTATGTATGGAGTATATTTTAAATTCAACTAGGAATTAATCAGGCTTTTTCCAAAGCCTTTTGCCCTCAGCTCTGGCTTTGCGCGCCTGAATCATGTCTTTGTCGATCTGACCTAAATTAAGCCTACCATCCAAGAACAGTCGGATAATGGCGTTTGTTTGACTTGTAAGAATAGAATCGCAGTTGTTGCAGAAATGATAGATTTCCCCGTTAGCAATGTATATTGCTCCGCCTCTAGGATCGCTCTTACATTTGGCGCATTTAGCTATTTTCTTTGCCATGTTTCTCCTTCAATTGCGCAATACAAGCCTCATCTGCATCTTTCATCTCAAGCAGCTTTTTATATAATTCTTCTAGGCATCCAAAAATTCTTTTGGCTTGTTTTAGACTAAAGCCGCAACATTGCAGGGTTTTCAAAAAAGCACCAAGTGAGGCATATGAGATTACGAGTGCGTTGCATTTGCTCCTGTCGCAAACATCCAATAACTCGTCTGTAAGGGCTACGATCTGATCTCGCACTTCATAAACTGGATCGATCGGGTCTGTCATTCCTTCTTCTCCAACTTCTTCGCCTTCCTCTTCTTCCACATCTCACGAGCAGCTGCACTGCGAGGATTTAATTGAGCAGGTTCTAACGGCATCGTGTATAAAGACGAAGCCTCAAGAAATGATAGACGTTCTCGTATTTCCACAAGATCATCGTGAATGCTCTTGAATTGGCCATTTACGTCTGTTCTAAAGTTTCGGATCATCAAATATATAAGTCCAAGAGCT
>Ga0210395_10003691_pt1 | contig 11736 bp, 13 predicted proteins | sample IncBWH4OmetaG_FD_150861 | JGI IMG/M metagenome (GOLD analysis project Ga0210395, IMG submission 150861) | Forest soil microbial communities from Barre Woods Harvard Forest LTER site, Petersham, Massachusetts, United States - Inc-BW-H-4-O ...
GCTCGATCAGGCGACGCCCGGTCTTGCCGAGGCGATTCAATTCAAACAGCAGGCAAGCCAGATCACCAGCGTGGACCAGATCCTCGGCAATCCGATCAATTGGGACGTGGTGTTGACCGCGCTCGGTATCCCGCAACAGATCGCTTATCAGGACCTGCCCGCGCAAGAGCAGGCTGTCTCCAGCCGTCTCGACATCACCAAGCTGCAGGACCCCACTTTCGTCAATAGCCTGACGGACCAATACCTTCTTGCGAAGCAGCAACAGGCGCAGAGCACCTCGGCCACGCCAAGTCTTGATGCTCTTGCCGTTCAAGCAAGCGGCCTGGTGGTCTGACCAACCCCAGGCCGTCGATCGCTACATATCCACCACAGACCCATCGACGTGCGGCCGCATCTTGATCGGCCGCGGCCGATACGGGAACTTGCGCTCCACATTCTCCACCAGTTCGACGCCGATCCCCGGCCCGCCGGGAATCGCGATGAAGCCGTCGACCTGCTCCTCCAGCCCTCGCGCCAGGTCGTTGCCGAGCAGCTCCTTCCCGCCGTCCAGGTCCGGCGTGCGCGACGGATACTCCTGGATCGCAAAGTTCGGGATGCAGGCGGCGATCTGCAAACACGCGGCAGTGGAAATCGGTGACAGCGGATTGTGCGGCACCACCCACGCATCGTGCGCCTCGGCGATCGCGGCCACCTTCTTCATCCCAGTGATCCCGCCCACCAGGCACGCATCGGGCCGCAGATACTGCACCGCGTTGCGTGTCAGCAGCGTCTGGAATTGATACAGGCTGGTGAAGCGCTCGCCGGTCGCGATCGGAATGTCGATGTGCCGTGCGACGTCTGCCATCGCATCGAAGCTGTTCGGCCGCAGGGGGTCCTCGAAGAACATCGGGGTATATTTCTCGATGCCGCGGCCCAGTGCGATCGCCTCGGGCGGCGTCAGGCGGCGGTGGATCTCGATGCACAGGTCCACCTTCGGCCCGACCGCCTCACGGAGCCGGCGCACGTTGTCGATCGCCTCCTCGATCCGCGCCGCGTGGGACTTGTAGAACGGATCGTCCTCGCTTTCGTCGAGCAGCGGGTTCAGATGTCCGAGCGCGGTGAAGCCGGCCTCCTTCAGACGCACCGCCTCATCCAGCAGCTTCTCGATCGTGCGTCCCTTCACATGGCCGTAGAGCCGAGCCTTGTGGCGCATCCGCCCGCCGAGCAGCTCGTACACCGGAACGCCGAATGCCTTGCCCTTGATGTCCCACAGTGCGATGTCGATCGCCGACACGGCGCCGGTAATCGCGCCGCCGGTGAAATGATTGGCGCGCAGCATAACGTTCCAGTGGTGCTCGATAGGGAAGGGGTCGCGGCCGATCAGATAGTCGCCGTATTTCGTGATCGACGCGGCAGACGCTTCAAGCTGGCCCCAGGTGCCTGATTCGCCTATCCCGGTGATGCCTGCGTCGGTGCTGATACGCACGTACAGGAACCGGTCGAGCAGCAGCGGTTCAACCTTGGTGATCTTCATGGCGGTTCCTCCTTTGCTTGGCGCAGCTTCGGGCAGCCGACGATCGGCGTCCAGCCGGTGGAATAAACCGGCGCCGTCCGCGTCCTATCCGCGAGGCTTGGAGCAGACGCTGCCGATGTGCAGAGCCAATCCTGCTGGGTCACGGCGGTGTCCGGCACGCTGACCCGCGTCGAGGCCTGCATCCCGGCGTTGCGGCGCTACGCCGCGGCGCTGCTGCGCAGCCGTGATGATGCAGACGACCTCGTCCACGATTGCCTGGTACGCGCGCTCGCCAAGCTGCACACGCGGCGCGACGATGCCGATGTGCGGGCGTGGCTGTTCGCCATCATGCACAACCTGTTCATCAGCCAATTGCGTCGGGCGAAGGCGCGGCCGGCGGGCGAGCCGCTGGACGAAACGCACGAAGCCGCCATGAGCCTCCGCCCCGACCAGGAGAACAGCCTGCAGTGGCGCGACCTGATCCGCGCGCTGAACGCGCTGCCGGTCGAGCAGCGTTCGGTCGTCCTGCTGGTCTCGGTGGAGGATCTCTCCTACGCCGAGGCTGCCAGTGTGCTGGGGATCCCGATCGGAACCGTGATGTCTCGCCTGGCGCGTGGCCGTGAGCGGCTGCGTCAGATGACCGAGGGAGGCGAGGAAGTTCGGCCGGCACTGCGGAGGGTCAAATGAGCGACCCCGTCAGGCCGATTGCCGAGGAGGAGCTGCACGCCTACGTCGACGGTCAATTGGACGCCGATCGCCGGTCAGCGGTGCAACGCTATCTCCAGGATCATCCGGAGGTCGCGCGGCAGGTCGCCGCGTGGGGCACCCAGCGGGAGGCGCTGCGGGCAGCGTTCGCTCCTTTTGCGGTGGAACCGATCCCGCCGCGGCTCGGCTTGGAGCGTCTGGTCCAACAGCGGCTGGGAAGGCAGGGGCTGGCCTGGCGCGCGGCGGCCGCGGTGGTGCTGGCGTTCGGTCTGGGTGGCGCTGGCGGGTGGTTCCTGCGCGGCGACATGCAGTCATCCGATGACGCCTTTACTCTACTGGCCCAGCAGGCGGTGGCCAATCACGTGGTGTACACCGCGGACCTCCGACGCCCGACGGAACTCGGCGCGCAGCAGCGCGACGATCTGGCGCGCTGGGTGTCCAATCGGTTGAACCACGTCGTGGCTCCCCCCGACCTGTCGGCCGAGGGCTTCAGCTACATGGGCGGCCGGCTGGCGGCGACGCCGGACGGACCGGCCGGGTTGTTCATGTATGACGGCCCACAGGGCGTGCGCCTCACAGTGTTCGTGCTGCCGCTGCACACCTCGCCAAGCCAGCCGATCCAGCACATCGACTATGACCATGTCGATGGCTGCGCCTGGATCGAGAAGGGCGTCGGCTACACCGTGGTGGGCAAACTGCCGCCGGCGGAACTGCGGCGCCTCGCCGAAGTGGTGCAGCGGCAGTACGGGGGCGCCACCTGAGAGCGGGCTGATCCAGATCAAAGCGCGACGGCCGCGCGGGGTGCAGCATGGCCTTCTGTAAGGAGGCAACCCATGGCAAAGCCACTGATCGTTCGGATCGTCATCGCCGACGGCGAGCATGTGCGATTCGTCCAGCCGGACGTGGACAATGTGCTGCGCACGATCGGCTCGCTCGACTCCGCGTCGGCGCATCTGCGGTCGCGTGACATCGGTTCCGACCGACCGGGCCGGTCGTTCGAAAGCGGCGCGGGCGCGCGCCATGCGGTCGGCCAAAGGCATGACTTGCACAAGATGGAGAAGAAGAAGTTCGTTCATCTGATCGGCGAGCAGATAGACGCCGCTTCGGGGCGTGGTGAGTTCGACGAGCTGCTGCTCGTGGCGCCGCCGCGTGCCCTGAGCGAGCTGCGTGCGGCGCTGGACGTGGCAACGCAGGCGAAGCTGGTCGGCACGCTCGAAAAAGATCTGGTCAAGACGCCAGACCATGAGCTGTCGCCGCACGTGCGCGAATGGGTCAGCCCGGCGCGTCGTCCGCGCACTTGATCTGGATCAATGCGGCTGCACGCCTGTGCGTGCTGCATTGGGTTGCCGAGAAACGGCGGATATCGAGACCGCCTGAACGGAGATCAATCATGGCAAATACACCTGTCGAAGTGAAGAAGACCGCTCCGGCTGCGACCAATGCGCCCGACGCGTGGCGTTCCCTCCGCACTGAGATGGACCGGATGTTCGACCGGTTCGCGGGTGGCTGGGGTATGCCGTCGCTGCGGCGCATGTTCGATGCCGAACCGGCGTTGCGTTACGAGAGCACGTTTACCGTGCCGTCGCCGGCGGTGGACATCACCGAGGACGACGGCAACTACAAAGTGACTGCGGAACTGCCCGGCATGACCGAGAAGGAGATCGAGGTCGTGGTCTCCGGCGACATGCTGACCCTGAAGGGCGAGAAGAAGGAGGAGAAGGAGCAGAAGGAGAAGAACTTCTATCTGTCCGAGCGCTCCTACGGTTCGTTCCAGCGCAGCTTCTGCGTGCCCGAGGGTGTCGATCGCAACAAGATCGCGGCCGACTTCTCCAAGGGTGTGCTGACCATCAGCATGCCGAAAACGGCGAAGGCGGTGGAGCAGCAGAAGAAGATCGAGGTGAAGGCGGCTGCCTGATGCGGCCTCCGTTGTCACGGCCCGTGAAGGCGGGCCGTGATCATCGCTATGCAGCGTACCACCGCGAGGCGGCGCTGAAAGCGGCAAATATCCATGCGTGCTGTTGCTCGGTGTGCGACGTGGGGTCCGGTGCTTGAACACGAATCAACGGGTCATAGCACATTACGCGCGGTAAGTAGCTCGTCACTGCGCTTGACGAGAGGGCGCAGCACTGTTTGGTACATGCAGCACCGTCACAAATCGCATCATAATTCAACCGTAGACAGTCGTATGTGTGTTTCGGGCAAAGTTCTGCTAGAAGCAAGCAGAAGACTGCGAGTGGGGTCTCGGCCCTAACGATCACGAGAACGCGAAATCGGGGGAAAACCGTCATGTGGGGTGGAATTATTGGGCTGATAATTCAGCTGATCTCCGGTGGTGTGGGCGGCAATATTGCCGGATCGCTGCTGAAGCAGTTTGATCTGGGAGTCGTCGGAAATACTATTGCCGGTGTGATCGGCGGTGGTGTCGGCGCACAGATCATCGGTCAGTTTCTTGGCGGCGGCGCCGAAGCAGCCGGTGCAGGAGGTCTCGATATCGGCTCAATCATAGGCCAAATTGCTTCTGGCGGTGTCGGCGGAGGCATCCTGATGGTCATCGTAGGGCTCATCAAGCAGGCGATGGGTGGCCAGAAGGTCGGCTGACGAGCGCCACGGTGTTGGCTGCGCTGTCAGCATCTGACCGCGCGTTTCCTCAGGCGACGAACTGTCACGTCCGCCGCAGGACGGGATCGCCTTCCACCTGCGCCGCGGACGGTGCCGCATGCCAAGCAGATGGTGAACACGCGTTCGAGGCCAAAGCCGGTGACCAGCGGGCCGAGTACTAATACGTTCAGGCCGCATCCGGCACCGTAGGGCTGGACGCGAGCACTGCGTCAGCGGGTGACAACCCTCGAGGTGCAATACCGTGGGCAGCCAGACGCCGATCAGGTACAGGCTGAGCATGCTGGCCAAAAACATGATCCAGAGCATGATCGTCCGCAGCGCATAACCGTCGGAGAATAGCGCAACGACCGGATTGCCGTGCGCCACGTCCAGGTGCTGCGTCGCCATGGCGTCGGGATCGGCGCCGGTTGCGGCGTAGGACCCCGAGAAAGCCTCGCCATTGTTGTTGTCCTTCCTCGATCCGGTCAGGGCGCCCTGATCTCCTCGACTGCCGGTACGCGGTTCACCTGGTGTGCCCGCACGATCGGCAGCACGTCGCGGGTGAAGCGGCGGGTCTGTTCCAAAAAACATCTCCTGCCGCATGGCGCCGCGGTTGAAGCCGATCTGCACCGTGTTGGCGTCGCCGTGTTCCGCGAGTCCGACGATGCGCTCCGTTACTTCTTGCGGCGTGCCCACGGCAGACCTCGGCCAGCCTTGCCAAGCCTTCCATCGTGATGCGGAAATCCTCGCACGCATGTTGCGCGCCATGCAGGTGCCGCGAGCAGGTTGCCGTAGATCAGCAGCTTCACGCGTTTGATGCGCTGCGCAGCACAGGCGGCCATCAGGTTGGGCGAGTTCATCAGACCGTAGGACGAGCAGTGATGCTCGTTGAAGCCGAGACCGTCATGGCCGACGCGTTTGAGGTTCTCGGCGTAGGTGCGCACCGCGACGTCGGAAATGCCGTGCGGACAGCGGATAGGGCAGCTCGTTGTCAACCTTCAGATGGTCAAGTTGTTCGTCGTAGGCGAGCAGGCCGAAGACGAAGACTTGGATAATGTTCTCTGCGTGGTTGCCGGCGTGAATATGGTAAAGTGCTGGTTGAGCCGTCAATCAGCCAGCTGATCCTGCTTTGCATCGCGCGGACGTGAACGTGACTGAGCACCTTGGTCGGACCGATACTGTACTGCTCTACAACGTCGAGGGAACAATGATGTTGCGTTTTGCATCTGTCGTCTGCGTCGCCGCGGCTATCGCGAGCTCGCCGGCACTCGCACAAACCACCAAGCCGCCGACTCCGGCCCAGGCCGCGCAGCAGCAACGAATGGCGAGCTGCAATGCAGACGCGTCGCAACGCAATCTCAAAGGCGACGCGCGGCAAAGCTACATGACCGCCTGTCTCGGCGGGAAGATGAACCAGAACACGCTGATGAAGGTCTGCAACGGCCAGGCTACGCAGGACAAACTCACAAGCGATGCCCGCAAGACTTACCTGAGCACCTGCCTCAAAAAGTCAAGTTGATGTGTTGAGGCTGTCTCGGACAGCATTTGACCGTGCAGTATTGGCGATCACGCTTGTCGTCGCACTATGCAGCGCGCCGACGAGCGTACTCGCTGACAGCGGCGGGTACCGCCGGCCGACCATATCGGCGCCGGCCTACTCGGGATCGAGCTCATCAGGCTGGAGTGCGCCGTCGAGCGGTGGTTACCGGCGTCCATCGACAACCGGCGGTGGATACACTTCTCAATCGGGTGGAGACCTGTCGATATCGCGGACGAATTCCGCGCAGGCGCTGCAGCAGTATCGCGCCGCCCAGCAGCCACGTCGCCCGCCGATCGAAAGTGCGTCGCACACGGATATGGTATGGGGTGGCGCCGGTTATTACCCCCGTCGGCCGTCAAGCTATTACCCGCAATCTGACTATGCTGGAGGGCTTGGCTCGGCAGCCTTTTGGGCAATGCTGGGTGCGCTTTCGGCATCCGACCGTGCGGCATATTTCCAGCGCTCGCAGATCGATCCGACCTACCAGCAATGGCATCAGCAGGCGGCGCGGGACCCCACCACGGCGGCCCGGCTGGCGGCCCTCGGTGATCAGCCGACAGCGGCACCTGGCAATGCCGGTACGACGGCCGCCGGTGCGTCGGGCGGCTCGGGCATCGTCTGGGTAGTTCTGTTCATCGGGGGGGTGGGGTTCCTGCTGCTCTGGCTCGCGCGCCGACGAGCCGCCACTTCCCGCCCGGGCGCTGTCATGCCACCCGGCTTGGCCGGGAGTGCCGGAACACGCTTTCGCGTCGGCCAGACCATTCCGCTCGACCCGGCCGCGTTCCTGCTCGCCGCGGGTGCCACCAAGGCTCAGCCGCCGGCAGGCAGCGGAATGATCAGCGTCGAGGCTGTGGGATTGCTGGAAGACGCAGGCGTGCAGTTGAACCGGCTCTATCTGCCCGGGCGCATGGCCTTCTTCCAACTGCACCTCGGCGCCGATGGCGCACCGGATGAATGCCGCTACTTCTCCCGGCTCGATGAGGTCCATCCGGCCAGCCAGGCGGAGTGGGGCGAGTGGCTGGATCCGGCGCAAGGAATGATCGGCTGGCCGGCATTCCAGACCAAGGATGGCAAGACCTATGATCGGGCATGGGCGCCCGGGCAGACGAGGATCGCGCCGCGGCAGCAGGTGGAGACCATCCAGGCGCTCGGTGCCGTGACGCAGCGCCAGTTGCAGGCGATGCTGTATGCGGGCCCTACGGGCGCCGCGCCGCCGGCACCATCCAGCGAGTACGTCATGGTGGCAGCGGTCGAGGATGGCGGTCAGGCCTGGGTGGAGATCCACGCCGGCATCGACATCAACCCTGCCTCCCTGACACTTCCGTCAGTTTCACTCTGAACGACCGCGGAGCACCTCATGAACGAGAGCCTGCCTTCGAGCATCGCCGACGCACTCGGCAGCGGGCTGCCGGTGCTGTTGTTGCAGTTCGTGATCTGCATCGTTCTGCTGGTCGTCGGTGTGATGATCTATACGACGGTCACACCGTTTCACGAACGCGAGCTGCTGCGTCAGGGCAATGTCGCGGCGGCAACCGTGCTGAGTGGTGCAGTGGTCGCGTTGGCAATCCCGCTGGCAGCCCTGCTCGCGACCACCCGGGCGGTGCTCGACATCCTGGTATGGGGTATCGTGGCGATCCTGCTGCAATTGGTGACCGTGGTGATTGCCTGCCATGTCATGCGGAGATTGCACCTCAGGATCGACGACGGAAGCCTCGCGGCGGCGCTGCCGATCGCTGCGGCGCAACTTGCGATTGCCTTGCTCAACGCGGCCGGGATGGTCCCGGTCTGACCTAACGCCGTGGAAACAAGGAGGACGAACCCATGCTTCAGTTCATGCGAAACCTGGTCGGTGTGAAGGCTGACAAGGCGGTTCAGGCCGGTGTCGAGGCATTGGTCCGCTGGGATCCGCAATCGGCCAGCGAGGCTGAGATGCGCTCGATGGAGCAGAACCTCGACCAACTCGGGCAACAGGTGGCGCGGGCGCGGCTGAGCTACGACAAGGAGACGCGGGAGGCGAACGCCATTCAGGCGTTGTCGACGCAGCGGATGGCCGCGGCGGACCAACTGCAACGCCAGGCCGCGGCGGAAACCGACCCGGCGAAGAAGGCGGAACTCGAGCGCAGCCTGGGGACGCTGGTGACGATGCTGGAGCAAATGGCGCCCGAAGTGGATCGGGAAAAGAAGGACGTCGTCGACGCCAAGGAATTCCTTGAGATGCTCGAGAAGACCTATGCCGAGGCGGGCGGCAAGCTGCGCGAGGGCCGTTCGCAGCTCGAGCGCGCGCAGCGCGACATGGCGCGCGCCGGTCAGCAGCGCCAGATGGCCGAGCAGCAGGCCGAGGCGGCACGTCGGGCTGCCGGGCTGAGCACGACGACCACCAGCCTGAACGTGGCGTTGAAGTCGATGCAGGACGCCGCGGCGCGCGACCTCACCAACGCCGAGGCCGCCAACATGAAGGCAAAGCTGCTGCGGCCGACGCAACCCGAACAGGATGACGCGAACATCGCGCGTGCGATGCAGATTGCCTCGGGTCAGCCGGTCGCAGCGACCAGTCTGACCGACCGGCTGGCAGCGCTGCGCACGCGTTCCTGAGGTTACTTCGCCGCGGCGTCCAGCAGTTCGGGCGTGAAGCCGCCCGACTGCCGCCGCCATAGGCGCGCATACGTGCCGTTGCCGGCAAGCAATTGGGCGTGCGTTCCGGATTCGACGATGCGCCCGTGGTCCAGCACGACCAGGCGATCCATCCGCGCGATCGTCGACAGACGGTGGGCGATGGCGATCACGGTGCGGCCTTCCATCAGGCCGTCGAGTTGGCCTTGGATTGCCGCCTCGACCTCTGAATCCAGCGCCGACGTTGCCTCGTCCAACACCAGGATCGGCGCGTTCTTCAGGATCACCCGCGCCAGCGCCACGCGCTGACGCTGCCCGCCGGACAGCTTCACCCCCCGCTCGCCGACATGGGCGTCGTAGCCTGACCGTCCGTGCCAGTCCTCCAACCCGACGATGAACTGGTGTGCCTCGGCGCGTCGCGCGGCATCCTCGATCATCGCCTGCGTCGCCTGCGGGCGGCCGTAACGGATGTTGTCGCGGATCGAGCGGTGCAGCAGCGATGTGTCCTGCGTCACCATCGCGATCTGCGTGCGAAGGCTCTCCTGCGTCACCGTGGCGATGTCCTGATTATCGATCAGGATGCGGCCGCGCTCCGGGTCATAGAAGTGCAGCAGAAGGTTCACCAGCGTTGACTTGCCTGCGCCGGAATGGCCGACCAGTCCGACACGCTCGCCGGGTGCGATGCGCAGGTCGATGCCGCGCAGCACGCCGCCGCGATCCTCCAGCCGCCGCTGCCGGCCATAATCGAAGTGCAGGTCCTCGAAGCGGATCTCGCCGCGCGTCACGCGCAGTTCGCGCGCATCCGGCGGGTCGGGCATCTGCCGCTCGACCGCGATCGAACGCATGCCGTCCTGCACCGTGCCGATGTTCTCGAAGATTGCGGTGACGCTGCGCGCGACCCAGCCGGCCATGTTGGTGATCTGCCAAGTGAGAGGCAGCACCATCGCGACCGAGCCCACCGAGATGCGGCCGGCGCTCCACTGCCAGAGTGCGAGGCTCGCGGTGCCGACGATCAGCGACGCGTTCATCAGCGCCAACACCGCGACATAGGCGGTGATCATCCGCGTCTGATCGCGGAAGGCGCTGGTGTGCAGGTCGATCGCCTCGCGCACGAACGCGTCCTCGTCTCGCGCGCGGGAGAACAGCTTGACCGTGAGGATGTTGGTGTAGCTGTCGACGACGCGTCCGGTCAGCAGCGAGCGCATCTCGGAGACCACCTGGGAGCGCCCGCGCAGGCGCGGCACGAAGAACCAGAGGATGCCGCCGTAGCAGGCGAACCACAGCAGGATCGGCGGCGTCAGGCGCCAGTCGATGGAGGCGAGCAACAGGAGCGCGCTGCTGCCGTAGACCAGGATGTACCAGGCGGCGTCGAACGACAGCACCACGCTCTCGCGCAACGCCGGGCCGGTCTGCAGCACGCGATTGGCGATGCGGCCGGCGAAGTCGTTCTGGAAGAACGTCCAGCTCTGGCGGACCACGTGCCAGTGGTTCTGCCAGCGGATCATGTTCGAGAGGCCGGGGTTAACGATCTGGTTGATCAGCACGATGTGGCAGAGCAGCACCCCTGGGCGCAGCAGCAGCAGGACCACGGCCATGCCGATGAGCTGCGGCCAGGCCTCGTGCAGCAGTGCCTGGGGCGTGTGGTTTGAGACGAGGCCGACGATGCGCCCGATGAAGGCGGGGACGGTCACGTCGAGGATGCCGGCGAGGCCGCCGAACAGGAACAGGCCGATGATGAGCCAACGCTCCTGGCGGAGGTAGTGGTGATAGAACGGCGACAGGCCGTGCACGGGCGGCGCCTCGGGCTGTCGGGCGGTGGGGTCGAGCAGGGTTTCGGCGCGGCGGAGCATGAGGTTACGGACCTTGGCTCGAGTGGCCGGCGATGCTGCCGACTCTAGCTGATGCCGCGTCAGGCGTGGCCACGCGGGGCGGGATGGGTAAGGCGTGGGAGGGGATCAGTCAACGAATGTCTCTGGGGCGCTGTCTCATCGGTGTCTCACACGCCGGTGGGTGAGACGTTGACGCATGGGGTGAGGCGGGGGAGGGGAGGGCGAGCTGGGGGATGGTGTGTAGGTGCGGCTTGCAGCCGCTTGGGTTCCGGGGTGTGGGTTCATGGTGGGGATGTGGTGTTAGTTTTAGTGACTGTCAATGGCCAGTGATACTAGCTAAGACGGTGCGTTTACGGTGCGTTTTCTTTTAACACGGAGACAGAAGGGGAGGGCCACTGTGGGCCACAGGAGTCGGAGCTTGTGCTACTGGCGGGGGTACTGACCGAACAGGTTATCGGGCTGGCGATTGAGGTGCATCGCCATACCGGGCCGGGTCTGCTCGAGTCGGTGTACGAGCAATGCCTGTGTCATGAACTGGGCGAGGCGGGCATACCGTTCCAGCGGCAGGTTGGCATTCCGGTCGTCTATAAGGCGATGCCGATCGGGGAGGGGTTCAGGGCTGACATCGTTGTCGCGCGGGAGGTGATCCTTGAGATCAAGTCCGTTGCCGCCATCGTGCCGGCGCATGAAGCACAACTGTGCACGTATCTGCGGATGAGCGGGCTTCGCGTCGGGCTGATCCTGAATTTCAATGTGCGACGTTTGACCGAGGGCATCCGCCGCTACGTCGTGTAGGCGCTGGCCGTGGGACCGTTCCGACTCCTGTGGCCCTCCGGGCCCTCCCTGATGTCTCCGTGTTAAGATTGCGCGCTCGCCGGAGGCACAAAATTGTCAGATGAGTGCGGCTTTGCCCAATGGTGGTCGGAGCGAATTGATTATCCGTCCGGCATGTCGTCGGGCCA
>Ga0210395_10003692_pt1 | contig 11736 bp, 10 predicted proteins | sample IncBWH4OmetaG_FD_150861 | JGI IMG/M metagenome (GOLD analysis project Ga0210395, IMG submission 150861) | Forest soil microbial communities from Barre Woods Harvard Forest LTER site, Petersham, Massachusetts, United States - Inc-BW-H-4-O ...
AGTTAGACTCTGTCTGTCGATACGCTTTTTCTAATATTACATGGTCCGTTTTATTCTTAAATACAACAACGTGAATGCCTTTTACAACATTAGCTTTTACTTTAAAATCAATGTAAATATTTTCTTCTCCTCTTTTATATTTATAAAAACCCGCCAGAAACGAATCCTTCATTAATTTTTCCCATTTATGCAGTGTTTCCTTTTTTGATTGATGAGGAAACAAATCAAATAAAGTATAGGTCAAAAATACTTCTTTAGCAACACCGAATATAGAACATGCTCTTTTGTTGGCATCAATAATTCTCAGGTAATCATCCAAAAAAATTATACCGTCTGATGTATTTTCAACTAAATAATTATAAAGCTGTAATTCATTATCGTTTTTTCTTATCTCAGATTCATGAGTTGGAATTTCTTTAAGAATTAATAACAATAACCCATTGAATTTATTTTGAATATCAAATAAAGGTTTCGTACGTATTTCCAGATCAATAGAAGGATCCGTTTTTGTAGAATACCTAAATATAGATTCATCTGTAGAAAAAAGATTAGCATTAGATTCAATATAGGACAATACTGAATCAGCCTCATCTGAACTATTTTCTTTGATATCTAAAAATATTGATGCCTTGTTATTTTTGAATTTAATTTTGAATTCACTATCACACAACAAAATTCCATCTTTAAGATGTTCATACACCTCATTCAAAAACAATTGTTTATGATATGATTCATTACCGCTCATTTCATGGAGTATAAATCTTCAGCTGCTGTCCAGGATTTATATTATAATCAGGCAGGTTGTTCCACTTAAGTATATCATCTGAAGAAACATGATATTGTTTTGAAATTTTATATACTGTTTCACCTATTGCTACATAATGTATAATCTCTCTTTTTGATTCATCTTTATACCCAACAATTAAATTTTGATTGAGCTGTATAGAATAACCCGTAAGGTTATTCCAGTATCGTATACTATCGGAATCCGTATTGTATTTCCTTGATAATCCAAACACCGTTTCACCTGCTTCTACTTTATGATAGATTGCAAGAGATGAATCTTTATGAGCTGCTTTTATCAACACATTTGATTCAGATTTAATATTTGATTCTTTTACGGGTTCCTTAATTATATTTTCTTGTTTTAACAGTTCATCTAATACTTTATATTCAACTGGAAACTCTTTAGGCCTTTTCTTTTTCAACCACAATACTCTTCCTTCTTTCAGAAACTCATTTTTCTTAATCCCATTCTTAGAACATATTGACTTAGATGTAATGGCATATTTTTGAGCAATACTATAAACACTTTCTCCTTTCTGAACTGTATGAAATGAAACCAGTGCTTTCTTTCTCTTTAATTGAAGATAATAAAATTCTCCCGCATTTATCTCTTCATGGCCTTTTAACTCGTTAAAATACAGGAAGGATTCTTTCGATATTCCGCTTTTTAACACCAAGCTATTGATATCATCCCCTGAAACCGCTTTAATAGCATGAACATTGTTAATAGAAACCAATACCGGGATTGTACTCGAGTTCGCGTAAGAAGATATGTCGGGATATTTTTTTGGGTGTGATGTCAACGTATGTTGATTCGAAGATTGTTGAACGGTCTGTTGACTTTGTGTTTTTTTCTCCTCTACTGATTTCCTGGCATGAGTAATCGGAACAATAACAATATACTCTTTATCATTAGGTACATATCCACTTAAACACCATTTGTTATATTCCTTTATCTGATCCGCAACAAGATCCGATTGAACAGCAATGTCATTTAATGATTTATCTTTTATACCCGTATATTCAAGTAAAACAAGATCCGGGTGATTTGTCTTACCGACCAAATCTTCATATGCCGTTTTGTACGCAAGAAAACGGATAACATACCAATGCATATCTTCATCAATCAACATTTTATTTTCACCTACATACTTATTTTTTACATGAGACTTTACTCCGCCCGGACCAACATTGTATGATAATAATGCATACACCCAGTTATTAAGTAATGTATTATTCTTCTTCAGATATTTTGAAGCTCCTCTTGAAGCATAAACAATATGCATACGTTCATCAACTTCCCCATCAACACGTAGCCCGACCTCTACTGCTGATTCCTTCTTAAATTGCCAGAAACCAACTGCATTGGAACTTGAAACAGCATTTTGAATAAGACTTGATTCCTGTAAGGCGAGATATTTAAACTCTTCCGGAAAATTTTCTTCGTGAAAGACTCTTTCTATAATCGGGAAATAAAGATTGGCTCTATCGATTTTTTGTTGAAGGTATTTGGGATTAGCGTAAATCATATTAACGTCTGCCTGAATCAACCTCTTTGCGCCAGGTGTTAATATAAGTTTCATGCCTGCAAAATCAATTTCATCGGGCACTATTTTCTTATCAAATGTCTGACTCCAAACATTCGTTGAAAGAAAACATATGATTACTAACAGATATAACAGACGAATCATATAACTACTTTTTTCGGATTAACGTTATTCCGTCTCTAACAGGCAGTATTACTTTTTCAACTCTTTTATCAAGAGAAATATATTTATTAAAATCATCCAGATTACGAGTATCTTTATCTCTCTGAACCATCTCCGGTTCAGCAACTTTTCCGTTCCACAAAGTATTATCTACCAATATAAAACCTCCTGAAGTTATTTTATCAAAAACCAAATGATAGTAATTAAGATAATTATGCTTATCTGCATCAATAAATACTAAATCAAACAATCCTTCCAAATCAGGTATCAAATCCATTGCGTTTCCGATAATATATCTGATTTTATGCTCCATTCCTGCTTTGCTAATATATCCACGAACCCTATCTTCAAGTTCTTCATTTATATCGACTGTAATTAATTTCCCACCGTCTGAAAGCCCTTCTGCAAGACATAATGCTGAATACCCGGTAAATGTTCCTATTTCCAGAATGCGTTGTGGGCGAATCATATGAGATATCATAGATAATACTCTTCCCTGAAAATGTCCTGAAAGCATCCTTGGCATCAACACTTCTGAATACGTCTCACGATTTATTGTTTGCAATAAAAGAGACTCTTCTGAAGTATGACTGCTTATATATTCTTCTATAGCAGGATTTGTAATTTCTATCATTTTTCAGGAAAATAAATAAGTTTACTCATCCGATCTGGAGCCATTAGCTGGTTTGCAAGATCGTTTATTGTCTGAGCAGAAATACCATCGATTTTTTTATTGATTTGTTCGAAAGAATCAATGCGTCCAAAATCCAGGAAACTTTTTCCCATCATTTGCATAAAATTACTATTGTTTTCTTCAGCCATAATCAACTGACCTTTAATCTGCTCTTTCAGTCGATGTAATTTTATAGCACTTAATTTTTTTTCTCTGACCTTATTAACTTCTTTCGTAAATGTATCTACAGCCTTATTAAAATTCTGAGGCTCCGTGGCAAAATAAAAATTATATACCCCTGTGTCTACATACGATGTAAAGTTTGATTCAATCGTATAGACATACCCTTTCTTTTCACGTAAAGCCATATTTAAGGTAGAAGTCATACCCGGGCCCGCCAGTAAATTAGACAGAAGAAATAAACCAAGCCTTCTCTCTTCTTTTATATTTAATCCCAACGAGCCAATTACACAATGCGTCTGAGATGCTTTTATCTGTTTCGAAACGGTTACAGGTTTGTATCCTTTAAACCTATCTCTAACATACGCGGAATGCTGTTCTTTAACGTTCGGAATAAATCCATCTGTTATATTTTTAACTTCTGAGAAGGTATGAGGCGACAGAACAACAAAAGCAATCCGACCTGTATCAATCCGCTTTTTAAGGAATGTAACCAAATCTTTTTGCTTAAATGATTGTAATGTTTTTTCTGTTCCTAAAATATTATAGCCCAACGAATGTTTCGGGAATATAACAGACTCAAATTCATCCTGAATTGCATCCTCAGGATTATCTTCATACATATGCATTTCTTCGAGAATCACCTTCTTTTCTTTTTCAATTTCTTTCTCAGGAAATATTGAATAAAACGAAATATCCGTGAGCAGGTCAACTGCTTTGGAAAGATGATCAAAAGGAAGTGATGCGTGGAACCATATCTTTTCTTTGGTAGTATAAGCATTTAAATCCCCACCGACTTCTTCCAAACTGCTCAAAATACGAAATGCCTTTCTTTTCTCTGTCCCTTTAAAAGCCATGTGTTCCCAAAAATGAGCCAGACCCTGTGTTTTGATATCTTCATCTCTGCTGCCAATATCAAATACAAATCCACAATGCGCTATACGAGTTGAAACAACCTGTTTATGCAATAAAGTAATTCCATTGGAATACTGATGTATATTAAATTCTCTGTTCATTCAAGCTGATTATCCTTCAATAATCGTTTTATAAATTCCCATTGTTTTTTTAATACTCTGATTCGGTTCAAATAAACTCATTCGCTCTTTTCCTGCATTGATAAGTTCATTTTTAATTTCAGGTTCAGATAATATTCGTGTCATTTGTTCAATTAACTCCTCGGTATTTCCCTGTGAAAAATATAACGCTGCATCAGATGCAATTTCATGCATGGGTGTATCCCTAACAGTTATGACCGGACAATTCATATAAATAGATTCTAAAACAGAAATACCAAACCCTTCGGCTTTTGAGGCATAAACGCTGAAAGTAGCATTATTGTATAATGCAGCCAGATCGGTACTCGTTACATCTGTGATTATTCGAACCCGATTCTCCAAATTATTTTTTGCTATATATTTCTGAAGTTCTTTTATATAAGACGTAGATCTGCCTACAAACAATAAATTCAGATTCCTTTCATATAACTGTTGAAATGCTTTGATAATTATCAAATGATCTTTTCTTTTTTCTATAGTACCAACTGAAAGTATATAAGGTTCTGTTATATTATACTTCTGAAGTACGTTATCATACCCTTCGGAAGTATTGCTTTTATGAAATCGGATTCCACAATCCTGGTATACCACTTCAATCTTTGATTCAGGAATGGAATAATATTCTATGATTTCTTTTTTTGTATAATTGCTTAATGTGATAATTTTGGCTGCCTGTTCACAGGCATATTTGCTTTGATTATTTAATTTTGTAAGCTCCGAAGCATTATACAATTCAGGACATTTCAGAAAATTCAGATTATGGATCGTTACCACTTTAGGAATTGATTTCGGGATTCCTTTTGACAACTCATTACTTAAGCCATGGTACAATTGAATCTTTTTTCTTTTGAGATCAAGCGGCACAATAGCATTATACCATATCGGATGAACAAATTTTGGTAATGAGTTAATATCAATTAACGTCACCCGATTCTTATGTTCTACTTTATGGTCTATAAAATGTATCTTAACCTGGGGAGTATATAAATAATAATTATTCTCTGGAAATAATTTTATCATTTTTTCCAGCATATGCCGGCTATAATTCCCCAGACCATAATAATTCTGATAGGCACGTTTTGCATCAAAAGCCAATTGATACATATTAATCCCAGATAATTTCCAACGTCATATATTGATCAGCAGCAACCGTAGTTCTGGCAACACCTTTCGGCCTTATAATTTTAAGTTTTCCTTTTTTAATCTTAAGTACTTCTTGATTTTTCCAGGATTTAATTCTCCTTTTATAAAATGGAAGATCTGCTACGATCGTTTCATTTTTTTTATTGAATACAACTACTTCCAGTGAAATGGATTTGTCAAGTGAAAGAGTGTATTTTTTCTTAGAACAATGAATGAGATGTGTTGTTCCAAAATCCGTATTAATATTCTTTGATAGAACAAGAGCCCTATCTGCCTGTGGAATACCATATCCAATGTAATTATTGCCATACGGATAGAGATGAGAAGATCGTTCAGCAATATTTTTCAATTGTATGTTGGTAAGACTTGAATCATTTTTCATCAAACAGGCAATAAATCCTGCAACAGCTGGACAAGAGAAAGAAGTTCCATTTGGTGAAAAGCACGACACATTGGGTTTTAAATAAGGAAGTGTTTCAGGGCCAATACTACTATAATCAATTTTATCCCATTCTGAAGCATTTGTTGCACCTACAGATAAGGCTCCCTGAGCGTCAGCAGGAGCAGAAATAATTCTCCAGTTTGAATCACCTTCGTTACCCGCTGAAACTGTGAGAAAAATACCCTTTTGTTCAATTGCAATTTGCGCTGCTTTTGTTATTCGGGCTGTCTTACCATCCATTTCTGACTGAACATAGTTATCTTTTGGATCATCCATTTTAATGGCATAGCCCAATGACGTACTTATCAATCGTATACCCAGACTATCCATCCACTCCATTGCCATGATCCACATATCTTCCTCGCCTCTATATTCACGATCTCCGTTTTCTGTTCTTGCCAGATAAAAAGATGCATTGATTCCTATCCCATATTGTGCTTTCAGGGTTGTGTCATAACCTGCAATCATACGTACTACCTGCCTTCCATGATCATCAGATGTAGTAGCTGCATTTTTAATCAGATCCTTTCTGGAGGGGTCAATAAAATCCCTTTGTGCCATAATTTTATTTTCATCAACCAAATATCGGGTTGCAGGATCTTCATTCAGTTTGAAGAAACCGGCATCTATTACTCCTATGTTTATTCCTGTTGCATCAATGCTTTTTTCTGCAAAAGCCACTGCCTTCATTTGTTTTAATGCAGTATGCATAAGCTTAGGATCTGCTTTTATTTCTGTTGAACTAGCGATCAGATATACATTCACGGGTTCAACACTCTTTACAAAAGACAACTTCAAGATTTCCGGAACTTGATCTGCGGTTAAATAGGCGGTAACTGAATTCAACCATTTTGATCTGGCAATAATATGAACATCCAATCTGCTTAATTCCTTTAGGTATTGATCAGACAGAGGTATATCCGAATACTGTGATAATGGAATATGTAATAATTGTCTATTTAAAATTGTCTGCTTACTTAGATTGGAGTGATAATCATAACCAGAAGTATCTTTATTTTTAAATGAAACCCAGTATTTCTGGCTCTGAGCATCTGTATTAAATAAAATAAGAATAAAAAAGAATAATAGAGCAGAGCGCAGAATAGTTTGCATATAATTACTTTTATTGATTACTTCAACTATAAATTTAGTTAAAATGAGATATACACCTATAGATAAGAGCTTTTTTATTAAAAATCGAAAGAAATTATCCGATAAACTGGATCGTAATTCTATTGCAGTATTTCATTCAAACGACATATATCCTACCAACGCGGATGGAGTCATGCCGTTCAGACAAAACAACAATCTTTTTTATTTTTCAGGTGTAGATCAGGAAAATACTATCTTACTTATTTTCCCTGATGCAAAAGAAATCAGACATCGGGAAATACTGTTTGTGTTAGAAACCAATGAACATCTTACAATATGGGAAGGTAATAAGTTATCTAAAGAAGATGTTAAATCTCTGTCAGGCATAGAAACTATTTATTGGTACCATGAATTTGAATCCATTTTAAAACAACTTGTTTACGATGCTCAATGTATATATTTCGACCAGAATGAACATGGACGCGCTGAAAAAATAATAGATACCCGAAATGACCGATTCATTATAGCCTGTAAAGAACAATTTCCCCTGCATTCATATGGAAGATTAGCACCCATTGTAAATGAACTAAGAAGTAGAAAAGAAAAACAGGAAATAGAACAAATATCTAAAGCTTGTACCATTACAAAATCTGCTTTTGAATACATTCTACCCCGAATAAAGCCGGGTATGAAAGAGTATGAGATTGAGGCAGATATTATACAGGAATTTATCCGCAACGGATCACGTGGTCATGCTTATCAACCTATTATTGCATCCGGAGCAAATTCGTGTATTCTGCATTACATCCAAAACGATAAAATATGCAAGAAAGATGATATTATTTTAATGGATTTTGGTGCGGAATATGGAAATTATGCCTCCGATTTAACTCGAGTTGTGCCTGTAAGTGGTACGTTTACGAACAGGCAAAAAAACGTATATTTGTCTGTCTTAACCATTTTCAAAGAAATCAAAAAAATAATAAAGCCTGGGATTACGTTTTCTGAATTAAATAAGATTGCTGGCGAATTAGTTTCCGATGAGCTTGTCCATTTAAAGCTTGTTTCTTCAAAAGAACTAAAAGCTTCAAAAAAAGACTCTTCCTTTTATAGAAAATACTTTATGCATGGTATTGGTCATCATCTGGGACTTGATGTGCATGATATTCATGTAAAAGATGCACCCTTGAAACAAGGAATGGTGATCACACTTGAACCCGGAATTTATATACGCGAAGAAGGGATCGGCATTCGTCTTGAAAATGATATCTTGCTGACTTCTAAGGGGAATCAGGATTTAATGGAAAATATTCCGATTGAAATTGATGAAATTGAAGCACTAATGAAAAAATAATATATTGACTATCTGATATGTAATTTCAATGTACTATTTTATTTAACTTTGGGAGTAACCCAAATATTGAAAATCAAGTATAAGTACACAGGAATAATGGAATCCTGGCCTTACAATCCTTACCTTAATGACACGACTATTAACCTATTTCGCTACATTCGCTATTTTGCTTTTTGGATCGTCTTTTAACCAGCCCGATGCAAAAAGTTATTATGAAAGCGGTATGAATAGCCTTAATCAAAAAGATTATATAAAAGCAATTGGTGATTTCACCAATGCTATCAGTGTAAATCCCAAATTTGGTGATGCTTATTATTACAGGGCATACTCAAAAGAATTATTAGGGGTAAAAATGGGCTTTTTCAGTTCAGAACTTTGCGCTGATCTTGTATACTCCATGGTTTATGGCAAAGAAGAAGCTGCTGAAAAATTAGATAAGCTTTGCACAGGCGAATGCTTTAATATGGAATCAGCTTTTGTTGAACCTGAGCTTGTCTACTGCGCTGATTTTAGTTCTAAAATTCTAACGGATTTACCAGAAGGTGTTGAAAATCTTCAGTATCTAGTTAAGCTGAACATGTTCAATAATAAACTAGCTACTTTATCTGAGAAATGGGGCTATCTTAATAAGCTGATATCCCTAGATCTTGGTAGCAACAGACTTGCGTTATTGCCTCCAGTTATTGGAAAAATGACAGAATTGAAAGAGCTTAATCTTAATAAAAACCTTATTGAAAAACTCCCTGAAGAGTTTGGGAACCTTATTAATTTAAAAACAGTTACGTTACGTCAAAATGCTTTAAAATCAATACCAACATCTATTGGGAAATTAACATCTCTTGAAAATCTGGATCTTGCGCTAAATACTCTTACGGCTTTACCAACCGAAATTGAAAATTTAACCCAACTGAAATCCTTAATATTAGTTGGTAATGAAATTCCAACAAAAGAACAACAACGCATAAAATCATTATTGCCAAATACTAAAATCATATTTGAGTAAAATCTATTTTACAAAAGGGCATAAAAAAACCGAATAGAAATATTCGGTTTTTTTATGCCCTTTTGTATTTAATTAGTTTAAGGAAATGCGTACAAACGCAGATACTGTTAAGCCTTTTTGGAAGCCGTCAAGCATTTGAGCGATTGATTTAGAATTGTCTTTTACAAATTCCTGATTAAGTAGGGTCGAATCTTTGTAGAACTTATTCAATTTTCCAAGAGCAATTTTTTCAAGCATTGCTTCTGGTTTACCTTCAGCTCTGGCTTGCTCTTTACCAATTTCAATTTCACGTTCAACTGTTCTAGGATCTACATCGTCTTTATCCAACGCAATTGGTTTCATTGCTGCAGCTTGCATTGCAACATCTTTACCCGCTTCTGTACAATCTTTACCACCAGTATTTTTTAATGCCACCATTACGCCTAATTTACCATTAGAGTGAACGTAAGGAACAACTTGCTCACCATCCATAGATACATAAGAGGTAATTGCAATTTTCTCACCGATTTTACCGGTAAGATCAATGATATGATCCTGTACACTACGACCATCTGCTAAAGATAAAGCCGAAAGCTCTTCAACTGTAGTCGGTTTTTTAGCAACCGCTACTTCCATAATTACTTTTGATAGATTTTTGAAATCATCTACTTTAGAAACTGGTTCTGTTTCACAAGCTAACGCTATTAGTTTCCCGTTTTTACCATCTGCAGAAATTGTAATCGAAACGATCCCTTCAGAAGTAGTATTTTCGGCACGAGCGGCAGAAACTTTTTGACCTTTTTTGCGAAGAATGTCAATTGCTGCTTCAAAGTCACCGTTTGATTCTGTAAGAGCTTTTTTACAATCCATCATACCTGCACCGGTCATCGATCTCAGCTTATTTACTTCAGCTGCGGTAATTGTTGACATGATTTTTAATTTTAAAGGTTATGTATTTGAGTTTATTTTCAAAAAAAATTGAACATTGGAGACCAATGTTCAATTTATCTTTATAGTTTACAAAATTGAATTATTCAATTTCAGCTTTATCAGCAGCTTTTTTAGACTCTTCGTCTTCTTTCAATTTAGCATCATCTTTTTCTCTTTTTCTTTCAGACAAAGCATCTTCAATTGCTTGACCGATTGCCTGAGTAAGAATGGAAATTGATTTGAATGCATCATCATTTGCAGGAATTGGATAATCTACAAGAGTAGGATCCGAATTTGTATCCACTATAGCAAATACTGGTATGTTCAATTTTTTAGCTTCTGCAATAGCGATATGTTCTTTCTTAACATCTACTACAAATATAGCAGCAGGAAGACGAGTTAGATCAGCGATACCACCTAAAACTTTTTCAAGTTTTTCTTTCTCACGACCAATAACCAATCTTTCTTTTTTGTTCAAAGAGCTATATGCTTCGTCTTTCATCATTTTCTCCATTGAAGACATTTTCTTCAAGGATTTACGAACTGTTACAAAGTTTGTAAGCATACCACCTAGCCAACGTTCAGTTGCATAAGGCATTTTAAGGCGTTTTGCTTCAGAAGTTACTACTTCCTGAGCTTGCTTTTTTGTTGCTACGAACAAAACTTTACGTCCTGAACGAACAATGCCTTTTAAAGCATTGCTTGCTTCATCTAAACAAACAAGTGTTTTATTTAAGTCGATCAAATGGATACCATTCTTCTCCATGAAGATATAAGGAGCCATTTTCGGATTCCACTTACGTGTAAGGTGACCGAAGTGAACGCCCGCATCCAATAAGTCTTTATATTCGATTTTCTTAGCCATCGTATTGTAAAATAAAAGAAGATATTAACGTTTACTGAATTGGAATCTTTTACGAGCTTTTCTCTTACCGTATTTCTTACGTTCTACCATACGAGAATCTCTTGTCATCAAACCTTCTTTTCTCAAAGGAGATTTGAATTCATTATTTACCAGAACAAGGGCACGGGCAATTCCAAGGCGAATAGCTTCAGCCTGACCAGTAACACCACCACCTTGTACATTTACACTAATATCATATTTGCCGGCTTCAGAAACTAGATTAAGAGGACTCTCAACAGAAATCTGAAGTGGCTCCGTCTTAAAATATGTTTTAAAATCAAGACCGTTTACTACAATAGAGCCTTTACCTTGTTTAAGGTAAACACGTGCTACTGACGTCTTTCTTCTACCAATGGCGTTTAATATTTCCATTTAAACAGTAATTACAGTTGAATAACTTTTGGTTGTTGTGCTTCGTGCGGATGCTGAGTTCCTTCAAAAACATGTACATGTCTGAATAACTCTCTGCCCAAGCGATTTTTAGGT
>Ga0210395_10003695_pt1 | contig 11733 bp, 11 predicted proteins | sample IncBWH4OmetaG_FD_150861 | JGI IMG/M metagenome (GOLD analysis project Ga0210395, IMG submission 150861) | Forest soil microbial communities from Barre Woods Harvard Forest LTER site, Petersham, Massachusetts, United States - Inc-BW-H-4-O ...
CAGCGGCTCCGGGCATCCAATTTGGTTAGCAAGTTGTAATAAAGCTTATATGCCACAACTAAGTTGCAATCGAAACTCAGCCCTCGACGGCCACAAGGTAGTTGACCGAAAGATTGCGGCTGACGCTCCAGCGCCCGGTCAGCGGGTCGGCCACCAGGCCGGTGATGTCGGATACCCGCAGCCCAACACGCCGAAGCATGTCGTCGAGTTCAGCCGGCGTGATGAATTTGCGCCAGTCATGAGTGCCGATAGGCAACCAGCGCAGCACGTATTCAGCACCGACCTTGGCGGCGAGGAATGACTGCGGCGTGCGATTGAGGGTCGAGACGAAAAGTTTCCCGCCCGGCGCCAGGAGCGCGGCGAGCGTTGCCAGAAAGGCCGCGGGATTGGGGACGTGCTCGATCACCTCCAGCGCCGTGACGATCGGGAAGCGCGCCGGCTCGGTCAGCAGGTCCTCCGCCACGCCGGTCCGATAGGCCAAAGGCAGTCCCTGGCCTTCAGCATGGGCACGCGCCGCCTCGATCGCCCCGCCGGCGGCATCCAGGCCCAGAACGTCAAACCCCAGACGAGCAAAGGCCTCCGCCGCCACGCCGGCACCACACCCGACATCGAGCAACCGCGGAAGAGCCTCCCCTTGCGGGAGAGGGCTAGGGGGAGGGGGCTGCGCCGCCCCAGCATTCCCCTCCCCCCAACCCCCTCCTGCAAGGGGAGGGGGAGTCTCTTGCGCCCTCTGTAGCGCCCACCGCCCGTCCCGCCTGATCCGCGCCGCAATCCATGCGACCCGCGTCGGGTTCATCCGATGCAGCGGCCGCATCGGACCGTCCGGATCCCACCACCGCGCCGCGAGCGCATCGAATTGTGCAACCTCCGCGGGCGAAACTGTCACGCTTGGCATTGTTGCCCCTGTCGTTCCGCGCCAGTATGAACACCTGGGATCGATCACTGACAACTGGCTGGAATGTCGCGAATCGTGATGAAGTTTGGCGGCACCTCTGTCGCCGACCTCGACCGCATCCGCAATGCCGCGACTCGCGTCAAGCGCGAGGTCGATGCGGGGAACGAGGTCGCCGTCGTGGTGTCCGCCATGGCGGGTGTCACCAATCAGCTCGTATCGCACTGCCAGGATCTCTCGCTGCTGCACGACGCGCGGGAATACGACACCGTCGTCGCGACCGGCGAACAGGTGACCACCGGCCTCCTGGCGATCGCGCTTCAGCAGATCGGAATCGAGGCGCGCTCCTGGCAGGGCTGGCAAGTTCCGATCCGCACCGACAACGCCCACGGCAAGGCGCGCATCGCCGACATCGAGGGCGCCGAGTTGATCCGTCGCATGAAAGCGGGCCAGGTCGCCGTCGTGTCCGGCTTCCAGGGCGTCGGCACCGACAATCGCATCACCACCCTGGGTCGCGGCGGATCAGACACCTCGGCAGTCGCCCTGGCCGCCGCATTGCATGCTGATCGCTGCGACATCTACACAGATGTCGACGGCGTCTATACCACTGATCCGCGCATCGTTCCGACAGCACGCAAGCTTGCGCGCATCAGTTACGAGGAAATGCTGGAACTGGCGTCCGTCGGCGCCAAGGTGCTGCAGACGCGCAGCGTCGAACTCGCGATGAACGAGCAGGTGCGGGTTCAGGTGCTGTCGAGTTTCGCCGACGTGCCGGGCACTCTGGTGGTGGACGAGGACGAGATCGTGGAAAAGCAGAATGTCTCCGGCATCGCCTATTCGCGTGACGACGCGAAGATCACGCTTCGCCGTGTGCCGGATCGGCCAGGCATCGCTGCCGCCGTGTTCGGCGCACTCACCGACCACAACGTCAATGTCGACATGATCGTGCAGAACGTATCGGCAGATGGGTTGACCGACATGACCTTCACGGTGAGCAAGTCCGACCTGCCGCGCGCGCAGGCAACGCTGGCAGAGGCAAAGATGCAGATCGGCTTTTCCGAGGTTTTGGCGGACCCCAATGTCGCCAAGATCAGCGTGGTCGGCGTCGGCATGCGCAGCCATGCAGGCGTTGCCAACACGATGTTCCGGGCACTCGCCGACAAGGCGATCAACATCCAGGTCATCTCCACGAGCGAGATCAAGGTCAGCGTCCTCGTGGCTGCCGAATACACCGAGCTGGCGGTGCGCGCCCTGCACACCGCCTATGGCCTCGATGCTGCCTGACATTGCCATTCCCGACGTCGCGCTGACCGCCGCCCGAGCGGAGCTGGAGCGGCTGTGGGCGCGCGGCACAGCGTTTCTCGGCTGTGACGTCGCCATCCTGGGCGGCGCGATGAGCTGGGTAAGCGAACGGCACCTGGTGGCGGCGATCTCCAACGCCGGCGGATTCGGCGTGGTCGCCTGCGGCGCCATGGAGCCGGATATGCTGGCCGCCGAGATCGCCGGAGCGCAGGCGCTCACCGACCGGCCGTTCGGTGTCAACCTGATCACCATGCATCCGCGGCTCGACGCCCTCATCCGGGTCTGTTTGGAGGCGGGCGTCGGGCACATCGTGCTGGCCGGTGGGATTCCGCCAGGCGGGGCAGTACGGGCGGTGAAGGACGGCGGCGCGAAGCTGATCGCCTTCACCCCGGCCCTGGTGCTGGCAAAGCGGCTGATCCGGTCGGGTGCGGACGCGCTGGTGATCGAGGGTTCCGAGGCCGGTGGGCATATCGGTCCCGTGTCGCTGATGGTTTTGGCGCAGGAGATCCTGCCGCACATCCACGAGGTACCGGTCTTCGTTGCGGGTGGGCTGGCTCGTGGCGAGGCGATCCTGGCATTGCTGGACATGGGTGCTTCCGGAGCGCAGCTCGGCACCCGCTTCGCCGCCGCCACCGAGTCGATTGCCCACCCCAACTTCAAGCGCGCCTTCATCCGGGCCGCCGCGCGCGATGCGTTACCTTCGGTGCAACTCGACGAGCGCTTCCCGGTGATCCCCGTCCGCGGTTTGGTCAACGAGGGGGTGAAGCGTTTCCTGCGCTTTCAGGCGGAAACCCGCGATCGCTTCGAGGCCGGTGAACTGACCAAGGAGGCGGCTCAGCTCGCCATCGAACATTTCTGGGCCGGCGCGCTACGGCGGGCAGTGATCGACGGTGATATCGAGACTGGCTCGGTGATGGCCGGCCAGTCGGTCGGCATGGTGACGGCAGAGCAGCCGACGGCGGAGATCATCGCCGCGCTGGTGGGGCAGGCCGTCGCCGCGCTGGTCGCTCGCAATCGCGCCACCTGATGCCCACTCCCCGCCGGCTGCTGGCTAGACTGCGTGAGACGATGGCGCACGGCACCGCGCCATTGCAGGAGCTTGTCCATCTCGCGGCTGCCGAACTGGTGAGCGAGGTGTGTTCTGTGTACGCCGCGCGGCCTGGCGAGATCCTGGAGCTCGTCGCGACCGAAGGGCTCAACCCCAAAGCCATCGGCCACACCAGGCTTCGCTTTGGCGAGGGCATTGTCGGCCTTTGCGCCGCCACGGCACAGGTCATGAACCTGCCGGACGCGCAAAACCACCCAGCTTTCGCATATCGACCGGAAACCGACGAAGAACCTTTCGCGTCCATGCTGGCAGCGCCTGTGCGGCGTGCCGGTCGCACTTTGGGCGTGGTTGCGGTGCAGAACCGCAACCCGAGGGGCTACTCGGAGGAGGAGGTGGACGAGCTGGAGACGGTGGCGATGCTGCTCGCCGAGGTGCTGGCGTCTGCCGGTGCCGCCGACAGCGCCGAGGAAGGCGTGGCCGCCACTGTGCCGCGCGTGTTCGCCGGAGCCACCCTGGTCCCCGGGATCGCCATCGGCCCGGTCGTGATGCACGGCAACCGTCGCCGCCCGGTCAGGCTGCTGGCTGACGATCCGGAGGCCGAACTGGCGCGGCTGCACGAGGCCACGCAGCGCATGCAGCAGGGCGTCGATGAGCTGATTGCCGGCGTACCGGATGGCTTGGCGAATGGTGCGGACGGGTCGGCATCGCGCGATGTGCTTCAGGCCTATCGCCTGATCGCCGCCGATGCGGGTTGGCTAAAACGGGTCGCCGAGGTGATCCACAGCGGGCTGTCTGCCGAAGCGGCGGTCCAGCGCGTCGCCGGCGAGCTGCACGACCGAACGCGCCGGATAACCGACCCCTATTTGCGCGAACGGCTCGCCGATCTGGAGGATCTGGCAGGTCGGCTGCTTGGCGCGTTGGACGGCGACCAGCCGCGCCCCACCGTGCCGCCCGGCGCCATCCTGCTCGCTCGCCGGCTCGGGCCAGCCGAGTTGCTCGACTGGCACGCCGCGGGCATTGCCGGCGTGGCGGTCGAGGAGGCCAGTCCCGCCGGTCATGCCGCAATTCTGGCGCGTGCCCTCGGTCTGCCGGCGGTGGGTGGCACCCGCGGCATGTTGGACTCGGCAGAGCCAGGTGACGAGGCGGTGGTCGATGCCGACGACGGCCAGCTCGTGCTCCGCCCGGAGGCCGAGGTGCGGTCGACGTATCTTCGTGAGCTGGAGGCGAGGACTGCGTTGGAAGCCGGCTGGGCGCCGCTGCGGGATCGGCCGGGGATCACTGCCGACGGCGTCAAGGTCAGCCTGATGTTGAATGTCGGCCTCACCATGGAGGTGGCGCAGCTCGACACCACCGGCGCGGAAGGTATCGGCCTGTACCGCACGGAGATCGGCATGCTGGCGCGCGGCGCGATCGCCGATGTCGCGGAGCAGGCGGCGAGCTACGCCCGCGTGCTGGATGCCGCCGGCGGACGACCGGTGCTGTTCCGCACCCTCGACCTGGGCGCCGACAAGCTGCTGCCCGGTGATGCGCCGGAGGAGGAGAATCCTGCGATGGGTTGGCGCTCGCTGCGCATCGGCCTGGACCGCCCGGCACTGCTACGCCGGCAGTTGCGCGCCTTGCTGCTGGCGGCTGGCGGACGGCCGCTTTCGGTGATGTTTCCCATGGTCGCGACGGTGGCGGAATTCCGCGCAGCACGCGCGCTGCTGCTGGCGGAGGCGCGGCGGGTCCGCCCGGCGCCGGAGCGTCTCGACATCGGCACCATGCTCGAAGTCCCGGCGCTGATGTGGCAGTTGGACGAGCTGCTGCGTGAGGTGGACTTCGTATCCGTCGGCTCGAATGACCTGCTGCAGTTCCTGTTCGCGGCCGATCGCGGCACGCCAGCGCTATTCAGCCGCTACGATCTGCTGTCGCAGCCCGTGTTGAGCCTGCTCGAGTTCCTGCTGGAAAAGGCCCGCGCGGCCAAGGGCGGCAAGGGTGTCCCTGTCTCGCTGTGCGGCGAGGCGGCATCGCGACCGCTGGAGGCGATGGCTCTGGTCGGACTTGGCTTCAAAAGCCTGTCGATGCCGGCCTCCGGCATCATGCCGATCAAGGCGCTGCTGGCTGACCTCGATCTGGGTGCATTCCGCCCCGTGCTGACTGCAATCAGACGCAACACCTCGGGGGCTGCCAGTCTCCGCGAGCCGATCAGTGTCTGGGCACGCGAACATGGCTTAGCCATCTGACAGAGCGGCCAATTTTAACGATTTAATCGCGTATCCTTCGGTAAAGACCATTCGACTGCGACCGCAAACAGAGTCACTGTAAAGACGTTGAGAGACAACAAGCTCGCAGATGCGGGCCCAACATGATGCAGGATCGCAAATCCGCGCTGGCGAGATGCCGAAGCATTTCGTCGGCGATCGAACGGGATGCGGCGCCTCCCGATGCGCCGAGGGCGGGGGCCGAGCTGCGTGCCGCGCGCGAGCGGGTCGGCTGGTCGATACAGGAAATGGCGTCCGCGCTGCACATTCGGCCGCAGTACATCGAAGCGCTGGAAGCCGGGCAGATCAGCGAGCTCCCAGGCAACGCATATGCGCTCAACTTTCTCCGCACCTACGCCGGCGCTTTGGGTCTCGATCCGAACGAGACCGCCAGACGCTTCAGGGCCGAGGCGTCGGCGGTGGACGAGAAGACCGAGCTGACCTTTCCCGTCCCGGCTCCAGAGCGTGGCGTGCCCGCCGGTGCGGTGGCACTGCTGGGCGTGCTGTTGGCGGTCGGAGCCTATGCAGGGTGGTACCGCCTGTCCGGCGAGGGCAGGCTGCCGGCCGAGACCAGCATGCAGATCCCTCTGCGTCTCGCCTCGCTGGTGGACCAGGCGGTCCGGCCGAGTGCAACCCCGGTCGTCGCGTCGGTTCCCGCGCCGGTTGCGCCGCCGGTGCAGCAGGCGGAGGCGCCGCCGGTTCCGGCAATTTCCCCCACTTCGGCGGCAGCTGCCGCGCTGGAGCCGCCGCCGGCTGCCGACGAACCGTCCGACCAACCGCGGATTGTGCTCCGGGCGAGCGCCGACGCCTGGGTGCAGGTACGTGATCGGGCCGGCCCGGTACTGCTGACCCGAATCATGCATCCCGGCGAAACGTGGGAGGTACCGCCAAAGCCAAACCTGTTGCTGACGACCGGGAATGCTGGTGGTACCGACCTTGTGGTGGATGGTCTGACGAGCCCGTCGCTCGGCGGCAGCGGCGTGGTGCGGCGCGACCTGCCGCTCGACCCGGACCTGATCAAGGGTGGCAGCTTGGCGGCGGCAAACCAGCGGCCCAATCCCCAGTAGCGATCCGGCGGCAGAATCCCCATTATCGGCGAGCATTGCGCCGCAGCATACGGAGAGGGACAGTATGAGCTACCGGCCGTACCAGGAGATCGTCCGGCGGAAGTCGCGCCGCGTCTATGTCGGCCGCGTGCCGGTGGGCGACGACGCTCCGATCACCGTGCAGACCATGACCAATACGCTGACCACGGACGTCGCGGGCACGGTGGCGCAGATCCGGCGTGCGGAGCTGGCAGGGGTGGACATCGTCCGCGTGTCCTGTCCCGACCAGGAGAGCGCGCTTGCACTGAAGGACATCGTGCACGAGGTAAACGTACCGATCGTCGCCGACATCCACTTCCACTACAAACGCGCAATCGAGGCGGCGGACAGCGGTGCCGCGTGCCTGCGCATCAACCCGGGCAACATCGGCAGCCAGGAGCGCGTGAAGGAAGTGATCCGGGCGGCGCGCGATCACGGTTGTTCGATGCGGATCGGCGTGAACGCCGGTTCGCTGGAGAAGCATCTGCTGGAGAAATACGGCGAGCCGAACCCCGAGGCGCTGGTGGAGAGCGCGCTGTACCACGCCGACATCCTACAGCAGCACGACTTCCACGACTTCAAGATCAGCGTGAAGGCGTCCGACGTGTTCCTGGCGGTGGCCGCGTATCAGCAGCTCGCCGAGGTGTGCGACCACCCGCTGCATATCGGCATCACCGAGGCTGGCGGCCGGCGAATGGGCACGGTGAAGTCGGCCGTTGGGCTGGGCTCGCTGCTCTGGGCCGGCATCGGCGACACCTTGCGGGTGTCGCTCTCGGACGAGCCGGAGGAGGAAGTCCGGGTAGGTTGGGACCTGCTGAAGGCCCTCGGCATCCGCCACCGCGGCGTGAAGGTGGTGTCGTGCCCGTCCTGCGCGCGGCAGGGGTTCAACGTGATCCAGACGGTGCAGACGCTGGAGGAACGGCTGGCGCATATCGAGACGCCGATCACGCTGTCCATCATCGGCTGCGTCGTGAACGGGCCGGGCGAGGCACTGATGACCGATATCGGCCTGACCGGCGGCGGCAACGGGCGCCACATGATTTATCGCGCCGGCAAGACGGACCACACGATCGATGGCCGGGACATGGTGGAGCACATCGTCGAACTCGTGGAGGCGAAGGCCGAGGAGCTGAAGGCGGCGAAGGAGGCCGAGAAGCTGGCGGCCGAATGAATGCATGAGTGATCCCGGCACACCGCTCGACATCAGTCCATTCGTGAACGCGGTCGCGAGGCTGCGAGAGGGGCTCGATCGACATCGCCGGGAACCAGACGGTGACCAGTTGCGCGACGGCCTGGATGCTGCGACGCTATTTGCGGCTGATCGCACCTTCGCCGGACATCTACGGCCAGGTGCCGTTCCAGGACCTGATCCGCACGGGCAACGAGCAAGGTCTGCTGCGCGGCGACTGGCCTGCGTGGCGCCGCTATCGCGACATGCGGGCGCGGACCAGTCACACATACGCAGCAGCCATCGCCGCGCAGGTTGCCGCCGGGATCCCGGAGTTCCTGGCCGAAGCGACCCATCTTCGGGACCAACTGCAAAAGCGCCTGCGATGACGACCGCACTGGACCTGTGCGAAGGCCATGCCGCCATCGTTCGCGCCGTGCTCTGCGCGCACCTGCCGCAAGGCGCACGAGCCTACGTTTTCGGATCGCGCGCTCATGGCGGGGCTCGACAGTATTCCGACCTCGACCTCGCGCTCGAATGGGACCGTCCGCTCGGATTGGACACAATCGGTCAGATCGCCGAGGCGCTGTCCGAATCCGATCTGCCGTTCAAGGTCGACATCGTCGATCTGTCGCTGGTCGATCCGGCGTTCCGGGCGCGCATCGCGGCGGACTGGATCGCGCTATCGGCTGAGGACGCGCGGTGATCCATCGCTTCGACCAGACGAAATGACGCGCACTATCGGCCGTCCGCAATATCCGTCTTGTCGAAGTCGTAGCCCTTGAACAGCAGGGACACGCGCCGGTTCTTCGCCATCGCGTAGGCGAAGCAGTCCGCCAGGTTGAGCTGCGCAGGGTGATTCCGCCCCTTGCCATAACGGTCGAATGCCTCCAGTGCAGCATCGCCGTCCGCTGGCGTAATCGCGACCACGCCGATCCGGGCGATGTCGAGGAACTCCCCGACGTCGACTCGCGCCTCAGTCACGCTGGCCTGGCGCTTGCGACAGATCGCAAGTGCCGCCTCGAACATTGCCATCGGCGAGGTGATGCATCCTGTGGCGCCATCCAGCCGATCCGCCAGAGCGTCTGCTTCCGTCTCACGTGTCAGGATGGCGACAATGGCGGAAGCATCGATGAACACCAGCTGTGGCCGCTGAGCCCGTCGTAGAACGCCTTATCCGCCTCCAGCCCCGTGGACGCCCGCGACATCACCCGATCCTGCAAGGGGCGCAAGCGCTGGCGCAGCGGGACTTTCTCTTCGAGGCGGTCGAGTTCGTTGCGCAGAGCGCTCTTCACCGCCGCCGTCTTCTTCGAGCGCATCCGGCTGGCAAGCTTTTCCGCCAGACGATTGGTGTCCTCGTCCCTGATGTTCAGCGGCATGACGCGGTCCTGTGTAGACATCAACAAGATAGTGTATTTACACGCCGATCTCAACGCCGTGCTTGCGTTCAGACGGCTTCCGGCTAGCTTGCCGCACCCACCACAGGCGACCACATCAGCCGGACGCACATGGCCACCGAACTCCAACCCGCCCGCGGCACCCACGACCTGATCGGCGAGGACCAGCGCCGCCATCAGCACGTGATCGACACCGCCCGCCGCGTCGCCGCCACCTACGGCTTCGACGAGTGGTCCACGCCGATCTTCGAGGACACCCGCGTGTTCTCCCGCACCCTCGGCGAGACCTCCGACGTGGTGATGAAGGAGATGTATTCGTTCGCGGACCGCGGCGGCGACCACATCACCCTGCGTCCGGAGGCCACCGCCGGCCTCTGCCGCGCGCTTGTGACCAACGGCCTCACCCAGTCGCTGCCACAGAAGATCTTCTGCGCCGGCCCGATGTTCCGTTACGAGCGCCCCCAGAAGGGTCGCTACCGCCAGTTCCACCAGATCGACATCGAGCTGATCGGCTCGGCCGAACCGCTCGCCGACGCCGAGGTCATCGCCTGCGGCTGGGACATTCTGAAAGCCCTCGGCGTCGCCGGCGAGACGGTCCTGGAGATCAACACGCTCGGTGACAAGGAAAGCCGCCAGGCCTACCGCGATGCCCTGGTCAAGTACTTTACCGAACACCAGGGATCGCTGTCGGCCGACAGTCTGGCGCGGCTCGAACGCAACCCGCTGCGCATCCTCGACTCAAAGGAAGAGAAAGACCGCCGGATTGTGGCCAACGCGCCGACCATCGCTGGTTATCTCACCGAAGCCGCCGCCACGTTCTACGCGCGGCTGCAGACGCATCTCGACCGCTTCGGCGTGCCGTTCCGCGAGAACCCACGCATCGTGCGCGGTCTGGATTATTATGGCCACACCGCCTTCGAGTTCGTCACCGACAAGCTCGGCGCGCAGGGCACGGTGATGGGCGGTGGCCGCTACGACGGTCTGGTGGAGGAAATGGGCGGCCCGCCCACGCCGGCGGTTGGCTGGGCGGCTGGAATCGAGCGACTCGCCATGCTGCTGGAAGACCCGCCGCCTGCGCCGGCAGCCGTCGCGGTGGTGCCGGTCGGTGACAGCGCGGAAGCGGCGGCGCTCGATGTGCTGCAGACGCTGCGCAACGCCGGCATCCGCGCCGAGATGGCATATCGCGGCAACCTGCGCCGGCGCATGGAACGTGCCAACCGGATCGGCGCGCGTGCCGCGGTCATCATCGGCGATGACGACATCGCGCACGGCGTCGCTCAGGTGAAGGACCTCGCGACCGGCGAACAGGAGGCGGTCGCGCTGGCGGAGCTCGCCGCTCGACTGCGATGACCCTGGCACCAAAGCTGGACCGCATCGCCGCGCGCGCCGAGGAACTGCGCGACATGCTGACCCACGGCCTGTCCGGCGAGGCCTATGTGAAGGCCTCCAAGGAGCTCGCCGACATCGAGCCGGTGGTTGCACGCATCGGCGACCTGCGCGCCGCCGAGCGCGCGCAGGATGATGCGGAGTCGCTGCTCGCCGATCCCGAGATGCGCGAACTGGCGGAAGCCGAACTGCGCGAACTCAAGGAGCGCATACCGAGCCTGCAGCACGGGATCCGCATCGCGCTGTTGCCGAAGGACGCAGCCGATGAACGCGCGGCGATCCTGGAGATGCGACCTGCCGCCGGTGGCGACGAGGCGGCTTTGTTCGCGACCGAGCTGTTCGGGATGTATCAGCGCTATGCGGAGAGCAAAGGCTGGCGCTGGGAAATCCTTGAATACAACGACACCGAGCTGGGCGGTCTGAAGGAAGGCATCGCCGAGATCACCGGCCGCGGCGTATTCGCTCGCCTCAAATACGAATCGGGCGTGCACCGCGTGCAGCGCGTGCCGACCACGGAAAGCCAGGGGCGCATTCACACCTCCACCGTCACCGTCGCGGTGCTGCCCGAAGCGGAGGAAGTCGATGTGCAGGTCGACGAGACCGATCTGCGTATCGACGTGTATCGCGCATCGGGCGCCGGCGGACAGCACGTCAACAAGACGGAAAGTGCTGTGCGCATCACACACATCCCCTCCGGGATCGTGGTCGCGATGCAGGAGGAGAAGAGCCAGCACAAGAACCGCGCCAAGGCGATGAAGATCCTGCGCGCCCGGCTCTATGAGCAGCAGCGCGCCACGGCGCACGCCACCCGCGCCGCCGACCGCAAGGCTCAGGTCGGCACCGGCGATCGCTCCGAGCGAATCCGCACCTATAACTTCCCGCAGGGCCGCGTGTCCGATCACCGCATCAATCTGACGCTGTACAAGATCGACCGCGTCATGATGGGCGAACTCGACGAGTTCATCGATGCGCTGACTGCGGAAGATCAGGCAGCACGGCTGGCGGCCGAGGACTGACTGGCGCCAGCCCCCGTCACGCGCGCGATCAACGCCTCGTACGCCGCTATATAATCCGCCATCGCCAGGTGCTTCTCGGCGTAACGCCGTGCATTCTCCCGCAGGCCGCGTGCGAGGGGCGCATCCTCCAGCACCCGCAAAACCGACTGCGCCAGTCCCTTCGGATCGAAGAACGGCACCAGCAGCCCGTTCTGCTCGT
>Ga0210395_10003698_pt1 | contig 11729 bp, 8 predicted proteins | sample IncBWH4OmetaG_FD_150861 | JGI IMG/M metagenome (GOLD analysis project Ga0210395, IMG submission 150861) | Forest soil microbial communities from Barre Woods Harvard Forest LTER site, Petersham, Massachusetts, United States - Inc-BW-H-4-O ...
CCGGATCGGCTTGGACGCGCCCATCGGCAGGAACAGCGCGTCGCCCTGGCCGACCAGCTTCTCCGCGCCCGGCTGGTCCAGGATGACCCGGGAGTCCATCAGGGACGAGGTGGAGAAGGCCAGCCGGGACGGGACGTTGGCCTTGATCAGGCCGGTCACCACGTCCACGCTGGGCCGCTGGGTGGCCAGCACCAGGTGGATGCCCGCCGCCCGGGCCAGCTGGGTGATCCGGACCACGGCGTCCTCCACGTCGCGGGGGGCCACCATCATCAGGTCCGACAGCTCGTCCACGATCACCAGCAGGTACGGGTAGGGCTGGTAGACCCGCTCGCTGCCGGGCGGCGGGACCAGCTTCCCGGTCCGCACCGCCTTGTTGAAGTCGTCCACGTGCCGGAACCCGCTGGCGGCCAGGTCGTCGTAGCGGCGCTCCATCTCGCCGACCACCCAGTCCAGCGCCTCGGCCGCCTTCTTCGGGCTGGTGATGATCGGGGTGATCAGGTGCGGGATGCCGTCGTAGATGGTCAGCTCGACCCGCTTAGGGTCGATCAGGATCATGCGTACCTCGTCCGGCGTGGCCCGGACCAGGATCGAGGTGATCAGGCCGTTCAGGCAGACCGACTTGCCGGCTCCGGTGGCGCCCGCGATCAGCACGTGCGGCATCTTGGCCAGGTTGGCCACCAGCACCCGGCCCTCGACGTCCTTGCCCAGCCCGACCACCATCGGGTGATGATCGGAGATCGCCACCTGCGACTTGAGCACGTCGCCCAGGCTGACGATCTCCTTGTCCGCGTTCGGGATCTCGATCCCGATGGCCGACTTGCCCGGGATCGGGGAGACGATCCGGACGTCCGCGCTCTTGACCGCGTATGCGATGTTCTTGGACAGGTTGGTGACGCGCTCCACCTTGACCGCCGGGCCGAGCTCGATCTCGTACCTGGTCACCGTGGGTCCCCGGCTGAACCCGGTGACCGCCGCGTCTACCTGGAACTGCTCGAGCACCTCGGTCAGCGCCTCGACCACGATGTCGTTGGCCCGGGTCCGCTGCTTGGGTGCCGTGCCCGGCCGCAGCAGCGCCACCGGCGGCAGCGTGTAGCCGCCCAGCGCGGCCCCGGTCAGCGTGAGCTGCTCGGGCTTGCCTGCCGGGGTGGCCGCCTTCCCGGCCACGCCCGCCGAGATGGACTCGGGCAGGGCGGCGTCGGCCGTGGCAGCGGGGGTCTCGGCCGGGGACGCGTCGGAGGTGCCGAAGCCGAGCGCCTCGATCAGGCCGTCCTCGCCGTCGCGGACCGAGCCCGGCCGACCGCCCTGGCCCGGAGCCGCGCCCGCGACCGCCTTGGCGCCGCGCTTGCCCGGCTCGATCAGCGGCGTGTCGTAGGGCTTGACCCGGTCGCCGGACTCGATCGCCGGCCGGAGCTTGAGCCGGCCGGTGAGCTGGCCGCGGCCCCGGATCCCGGTGCTTGCCTCGTAGTCCTCGTCGACCTCCAGGCCGTCCTCGTCCTCCTCCGGCCGCGGCTCGGCCCGGCCGAGCAGGACCCGCAGGTCGTAGAGGCGGTCAGGGATCTGGTGCAGCGTGGTGCCGGTGATGAGCAGCACACCGAAGAGCGAGAGCAGGGCCAGCAGCGGCGCTGCCACCCAGGGCGACAGCGCGCTGACCAGCGGGCTGGCCACCGCGTAGCCGACCAGGCCGCCGCCCGCGTGCATGGCCGCCGGGCCATCGGACGGACGCGGCGTGCCCTTGGCGATGTGGATCAGGCCCAGCAGGCCGAGCAGCAACGCGGTCCAGCCGATCACGGCCCGCCTGGTCGCCGAGTTCCGGTCCGGATGGCGCAGGAACCGCCAGGCCAGCAGCGCGACGAGCACCGGAGCCAGGAAGGCCAGCGACCCGAAGCCGCCGATGACCACCTTCTGGATGCCGTGGCCGGCCGCGTTGTCCAGGTGCGCCCACAGGCCGCCCGCGAGCACGACGGCCACCGCGAGGATGAACAGGCCCAGGCCGTCCCGGCGGTGGTGCGGCTCCAGGTCGCGGGCGCCGCGGCCGATCGACCGGACTACGAACCCGAGTCCGCCGGCCAGCAGCATCCAGGCCTTCGCGATCGTCCGGGCGATCCAGATGGCCAGGATCGCGACCGGATTGCGCGGACGGGGGGGCCGCGCGGGCGGGCGTCCCTTCGGCCGGCCCGGCGGGCGCTTCTTTCCCTTGCTGCCCGGACGGGCCGGTCCTTTTTTCCCCGAACGGGCCGGGCTGTTCCGCCCCGCCCCGCTGCTCGCCTTCCGGCGGGGCGGCTGGCCCGACCAGTTCTCTGACGTGCCACGACGGCCCGCGCCGGCCTGGCCGGCGCGGGTGCCGGGCTGACGGGCTGGTTCCGTCCGGACACGGGTCGCCATAGTTACAAACGTAGCGAGCATCTGGACCGGGACGAAGCACCGCGACCGCGTGTCGCCGGGATACGGGGTGGGAGGGCGGGGCATCGGCCACGGACCGTTCGGCATAAAAGGTAAAAGAGGTGCGGAGCCGGGCGCGGGAGCGGGGATCGGGCGGAACGGGCGTCGGCGGGCGCGGTAGGGTCGGCCCATGCGGGTCGCGATCCTCGATGATTACCAGCAGGTCGCGCTGGCCAGTGCGGATTGGTCGGCGGTACGCGAGCTAGCTGAGATCCACGTCTTCGCCCAGCACATCGCGCGGACGGAGGCGCTGGTCAGCGCCCTGGAGCCGTACGAGGTGGTGGTGGCCATGCGGGAGCGGACGCCGTTCGACGCCGAGCGGCTAAGCCGGCTGCCGCGGCTGCGGCTGCTGGTCACCACGGGCATGGGCAACGCCTCGATCGACCTGGCCGCGGCGGCCGAGCGCGGGATCACCGTGTGCGGCACCGGCGGCGTCGGGTCGACGACGACCGAGCTGACCTGGGGGCTCATCCTGGCCCTGGTCCGGCACATCCCGGAGGAGGACCGGCGGCTGAAGATGGCCGGCGGGGCGGGCGGCGCGGCGCTGGGGGACAGCGGCGCCTGGCAGCAGACCGTCGGCACCGGGCTGGACGGCAAGCGGCTGGGCGTCGTCGGCCTCGGGCATCTGGGTCAGCGGGTGGCGGATATCGGCCGGGCGTTCGGCATGAAGGTGTCGGCGTGGAGCCAGAACCTCGACCCCGAGCACGCCAAGAAGGCGCACGTCAAGGCGGTCAGCAAGGAGACGCTGTTCGCCACCTCTGACGTGGTGACCGTGCACTACAAGCTGAGCCCGCGCAGCGTGGGCCTGGTCGGCGAGGCCGAACTTGCCCTGATGAAGCCGACCGCCTACCTGGTCAACACCTCGCGCGGGCCCATCGTGGACAGCGCGGCGCTGCTGGCCGCGCTGCGCTCGGGGTCGATCGCGGGCGCGGCGCTCGACGTGTACGACGTCGAGCCGCTGCCGCTGTCCTCGCCGCTGCGCTCGGCCCCGAACGTGGTCCTCACCCCGCACCTGGGCTACGTCACCGAGGAGTCCTACCGGGTGTTCTACGGCGAGGCCGCGGCGGACATCGTGGCCTTCGCCCAGGGCGCGCCGGTGCGGATGCTGTCGGGCGGTTAGCTCTTTTAGCTTGTTAGTTGCCCGGCTTGTTAGTTGCCCGGCTTCCAGGCGGGGTCGCGGCCGGACAGGCTCAGCGCGCGGTCGAAGGCGTCCGCGCTGTCCGGTGCCGGGACGATCGCGGCGAAACCCTGATACTGGCGGAACATCTCGCCCTGGGTCTCGACGGTTTGCAGCAGTTCGTTGGCCAGTTCTTGGCTGCACTGGTAGTCCTGGCCGGTGGCCCTGGCGATGTCCCAGCCGTGCAGGACCATCTCGGCGATCAGCATCGCGGCGATGTCGGTGGCCGGGGTTTCGCTGCCCATGACGCTTCGGCCGCCCGCCCAGGCCTTCGGGTCGGACCAGGCTTGGACGGCCCTGGCCACCTGGGCCTGGTAGTCGGCGGCGAAGCCGGGCGCGGCGGCGAAGTCCTTGCTCATCAGGTCCTCGGCGACGCTCTTGCCGTAGGCCCGCTGCTCGGCGGAATAGGCGGTCCACAAGATCGTGTGGTTGAGCAGGGTGCGCAGGTCCCAGTCGGCGCAGGGCGTCTTGCGGTCCAGCTCGCCGGCGTTGACGTTCCCGACCACGCGGGCGGTCTCGGCGGCCGCGGCGGACATCAGGGCCGGGCCGTTCTGTTCGTCGGTAGTCATCTGTTCACCGTATCTGCAGCGGTCGGCCTGCTCTTGAACAAACGCGACAGCTACGCTGGTCACGTGCCATCAAGCGGCAACGGAGCCGACCGGTACGCGTCGTGGCAGGACGCGGACCTTGTCGCCGGGACGTCTTCCGGGACGTCTTCCGCGGCGCCTTCCGGGGCAGCGGCGATGGGGCGCGGGGTGCTGCGGGCCGGGCTGGCGGCGGAGCGGTTCCAGCTGGCCCGGCACTTGCCGTCGGCACCGCTGGCGCCGTTCGCGGACTACTACTGGATCGTCCGGTGGGACCTGCGCGGCCAGCCGCCGCACGAGCAGACGATCCTGCCGCACCCCAACGTGAACCTGGCCTTCGAGGCGTCCGGGGCCGGGATCTACGGCGTGGACCGGTCACTGTTCACGCGGCAGCTTTCCGGCCGGGGCCAGGCGCTGGGGGTGCGGTTCAGGCCGGGCTGCTTCCGGCCATTCTGGCAGGCGCCGATCTCGCAGCTCAGCGACCGGGTCGTGCCTGCCACGAGGCTGTTCGGCCCGCTGGTCGAGAAGACGCGGCAGGAGATCATGTGCGCCGAGAGCGACGCTGACATGACGGCGCACGCCGAGTCGCTGCTGTACTCGGCGCTGCCGGACCGCGACCCGGTGGCCGAGCAGGCCGCGGACCTAGTGGCGCTGATCACGTCCTCCCCTTCGCTGCGCCGGGTCGACGAGCTGTCCGCCGCTTCCGGCTGGTCGGTGCGGAGCCTGCAGCGGCTGTTCGCCGACTACGTGGGCGTCAGCCCGAAGTGGGTGATGCGCCGGGCCCGGCTGCACGAGGCCGCGGAGCGGGCCGACAGCGGCGAGGTGGTCGACTGGGCCGCGCTGGCCTTTGACCTCGGCTACGCCGACCAGGCCCACCTCACCCGCGAGTTCACCACCACCATCGGGGTGCCGCCGACGCGTTACGCCGCCGCTCCCCCGGCCTGAGCGGCTTCGCGCGGCAGAGCCGCTCAGGCGGCTTGGGCGGCTTGGGCGGCTTGGGCGGCTTGGGCGGCGCAGCTGCTTAGGCGGCCGGGACGGTGCGCAGGTTGAGCGGCGCGCGGCCGCGGGCGCTTTCGAGCGTGCGCCGGATGTCCGCGATGACCTCGGCGGGGGCCGTGCGGATCTGCTTGGGCGTGAAGCGGAGAATGATCATCTGGTGGGCGGCCATGCGGCGCCCGCGGGCGAGCGTGCTGGCGTGATCCTCAGGAGAGGTATGCCATTCGCGTGAGTCCACTTCGATGGCGATGCCGAATTCTGGCCACCAGGCGTCGGGTCTGGCCACGAAGGTATTGGCCGCGTAGACCGTGGGGTTGAACAGCGGGAGGGGCAGGCCGGACTTGACCAGCAGGTCCTTCAGGTCCCCCTCCGCGGCCGACCTGATGCCATCCGCGACGTCGGACAGGGCCTCGCGGAGCAGGGCCGAGCCGACGTTCGGCCCGGCCTTGAGCTCCTCGTGCAACCGCATGATCTCGCAGCTCCGGCGCTGCACGGCGTCGGCGACAACCGCCCGCACGTCCCGCAGGCTGTCCAGGTCGCGGGCGGCATCGGCGACGGCCCGTGCGGGCAGGGCATACCGCAGCGGCCCGAAGCGCCAGACCCGCTCCGGCAGCCGGGTAGTGCGATGGAGCCGGACGAACTGCGCGTCGCGCCGCCGGCGCGAGGCGGGCATCAGGACGTCGATCTGCTCGGTGGCAGGCCCGCGGATGCGGTGATGGCTCAGGGCTGCCGGACCGGTGATCACGCTGGCCGGGCCCGCGTACAGCAGCGCGGCCATTTCCTGCTGGACCATGGTGGGCGTCCCAGTCGCGGCGACGTAGACACCGGGCAGCAAGCTCTGCCACGGGCCGCCGACGCGCAGGCGGTGCCTGAGCGCGTTTGCGGTCACACCCGCCACCAGCGCTTGACGGCGGGAGATCACATCCAGCTGATTACCGAGGATCCGGTCGAGTGCATTCCGGTCAGGTGATGCGATTCGACTCATGGAAGCATCATGCGGACTAGGACCGACAAATAAGCCTTCCGGAGATACTCCCAAACTGGCACGAAAGCGGATCTTCTTCGCAAATTTCAGCGGCTTTTACCGTGTGCGGGCGCTCGGCGAACGACAACGATGGACCATCGCTGTCGCTATAACAACAGCAATGGACCATCGTTGTTGCTGCTCTTCGGAGCGGGAACCCGCGGAGCTGCGAATAGGAGGGGTAAGTGAGGCGTGCGGGGATCATGGGCCAGGTGAGAGCGAGGATCGGCGATACGGGGGCGGGCGGGTGATGCCCGGGCGGGTGATGCCCGGGCGGGTGATGCCCGGGCGGGTGATGCCCGGGCGGGTGGTGGCCCGGGCGGGGGCGGGCGGCCGGGCGGGGCACTGCTGGTGGGCGACGCGGACGGGCAGGGTGCTGGGGGCGGGCTAGGCCTCGATGACGACGGGGATGATCATGGGGCGGCGGCGGTAGTTGTCGCTGACCCATTTGCCGATGATGCGGCGGGCGAGCTGGCTGATCTGGTGGGCGTCGCTGATGCCGTCGGCGGCGGCTAGGCCCACCGCTTCCTCGATCTTGGGGAGGACCTCGCCGAACGCGGCGTCGTCGATGCCTGCGCCGCGGGCCTGGATGGCCGGGCCGGCCACCAGCTTGCCCGAGCTCGCGTCGACCACGATGACGACCGACACGAAGCCTTCGTCGCCGAGGATCCGGCGGTCCTTCAATTGGGACTCGGTGACCTCGCCGACAGTGAGCCCGTCGACGTAGACGTACCCGCAGGGCACCGCGCCGGTCACGTTGGCCTGCCCGTCGACCAGATCGACGACCACGCCGTCCTCGGCGATCACGATGTTGCCGTCGGGGACGCCGGACAGCGAGGCCAGCCGGGCGTGGGCACGCAGGTGCCGCCACTCGCCGTGCACCGGCATGAAGTTGCGTGGCCGGACCAGGTTAAGCACGTAGAGCAGCTCACCCGCCGGGGCGTGGCCGGACACGTGCACGAGGGCCGAGCCCTTGTGCACGACACGCGCGCCGAGCCGGGTCAGGCCGTTGATGACCCGGTAGACGGCGGTCTCGTTGCCCGGGATGAGCGACGAGGCCAGGATGACCGTATCCCCGGCGGCGATCCGGATCGGGTGGTCGCGGCCGGCCATCCGGGACAGCGCGGACATCGGCTCGCCCTGCGAGCCGGTGGAGATCAGCACCACGTCGCCGGGCGGCATCTCCTCGGCCTCGCGCAGGTCGACCATGGTGCCGCCGGGAACGTGGAGGTAGCCGAGGTCACGGGCGACGCCCATGTTCCGCACCATGGAGCGGCCGACGAAGGCGACCTTGCGCCGGTGCTTGACCGCCGCGTTGAGCACCTGCTGAACCCGGTGCACGTGCGAGGCGAAGCAGGCCACGATGATGCGGTGCTCGGTGTTCGCGAAGATCTCATCAAGGACCGGCGCGATGTCGCGCTCCGAGGTCACTACGCCGGGGACTTCGGCGTTGGTGGAATCGGCCATCAGCAGGTCGACGCCCTCGGTGCCGAGCCGGGCGAACCCGGCCAGGTCGGTGAGCCTGCCGTCCAGCGGCAGCTGGTCCATCTTGAAGTCGCCCGTGTGCAGCACGACGCCGGCCGGGGTGCGGATGGCGACGGCGAGCGCGTCGGGGATCGAGTGGTTGACGGCCAGGAACTCGCACTCGAATGGCCCGAACGAGATGCGGTCGCCCTCGGTGACCTCCACCGCGACGGGCTCCACCCGGTGCTCGGTCAGCTTGCTGCGCATCAGGGCCAGAGTCAGTTTGGAGCCCACCAGCGGCAGGTCAGCCCGCTCCCGCAGCAGGTAGGGGACGGCGCCGATGTGGTCCTCGTGCGCGTGCGTAAGTACGACCGCTTCGACCTGGTCGAGCCGGCCGCGCAGGAAGCCGAAGTCGGGCAGGATCAGGTCCACGCCGGGCTGGTCGGGATCGGGGAACAGCACGCCGCAGTCGACGACGAGCAGGCGCCCGCGATACTCGAAGACGGTCATGTTCCGGCCGATCTCGCCGAGCCCGCCCAATGGGACTATGCGCAGGCCGTCGCGCGCGAGGGCGGGCGGCGGGGCGAGGTCGGGATGCGGGTGGCTCACGCGGCCGACCCCGGCAGCTTAACGCCGCCAGCATCCAGATCCAGGGCCAGCTGGTGCCGTTCGGCCTCGGTGGCGGCGAGCAGCGGGGCACGCACCGCGCCGCCCGGCAGCCCGAGCAGGTCAAGCGCGGCCTTGGTCATCACCGCGCCCTGGTTACGGAACAGCCCGTCGTACACGGGGATCAGGTCGTAATGGATCTGCCGGGCCCGGCCGACGTCGCCGGCACCGAACGCGTCGATCATTTCGTGCAGCCGGTCCCCCACCACGTGGCCGACCACGCTGACGAAACCGACCGCGCCGAGCGCGAGCCAGGGCAGGTTCAGCATGTCGGTGCCGCAGTAGTAGACGAAGTCGGTCTGGGCCAGCACGTGCGAGGTGGCGCCCGGGGCGTCCTTGGCGTCCTTGACGCCGATGATCCTGGGGTGCGCGGCCAGCCGGATCAGGGTCTCGCTGGCCACGGCCGCGCCGGTCCGGCCCGGGATGTCGTAGATGAGCATGGGCAGCCCGGTGGCGTCGGCCACCGCGGTGAAGTGGGCCTCCAGGGCCGGCTGCGGCGGCTTGTTGTAGTACGGGGTGACGACCAGCAGGCCATGGGCGCCGGCGCGCTCGGCGGCGCGGGCCAGCTCGATGGTGTGCGACGTGATGTTGGTGCCGACGCCCGCCACGACCTGGGCGCGCGAGCCGACCGCCTCGAGCACCACCCGGAGCAGGCGCTCCTTTTCCTCGTCGGTGGTGGTCGGTGCCTCCCCGGTGGTGCCGTTGATCACCAGGCCGTCATTGCGCATGGCGGTGACCAGGTAGTCGGCGAGGCGGGCGGCCCCGTCGTAGTCGACGGCCCCGTCAGGGGTCATGGGAGTAATCATCGCCGTGATCATCTGGCCGAACGGCGCGCTACTTGTCGTCATACCCGAACGCTACCCGCAACCGGGTGCGCAGAGTAGGCGGCTTACCGTCCCGCCGGCGAGAAATCCCGCCACCGCCCGGCCGGGATGCCTGCCGGCCGGCGGCCCGGGTCAGCTCAGAGCCTGCAGGGTCTGGATGGCGATGTCGGGGCGGGGCGCGTTGCAGGTCGGGCAGCGCGGGCCCTGGCCCGGAATGTTGAGCCAGTAGCCGGCCACCTTGGATCTGGTGGCCTGGATGGCGGCGGTCAGGTGCTGGCTGCTGACCGCGGCGCCAGGCGGGTTGGTGGACAATCCGGCCAGCACGGTGACGGCGGGGTTCGCGTCGGTGGCCTGAGCCGCCGCGGCCTCGACGAAGCCGGCGTAGGTGCCGGAATCCCGCTCCAGGCTCTGGGCCTGGAGCTCGATGACGTCGGCGACCCGGGCCAGGTGGCCGACCAGATCCAGGTCGAGGAACTGCTGCCACCGCGGCTGGGCGCTGCCGGGCTGCAGGACGGTGGTGAGATTGAGAGCCGGGGTGACGATCAGCTGCAGGCCATTAGCGTGAGCCACGGCCGCGGCCTGGGTGGCGGCCAGCACTGGATTACGCTGCTCGGCCACCGGGGTGAAGCTCCAGGCTTCGGGGTCGTACAGGACACCCCAGGTGCCGGGCGGGATCTGCCCCGCGTTCACCGCACTCTCGAGTGCGGCGGCCGAGGCGAAGGTCACCACGGACCGGGCGGCAAACCCGGTGAGGGGCTGCTGGCCCGGCTGCAGGATCTCATACACCTGCGCAGCCCGCAGTTCAGCGCGGACGCTCGGGTCGGCCACCAGCTGGGCGAGCGCCGAGCGGGTCAGCAGCCAGGTCAGGTGGCCATTAGCGGGCACCGTGACGTGGCCCGTGCTGCTTGGCCGACTGGCGGCGGGCGCGGGCGAGGGGTGGCCGCCGGAGGAGACCGTAGCCGAGCAGGCGGCCAGCAGACAGACGGCCGCGGTCACCACGACCGCTGTCACGGCGAAGGCGGCCGCCCCGGCTTCCCGGGCCGGGGCAGGGATCTGAGAGGAACGCTGCGGACGGATGCCTGTCCTCATCTCCTCATTGCTAGCGGTTACGAGCCGATGCGGATGTCGGCCGTCATGCCGTTCAGTGGCGCGATCTTCGGAACCTCGGTAATGGTGATGACGGCCTGATAGAAGGTGCCAGCCGAGCTGGACGTCGGATCGGGCAGGATCTCGCTGACGTGGCCAGGCACGGCGGTGATGTGGTCGGCCGGCACGCTGATCGTGACGCTGCTGCCGTCGCTGATCCTGGAGATCGAGCCTTCCGGGATGAGCGCGACGATCTGCCAGCTGTTCGAGACCCGCAGCGCGACCACGGGCAAGGAGGTCTGGCTGGCCGAGGTCCGGTGGACCGTCTGCGGACCCTCGGGAAACAGCGAGAAAGCCGGGCCCTGGCTGGATGTCGCCTGGGCCGAGTCGGTGACGTAGGTCCTGATCCCTGCCGAGGTGACGGTCTGGCCAGGCTGGCCGTTGGCGGCGATGACCTTCCCGCCCGACGGCGCGATGATCTCGGTTGCGGTCATCTTCGCCTGGTCGGTTGCGAGCTGGGCCTGGTCCAGCGCCAGCTGGGCCTTCTCGGCCGCCAGCTGCGCGTCGTCACCAGCGGCCGCGGCCGGGTCCGCGGCCGCCGCCGCGCGCAACTGGGCCATCTTCGCCTGCTCGGCGGCGATAGCGGCCTGGTCGGCGGCCAGCACCGAGTAAACGCTGGGCGCGTATTCGGTGGCCAGCACCTGGTTTTTGCGCACCATCTGGCCCAGGCGGACCTTCAGCTTGCCGATCTCTCCGGCGGCGGGGAAGTTGAGGGTGACGATGCCGCTGCTGGTTACCGTGCCGGTGAACAGCTGCCGGTCATCCCGCATGACCCGCGGCACGTACCACGCCACGGCGGCCACGCAGGCGACCGCGATGACCAGCCCACCGACCCGCTGCGGCCAGGTCCGCTGGCGGCGAGTCCAGACCTGCTCCTGCCGGTGCCCGCGTAGCTGATGGGCGGGCTGAAGGGAGACGGATGCGGTCGCCGGGGACTGGCGAGACACCTGGCGGGAGGCAGTCGATGCGGGCGTGGCCAGGCCATTGGCCTGGCCAGGCCGGGGCGGGATCGGGTAGTCAGCCGGCTCGGCGTAGGGCCGCGGGACCGGGTTCTCGTAGGCCGGCCGGACCGGGTTCTCGTAGGCCGGCCGGACCGGGTTGGCGTACGGCCTCGGCCGGGCCGGGTAGCGGCCGGGAGCCTGATCCAGTGGCTGCTGGCGGTCTGGGTAGCTGACCGGAGCCTGGGACCTGGGCCCCGCGGACGAGTAGTCGGCCACGGGCTGGTAGGACCGCCGCGGCTGGGACCACTGTTCCGATTGAGCGTCCGGTTTGCCCGTCACCCAGGAGTTCGCGTCCGGATTGCCCATCCCCGTCCCTTACCGATGCGCAGGCCTCGCATACATCGGTAACCGTACTTGTTACATCGGGTGAAGGTAGGTCATTTGGGACAGGTCGCCACCGGCGGATCT
>Ga0210395_10003700_pt1 | contig 11727 bp, 13 predicted proteins | sample IncBWH4OmetaG_FD_150861 | JGI IMG/M metagenome (GOLD analysis project Ga0210395, IMG submission 150861) | Forest soil microbial communities from Barre Woods Harvard Forest LTER site, Petersham, Massachusetts, United States - Inc-BW-H-4-O ...
GCCGGTCAGCCGCCGGAGGCGAGCACGGTCGATGTTGGCGCCCTGGTGGTAGAGCGATACCGCCATATCGAGGGGGTCGCGGGCGGTGACAATGTAGGTGGCCCGGGGGTCGAGGGGAATCCCGTCCAGCGGAGTGTGGGTCTTGATGAACCGCCGGTGTTCCTGCGCGGCAAGCTCGGCGTAGACCTGCTCGCGCGGCACGATCAGATGATCCAGCCACGGCGAGAGCTGCGCGAGCGGAGCCGGGAGGTCGGGGGTCTGGAAGATCAGCAGGGCGCAGATCATCTGCACCCACGTGGTCCCGGTCTTGGACCGGGTGCTGATCACGATGTCGCCGTCCCGGAACGGGAAGCCGAGCCACCGGGCGCTGTCTTCGTCGGGGGACTGATAGCGGAACGGCGTGCTGGCCACCGGGTGAGCCTAGTGCAGGTCCGGCATACGAAGGCGGCGAGGTCGCCGCCTGGGGTGTCAGGTGAGCTGCGCGCCCCCGGTCGCCCGGTAGAGGGCCCGCAGCAGCGACACCTCCGCCAGGTGGTGGAGCGCCTCCCGGTTTAGATGAAGGAGGAGCGACGCCATCGGAGCGTCCGACGGCTCCGGAGGGCCCACCGGCCGCGCCAGCCCCTCCGCGTCCAGCCGCTCGGTGTGTGAACGCCACTGCCCGACCTGCTCCTTGAAGTAGGCGACGCCCTCCTTGGCCGTCAGCGGGCGCTCGGCGTTCTCATGGGTGAGAGAGCCGTCGCCGAAGAGGTGGGAGACTCGGAGCCCGAAGACGCCCACCGCCAGGTGAGAGAGTCGCCAGGCGATCGTCGTCACCGGCGCCGGCTCAGGATCCGGCCACGCCTGCTCGAACTCGCCGCGGCCGCCGGGCCCCGTCGGGCGGATGCTCCAGCAGCCGGGGACGGGCTCCCAGAGGTACTCCTCGTTGGTGAGCGTGTCCAGCGAGGGGCCATGGGCCAGGTTCCACTGCAAGTCGAACTGGGCGAACAGCTCACGGGTCCAATCAATGGTCATGGGCCCCATCGTGCCTGCCGTATCTGCGATCTACTGGTACTCGCGGAAGTCCGGCGGGCGCTTTCTCTTGCCGAGCGGCTTAGCCTGCCACCGTGGTATGGTAACTGGTATGGCGTCAAAGAAGGTGACGATCACTCTCGACGAGGCCCAGCTCGAACGGATCCGTGCTCTCGTGCAGGCGGGAATGGCGCCCAGCGTTTCTGGATTCGTGCAGCACGCCGTCGGCGTCTCCTTGGATGACGTGGCAGGGTGGGGGGCATTGCTCGCCGAGGCGTTGCAGGAAACCGGCGGTCCGCTCTCCGACAGCGAGCGCGCCTGGGCTGATGAGGCACTCGGTATCACGCAACGCGGGGGCAGGTCGGCGGCCTGATGCCGGGCGTGACCCTCGACGCGGGAGGCCTGATCGCCCTAGACCGAAATGACCGCCGGGTAGTGGTCCTCCTTGCCCGCGCACGCGAGACAGGCGCCCGCGTCACCGTTCCGGCGACCGCACTGGCCCAAGCGGTCCGGCGGCCGGAGCGACAGGCCCGGCTGGCGCGCCTAGTCCGGCAGCCGACAACCGACGTGATCGACCTCGGCCGGGTGGACGCCACCAATGTCGGTAGGCTGCTCGCCGCGAGTGAAACATCTGACATTGTCGATGCTCACGTGGTGATCTGCGCGCGCCGGACGGGGCAGCAAGTTGTCACCTCCGATCCCGGCGATCTCCGTCTTCTTGACCCGGCCGTCAGGCTGATCGCGATCTGAAGGATCCGCGCGGCACGCGGTCAACACACCATCGGGAAGCCGAACCTCGGTCCCGGACGGCGTGCAGGATGGGCCGCGACGGCAATGGGAACACATTATCGTATTGTTCGTTATCAAACAACATTAACTAGGTGCCACGTTCAAATTGGAGATGGAGTAAACTGTATGCAGTTGGGGTGAAAGGAGAACGATGGCCATGCCTCGTGTCGTGCAGGTGCCGGACATTCACCGGGTGGACCTGCCCGAGGCCCGGCAGGCCATTCCGCACGTCCACGCGTACCTGCGGGAGTGCATCCTCGACGGGACCTTGCCGCCGGGCACCAAGCTGTCGCAGGTGAGCCTGGCCGCTCAGCTTGGGATCAGCCGCACGCCGCTGCGGGAAGTGCTGCGGATGCTGCAGGAAGAGGGCCTGGTCGAGATCGAGCCGAACCAGCGGACCCGGGTCGCGGGGCTGGATCCGGCCGAGCTCGACGACATCTACGCGAGCCGGATCCTGCTGGAGACGCTCGCCCTGTCGATGACGATCGGCCACTTCGGCGCGAAGGCGCGCGCTGAGGCCAAGCGGCTGCTGACCGCAATGCGGCGGGCGGCCAAGAACGGCGACTTCGACGCGTGGTTCACCGCGCACACCGAATACCACCGGGTCTGCACCGCGGCGGCGGGCGAGACCATGCAGCGGCAGCTGCGGGCGTTCGCCGACCGGACCACCCGCTACATCCGCATCTACCAGCTGTCCGAGCCCAACAGCTGGCAGGCGGCCGGCGACGTCGAGCACGCCGCCATCCTGGAGGCCCTGATCGCGGGCGACGAGCAGGGCGCGCTCACCGAGATGGCGCACCACCTGGCCCGCACGGCGCTGCGGGTGCTGACCGACTGCGCGCCGGACTTCGTGCCGGTGGCGGTGCCGCACGCGGTGTCCCTGATCGACCGCCAGCCGCCCACGGTGCTGCGCCTGACCGGAGCAAGCTGAGAGCTGGCTGAACGGCCGGGCGATTGCGGGGCGGCGCCGACTTATAGTCGATCTCGGGAAAAGAGAGACATGGGTCCGGTCCGCATCGCGCTCGCTGCTGCCGCCGTCGCGGTGGCGGTTGCCGCGTGTTCCGGACCCGCCACGTCGCATGCCGTGGCCACCCCGGCCACCTACTACCTGGCCCTGGGTGATTCGCTGTCCCAGGGCGTCCAGCCCGACGCGGCCGGGACCAGCGTCGAGACCGGGCAGGGCTATGCCGATCAGCTGTACGCGATGCTCCGCCCCAGCCAGCCCACGCTGCAGCTGGTCAAGCTGGGCTGCCCGGGCGAGACGACCGCCACCATGATCCACGGCGGGATCTGCCACTATCCCGGCGGTTCCCAGCTGGCCGCCGCGGTGGCGTTCCTGACCGCCCATCGCGGGCACGTGCGCCTGATCACCATCGACATCGGCGCCAACGACCCCGAGGACTGCGGCAGCTGGGCGAACCTGCGGACCGTCATGCACTGCGTGGGAACCAACTTCCCGGATGCGGTCAGCAACCTGGACACGATCCTGGCCCGGGTGCGAGCGGCCGCAGGACCCAACGTCCGCATCGTCGGGATGAGCTACTACCTGCCTTCCCTGGCCGAATGGCGTAACGGCCTGCCGGGCCAGGCGGTCGCCTGGCTCAGCGAGAAGCTCGCCGTGGGCTACAACGACCTGCTCGAGAACGCGTACGCCAAGTCGGGCGTGCGGGTGGCGAACGTGTTCGGCGCCTTCCAGACCTCGGACTTCTCTGGTCATGTGCCGGTGCCGGGGGTCGGCACGGTCCCGCGCAACGTGGCCCTGATCTGCCAGTGGACCTGGGAGTGCGCGAGCCCGCCGCGCGGGCCGAACCAGCATGCGAACCAGGCCGGCTACAGCGTGATCGCCCGGACGTTCCTCAGCGCGGCCCTTTCTCGGTGAAAAATGGCTGGACGACGGCCAGGAACTCGGCCGTCTTCTCGATCATGGTCCAGTGGCCACAGCCCGACAGGACGTGCAGACGGGCGTCGGGGAGCAGGTCGAACAGCTGGGCCGACGAGACGCGCCAGGGCACCACGCGGTCGTCGCGGCCGTGCACGAGCAGCACCGGATTCGCGATCGCGGCCAGCTCGGCGCCTGACAGGGCCAGGTCATCCACCCAGCGCTGGCGGGGCGCCGGGAACATCGCCTCCCACGAATCCCGGACCGGCGGGCTGAGGCTGGCCTGGTACCTGAGCTCGACCAGGTCGTCGGTGATCAGCCGGCGGTCGTGCGCGAACAGCCCGATAACCTCGCGCATCTGCTCACGGCCGGGCGTGTAGCCCCACACCGCGTCCAGGCCGGGCGGCAGGGCCATGGCCACCCCCATCGAGCCCATCAGCACAATGCGGCGGACCAGACCCGGCCGGGCCACGGCCATGGACAACGCGATCGCACCGCCCATCGAGTTGCCGATGACGTCGACTTCACTGATGTTTAGCGTGTCGAGGAGGGCCAGGGCGTGTGCGGTCCAGGGCGTTCGGCCGTAGCGGCGCGGCTCGCCGGTGGCGGTGCCGCCGAAGCCGAGCTGGTCGGGGGCGATTACCCGCCGGTCCGCGCTCAGCGCCGGGATCACCGGGCGCCAGTTCGCCGCGGCGGTCACGCCCGGGCCGGATCCGTGCAGGAGCAGCACGGGTGGCGCGGACGGCGCGGCGCGCTGGCTCGGGCCCGTGTCGATGAGCGCGGTGGGGACGCCGGCCACGTCCAGACGAGCAGTGACGGTGGCCGCGGTCACGAGAGCGGGCCGGCGATCCCGGCGGGCTGGGCGGACCGGACCTGCGGCTGGGTGATGGGCCGGGTGGTGGGGCCGAGCCACATATCGATCGAACCGGGTTCGGCCGGGTCGAACGTGCGGGGCACCCAGCTGGCCTCGTCCTCGATCCGGCGCACGCCGAACGAGTATTCATAGGTGAACCCCTCCGGGCCCAGGAAGTACAGGAAGATCGCGGTGGACTGCGGGTGGCGCCCCGGGCCCATCTCGATCTCGACTCCTTGCGAGCGCAGGAAATGCCAGTTCCTGAACAGGTCGTCGATGGTGGCCACCTGGAAGTTCATGTGGCACAAGCCCGGTTCGTCACCGCGGAAGACAGCGAGCTTGTGGTGCACGGGATCGATGCGCATGAGGCAGGCGGCGTCGCCGATCCAGTCGGACACCCGGGCGTTGAAGCGCGTGCTCCAGAACCGGTAGGCCTCGTGCACATCCGGCGCGTCCAGGCACAGGTGGCCGAACTCGGTAATCCCGGCGGCGCGGCTGAACGCCACCGGCCGGCCCACGGTCTCCTGCTGGCTGACCAGCTCGATCCGGTTCCCGAACGGGTCGTCGAAGGCGATGAACTCGCGGACCCGCCGGGACCGGGCCTCCGCGGCCGAGCCACGATGAACGGCCAGCCCGGAGCGCTCGAGCTCGGTTTCCGCGTCCTCGAGCGCGTCCGAGTCGGCCACCGTGAAGCCGGAGGCGATCACCCCGGACGGGCCCTCGACCAGGGCCAGGCAGTGATGGCGGTGATCGGCGCGCAGGTGCGCGACGCCTTGTTCACTGGGCGCGGCCAGCTCTAGGCCGACGATCTCGGTCGCGAACCGGATGGCGGCGTCGAGATCGGCTGCCCCGGACCGCACGTAGGCGACATCGGTGAGGATGATCATGGGGCGTAGACGGGGGTGACGTCGATGTAGATCTGCCAGTCCTTCACCAGATCGCCTTCGAAGATCAGGATGTCGGCGTTGGGCGTGGTAACGGTCTTGCCGTCCTTGCGCTGGTACTCCACGTCGATCTGGACGATGGTGGTGTCGCCGAAATCCCAGCTTCTTTGGATGTGGTGGGTGAGGCCGGCGATGCTGGCCCAGAAGCCTTCCACGCCCTCCTTGACGGCCGCGTGGCCGATGGCGGGGTCGGCGTTCGCGAAGCGGAACCTCACGTCCGGGGTGAGGTAGGAGTTGAACTTGTCGGCGTCCATCGCGTCAATGGCGGCGAAGATGGGGGCTACGTTACGGCTCATGATTCGCTCCTTGGCTCTTGGTTGTTGAGGAAGGTCTCGGGTGGCGGGGTGCCCCACAGGTGCGGGGGAACGTCCCAGTCGTTGGCCACCCAGCAGTCGTCGATCTGGTCGATGTCGGAGAACCATTCGATCCACGAGCCCCACGGATCGGGGTTGTAGTGGAAGAAGTTCGACCCGATGGTGTGCCGGCCCAGGCCCCAGCCCGCACCGCGGCCGCGGGTACGCATCCGGTCGGCGCCGATCGCGATGGCGTCGATGGACGGCACCTCGAAGCTGGCGTGGTGGAAGCCCCGGTGGGTGCTGGCGATGAAGCCGAACACATGGTGGTCGCCGGGTCCGGCATTGAGGAAGGTAACCCGGTCGTGGTGGATGGTGTCGCTGACGCGCAGCCCCAGGACCTGGGTGTAGAAGTCGGTCATCGGGCCGGGCTGGGCAGTGAACAGCAGGGAGTGACCCAGCCGTCGGGGCAGCACATCCTTGGTGGCTTCGGTCCACTGGGCGACGTTGAGACGTTGCTGGGTGGCACCCATGTTGACCAGGACCTCGGCCATCGGCCGAGACGGGGCCGGTTTGGTGTCGAGCAGCTGTACGGCGGTGCCGTCGGGGTCGCGGATCCACAGGCCGTCTTCGGTGGCGCCGGCCGGGGGCTCGATGACCGGCGTTCCGGCTCGGTCCAGGGCTTCGCGGACGGCGTCGGTGCTGCCCGGGCGCAGCGTGAACGTGACATGGTGCAGCCGCTTGACCGGAGCCCGGACCAGGCGCACCTGCTCTTGGTCGCGGCCCGGACACCGGGCCACCAGCGAACCGTCCTTCTCGCCGGTCTCCAGACCGAAGTCCTGCAGGAAGCCTTCTGCGATATCTAGGTCCGGCACTTCCAGCGCGTAATGGTGCAGCCCTGAGATCACGGCTCCGCCCTTCCTGTTCCACAAACTGCATACAGTTTAGACTGCATACAGTTTAGCCATGGGTTTGGCCGTCTGGGAAGAGGAGAGCTGACGGTGATCGAGGCATCTGTGGGGTGGGTTCACGATGGCTGAGGCGGATTTGGGGCTTGATGTGTGTGGGGGCCTTGAGGTAGCTGAGGCGGCGAACGTGCTGGCGCGGCTGGGGCTGGTGACCGCGTACGGGCACGTGTCGGCGCGGGCCGGGGAGGCCATGCTGATCACGCCGGCCGCGGACCTGGCCGACGTCACGGCGTCCCAGGTGATCGCGGTGCCGCTGACCGCCACTCCCCCGCTGCCCGCCGGGGTTCCGGCCGAAGCGTGGGCGCACCTGGCGTTGTACCGGGCGCGGCCGGACGCGGCCGCGATCGCCCGGGCCCAGCCGGCCAGCGGGTTGGCCGCGGCGGCCACCACCACATCGCTGGTGCCGCTGCACGGCCAGGCGGCCTGGCTCGGCGAGTCGGTCCCCGTGCACGATAGCGCCGCCCTGCTCCGGTCGCCGGAACTGGCCGAACGCGCAGCGCGCACGCTGCCCTCCGGTGAGGCGGTGCTACTGCGCGGAAACGGGGCGATTACCCTGGGCGCCACGCCGGGGCTCGCGGTGGCCCGGATGTGGGTGCTGGCCGCCGCCTGCGAGGTCTACCTGGCCGCGCGCGGGGCTTTGGGGTTCAGGGAGACGACAGGCACGGGGTTCGACACGCCGTACTCGGTCACCCCGCTGTCGGCGGACGAGATCGCCTCATGGCGTGCCGCCGGCGACGAACTGCTCCCCCGGCTCTGGCAGCACCTGCGGCGCCGGTGACCGGCGGGGCTTTGCGCTGACCAGCGTAAGCGCCAGCACCACGACGATCGGGGTCCACCAGACCCACGGGTTCCGCCACGAGCCCTGGGACAAGAACGTGAGCACAGTGGCCGTGACGGTGGCCGGGAGCAGGCGGAGCCAGTCCCGCGAGGCCGCCACAAGCGCCACCGCGAGCGGCGGCCACACGTAGTACGACACCATCACCGGCTCGAACACGGTGCGCAGGGCCAGGGTCACCGCGACCCACCACAGCAGCGCGGCCAGGTCGCCGGGGCGCCACATCCCGGCTAGCCGCGCCGTCTGCCAGCGGCGCCAGGTGAGGGCCGCGCAGCCGCAGGCCACCAGGACGGCCAGCGCGCGGGCGGGTCCGGCAGCCACCGATCCGTCGCTGAGGTGCGGGGCCAGCAGGGTCAGGTAGATCCACGGCGTGGGGTGGTCGATGGTCGGCGCGTTGGGCTGATTGGTGACCGCGTGAATGGTGGCCGTCCAGTTCGCCGCGGCCGCAGCGGCCAGCAGGGCTACCGCAGGGGTGGCGGCCCGGGCCACGAAGCCGGGCAGGCGCCGCGGTCCGACCGCCGCTATCGCTACCAGTGGGAAAGCGAGCAGCGCGAGTGGCTGGACCGCGACCGCGGCCCCGGCGAGCCAGGCGGCCCGGTTGGGTCGTTCGTTTGAGATCCCGAGGACCGCGTACAGCAGGAGCCCGATCGCCACCGCGTCTTCGGGATGACCCCAGCGCACCGAGACGTTCCACAGCGCGGTCGCGCTCGCGGCGGCGAGCACGAACCGCTTGAGCAGGTTCACGCCCATGCGCTGGGCCAGCGCGTCGGCAGCGAACAGCGCCAGGGCCGACAGAATGATCTCCAGCGGCCCGGCGACCAGCCACCCGGCGGGATGGACGCCCTGCCGACCGGCCTGGATCGGGATCCCGGCCAGGTCCATGAGCGCCGCGACCGGGACCAAGATCACGGCTGCGCCCGGGAAGCTGACCAGGTTGGTGGGCGCGGTGTACAGGCCGGCCAGGTCCAGGTGCAGGAGCCGCTGGGCCGCGACCAGCGTGGCCCACAGGTCATCGGGGACGGCCCAGGCCGTCTCGTGGTAATAGACCGGCCCCCAGATGGTGCCGCCCATGCCGATAAGGATGAGCCCCAGGGTGGCGAGCAGCGGAAACGCCCGCCGGACCGGCCAGGGCTCGGACGGGTCGGCTGGGGAGTACGGACCGGCCGTCGCCGGGGTCATAGGGATCCCGCTCACGCGTCACGCAGCCGGAGCACGAGCCCGCCGGCCAGCAGCGCGGCCGCAGCCCAGGCGGCCAGCACGCCGAGGCCGGCCCACGGGCTGATGGGCAGGCTGGTCAGATCGGTGGTGGCCTGGATGGCGAGCCCAGCGGTCATCGGCCCGATCTGCTCCAGGTGTCGGTGCCAGTGTGCATTACCCACCACGTTAGCGACGATGGGGAAAAGGTACAGCAGGCCGAGGACGATCCCGATGGCCACCGCGGAATCGCGGACGGCGGTGGCGACGCCGAGGCTGAGCAAGGCGACCAGGGCCAGATAAAGGACCGATCCGGCGGCGGCGCGCAGCACGGTTGGGGAATCGAGGGACAGCAGCTCATAGCCGTGGGCCGGAGTGAACCCGTGGCCGGACAGGATGAGCCGCCCGGCCAGGACGGACCCGAGCACCGCGATGGTGCCCGCGGCCAGCACCAGGCCGGAAAGGACGGCGGCCTTGGCGGCCAGGACGACGGTGCGCCGCGGCATGGCGGACAGCGTGATGCGGATCATGCCCGTGCTGTACTCGTTGCTGATCGCCAGCACGGCCACCATGGCGACGACCGCCTGGCCGAGGTCGATCCCGGTGAGGCTGACCTTGGCCGGGTCCACCTGGCAGACGACGCCGGACGGGCAGCTGGTGCCCGCGGCCGCCGCGGCGCCGACGGCCACGGTCAGCGCGATCGCGGCCAGCAGCAGCCATCCGGTGCTGGGGATGGTGCGGGTCTTGGTCCACTCCGCGTGCAGCGCTGGAGCGGGCAGCCTCATACGTCCCTCCGGCGGACCAGGACCAGGGCCAGGGCCAGGGCGATGGCGGCCCAGCCGCACAGCACGGCGAAGCCGGCCCAGGGCGCCAGCGGGAAGTAGCCGCCCGGGCCCCCCGGCGAGTACAGGGCGGTGACCTGCGCGTACTGCGGCACGGGCTGCTGGGTGGCAAAAGCGGCGGCCGGGGTAAGCCGCAGTATCCAGTCCGTGGCGCCGATCGGCAGAACGGAGGTGAGGCTCAGGAAGTACGGCACGATGATCACCACGATCGCGAGGGTGACCGCGGCGGCGCTGCGGCGCAGCATGGTCCCCAGGGCAAGGGCGAGGACGGCGGCCACGGCGACCAGCGCCGCGGTGCCGACGACCATGCGCAGCTCGGTCAGCCACGACACCGCGAACACGGACACCCGGCCGCGCGCCAGCTGGGTACCGAGGATCACCGCGGCGGCGGCGCCGACCAGCCCGGCCACGAAGGCGACCGAGCCGATCACGATGGCCTTCGCCGCCAGCACTCGCCCCCGCCTCGGGCTCGCGGCCAGGGTGACGCGGATCAGGCCGCGCCGGTACTCGGCGGTGATGAACATCGTCGCCACCACGATCATCGCGATCAGCCCCGCGAACGTGCCCACGAGGAAGGCCGCGACAGTGACGTCGTTCGCGCCCAGCCCGGGCACGGCCGGGGCGATGTCGCCGGATCCGGTCACGGTGAACTGGTCGCCGGCCTGGTGATAGCCGCCGGTCCCCGACGCGTCGGCGGCTCCGATGTAGTTCCCGGTCCAGGTGCCGGCCGGCCAGGTGCCCGACAGGCCGACGTGATCGAAGACGGCGGTGTCCTGGCTGGGGGCGATAAGCCCGTTTTCCCCGCCGCCGACGCTCTCGGAGATCGCCTGGTACGCCGGGGAGGTGGCGAACAGTCCGGACTGCACGGTCGGCGGCAGCCCGGCCAGCTGAACGGTGCCGACCTGGGTCCAGTGCGTGCCGTCGGACGAGTCGTAGCCCGCGATCGTGTTTCCGGAGCGGGTCAGCCGCAGCCAGCGCGGGTCTGATGCCGTGACGACGCCGGGCTGGCCCGCCGTGTCACCGGTGAAGTTGTCCTGCATCCGCACGCCGTGGTCCGCGGTGACCATCATCGCCGCGTACGCCGAGCCCGGCTGGGTGCTCGCTTTGATGATGATCCCGGCCTTGGCCCACGGCACGAGGCCGGGTTGCGTGCCGGTCCCGGCGCCGTTCCCCGACGGGATCAGGCCGGTCAGCGAGGTGACCCGGACGGTGATGCTGCCGTTGCCGGCCAGCGGCTGGCGCACGAAGTAGAAGCTGTCGCTCACCGCCTCACCTCCCGGCCCCACCGGGGGCGCGGGCGCGGTGGAGCAACCCTGGCCGGACCGGGCCGGGCCGCCGGACTTGCTCTGGCACGAGCCGCTGGTGCCCACGGCGGCGAACAGCCCGAGCCCGAGCATGACCAGGACCGCGACGACCAGGCCGATGACCCAGCCGCGGACGGTCCTGAACTTGATCCACTCCGCGCGCAGGAGCTGCGCGAAGCCGTCCCGTCCGGTCTGCTGGCCCGGCCGGTACGGGGTAACGGTGCCGGCGGTCATCGCGCCGCCTCCCCGGCCGCCGCGGCGGCGCGGAACTCGACCGCGTCCCTGGTGAGCTCCATGTAGGCCTCCTCCAGCGTCGCGCGATGCGGCGACACCTCCGAGAACAGCAGGCCGCTCTCGCCGAGCAGGGCCACGATCTTCTCCGCCGCCAGCCCGGAGATGATGAGCGTGTCCTGGTCGATGGCGGCGATGGTGGCCCCCGCGTGCGCCAGCACCGTCGTCGCCTCGGCCCGCGCGGTGGTGCGTACCGTGACCCGGCCGCCGGACGCGGCCGCGATCAGCTCCGCCACGCTGGTATCCGCGATGACCTGGCCGCGGCCGACCACCACCAGGTGGTCCGCGGTGTCCTGCAGCTCGCTCATCAGATGGCTGGATACCAGCACGGCCCGGCCCTGAGCGGCCAGCGACCGCAGGAACCCGCGTATCCACACGATGCCCTCGGGATCCATGCCGTTGAACGGCTCATCCATCATCAGCACCGGCGGATCACCGAGGAGCGCGGCGGCGATCCCCAGCCGCTGCCGCATGCCAAGGGAGAACCCGCCGGCCTTGCGCCGGATCGCGGAGCCCAGCCCGGCCTG
>Ga0210395_10003701_pt1 | contig 11725 bp, 11 predicted proteins | sample IncBWH4OmetaG_FD_150861 | JGI IMG/M metagenome (GOLD analysis project Ga0210395, IMG submission 150861) | Forest soil microbial communities from Barre Woods Harvard Forest LTER site, Petersham, Massachusetts, United States - Inc-BW-H-4-O ...
GGTCGCCGCTACTGCTCGCAGGCCATCATTGTGGGTCAGATGGGCGAAACCAGCTGGATTCCGGCATTCGGGCGGGATAAATTAGAACATATCATCCATGTTTTTCACCTGAAGTCGCCATTGTGGGTCAAAACTGGCGAATAACGCCGCAGATGACCCACGATGATCACATGGGCGGCCGGTACGCCCTGAAATATCCCATTTGCCGTGTCCGGTTTGTCGCTTCTGGAGAGGCGGGCCCGCATTTGACCCACAACGACGCGGCGCCCTGGGTCTCGGGGCATCCGGTTGCGCCGGGCGGGCGCGATCAGGGGCGATAGTCGCGGACGAGGGCACGGCCGATGATCATCTTCTGGATCTCGGCGGTGCCCTCGCCGATCAGCAGCATCGGCGCGTCCCGGTAGAGCCGCTCGATCTCATGCTCGGTCGAGTAGCCGTAGCCGCCGTGGATGCGCAGGGACTGTTCGGTATCGATCCTTTAATCGCAGCCTGCTTACGGACGGACCACACCGTCCAGTGTCTCCTCGTACCACGACTCGTCCATGGGGATGCGTTCGACGTCGGCACCGGTGTGCGGCGCGTCGATGATGTAGGCGGTGCCGTCGACCACGCCGACGTACATCGCCACGTGGCCCTCGCCGTTGTAGAGCAGCAGGTCGCCTGGCTGGATGTCCGCCAGCGGGATGTGCGGCAGGTCGGCCCAGTCCTCGTAGGTGGTGCGGGGGATCGGCACCCCGGCCGCGGCCCAGGCGGCCTGGGTGAGCCCGGAGCAGTCGAAGCCGTCGTTGCACGGGCCGGTGGCGCCGTAGACGTACGGGCAGCCGAGCTGATCGTAGGCGAACTGGACGGCCTTGTCCGCCTGCGTGGTCGTCGGCCCGGTATAGGTCGCTGACGTGGTTCCGCCGGCGCCGACGGTGGTCGCCTCTACCTGGGCCGCCTGGGCGGCGGTAAGGCTGCTGAGCAGGCTCTGCCGGCTGTCGAGCAGCTTGGTCAGTGAGGTCTTCTGCCCGGACAGCTGCGCCGTGATCTGGGCGACGGCTTCCTCGGTCTGCTGGTGCTGCTGCTGGATTGTGCTCAGCTCGCGGGCGACCGTGAGGAACTGGTTGGCGAGCTCGTTGTTTGAGCCGACGATCTGCATCAGCAGCGAGGCTTGACTCAGCACCGCCGTCGGGTCGCCCGAGGTGAGCAACCCGAGGATCGATGTCTGGTTGGCGTTCTCGTACTGAGCGATCGCGATTCGGGCGAGTGCCGCGCTGGCATCCTTGTACTGCGCCTCGGCGCGGTCGGTCTCCTTGGTCACCTGCGCCAGCTGGGTCTTGGCGGCGGCAAGCTGCTGGCCCGCGCCGTCGTACTGCTGGTCGACCTTGTCGACCTGTGCCTGGAGGCTGTTCACCTGCTTCTGCACCTGGCTGATGCTCGGCGTTGGCGCGGCTCCGGCCCCGGTCACACCGTAGACGGCCAGACCGCACGCGGCCGCGAGCACGACCACGAGGGCGGCGCCGCGCCGGAAGTGAATCCTGGTCGCAATGCGTTTAGCCACGCCGCAATCACACTCCGTTCCTCATGCCTCGGCAGATACTCCGGAGGCTGTCGAATACGGTAGTGAACATTACGATCAAGTCTCAACCGGTTCGCGGAAATCTCACGAAACAATTACGGTTTAGCGGCGGCATGAGGCGTGCTGTTGAGGCTCGTGCGGAAGCGGTCAATAGCCCGAAATTACTGCTGTAAACCGGCGCGAATGAACCAGCTGACGGCGCCCGCGATCAGTTTGGCTGACTCCTCGGGAGAGCGGCCGGTCGTGTCAATGGCCAGGCCGCCAGACCCCCATCGGTCGCTTGCTTCCGTATCCCGCGCGGCCTGGCGGGCAACGCCGCCCAGGCACTCCGCGGACTTGCGCAGGTCGACATAACCGGCGGTGAGCCCCGCCGAGGCAGTTCATAGAAGCGGAACGCGATCGTGGATTTCCCCACGCCGGCCGGGCCGGTGACGAGGAGCGCTGCTGTCGCCCGGGATCGGCGGGCGGGGCCGGGGAGCAAATGCAGATCTGGTCGCCCAATATAGGTAGTCCGCGCGCCCAATATGAGTAGTCGGCCACCTTACCTGCGGAAACGGCGACCACTACACCTGCAACTCGTCGGCGTGCTCGGTTCTCCCGCCGCCCCCGGTGACGGTGAACACCGGGAGCAAGAACACGCTGACCTACACCTTCCCGACGGCCGGGTCGTTCGCCGTGACGGTCACCGCGACCAACACGGACGGGTTGTCGGGGACCTTCTCCACGACCGCCAGCATCGGGGACGTGACCCCGACGGTGACTCTCAACAGCAGTTCTCTATCCACGGGGCTCGGCGCTTCGACAACCCTGAGCGGCTACGTGTGCCACGCGGGCAGCGAGGACGAGGAGTCGCTGACCGTCGACTGGGGTGACGGCACGACGGACAGCACTGTCCAGAACTTCGGGAACGGGTTTATTCCGACGGGCGTGAACGTCACCTATGGCACCCCGTACACCGACGCCACCACCGGCCTCATCGACCTGCCGTTCACGGCGACCCGCACGTACGGCAACCCCGGGAAGTACACCGTAACGGTTTCCGACGTGGACCAGACCGGCGGGACTCCCATCGCCCAGACGGCGACCGTATCGGAGCAGGCATCGACCACGACGACGCTGAGTTCGCTGCGGCCTCCTCGTCGTCGGTGGTCTACGGGCAGCCGGTGGCCTACACGGCCACCGTCACCTCGACGTCCGCGGGCACGCCTACCGGCACCGTCAGCTTCCTCGACGGGATCGTCCCGCTGGGCAGTGCCAAACTCAACGCCCAAGGTCAGGCACAGCTCACGACCAGCAACCTGGCACTAGGAGGCAACGCGGTCACCGCGGTCTACGACGGGGACAGCACCTTCGCCGCCAGCACCAGCGCGATCCTCAACCAGACGGCCGGGGAACCGACCACGACGACGCTGGCGGCCGAACCCTCCTCCGCGACGGTGGTCTCCGGGCAACCGGTGACTTACACCGCCACTGTCGGCTCGACCTACCCGGGCACTCCGACTGGCACCGTCAGCTTCTACGACGGGTCGACGCCGCTAGGCAGTGCCGCCACCCTTAACGCCCAGGGTCAGGCATCGATCCAGGCCACCCCGGCGGTAGGAGGTCACTCGATCACCGCGGTCTACAGCGGGGACGGCACCTTCGCCACCAGCACCAGCGCGGCCCTCAGCCAGACGGTGCTGGCACCGACCACCGCGACGCTGACGGCCAATCCCTCGTCGTCGCCGGTCTACGGTGAGCCGGTGACCTACACGGTCAACGTCACCTCGTCCTACGGCACACCCAGCGGCACCGTCGACTTCTACGACGGAGCCAACCTGATGGCCGACCCCCCTCTCGTCAATGGCCAGGCCTCGATCTCGCTGCCGGCGGGATCCGCCAGCCTGCCACTAGGGGCCGACGCGATCAGAGCGGTGTACCACTCGGACGGCACCTTTGACTCGAGCAACAGCGCGTTCATCGACCAGACCGTCGGGCAGGCCGGTACCAGCACATCGGTCAGTTCCAACGCCGGCTCGGCGGTCTGGGGCCAGCCGGTCACCTTCACGGCGAAGGTCGCCGTGCAGAACCCCGGCAGCGGCAGCCCGAGCGGCACGGTCAACTTCCTGGACGGCACGACCGTCATCTGCGCCAACGAGCCGGTCAGCCAGCCCGGTGAGACGGCCGCCTGCCAGACGGCAGGACTGTCGGTCGGTCCGCACAGCGTGACGGCTGTCTACAGTGGCGACAACGACTTCGCCACGAGCACCTCGGCCGCCCTGACCCAAACCGTCGCCAAGGCATCCGACAGCGTCGCGCTCGCCTCGTCCGGTTTCGTGGCGACCAGCAAGCAGGCGGTCACGTTTACCGCGGACGTCATGCCGACGGCCCCCGGTGCCGGTACGCCGACCGGGACCGTCAGGTTCTACCACGGGTCGACGCTGCTGGGCACTGGCACCGTTGGCTCCTCTGGCGCGGCGACGTTCCAGACCGCGTCCCTGGCAACTGGAGACAACTCGATCACCGCTGTGTACAGCGGGGACGGCAACTTCAGCACCAGCACCAGCGGCGCGATCACCCAGTACGTCGGCACCAGCCTGAGCAGCTTCCCCAAGCTGCCCAGCGGGGCCTACAACCTGGCGAATGCCAACCTGATGGGTGACCACCTCGCCGGGCTGAACCTGACCGGCGCCAGCCTTAAGGGAGCCAACCTTAACGGGGTAGTCCTCCTCTTGGCCAACCTGACCGGGGCGAACGTCAGCGGAGCGAACCTGAACGACGTGAACCTGTCGTACGCGAACCTGACCGGCGCGAACTTCAGCGGAGCGAACCTGAACGGCGCCATCTGGGCCAGCACCACCTGTCCTGACGGCACTAGCAGCAACGCCGACGGCGGGTCCTGCGTGCACCACCTGTCCAGCTAGTCCACGAAAGGTCCCGTACGGGTGATGACCGGCAAGGCAGCACTGCGAATCATGGGAGTGAGCCCGCGCAGGGAGTCCCGTACGGTCACCGGAGGAGCGATGCGATCGGATGCACGGCAGCCGGACGAGGATGAGCTCGGTCCGGTCGATTACCTCGCGGTCGAGTTTCCCGGCGGGCGCATCACCGCGCCGGGGTTCGAGCAGTTGATGTCGCTGGCTCGCGAGGGCACTATCCGCATCCTGGATGCTGAATTCGTCATCGAGGATGCCGCTGGCAGCACCCGCAAAGCCGAGGTCAGCGAGCTCGGCGCGGCCGGTAACGACCTCAGCGCCTAGGCGGGCGCTTCGTCCGGGCCGCTCGATGAGACCGATATAGGCCAGCTCGCCGCGACGATCGAGCCCGGCTCGGCCGCGGCGGTAATCGTGATCGAGAACCGCTGGATCCTTGGCGTGGCGGATGCCTGGCGGCGCGACGGCGCGCGGCTGATCGCGGACGGCGGGATGTCGGCCGACGACCTCATGGCCGCTCTTGACGCGACCGAGAGTTCCCTGAGCGGATGAGGGGATCACGATGGGCATCTTGAAGACCGCCGCGACAGTCGCCGTAGCCAGCTCGGTGCACGGGCGGATACAGCGTCGGCAGCAGCAGCGGTGGGCGGCGCAGGACGAGGCCGCCATGCCGGCCGCTGCCCCGCTGCCACAGCAGGCGCCGGCCCCGATGCCGCCGCAGGCGCCGGCCGCGGCAGCGCCCGGCGCTGCGAGCGATCGGCTCGCCCAGCTGTCACAACTCGGCGACCTGAAGAACGCCGGCGTCCTGACCGAGGCTGAGTTCGAACGGGAGAAAGCCCGCATTCTCGGCCAGTGAGCAGGATGACCGATACGGTCTACAGCGGGGGACCGGCGACTAGGTGCAGGGTGCTCGTCGTCGTCTGACCGTTCAGGTTTGCCCAGGTAATCGTCACCGTGTCACCGGGACGGTACGTCGCGAGGATGCTCTGCAGCTGGTTCGGCGTGCCTACCGTTTTGCCGTTGACCGCCGTGATCACCGCACCGCCCGTCATCCCCGCGGCCGCGGCCGGGCTTCCGCAGATCACGCCATCGACGAGCGTGCCGGAACTGACCGGCGCGATCTGCGACGGAATCTGCAGATCGGCGTTGCTCGTGTAGCAGGACGGCTCGTACCCGCCGAAACCGCCGTAGCCACCGAACGGATTACCCGCAGACTCCTCCTGCTGCTGCGCCTGTACCTGGGGGTTGGGACTGGTGCCCGCGGCCGCGTAGATCCCGATGAACGGCGGGTAGCCGATCGAGATCGTCGCGCTTGCGTGCCCCGCCGCGATCTGCGACGCCACCGCCAGCGCGGTGTTGATCGGGATGGCGAACCCCGTCGGCGACGACTGCTGGCCGAAGCTCACGCTCTGCCCGGCGGTGTCCATCCCGATGACCTGACCCGCCGCGTTCGATAGCGGGCCTCCCGAGTCACCCGACACGATGCCGGCGTTGGTCTCGAGCATGCCGTGCAGCGTCTCGCTGGTGATCGTGCCGCCCTGGTCGGAGGCGGTGATTGTCTGGTTGACCCCGGTGATCGTGCCGGCCGCCGGCAGGATCGTGCCCTGCCCCTCGGCGTTGCCCAGCGCCACGACCGGATTGCCGGTCTTGACGGTCGAGGAGTTGCCGAGCGGCACGGTCGTCAAGCCGGACGCGCCTTGGAGCCTGATCAGCGCGACGTCCCCGGTCGTGTCGTAGCCGAGCACCGTCGCCGGGTAGGTCTTGCCGGTGGCGACCACGGTGGCGGTTAGCTTCGTGCTGTCCTCGATGACGTGGTTGTTGGTCAGCACGAGGCCGTCGCTGTTGATCACCATGCCGGTGCCCGCCCCGGCTTCGCTCTGGTACTGGATCGTGCTGTTGATGATGACCATGCCGGGCTCGACCCTGTTGATCACCGCCTGGATCCCGGTCGCGCCGGCCGAGGCGGACGACGACGGTGCGGTGGAGGGCACGGTGGACGGCACGGTTGCCGGCCCGGTCGCCGGCACCTCAGACGGCGCCGACGGCACCGTCGGGGAACTCGACGCGGCCGCCTGGCTGGTCGTCGTCGGCTGGTCGAGCGCGAGCGTCGCCCCTACGCCCACGGCCGCCGCGAGTACGGCCACGCCCAGGTGGGTCCAGAAGTTGCCGCTGCTTCGCCTGGGCGGTGGCGGTGGCGGCGGGTACCAGCCGTAGCCGGGACCGCTAGTACCGCCGCTGTAACCGGGATCGCCGTAGCCGGGGCCACCGCTCTCGATCATCGCTGTCGCACCTCGTCGTCGCGCTCACTGGCCTGCTTCGCCTCTTATCTCATCGCCGCAATCTGATGGTCAGCTGAAGAAATCCGCAAGGAGTCATTTGGCGCGGCGGGAACCGCCACGGCACCTGGCCGCGTCCGCGCCCTTCACGTGAATATGTAAGTACGGTAAACTAACAAAAACGGTCGGACGGCGGGAGCGGTGAAGTGAGCACAGGCGGAGTGCGCCCTCGCCCGCTGCGCCCTATCGGAAAGCTGCTCGCCGAGGACACCAGACGCCACCACCGGTCCCTGATCCTCCAGCACCTCTTCTCGGAAGGCCCCGCTTCCCGCGCCGACCTCTCCAGGGCCACCGGCCTGACCCGGGTGACCGTCTCCGACCTGGTTGGCGGGCTCATCGCCGACGGTCTGCTCGGCGAGCTCGGCTCGCCGGCGGAGAACAAGGTCGGCAAGCCGCCGACCCTGGTCGGGCTGCTCCCCGACGCCGCTCACATCGTTGCCCTCGACCTCTCGCCCGAGGACCGGATGACGGGAGCGGTGGTCGACCTGTTCGGACACGTCAAAGCCCGGACCGAGGTGCCACTCGAGGGCGCCTGCGGCGAGGAGGCGGTCCGCCTCGCCGCGGATCTGGCCGAGCGAGTGCGGGGGACCATCGACGGGCCGGTGCTCGGCGTCGGCGTCGGCACGCCCGGCGTGGTCGACGGGCACGGCGTGGTACTCGACGCCCGCAATCTCCGCTGGGCCGGAGTCGACTTGACAGGCGCCCTCCGCCGTCGCCTTAACCTGCCCGTCTACGTCGCGAACGACGCGAACACGGCGGTCCTCGCCGAGTACACCTTTGGCGGGACAACGGCGGCGGACCTGATGCTGCTGCGGGTCGGGACCGGCGTCGGCGCCGGACTTGTCGTCGGCGGCGCGCTCGTCCAGGGGCACGGCTGGGCGGCCGGTGAGATCGGCCATGTCGTCATCGACCCCGCCGGCGCGCGCTGCGCCTGCGGCAAGGCTGGCTGCCTGGAAACCGTACTGAACGTCCCGTACCTGCGCGACAGTGGCTGCGCGCTCGCGTCCGTCGGCACCGACGTCGGCCGGGTGCTCGCGCCGGTGGTCGCCGCCCTCAACCTGCACGAGGTCGTGCTCGCGGGACCGCCCGACCTGCTGGACGGCGAGCTGCGCATTGCCCTCGACGCGACGATCCGCGAGCGGGTCATGGCCACTTCGTCGGCTGACCTGCTGGTGCGCATGTCGCCGCTCGGCGACGACGTGGTGCTGGTCGGTGCCGCGGTCCTGGTGCTGTCCGGTGAGCTAGGGGTCTTGTGAACAGTGACATACGGGTCGGCCTCGACATCGGGGCGACCAAGCTGCTCGGTGCGGTCGTCGACGCTGACGGCGCCGTTCTCGCGCAGTCGAGGCAGGACACCCGACCCGGTGCCGCCGGGGTCCTGGCCAGCGCGACGACCGTCCTCGACAGTCTCGCCATCGCGCTAGGCGCTGTCCTGCCGTCGCGCATCGGCATCGGGATCCCGGGGATCGTCGATCGCGAGCGCGGTGCGGTCAGTCATGCCGTCAACCTGGGCCTCGACGGCGACTGGTTTCCGCTCGCCGGCCGGCTGGCCGAGCGCACCGGAGCCGCCGTCGTGGTCGAGAACGACCTGAACGCGGCCACCTGGGGCGCCCACGTGCTCAGCGGCGCCGACGACCTGGCCTACCTCAGCCTCGGCACCGGTCTTGCGGCAGGCTTTGTCCTGTCGGGAAAGCTGCGCCGTGGCGTCCACGGTGCGGCCGGCGAGATCGGTCACGTGCCCGTGGACCCGCTTGGCGCGGTCTGCTCGTGCGGGCAGCGCGGCTGCCTTGAGCTGCAGGCCTCGGGTTCCGCCCTGTCCGCCGCCTGGCTGGCCGAGGGGGAGGGGCCCCCGGCCGTGACCCTCTTCGCCGCGGCCGCCGCAGGGAACCCCAAAGCGATCGCGGCCCGTGACCATTTCGCCGCAGGGGTGGCCGACGCGGTCCGGATGCTCGGCTTGGCGGTCGACCCGGCCACGATTATCATCGGCGGCGGCGTCGCGAACGTGGGCGAACCGCTGCTCGCGGCGGTCACCGCCGCGCTGCGCGCCCAGGCCGCCACGTCGCCGTTCCTCACCGCTCTCGACCTGGCCAGTCGGACAAGGCTCATGCCAGGACAGGTGCCCATCGGCGCGATCGGTGCCGCCCTAATCGGAAAGGCTGACTGATGGAGATCGTGCCGCTTGGATCGGAGGGCGAGATCGCCGCAGTAGCGGCTGGCGTCATCGAGGCGGTAGTCCGCCGCGAGCCCACCGCGGTCCTGGGGCTTGCCACCGGGTCAACGCCACTCCCGGCGTACCGTGAGCTCATCAGCCGTCATGAGGCCGCCGTCGGGCCGTCCTACGCCGCCGTGACCTGTTTCAACCTGGACGAATATGTCGGCCTGCCCACGGGGCACGAGCAGAGTTACCGGGCGACCATCGCCCGCGAACTAACCGACGGTCTGGGCATCAGCCGAGATCGGGTCAATGGCCCGGACCCCGGCTCCGACGGCTTGCCGACTGCTGGGCAGCGCTACGAGGCGCTGATCGCGGCAGCCGGCGGTATCGATGTGCAACTGCTCGGCATCGGCTCCGACGGCCACTTGGCCTTCAACGAGCCCGGGTCGTCGCTGGCCAGCCGCACCCGGATCAAGACCCTCACCGCGCAGACGCGGAAGGACAATGCGCGCTTCTTCGGCTCGCCCGAAGAGGTGCCGACGCACGTTCTGACGCAGGGACTCGGAACCATCCTTGAGGCCCGTCACCTGCTGCTCATCGCGACCGGCGAATCCAAGGCCGCCGCGACCGCGGCCGCGGTAGAGGGTCCGGTCTCCGCGTCGTGCCCGGCATCGGTCGTGCAACTTCACCCGCATGTCACGGTGCTGCTCGACCAGGCAGCCGCATCCCGCCTTGACCGCCTCGCCTACTATCGCGAGGTCTATTCCGCCAAGCCGGCCTGGCAGGGTCTCTAGGCCACGGGGCATAATGCGGACCAGCCCTGACGTGCGCGGCTGCCGGGCGAAGCCGGGAGGACCGGATGGAAGCGGAGCGGGAGCGGCGGGCAGGCAGTCCGCCGGACACCTGGCAGGAGCACTGGTTCGACCATCGGCAACTGCTCCGGCTGTACTACAGCGACGGTGACTGCGCGATCTACACCGATCCTGACGTTCGCCGCACTGAGATCCAGTGGCTGCCCCGCTACATCAGCACGGTCTGGCAGTACTCCAAGGCGACCTACGGCGACGCGTTCGGTCCCGATCCGCGCATCTACTCCATCCATCACGCCGGACGCCACGGCGGCGGCCACGCCGGCTATTACGTCAGCCCCGTCCACGACCACCGGAACGTCAGCGACTGCGGCCTGGAGACCTGGCGGGAGAGCGAGCCCCTCGCCCCCGAGCTGCCCGCTCATGAGATAGGGCACACCGTCGAAAGCGCGAACAACGGCACCCACGGGTCCCCTGCCTATGAAATCTGGGGTGACAGTAAGTGGGCCGAGTTTTACATCTACGACCTTTACACCGCGCTGGGCATGGACCGCGCCGCGCGGCGTGTGCAACGCCAGTTCATCGCCAACAGTGACAATTTCCCGCGGCCGGGCACCTACTGGTTCCGCGACTGGTTCTACCCGCTGTGGGGGTACTGCGGGCAGGCCGCGGTCATGGCCAGGTTCTTCCGGCAGCTAGCGGAGCACTTTCCCAAAGACCAGGACGGGACGTACACGCGGCGGATGAACTGGGGCGAGTACATCCACTTCACCAGCGGCGCCGCGGCCGCTGACCTGCGCACCCAGGCCACCCGCGCCTTCGGCTGGCCCCGCGAATGGACCGATCAGCTTGAGCGGGCGCGTGCGCAGTTCTCCGGCGTCAGGTACTGAGGGAGGCATGACTTGTGATCAGACTCCGAAAGTCTAACTTCTTTTTTGGTTGATCTCACAAGTCGCCGTCCATATACTACCGGTGCGGATGGTTCTCATTCCGGCAGGCGTCGCGCCCGTGACTCCGAAGACCGTCCCGCCTTCCCGCGGGCTGCGGTGATGGCTGTTCGAGGGAGACAATGCCATGGAAACGACGGTGCTCGGGTACCCGCGGATCGGCGAGCGGCGCGAGCTGAAGAAGGCGACCGAGGCGTTCTGGACCGGCCAGCAGGCGAGATGTGACCTGACAAAGACCGCCGCGGAGATGCGCAAGCAGACCTGGGAAGCGTTGCGTGACGCCGGCCTTTCCAGTATCCCGTCGAACACGTTCTCGCTGTATGACCACGTGCTCGACACCGCCGTGCTGTTCAATGCCATCCCGGAGCGGTTCGCGGGCCTTGAGGGCCTGCAGGCCTACTTCGCGATGGCGCGCGGTGCCGAGGGCATCGTCCCGCTGGAGCTAACGAAGTGGTTCGACACGAACTACCACTACCTGGTGCCCGAGGTCGGCCCGGCGACGGACCTCAAGCTGGCCGGGGCCAAGCCGGTCCTGGAGTACCTGCAGGCCCGGTCGCACGGCATCGAGACGCGCCCGGTGCTGCTGGGCCCGCTGTCGTTCCTCCTGCTGTCCAAGCCCGACGCGCCCGGATTCCGGCCGCTGAGCCTGCTCGACCCACTGCTGGACGCTTACGAGCAGCTGCTCGGGAAGCTGCACGTGTCCGGGACCCAGTGGGTCCAGCTGGACGAGCCGGTGCTCGCCGCGGACCGCACGGAAGAAGAGCTTGCGGCGCTGCGCCACGCCTACCGGCGGCTGGGGTCACTCCTCCGGCGGCCGGCGATGCTGGTGAGCACGTGCTTCGGAGAGATCGGCGACGCGCTGCCGGTGCTGGCGGCGAGCCCGGTCGAGGCGATCGGGCTGGACTTCGTGGCCGGACCGGGGAACCGGGAGGCACTGGCCAGGATCGGCGGGATCGGCGTCAAGACCCTGTTCGCCGGGGTGGTCGACGGCCGGAACGTGTGGCGCGC
>Ga0210395_10003702_pt1 | contig 11725 bp, 8 predicted proteins | sample IncBWH4OmetaG_FD_150861 | JGI IMG/M metagenome (GOLD analysis project Ga0210395, IMG submission 150861) | Forest soil microbial communities from Barre Woods Harvard Forest LTER site, Petersham, Massachusetts, United States - Inc-BW-H-4-O ...
GTACGTACCGTGTCCTTGCCGAGTACATGAATCGGTCCACATGCCAACGCACCGTGGATTCTGTGTTGGCGGAAACAAAAAGGATCGTCATCAAGGATGAACGACCTGATTTAGAGGGGCTTCCGCATTGGGAGTGAGGCGTTGGTGCATGCGGAGCCAAGTCGCATATGGTCTGAGAGCAGTGATCATGAATCATCCGATATCCCTTCATCCATTGAGTATCTGACGATCCAGCCAGTTTCCCGCCTCTCTTCAGTCGTCTGTTAGAATTTGATCCTGATCTGAGGTCAACTGGTTTAATCCACCTCTATGAATCTTGAGGAATACCCATGAATTCCCTGGTGTTCTTGCATCTGTCTGATATTCATTTTCAGCGAAACGCAGGCAAGACATTTGACCCGTTCGCGGATCTCCGAAATGAGCTCGAACTAGATCTGGGCAGCTTTTCCAAAGAACACCTTCCAGGCGTTACTGCGATACTCATAACGGGCGACATCGCCTACTCCGGACATCCCGATGAATACGCATTTGCCTTCAGATGGCTCGAGAACATCTCTAAGGTTCTAAACCTCTCTTCAGGGGAAGATGTGTTTGTGATTCCGGGAAATCACGATATCCATCGCGACACCGTTCGAAATAGCCCGACGATTCAGGGATACCATGCGAATCTTCGCACGCCGGGGAAGGACCCAAATGAATCGCTAGTCGCTTATCTGGAAAAGGACGAGGAAGCGAAAAGGATAATCTACAAACCCTTACAGAACTATAACGACTTCGCAGCAAAGTACCAATGCAACGTTTCCGCAGAGTCGCCATATTGGGAGCACCCATTTGACCTGAACGATGGTTCGCTCTTGCTCGTGCGTGGAATGAATTCCACACTGATTTCGGACGAACACGACTCAGACACCGCCCATAAGCTAGTCTTGGGCAACCACCAGCTCGAATTGTTTCGACAGGATGGAGTCGAATATGTGGCGCTCTGCCACCACCCGCCACAATGGCTCATAGACCAAGATCAGGCCGAACTCCTATTGACGGATCGTGCATGTCTGCAACTGTTCGGGCACAAACATCAGCAAAGATTGAATCGATTCGATGATTCTATTCGGTTAGTGGCCGGTGCTGTGCACCCGGAAAAGCGAGAGCCCAATTGGCAACCCCGATACAACTTTTTAGAAATCGAAGTTGAGGGGAACGCTGAGGCGCGGACGATGCGAGTTCGGGTATTTCCGAGAGTCTTCGACGGAACCCATTTCATCAGTGGTATAGATGCTCACCTCTTTAAACAATTCGACTTGCCGTTACGCCCTTGGGCTACAACTAGCGACACAGCAAAGCGCCCTGTAAGCACAGCAGCAAAAGCTGACGAAGCGACAAGCAACGGAGGTTTAAGCATGCGTCCTGGACGGCGACTCACTTACAGATTTCTAAACTTGCCCTATCATGCTCGCATTAAGATCGTTCACCAACTCGATCTTGTTCACCCTGATGACGAAGGCTTGCGAGACTCTGAATTGTATGCGCGCTATTTTGCGCGAGCAGCTGAGAAGGGCGACTTGCCGAAACTTTGGGATCTGATAGATGAGCAGTCAGAATCCCATGAGGACAATCCTTTCTCTAAAATCGAAGGAGCCGCCTGATGAATGCTATGTTTGGTGAGTGGTACCGCGCCGCTGAGATAGAACCAAAATCAGCGAACTTAGAGCTGCGCTGGAAAGGGGTAGAGGCTCTTAAGACACGATCCGACCCTAAGTTTGCAGAGCAGCTAGTCCGGCTTCACCTCGCCCTCGGCTGCGATTCCGATGAATTCCTTGCGGACTTCCGTAAAGCCTTCTTCGATTTGGACGGGACATTCCGGATGGCTCAAAATGACATCGAGCTTCAGGTGCTTTCCGGGGCCGTACTCTCGGCAATCTTGGATCGCAAAGACCAATTCTCCGACGGTGTCGCATTGACGTTTGTCGCTGCCGCAGCACCAGAGCTTCGAAAGAAGTTCTTTTTAAAAGATATCCTCACCACAGCGGTAAAGCACCTATTCAATCGAGCTTCGATCGTCAGAAGTACATCATCGCAAGCCAGGACTCAGCTGGTAAACCTCGAACCGATTATCGAACAGGTCAAGACTGCGGCGAGTTCTAATCCGGCAACACTGGGCAGCCCACTTGAAGCGGCATTCAAGGCGATTGGCGATTCATTGACGAAGCTAAATAGCAACCTCGATTCACGCTTGGACATTATAACGCGCAAACAAGACGTGCTCGCCGAGGAGGCAAACATTGTCTGGTGGTTGTTCGCGGGGGCAAGCACGAGTTCTCTCCAGCCATTTGCGCTGGAGCATCCCGTCAAGGCAACTTTTGGCGCTGCGAGGGATTTGTCATCCCTGACACTTATAATTCCTCCACCCATAGCTGCATCGGCATATCTCGCACAATGTCTCGCAGGTCACGTCAGCGCGACATTTTCTCTGGAGTCGCTAGCGTCCGCAGGCGAAACTGCAGATGAGCTCTCATCAAACGGTTTGTTTCCCCTGACGACGCTTTTGAAGAATGTCGCAAATGGCAAACCCCCCAAGAGGGCCGCCAATGAAGTCGCGCGACTGTTCAAGCTAACTGCCGCTCCCGCAACAACTCCAACGCTCGCCTTTCAATACTACAGAGAAATGCTTGCTCAACGCTTTCTCGGGAAATCTCAATAGGAGGAGGGATGCAGGACGTAAGCGATTTGATCTGCCAGCAGCCGGGTTGCACCCTCTCTTCAGACGGAACCTGCCTTGAAGGGCTGGATGACCCGCACCAGTGCCCCCACGTAACCGCTGTCTCAGCAGTGGGACAAGAGAACGCTGAAGCCGAGGCAGGCGGGGCCTCGGTAGATGACACATCTGACTGGCAATCGATCCCTGGAGGATATGAGCTAACAGTTGAGGAAGCAAACGAGATCACATGCCATCATGATGCCAGCGTAGTTGCCATAGCGGGCGAGCCTGACGCAGGAAAGACTACGTTGATGGCCACTCTTTTTGAGCTGCTCGGCACGGGCTCTGTGCCTGGCTATAAGCTCGCGGGAAGTGAGACTATTTTAGCGTTTGAACGAGCTTGTTTTCCCTCACGGATAGTTTCGGGCAATCGCAAGCCCGACACGGTTCGGACAAAGCACATGAGGCCTCGGTTCTATCACCTTTGTATCCGCGCTGTGGACGGATCCTCAGAACGACGCCATTTGCTCTTAGCAGACATTTCTGGTGAGGCATATCAGAGGGCGAGTGATAATCACGCTGAAGCCCGCAAACTGCATTTCCTCCGCAGGGCAAATTTATTTGTCCTGATTATCGACGGCGATAAGCTTCGCGTGAAGAGAGAGCGCCAGGACGTTGTTCAGCGAGCGCTACTTATCCTGAGGGCGCTTCTGCTCGCCGAGGTACTTCTTCCAACCGCCAGAATTCAAGTGGTCGTTAGCAAACTGGACCGTTTGGATCGGTCTGATGCGAATTCCTCCGCTTTCTTGGCATACATTCGCGATGAGTTTAGAAGTCAATTTTCTACAACCCTCAGGCAACTCGAGATATTTGAGATAGCAGCGCGACCAGCAACAGCTGACTATGACTTCGGTTTTGGCGTCATTCCGTTGATGCTTCCGTGGATATCGGAACCGGAGGAGAGGTGGTCCGACTCGGAGTGGCTTAAACCGGCAAACCGAGAACTCCGACAGTCCGAACTGTTTCTGTGGCGATTCAAATGGAGGACGGCAAATGCCTGAGGCCATTAAATTGCTTGTAATTGGTCTGCCTCAGGCAGGGAAGACAACATTTCTCGCTGCTTTTTGGCACCTCCTGCTCTCAAATGAAGTGGCCGACTCCCTGCATCTTGCTGAGTTACAGCCGACACGTGATCACCTGAATTCAATCGCGAGGGTATGGAGGCAATGGAAACCCTTGCCTAGAACCACCTTGCCCAAAGAACGCGTCATTACCCTTAACGTGCAGATTCCAGGCTCGCCGGTCATATATGAAATGACCGTTCCCGATGCTTCGGGAGAAGCGTTCAAAAGGATCTTCGAAACGCGGCGATGCAGTGCCGAGTTCGAGTCTTTGGCTTCAGAAGCCAGCGGTGTTATGCTTTTCGTCCATCCCCGGCAAGCGATTCCCCCACAGAGGATTGACGTCGATGTAGACAAGCTGAGTGACATAATTGATGAATCGCTAGGTCCCTCCGGCCCTATAAACGAGGACTCATCGGACGCGTCATCGATTGAGTCGCTGAAGTGGCACCCCAAATATGCAGCGTACCAGAGTAAGCTTGTGGATCTGCTTCAGGTCGCACGCAGAATTAGAGGAGAACGTGCCACCCGTCTAAGCGTCGTCATTTCCGCTTGGGATCTGTGCGAACTCGAGCATCTCACGCCGCCTGCTTGGGTAGAGCAGCGATTACCTTTGCTTTTTCAGTACCTCGAGGCAAATGCGGACCTATGCCCTTATGAGGTGTACGGCGTGAGTGCCCAAGGTGCAGAACTTAACGATCCTGGAACACTGGTAGAGTCTATTCGCTCATCAGAGCGAATAAAGGTCGTCTTTGGCGGTGTAGTCTCACATGACTTGACCCTGCCCGTCAGAGGTCTGCTGTCACCCGATGGAAGGGCGGTCGAATGATACAGGTTGGTCAAACGCTCCACGGGTATGACAGTGGTCACTCCTTGTTGGCGAGTTCCGAAGAACTGCCGTACAACACCGAATCGATCCTATTCGTACTGAGTGACCTGTCAGGACAATCATTTGTTTCAGGGTTCGAGTCCTACCTCTCCGGATTTCCTCTTTCCGAAATCAGCCTCTACGCGCTGGCGCGCACGTGGTACGCGCCCGAGATGGAACGGCCTGGGTGTGTGTGGACTCACACTCTTCTTATCAGATTCAGCGATTTGGCAAAGGTGTCTTCCCTCTCTCCGCTGCTCGAACTATTCTCGCGTCCATCTAAGATGAAGGGTCCCTGGCCGATGTACGAGAAGAAACTTCGAATAGATATTGAACGGACGCATCGGGATCGCCGACTCAGCCATGACTCGATCGAAGTGTACTCTTCAATTTGTGACTCTCTGTACAGTGAGGACGAAGCGCCGGTTTTGATTCCCGCAGATAGTGGACAACCTTTTGAAAGACCCTTTATCGAAGTCTGGACCCAACAATGGCCACGATTGCGGAGAGGGTTCACTTTCTGTACCGGCGCGATAGAAGGAAGGGAACTCAGCGGTCGTCCGTTTGATCTTCAGTGTATACCGGCAGGTTTTTCAAGCTTAGGTAGTGCCCCTCCCCTGAACGCGATAATTGTCGATGAGATCTCGGGACACCGACGCTTGTCTGAAGCAGTCCTTAGCACAATGCTGGAAGACCTCGAGCATCCCGATGAACGCATGCGCGAATTCATGCGTAATTACGGAGCTGATGCCCCTGCAAGGCGGACCGCCTTCGCTTCGTTAGTGTCGGTTTGGCTGCGGGTCATGCAGGGGGGGCACTCGCCTGAAGCATTCGATCGGCTGCTGCGAGCAATATGCGATCTGTTCCCGTTGAACGACGACGTTGCAAAGCTGAAAAGTGACTTGGTGATCGGAGATACCGTCGGGGCACTCTTTTCGGAGATCCCCCTGGAGATTCGAATCATGACGGTCATTCGACTTGCTGACGAGTCGCATTTGCTCGAGACGAGCCTCAAACTCAAGGAGTATTTCTCTACCCTAGCCAAATCCAGACCTCCTGTTTTGATTCAAGTGCTTGAGAAGTTAATTCGATCGCGAAGCATCAATAGGATCGGCCATGTTCTGATCAGGGTTGCGAGCTTCAGTCTAGATTGGAAGATGGTCCGGGAACATGCCTCGCCGAATTTGTTGATGGTGCTTGCAGGTACAAATCCCGACCTGATCAAGAATCGTGACATCTGGCATATTCTACAGGGACGCACGCATGAGTTGGTTGAGCTGTTTGCTTCGATCAATGCGAGCCGGGATCAATGGGACACACTCTGCTGTGCTGCCATCAAGAACGACGCTACTCAAGTAGCCCCATTGCTGTTCGAGAGAGCAGGAAAAGGTGTCGTCGAAACCGTGTTGACCTGTTTTGAATCAATCGAGTCCTACCGCGACGTTTTCGGCAGCTGGTTTGCGGAACTCGAGAAGCGCCAGACGGAAGTGGCTGGCTGGTTGGGAGGCAAAGAAAGGATCTGCTCAGTCAACCAGCTTGGCCTAACACTTGTTCTCGATCCACTGCTTGAATCCGTCTGGAAGTTGGGGTCGACTCTGTGGCGCGGCGTGGAACGGGATGGCAATGCTCGACGGTTAGCCTTCCTGTTTGTGGTAACTGCCAGAGACTCATCGGGCGAGGCGGCGCCGATATTCAGTGCAACCTTCCGCAAGCTCCATAAAATGGCAAGAGGGAATGACTTGGACTACTATGCATGGCGTATATTGCGAGATGCACTTCCCCACATTGCTAGTTGGAAGGACTGGGACATAGGAGAGCGCCTACGAATTCTGTACTGCCGGTCTTTCTACGTAAACGGATGGCCAATTCAAGAATTTTGGAATGGCCTCGAAAGCCTCGAAGTCACCCGGGAAGCCTTTGAGTTAATTGCATCTGAAGGGGAACTTCAAGAATTCGGTCGGCGTCTCGTTCGTTCCGCTCGAGAGTATGCAATTCTCCCATGGCAACTTGACCTACTACCTTCGTTATCACGAGTGCACCGAAATAATTGAGCTGACGAGCGCGCGGAAAGAGAAGCCCCGCTCTCGCGAACCGTTCGGCGTCAGGCGATATTCTCGCCGTGTAGACATGTTCCTTGATCTGGCTGTCGATGTCCTTGTGAGGCTTGTGAGCGAGGCGATTGAAGTTGGAAAGGCGGACAGCAACTCACACGGAGTTAGTTCAGTCGACGCTAGCGCCCGGGGCGAGCGCGGCCGAGCTCGAATGGGCACTCGGAGTGGACGGACACTGGTCCGAGCCTTGAATCACTGGCCCTTGGCATTTGAACGATCCAAATCGCCCTTCAGTAGCAACATCCTCTCCGATAGCTCGGAGATGATATCTCTAGCTACTTCATCCCACTTACGAAATTGTTCTTCGGTTAAGAGAACCTTCAATATGCCGCCGGTGTCCTGTATTCGGCGAATTTGCTGCTCTACACGAACCAATTCTTGTTTCAGTTTTTCTTCTTTGCCTTCATCGGGATGCGATTCTCCTGTACCACGGGCGTTTTCATACATTGATTTAGTAAAACTTTAACTATTTTTATCAGTATAGAGTAGGCTTGACTCCTGTCAAGTGCGCGCTGCGAACAGCAAGGATTCGTATGTCATTTCATTTCTGCTATGTATCGGGACGCCATGGCCTTTGGAAGATTCAATAGGTTGAACTCGAGTGTTTTGGCGTCACGCCAAATCCTTTCGTACTCCGCAGCGCTACATATGGTGGTCACTGACACTCACCGTTGGGATCTCGAGTCGTTCGATACACGACTTTCGTCCTGACTTCCTCCACCGAGGCTCGCGATTGGCTGGGCCGTCAATCATACAAATGCCAACAAGATCCTTCTTCGGTCGGCAACTGCTACACCCACCAATCTTCGAGAATCGGGTAAAATGCTCGAGTATGAGTCACGACGTCACAACTCCATCCGTTGAAGGATTTAGGTTCGACAGGCCTGCGGTAGTTCTGTCGGAAACGGTACAGATGTGCGAGAAGGAGGACTTCGCCAGTGGTGCGGCGTTTGCCGAGTTTCTAAAGACATGCGGCTCTAGGTTGTCAGGGGTCATTATTCCGATGGAGATCGGGAGTGGCAATCGGTGTGCCCAAGAGTTGTTCGGCTTGGACTTACTGGAATGGACGCGTTGGAGCTGCCCGCTGCTGGAACGAATTCCGGTGCTCGTTGTCTCATGGCTAAGCTTCGAGAGGCTACAAAGATTGCGTCCGACGCTGTTGCTTGCGCAAGGGGAGACCAGGTTTCTTCGCTTGCCGGCCCCTCCTAAATCTTTGGAGCGATTCGTTGAGTGTCTCCGCCTCGGAGTCAGGTTTCAAGATGGCGGGTCCTGGGAAGCAGTTCGCGGGTCCAACTCCATGGATGCCGCTTCTACGCATCATGATCTTGCGAATGACTACTACGGTGCACATCGACTGTGGAGCGGCTACAAGGCGGCGTTGCGCAGCGCGCAGGGCAAAGGAAGAATTACTCAATTACTGTCCGCCGAAATCGAACGAACCCATAAGACAAAGTTTGAGTGGGAGGAAGGACTGCAAGCCAAGCTTAGACAGCCACATATTCTCCGATTTCAAGCCTCAGCGAACCATGATGAGTTTCCAGCTTATCAGTCCCTCGACGATCAGGAGCAGTCGATCAATATTCAGTTACTGGAATCCCATCTCCTCAATGGGCTTACATCTTCCACCCGAGTGCTTATGATTGACGATGAGTTTGAAAAAGGCTGGGGTGAAGTGCTTTTGAATGTTCTCTTTAAGAAAGATGCGTTCACCTACAAACTCGAACATGAGGCTGTATATTCGGAGCCGAATGGAAGTAGTCCGAGCGGAATTTCGAGTCGAATGTGGGCGCGTATGGTTTGCGTGGATTCGGCAGAGCGTGGCAGGTACTGGCTCGACTACTGGGGCGAAATGCCACTTTCACGCATGGCGGAGAATCACCCGCGTGCTGTTTGGGAACGAGAATGGGCGACGGCGCTCCAGATGGAGGCATCACAATCGCCGGACTTGGAAGACATCCTTGGTCACGCAACCACTGGATCGGTAGATTCACCGACTGCGCGCCCGAAGGACGTGACCACGATCGTCCTACTCGATCTTCGGCTTGATCGTCAGAGTCAACAGCAGCGAATTTTCGACGTAACAAACTTGAGCAGCATTAGGTTACGCAGTGACTTGAAGACGGAACGACCTTCGTTGCCAATCATCATGTTCACTGCGAGCCGGAACGCGATAACAGCTACTCAGATCATGCGCAATAGCACTGATGCTGATGGATGGTATGTAAAAGAAGCGCCTGACGTTCCACCTGATGACGACAACAGCGCACAAGGCGTCTTCTACCTATTGGATAGGATGCACCTCTTTTCTCAACTACATTTATGGTATCGCGATTCACTGGAATGGGATGTGGATCGAAGGCTCGAGTATGCACACTTTTACAACAACTCACACCGTGATCAGATCCTGGAACTTATCGATCAAGACGCAACCAGAGTTTTCGATTGCGTTCGGGCTGGCACTACTGGTTGGGATATTGGTGGATATCCCACATACTTAGCGTTCATTCAAGAGCAAGCGCCCAAGCGGCGTTTTGAGATCGAGATTACACTCGTCGCCCGACGGGTGGCTTTGGGAACTCTTCTACTGACGGCGACAGCTGAAGCAGGTGAGTTGCGTTGGAACGCCGAAATGTTCAATAGGATGCTTCCGGGAAGCCCCCACTCTCGGAACGTGAAAGCAGTATACGACAAACTCAATTTCAACCGGGTACTCTGGCTGCGCACCCGCGATATCCATACCCAACTACTCTCGCAAGAAGTAGAGTGGCTGCGCCGAATCGAATGGCCTGCCGAGAAGCGGTATCCAATCGACAGATTCCTTAAACGCGCTTATTCTGAACTCTCATAATGCGGCCAAATTAGCCCGGCACGATGGATATTCCTTGGAACAATCACATGCGGGAGAACCGGGGTCACAATTCTGAAAAGATGTCCAGTCATTCATCAAGAAAGTTCTTGGATTTCCCAGATATGCAATTGTGAAATCCCAAGCCTGCAAGGAAGAAGTCTTCCTCATTCGGCTCCAAAAGCTTTGTCACCAATGTGTTCAACGGCGCCCCGTTCCAACGAGGTGCGCATGTGCTCAACCAATACAAAAGAGCGCGGAGCAGCAAACGGATGTGTGATCGCTCGAACTTCGTACCCGCTGAAAAATGAGCCGCTTCGTTTCGGACAAGGTAAATGGCTGCACCTAGCCAGTCCTGTCTGTTTGCAATTGTTGAACTCTTACGGTCCGAGACGTCTAACTGGTCGAATCTGTGGACGATTTCAACAATCCGACCTATTTGAACGGCCATGCTACGCACCCAAAAGTCCTACGTACTCTTTGGAGCTGACTCAAACATTGTAAATGTGCGAAGATACTCTCGATACATGGTCATCAAATTCTGTAGCGGCACTAAGACTTGATTGAGAGAGACTGATGTCACTCTTAGGGTCCCGCTTGGAGTTCTTCCTCCTGCCCATTCGTGCTCTTTCCACCATGGACGATAAGGATCGTCTGAGTAGAGCACGAGTTGGTTACACAGACGAGGTTTGTCACGGCCCCATACCTCTCGATATCGCTTAAGACGGCGATCCATCACTCTCAAAAGATCGTAGTCGTCTCCTAACAGTCGCTCAACGAGCAAAACCAGATCAGCTGCGTGGCGCACCGCTCCATCTGGAGAAGAACGGTCTCCAATACCCTCCTTCGACCAATAGGCATCCGCTCCAGCACGCTTCGCCAGCTGAGCCCCATCCGCTCGATTGGAGGCCGTCACAAGCAGAATAGGAATTGCTGGGGCCTGCTTTCTTAATTCCTTAATAAGCAGGGCGCCAGATAACTTCGAGAATGATCTGTGTGAATCTGAGTCGTCAATCAACCTCAGATCGGTCATGACCAGCTTAGGTCGGAGCGCAACAATTGATGTGGCTAGATCCGACATGGCTTTTTCTCGATCCCCTTGTGCGTTGGAAAAAGGAAAGTGTGGGTCCTTTCCACTAATTGGCCTGAGCCAAGAGGGCGCATGATTAGCATGCGGCATTCTTCCACTTAGGGCAAAATGAACGGCCTCGTACCAACCATCATGCATTTGGTCGTCAACATAGACTGCGATAGGATTTAGATCTGTTTGCTGCATTCCGATCGTCAGTCTGAATTCGGCAATTCGTTCTCTATTGATGACCGAGGACACCTCACTCTGGCCTTCATTTGCGTCGCTAAGGAAGATGGCGTGCTTGTTAGGCAAAAGTACCATTTGGGCAAGGACTGCCAAAGGCAAGTCAACTGACGACTTGAGCTGATTCGGTTTGGTGTGAAACTCGTTGGCACCTTCTATAAGGCGCTTGACTCCCCACCAATTGGCAAATCCATGAGGTAGGTCGGGCGGTTGATAGGAGGCTCGAATAGCCCCGCGAAACTCGGTCGACTTAAGGTCTGCGAGCTTCCCTGACAGCTGTTGAAGGCTCTCCGACGCTAATGATTGCTTAACCATGTGTCCAATCAGCTCCGGCAATCGGCAAAAAGTCACGCCATTGGTGCAGAGGATCAGATCCTCCGGTTTACGTCGGAGGATATTCTCAAGCGACTCAAATGAATGAACGACTGCGTGAGCTCTGCGCATCTCCGCTGGAAGGTCACATCCGTCAATCGTCCGCTCCGTCAACCGCAGATGTTTCAGGAACTCAATTCCCTCGCAGGCTTGCCGCATCCCGCGCTCAGTGATGGCGGCGTTTGCGTGTATTAGGAAGAGAACGCGATCTTCTCCGACACACTTCGCTGCTGAATCAGCGAGGTACTCATCACAGATAAATCCAAGTGGGTCATCCCGTAGTGCCGTTTCGAGCGTCGGATTCTTCGTAACCCGCTCCATAACAGCAAGCCTAGCGGCCGTAAAGTCGGCAATAAAGACCTCAACATCGGGAGACGAGGCATGAAAGGTACTTGTTT
>Ga0210395_10003704_pt1 | contig 11719 bp, 12 predicted proteins | sample IncBWH4OmetaG_FD_150861 | JGI IMG/M metagenome (GOLD analysis project Ga0210395, IMG submission 150861) | Forest soil microbial communities from Barre Woods Harvard Forest LTER site, Petersham, Massachusetts, United States - Inc-BW-H-4-O ...
TAGATCGGGTAACTTGAGAACCGTTTTCGGGACTCGCTTGCGTTTGCTCTTCGCCATGGAAGCGGCCTCCGCTGCCGCGGCGAAAAGCATGATCCCGTCACGAACTTCTAACCAGTAGCGCGTTTCTCGTTACCGACGACGGCCCGCTGGGCACCCTTTTCAGTGCCCAGTACTTTTCTGTATTCATTCCGGCCCACTCGGGCCTTGTTCTGAACCTCGGTGTTACCGATTACTTTCTTGGCTACTTCTTCAAGCTCGACGCCATTATCTAAAGCCGCAGCCGCATTTTTGAAAGTGATCCAGAGACTTATATTGGGCTGATCCGGTGACTTTGGAGTGAGTCTGAAAACCTTGTAATCGATGACTAGCCCAGCTTTCTTGAAGGCTTCAATGGTCGGCTTCCATGTCGAATTTAGCCAATCGATGTACTCTTCAAAATGCCCGTACTCAACTTTTATGTAGTCCACCTCGGTGACCAGGCCCTCAGAATACTGCCGCACGTTCTGGGCAGGTGCATTAAGCGACAGTGAGGAAGCTGCGAGACACAGAGATAAGATAATGGTCTTAATCATTTCCTGTTCACCTCCTGTGAGATATCTCTACTCGGCCAGCAATATCCTGATGCGAGGCTGTGATTATTAAAGGATCGTCCAGGCAACGACAAGATCTTCCACTGCCCATCAATGTTGCACACCTGCCAGTGCTCGATGCCCGAATGGGTAACCTTGTCGTTGATTACAAAATCGTAGTTAAATGTCACCAGCCCTAGAGGAAGGGTTCTGGTGTCGAACTCGACTGACGAATCGAATCCCGCGGAATACGACGCTACTTCATCGGCGAAAAATCCGTCGACCGCATGTACGCTCGGTCTATCTTTTCGACCAACTTGTTGGCCTCCTCGGATTTGATTGCCTCCTGAACCTCGGGGTCGGCCAGCATGGCGTCCCAGTTCTTTTTTGCTTCCTCCCGGCTGGAATGAGCCACGAGGTAGACGAATGTGTTCTCCCAATCGGCTGCCCCCTCAGGTACCCAGTAACCCACGACCTGCAGATCGTGTTTGGCCAACAGCTTTGAATAGATGTCTCGAAACCGCGATTCCAGTGCCGGCAATTTGCCCGGTACAGTGTGATAGATGCGAAGCTCGAAGACGCGATTGCTGTCGGCCTTCGCGTGGTCAATGTGAGCAAAGCGCGCAGTAATGAGCGATCCGGCCGTGAAAGAAAGCAGGGCAATGGCGCAAACGCTGTATCCCTTGGATTTCCAGTTTTTGAATTTCCAGCAGTTGAATGTCATCGATACTCCCTCCTAAGACGATGCGAAATGAGTGTCCCACCGCGCGGTGCTCCTACTTAGACCAGGGCGGAACCACGCCGTTGCTGCGCGCGTACGCGATCGACTGCCCCAGATGCTCGTGTTGATCTGCGAGAATCAGCATCACCGCTCCCTGCTTCGTCATGTCTTCTCCGAACAGTTTCACCGGCGTCTGCAGGTCGTTGTCGGAAAGCCCACTAATCGCTTTTTGCAGATTGACGTAAGAAGCCTTCAGAGCTTCCTGCAATTTTCCCGGATCGGTGATCGGCGCGGCCTTTGCTCCCGCATTTGGTGTGCCCGAAAGCGCGGCGGCGAGCATGCCGTTCTCCTTAACGATCAGGTTGAACACGTCGCCGACGGAACGAACGCCCTGGCCGGGCTTCCAGTCGTACTTGCCCGACATAACGCGCGCGAGTCCGGTGAATTTGTCGGAAAGCGTTCCCGCATCTTCTGCGAAGGCGGCCTTAATTCCTGCCGACTGCGCCTGCGCCAACGGCATCATCAGAGCGAGCGCAAGCGCACACACTCCGTACTGAGTCAGAATTTTCTTCATGTGGAACTCCTCTAGGTGATGCTCGTGCTCAGTGAACAATATGCCGCGAAGAACCAGGGTTTGCAGGAAAAGTGACAAGTGGCGACTGCAGTGAGACAAGCGGTCAGAGTTGGCCGTCAAATACTGTTGCCACGGATCCGCTCACAGGGTTGATCAGCTAGCTCGTTCATCCGTTCTCGTGTCGGCTGGAGAACTCCATGTTCAATCTGGTGTACAAGGTCGGTAATTGCGGCATTCATAGGTACCGGCATTCCGGATGCTTGGCCTAACGCCACCAAATAGCCGTTGAGAAAGTCGATCTCAGTCTTACGGCCCGCGCTCCAGATCCTGGAGCATGGAGGGTTTGATGTCTCCGTAGAAAGCAATCACAGCCTCGACCCACGACTCATAGCGTTCCTCTGCGGCAAAATTGCTCGGCCATCCGGGCGGAATCGGGTCCACGGTCAGCCACTCCAGCCGAGTGCCAATTGCAAGTGCCACGGACAACGCTTCCTCGTACGTCCGTCGGAAGACCTTCTTGCCGGCCACCGTTTCCATGTACTGACGCATGGTTTGCGAACAGAGCGCGCCGAGGGTTGTAACCGAGCAATTGATCAGGAGTTTCGACCAGATGGCACCAATCAGATTTGAAGATACCTTAACCTCAATCGCTCGACCTAAGGCGCGCGCAACCCGCTCGGCGCGCTCACTGACACCACCAGCAAGTTCGCCTATCAATAGATGCCCTGCATTCTTCTGTTCGTAGACTCCGGGTTCTACCATCGTGGCACCAAGATTTGAGAATCCACCAAGGATCTTATCTTCGCCCAGACGATCCGCAAGCGCCCGTGCAACGCCGCCATTCTGTATAGGCAATACAACTCCTTCGGGGGCAAGTAGGCCCACCACATAGGACGCGACTTCCAGCGCGTCCTGCGCTTTGGTGGCAAGCAGGATCAGGTCAAATTGGTCTCCCTTTCCATAGTCCTCGATTGCGGCAATGTCGATAGCGTCTGCACACACCTCTCCTCCGATGCCGGACAGTCGCAGGCCCGATCTGCGGAGTGTCTCCGCGGAATCGGTATTGCGAGCGGCAAGCCGGACGGGCAGTCCTGTGCGGATGGCACGCCCCGCAATTGTTCCGCCCAACGCGCCGATGCCCACTATCAGTATTTGCATTTTGAAGCCTCCAAGATGGCAAAGCTGTCCAGTCTATGACCGCATGACTATCGAAAAACGACAACCAGCTTCTTTTATTGGGACGTCTCTTTGGGAAAGTCTTTGCAGGAAAAGTGACTTGCGGTGTCCGCAGTGAGACAAGCGGTCTGTCCGCAGTGATGTCTCGTTCAAAGTCTCCGCTATAATCCGTCCCGGAGGGAGCGACACACCCTTGCTGGAGGCCATACCAGGTATGGGGCGGACGAGATGGATTTTGATCCTGTGTGCGTGGACGATTGTAGGACTGTTGTTCACCGTGCAGGAGATCGTGTTGGCGAAGGTTCACGGCGGGCACGTCAACTGGGTGTTCGTTGTGATCGAATTCGTCTACTGGTACGTATGGGCGGCGTACACACCGCTTGTGATTGGTCTGGCCAAGCGGTTCCCGTTGACGGGGCCGAGGTTTGTAACTCATATAGCGATCCACACAATCACGGCGCTCCTGATGGCTCCCCTGGCATCTGTCACCGAATACTTTCTGAGCGGTGGACTTCTGCGGTTACTTTTTCGCATCACCGATCCTGGTGCGCCGCTTCTTCTCCCGACATTCACAGGCAGTGTTCTATCGATGAGCTTCACTGGCGTGCTTACGTACTGGTTAGTTGTAGGACTGTATCAATCGTTCCACTTTTACCAGGCCGCGATGGAGCGCCAGACTATAGCGGCGCAACTGGAGACGCAGCTCTCCCACGCCGAACTTGAGAACCTCAAGAGCCAGTTACATCCGCACTTTTTGTTCAACAGTCTTCACACCATTGGAGTCCTGATGCAGGAAGACGTCGATGCTGCGGGCCATCTGCTGGTCAGCCTCGGCGACTTGCTGCGCATGGCCCTCGAACGCCGGGAGAACGAGATCACCCTGCAGAGCGAACTCGAGTTCGTCGGCAAGTATCTGGAGATCGAACAGACACGCTTTCACGATCGGTTGAAAGTCCACATGAATGTGCCACCTGAACTTCTCGGCGTCTATGTACCGAGCCTGGCGCTTCAGCCACTGGTTGAAAATGCGATCAAGCACGGCATCAGCGTCGATTCCGCCGCGGGCCGGCTGGAGATCGCTGCGCAACGCCACAACGGCAGAGTCTGGCTCTCTGTCCGCGATGATGGCCCGGGTCCGGCACCGGGGTCGCGCGTGCGCTTTGGCGTTGGACTCACCAATGTCCAGTCACGCTTGAAACAGCTCTACGGGGACGAGTCGTCGCTGGAACTTACCAGGGGCGACGGTCGAGGCTGTGAGGCCATCATCACCATTCCACTGCGGAGTTCGCATGAAGACGCGCGTCCTCATCGTTGATGACGAACCGATCGCCCGGCGCGGTATCCGTCGCTATCTGGCCAAACACAACGACATTGAAGTTGTAGGCGAGGCGGCGAACGGAATAAGCGCGGTTGAACAGATAAACGAACTTCATCCCGACATCGTTTTTCTCGATGTGCAGATGCCTGATCTGGATGGTTTTGGAGTCATCGAAAATGTGGAGCCATCGATCAGCCCGGCTCCCGTTTATGTCTTCGTCACCGCTCACGATGCGCACGCCATTCGTGCATTCGAAGTGCACGCTGTTGACTATCTCCTGAAACCGTATGATAAGGAGCGATTCGCCAAGGCGCTGGCGCACGCACTCCAGGTCCTCGAACAGCGCGGGAAAGCAAATCGAGGTCTCGAACCACTGCTCCAATCCCTCCGTAGTCTCCGCCCGTTGGAACGCTTTGTGGTGAAGGACAAGAAGCGGATTTTCTTTGTTCCCGTTTCCAACGTTTTGTGGATCGAAGCCACGGGAAACTATGCCTGTATACACACCGCCAGAGACAGTCACATGTTGCGGGAAACCCTGGCACACCTGGAAGAGAGGCTGGCCCCCCACCACTTCATCCGCGTGCGGAAATCGGCCATCGTGAACGGTGCCTGCATTAGCGAGATTCGCCCGATGTTCGACGGGGTTTACGACATCGTACTGGCAGAAGGAACGGTGGTCACGTCGAGCCGCAGATACGCTCACAAGTTACGGGCGCTGCTGGAACCCTAGTCTGGCAACTGATTCATGATGTATGTGTCTCCCAAGAGTGTCGTCAAGTTCAAGCTGTCGCAACTGTGAGGTGATCACCTTCTTCGACGCCTACGGAATACGACCTTGGAGCTGGCCGTAGCGAACGGTTCCACTCCTGAGTTCAAGAAGGATTAGCGGTTTCTATTTCTCTGAGATGATTCGAAGCGCGATGGAAAGAGGACTCTCGTTTGACTCAAACTGCGCCTTTGGAAGGGATAGTCCCGATAAGTCGGCATGGCACCAGGTTCCTGCCGCAAGTGGCATGGCCGTTCCTGACGAATCGGGTCACATCCAGAGAAGCCAGGTACGGGCAGACCGGTTTCGCCGTGCCTCAACGTCCGGACTGCTCGTGATCAGCCCGCTACAGACTACACTTACTCGGAATGCACGGCACTGAGGACCCTCAAGAGAATGTCCTGGGACCGTCGTTGTCCATACCGTTGGTTGTAGGCGCTTGAGGTAATGGCGACAACCATATGAAGCGACGGGATGATGTAAATCTTGTTCCCGCCATTCCCTGAAGCGAAGTGCACTTCAACCTTGTCAGAGCCAACGGGCTCGGCTTTCGTGTACCACATATAACCGTAGAAGTCAGCGTAGGGATCGCTATCGGAAATAGCTACCTGGCTGGCCAGACTATGCGCGATCCAATCATGGTTCAGAATGCGGTGTCCATGTACAACGCCGTCATCCAGCATCAACTCGCCAATCGCAGCCTCATCTCGAGCTGTGATAGAGAGATTTCCCTGTCCGGTTACCAGGTCAACGGGAACATGCCGCCAACTGTAGCGTTCAATTCCCAAGGGACCAAAAAGGTTAGTGTTTGCGAATTGATCCAGTGGCATGTGGCTGGCGTTTTCGATAATTGCGCCCGTGAGAAACGCATCAAGCGAGCAGTAGACATACTTCGCTCCCGGGGCAAGCTTCATCGGAACGGCATAGACCGTGCGAATCCAGTCTGAGGATGCATCCAGCGTGTTTTCATTACCTGGACTCGAAGCATCATCGTCATAGGCGTCGAGCCCCGAACGCATCGTCAGCAGATCTCCGATCGTAATTTTTTCTTTGCCGTCCTTGGGCAGTCCCGGGAGGTAGAGGGCAATCGAATCCTCGACGCTGTGGACTAGGCCCTTCTGGATGGCAATGCCCATCAACAAAGACGTGAGGCTCTTTGTGGCCGATCGAATATCGTGAAGCGTATGAACTGAATCGCCGTTGAAGTAGTGCTCGCTGACCAAACGCGCGTCGCGGATGATCACGATGCCTTTGAGATCATGATGCGGATCGCGGTCCATATCGGAGTAAATCGCTTTCAAGGGCGCAAGGTCCATCTTTGACTTGGAGATTTCTGCCGGTGACCGCAATATGGGTCCTTGGAACTCGGACCGAGTGGCCTCGGCTTTCTGCGTTTGTGCCGACAAGGACGCGTCGATACTCAAAATAATTGCAACGGCGGCGTAAAGCGTCCGGCGAGATCGCATATTCGTTTAGACGAGGGAAAAGTCGAATTGTCCCCTGCACCAAAATATCAGAGTTTGCCTTGTCAGCAACCCGGCAGGTGCGCCAGAAGAAACGAGCTTCGAAGGAATTAGCCGGATTTGTATCGATAAGTCGGCTAGTGTTTACCGATACTGGTCGAATTACGGGTTAACCCGAAGTTGAGTTGTGGCGCGCCGGGACCGAAGCATCCAATGCGCGTTCCTGGCAAACCTTCATAACTGACAACCATTCGTCTACTGCGCTGGTTGGTTGATCGTGGACGTTTGATTCAGCTCTTGCTGGAGCTGCAATAGTTGACGGAGTTGCTCAACATTGCCTGAGTTGGATATCGGAACTCTCCGCGCACTTGGTTGCAAGGAAGCCTGATTGGACTTGGGTGTCTGCTCGAGGACCACATAGATCGGAGTGTCCGCCGAAATCGTCACCACGATGTGCTGGGTGATTGCTAATCGGGAAACCTCCTCATCTCCAGCCTCGCCGACATTGTTGCTGACGCGCTCCCGCATTAGGTCCGACTCGCTCAGGGGCTGGTTCAGACTGCCTTGTCCCACCAACATCGAGCCAGCTTGGCCGATTCCTGACAGCGATATGACTAGGACGTTCTTTCCCGTGTTCTTGCCCTCAACTTTTCCTTTGAGCGGCCGCAAATCCAAACCCGTGGCGGCGGCCTCGATGGGAACGACCGCACCACCCGGCATCAGCAGAGAATCAAACTGGATGTCAACGTAACCTGACCGATCTCCATTCCGGATGTGGCCAACCGCTTTTGCTCCCGCAGGGATGATAATTTCTCCGTCCCGCTCATAGTTGTACTCGATCACCGCCAGGACCGGCGTTCGCGCTGCGGTGCTCGCAGCTGATTCCAGACGTGCACGCAGTCGCGTACCCGTGCCCAGACCCAATCCCAGTTCCGGTGTTGGACTATTGATTTCGCGGGCCTGAGCACTGCCCGAGTTGGCAGAGACGTTTCGCACGAAGATTAACGAAGACTTCTCCATGGCCTCGCGCTCCGCTTTACCCGAGTCTGGAGTCTCGGCACCGGCAGAGCCTGCCTGATACGGCGGTGCTTGCCATGTCTGCTGGTCTCCGAAAGGCGGTATCGACCCCAATGTTCCCGCTCCGCTCGCCACTTTTGTCCCCGCTACTGGCTTGGTCGCAGTTCGTTGTAGATCTCGTTCGTTTAAGAAGCCTTCGTGAGATTCTTTTGCGACGGGCCGACCAGAATCAGTGATCGGAAATAGGCTCTTGTCGTTGCTCGCGGTTCCGCTCTCCAATGCCAAGTCCTCAGTAGCAGTGGCGCCACGACTCTTCGCTTTCTGTGGCGCGCCTCGATGGGGCATGGACGTAGCAACGAAGATCAACAGCGCGATGACGACCGCTCCAGCCCCGATGATCACAAACCGGTTCTGTCGGATCTGCTGCCGGGTTCTCTGTCTTGCTCTGGTTGCGACCTCGGGAATTGGGACGTTTGCGTCCGGAGAGAGCAGGTCGTTGTTGCGAGCTTCATTTTCCTCTAGCTCCTGAATGACTGCAGCGTTGCGGTTGTGTCCGTTGGGATGAATCACTTTGCACCTCCCGAGACCGGAGCCACGAACGCAATCGGCGCCAGGACCGGACGGTCAACTTCTTCCGCTTGGGCAACCGCGAGCAAGAGCCGTTCCCCGGATTCCTTGAAGGCAGGCCGGTCGAACACAACGATGCCATCGGCTCTGGCGCCAGGCGCGAGTCTACGGGAGGTAATCCAGTAGTCCTTGATCGCGACCGGCTCGGCCTTGATCGCTTTTCGATGCTTGTCTTTCGATGTCCCCGCAAGCTGCACTTGCGGCGGCAGTACTTCAATGGTCCGTGCAGAAGAGTTCAGAACGGCGAACCGCACAGCCATCTGTCGCTCTTTCTCGATCGCCTGCCCTACCGCAACCTGGAGTTGCTTGCCTTCCCAATGTGGATTCTCAATCCGTTCTGACCCGAGCAAGTCCTGCTCTTGTCTGCCAGGCTTCTCTGGGGCAGGGCTGGTTGGCTGATTTTCTGTGGCAACGTTTTTTGTTTCGCCAACCACAAACACGGGATGAGTCGACGCAATCAGAAAGCTGCGCGGGCGCTCACAGTTGAGGACATAGTCCACGGGCTCACTACGGTCTGACTTGCCTTGGCTCACCAGGCTCAGCGAGATCCCATGGCCTCCTCTGGTGGTAATCAAGGCATTGGTTTGCGCAGGTTTTGCGCTGGTTGCTTTGAAAAACACCAATTGCGGCTCGGCTTCGGAGTGGTCGGCCTTAAAAGCCCCCGGATCGCCCAGTACGACCGAGCTCACCTCCTCCATCACCCGCACCGAACTGACGTATCCTGGCCGCAAGTGCAAGACCACAACCTGTTCCGGGTCAACATTCAAGTTCACGATTCGCGCCTGCGGAAGATCTGCTTGCGCTGAAGCTATATCCATCAGCAGGAGACTGATCGTTGTCAGATGCACCAAACTCAAACAAATTTTCATCTCACATCTCTTTCCGAACTGGAGTTCGTAGTTCTGGGTTTAATTCCGGCTTGCATAGGTAAGTTGTTCTAATTCTTGCCACGTAGGCAATTACGTCGGGATTTCGATAGCCGAGGCCTCGTCTGCCGATTACGACTTCACCGGCATAATAAGCGGCGACCACAAGCCTCAGATCGTCGTGAAACAGTCGCATCAGCCACGAGAGGTACCGCACACCTCCGGAAATGTTCTGTTCGAGATTGCAGCGGTCTCTTACCCCTAGCCACCGGGCCGTCGCAGGCATCAACTGCATCAGCCCTACCGCGCCTTTCGGTGATGCTACGCATGGTTTCCAATTCGACTCGCGTTCGACAATGGCACGCACCAGCGCGACGGGTACCCGATAATGTTGGGCGTAGGCTGCGATGTAGTGTTCGGCTTCGAGCCGTGCCTGTGGCTTGGGTGATTGTGCCCAACAGATCGAGATTGCACAGAGCGCTTGGGCCAAAATGAATACCAGCTTCATGTCGCTTTACCTCGCAGAGCCTCGACGCTGTACTGCTGCGCGTCAAAAATCAAACTGGCAAACCCATCCCGCAAGAGCAGCTTTCGTCGATCGGCCTCGGTCTTGGCCAGCAAGGGCAGGAGAATGTCTCTCATCTCCGGCGTAATTTGTTCACTTCCCAGAACTTTGAGTGCTTGGGCGAGATCGAGAATTTCCGATACGGAAGGCGGTTTCTCCATGCTCCAGCCGCGCAAAGCCTTGGCAAGTCCCGCCATACCGGCATGGAATTCGTGTGTGGAATCCGGCGTTCTCAGCGCCACAATCTCTGCTTCCCGCTCCGGGGTGGGGTGTTCTACGCGGAGATAGAAGCTGCGCCGGCGCAGGGGATCGCCGATGCGCCTTTCTTCATTCGATGTCAACACTACGAACGGAATGCTCCTGGCTTTGATGGTGCCGAGTTTCGGGATGCTCAGCTGCCACACGCTGAGCAACTCCAGCAGCAGTGCTTCAAATGCGTGGTCCACCTTGTCGAGTTCGTCGATTAGCAGCACACAAGGCTTTTCGCACTGCAACGCGCGCAGAAGGGGCCCGGCACTGAAAAACTGCTGGCTGTGCAACTCCGTCTGCAGAGATTCCCAATCAACATTGGCGGACTTGGCTTTGAGCTCAACGCAAAGCCTTTGCAGGGGTTCATCGAACTTGCCGATGGCCTTCTCTTCGTTGATGCCCTCGTAGCACTGCAAGCGTTCGACTGTGGTGTCCGCTGCGTCTGCAACTGCGTACGCCAGTTGAGTCTTACCGCTGCCGGCGGGACCTTCCAGCAGCAAGGGCTTCTGCAGTCTTGCCGCCAGGTAAACCGTTGTCGTGGTTACCGAATCCGCAATGTAGCCACTTGCGCGAAGACCTCTTTCGAGTTCTTGAAGAGACGAAAACACTCGCTCCTCCTCCGGCTGGGACCATGCCAATTCCGGTCCCGACCGTGAAGGAAGCTAAGCCCAAATGAAATTTCGGTCAAATCCACTGCAATGTGAACACTAGTGGTGGTATTTATCCGACTCGCATTACGCCTTTTGACCGAAAAACAGGGTTGTTCTAAAAGAACGAAAGCAGGCACTCGGTTTTGTTCACGAGCAAGGATAAGAAATCTACGAATCAGACCGGGTTGCGAGAATGTTCAGACGGGCCCACCGGTGACTGCGTGGGATAAAAAGACATGCAAATCATAGAAACGCTAGAGAATCGCAAAGACGCTGTTAAGGTTTCCGAACTCGCAAGGCTCTTGAGCGTGACCCCGAAGCACATCTACAAGACACGGGCTGCGGGGCGGATTCCGGGTGCGTTTCGGGTAAATCGCGCACTTAGATTCGACCCACAAATCCTGGCAGAATGGTTGAAAGGGGAGCTCATGCCTGACCTGGCCGCAAGCCGCGGAAAACAGAAGAGAGCCAGGTAGGACAAGGACCCCTCGTCGCCCCTAATTGGCTGTAGTCCGAGATGCAAGGTTGAGTGTTGAATAGATGGCGGCCTGGCAGAGGCATTGGAACGGGCGGCAATCAGCATCGGAAGCTGCTTTCGGAATTGCAGAAGTCCGAGACCGAATCCCGAATAGAGCCACCCATAAAGCGCGCGTTGGGGCTGATCGCTAGCTTTGTAAGCCTTTTATATGCAGTTGTTTACCAAATTACATAAACTAAATTTGCTCGCTAAACAAGAGGTGTTTATTGTGCTATTCTAGTTTAGCGATGAGGGAATCCAGCGACACGCTCTTAGTCAATTATCTCGGCACAATCGGCGGAGACCTGCCGTGGATTGAGCCGCTACCGGAGTCCGCTTCGAAACTTCCTCCATTCCTAAAACAGCGATATCGGATTTCTCGCGCCGATCTGTTTGGGCGAAAATACCTACTCGCGATTGAAGAGCCACGAGAAGGCGACCCGTCCCCGACGGAGTACGCCCGCGATGCTCGCACGATCAAAGAGCGGCTTACCGCAGACGTCATCCTCGTCTTATCAAATATTCCTGCCTACGTCAGAAACCGCTTGGTACATCAAAAGGTGCCATTCATAGTACCCGGCACGCAGATGTTTTTGCCGATGTTGATGATCGACCTGCGAGAGCATTTCCCAAAATCAAAA
>Ga0210395_10003707_pt1 | contig 11713 bp, 8 predicted proteins | sample IncBWH4OmetaG_FD_150861 | JGI IMG/M metagenome (GOLD analysis project Ga0210395, IMG submission 150861) | Forest soil microbial communities from Barre Woods Harvard Forest LTER site, Petersham, Massachusetts, United States - Inc-BW-H-4-O ...
TCCCGCCGACCCATCATGAGCCGCTCCCGACGATGCCCGTCTCAATCCAACGGAATCACCGTTCGCGATTCGGCTCAACGAGAGTTTTGCAACACAATCACCCCGAAAGCGACCTGAACGCCGCGCCGCACTAAACGACGCTTTGACCGCAGCAAAAAGAAAAGGAGCTGCGCCAGCGCCGCGTGAGACGTGCGCGTGGCGACCTCGCAAAAGGCTCATCCCACTGGTTTTGGGCAGCCTCCCACAAACCTTGCCATCCTCGGATTAATCGTATAAAGATATCTTTATATCTAGTTCGAGGCAGCCGCCGCTATGGACACCGAGCCCCTCGCCTTTCCAGCCCTGACCACCATGCTCAAGGCAGCAGGCGAAGCCACGCGCTTGCGCATTTTGGCGCTGATCGCCGAGGCAGAACTGACGGTCTCCGACCTCACCGAGATTTTGCGCCAGTCGCAGCCGCGGCTCTCGCGGCACTTGCGCCTCCTCGCCGAAGCCGGCCTGGTCGAGCGCTTCCGCGAAGGCTCTTGGGCGTTCTTCCGTTTGCGCGAGCGCGGAAGTGCCGCCGATATCGCACGCGCGATGATCACGCGGCTCGATGCCAACGATCCGGTCATCGCCCGCGACCGCGAGCGGCTCGCCGCGGTGCGCACCGCGCGCGCCACCGCGGCGCAGAATTATTTCCGGCGGCACGCAGCGGAATGGGACCGCATCCGAAAACTTCATGTCGCCGACGCCGCCGTCGAAGAGGCGATCCGCTCTGCGCTCGCCGACAAGCCGATCCGGTCGCTGCTCGATCTCGGCACCGGCACCGGCCGCATGCTGGAACTGTTCGCGAGCGACATCGAGCGCGGCCTCGGCCTCGATCTGTCGCTCGACATGCTGGCGCTGGCGCGCGCCCGGCTCGATCGCGCCGGCTTGAAGAATTGCAGCGTACGGCAAGGCGACATCTACGATCTGGCGCTGCCGCGGGACTCGTTCGACGTGGTCATCATCCACCAGGTGCTGCACTTCCTCGACGACAGCGCGCGCGCCATCCGCGAAGCGGTGCGGGTGCTGCGGCCGGGCGGGCGGCTTCTGGTCGTCGATTTCGCGCCGCACGACCTCGAATTTTTGCGCGAGGAGCACGCCCATCGCCGGCTCGGCTTTGCGCCGGAAGCCGTGACGCAATGGCTCGAAGCTGCCGGCCTCGACACCATCCGGCAGCAAACCCTTCCCCCAGGTCCGCACGGCAAGATCGCGGTCTCGCTCTGGCTCGCCCGCGACCCGCGCATCGTGCTCGCCGCCCCGAAGACGCGCGAGGTCGCGTGATGGACGTTTCTCGTGCCAGCCGCTTCATCAATGCCGGCAAGCCGCGCGGCATCCGCGTGTCTTTTGAATTCTTCCCGCCGAAAACCGCGGAGATGGAACAGTCGCTGTGGGAGGCGATCAATCGGCTGGCGCCGCTCGAGCCGAATTTCGTTTCCGTCACCTATGGCGCCGGCGGCTCGACGCGCGAGCGCACCCACGCAACGGTGAAACGCATTCTCGCCGAGACCATGCTGACGCCGGCCGCGCACCTGACTTGCGTCGCCGCGACCCGCGCCGAGATCGATACGGTGATCGGCGCCTATGCCCAGGCCGGCGTGCGCCACATCGTGGCGCTGCGCGGCGATCCGCTTGGCGGCGCCGGCGAGACATACGCGCCGCATCCCGGCGGCTACCGCAATGCCGCCGACCTTGTCGCCGGCATCAAGCGTTTGACCGATCTCGAGGTCTCGGTGTCGGCCTATCCGGAAAAGCATCCGGACAGTCCCTCGGTCGCAGCCGACATCGACATGCTCAAAGCCAAGGTCGATGCCGGGGCGACGCGCGCGATCACCCAGTTCTTCTTCGAGAACGATCTTTACTTCCGCTATCTCGACCGCGTGCGCGCGGCCGGCATCCACATCCCGATCGTGCCGGGAATTCTGCCGGTGCAGAATTTCAAGATGACGAAAACCTTTGCCGCGCGCTGCGGCGCCTCAGTGCCGGCCTGGCTCGCCGACCGCTTCGACGGCCTCGACGACGATGCCGCCACCCGCAAACTGATCGCCGCCGCCGTTGCCGCCGAGCAGGTGCTCGACCTGGTCGATCACGGCGTGACCGACTTTCACTTCTACACCATGAACCGAGCCGATCTCGTTTACGCGATTTGCCATTTGCTCGGGCTGCGGCCCGCAGCGCTAGAACGACATAGGCCCGAGCCCCCTCACCCCCACCCTCTCCCCTCTGGGGAGAGGGAGCGCGCGTAGCGAGCTGCAATGGCGGTACTCCGTTCGCAAACCGAAACCACGCTGCGCCGGCTCGCTGCCGCGCGTATTCTCGTGCTCCACGGCGCCATGGGCACCATGATCCAGGCGCTCAGTCTCGACGAGGAAGGCTTTCGCGGGGCGCGCTTCGATGCCTGGAACCGCGAGGTGCGCGGCAACAACGATTTGCTCAATCTCAGCCGGCCGGACGCGGTGCGCGCCATCCACCTCGCTTATTTCCGCGCCGGCGCCGACATCGTCTCGACCAACACCTTCTCCTCGACCCGCATCGCACAGGCCGATTATGCGATGGCGGAGATCGCCTACGAACTGAACCTCGAAGGCGCCCGCCTCGCCCGCGACGCCGCGCGTATCGCGCAAGACGAGGACGGCAAGCAACGCTTCGTCACCGGCGCCATCGGCCCGACCAACCGCACCGCTTCGATCTCGCCCGATGTCTTGAATCCGAGCTTCCGCTCGGTCACGTTCGACGAACTGCGCCTCGCTTACACCGAACAGGTACGCGGGCTGCTCGACGGCGGCGTCGATGCGCTGTTGATCGAGACCATTTTTGACACGCTCAACGCCAAGGCCGCCATCTTCGCCATTTCCGAAGAGTTTTTCGCGCGCGGCATCGATCTGCCGGTGATGATCTCAGGCACCATCACCGACCGCTCCGGCCGCTTGCTCTCGGGCCAGACGCCGGAAGCGTTCTGGAATGCGATCGCGCACGCGGCGCCGCTGTCGGTGGGCTTCAATTGCGCGCTCGGCGCCAAGCAGATGCGCGCGCATCTCGCCGAGCTCGGCCGCGTCGCCGACACGCTGATCTGCGCCTATCCCAATGCCGGCCTGCCCAACGAATTCGGCCATTACGACGAAGGCCCCGACGCCATGGCGGCGCTGATCGGCGAATTCGCCGACGCCGGCCTCATCAATATCGTCGGCGGCTGTTGCGGCACCACGCCCGATCACATCCGCGCCATCGCCCGCGCCGTCGCCGGCAAGACGCCGCGCGCGGTACCCGACATCGCGCCGCGGCTGCGGCTCTCCGGCCTCGAGGCCTTCACGCTGACCGCGGAGATTCCGTTCGTCAATGTCGGCGAGCGCACCAACGTCACCGGCTCGGCGCGTTTCCGCAAGCTGATCACCAGCGGCGATTACACCGCGGCGCTGGCGGTGGCGCGCGACCAGGTCGAGAACGGCGCGCAAATCATCGACGTCAACATGGACGAGGGCCTGCTTGATTCTGAAAAAGCCATGATCACCTTCCTCAACCTGGTCGCCGCCGAGCCGGACATCGCCCGCGTGCCGGTGATGATCGATTCCTCGAAATTCTCGGTGATCGAGGCCGGCTTGAAATGTGTGCAGGGCAAGGCGGTGGTCAATTCGATCTCGATGAAGGAGGGCGAGGACGCCTTCATTGCCCATGCCCGGCTGGTGCGCCGTCACGGCGCCGCCGTCGTGGTCATGGCGTTCGATGAATCAGGCCAGGCCGATACGCTCGAGCGCAAGACAAAAATTTGCGCGCGCGCCTACGATATTCTGGTGAACCGCGTCGGCTTTCCGCCGCAGGATATTATTTTCGATCCCAACATCTTTGCCGTCGCCACCGGCATGGAGGAGCATAACGGCTATGGCGTCGCCTATATCGAGGCCGCGCGCTGGATCCGGGCGAACCTGCCCCACGCCCATGTCTCGGGCGGCGTCTCGAATTTTTCGTTCTCGTTCCGCGGCAACGAGGCGGTGCGCGAGGCGATGCATTCGGTGTTCCTCTATCACGCCATCGCAGCCGGCATGGATATGGGCATCGTCAATGCCGGCCAGATGGCGGTCTATGACGATCTCGATCCGGAATTGCGCGAGGCTTGCGAGGACGTGGTGCTCAACCGCCGCGCCGATGCCGCCGAACGGCTATTGGCGCTCGCCGAACGCCACCGCGGCCACGGCAAGGAAAAGAAGGAAGCCGATCTCGCCTGGCGCGAATGGCCGGTGGGCAAACGGCTGACGCACGCCCTGGTCCACGGCATCACCGACTTCATCGAGGTCGATACCGAAGAGGCGCGCCGCAACGCGCCGCGGCCGCTCGCCGTGATCGAAGGCCCGCTGATGGACGGCATGAACGTGGTCGGCGATCTGTTCGGCACCGGCCGGATGTTTTTGCCGCAGGTGGTCAAATCGGCGCGCGTCATGAAGCAGGCCGTCGCCTATCTGATGCCGTATATGGAAGCCGACAAGGACGGCCGCGAGCACAAGTCGACGAACGGCAAGATCGTGCTCGCCACCGTCAAGGGCGACGTCCACGACATCGGCAAGAACATCGTCGGCGTCGTGCTCCAGTGCAACAATTACGACGTGGTCGATCTCGGCGTGATGACGCCGGCGGACAAGATTTTGGACGCCGCCATCGCCGAGCAGGCCGACATCATCGGGCTGTCCGGCCTGATCACGCCATCGCTTGATGAAATGTGTCACGTTGCGGCAGAAATGGAGCGCAAAGGCTTCGACGTGCCGCTGTTGATCGGCGGCGCCACCACCAGCCGCGTGCACACCGCGGTCAAAATCCATCCCAACTACCGCCGCGGCCAGACCATCTATGTCAATGACGCAAGCCGCGCCGTCGGCGTGGTCTCCGCGCTGTTGTCGCGCGATCAGCGCGAGCGATATGTAAACGACATTCGCGCCGAGTACGCCCGCATCGCCGCCGCGCACGCCCGCGGCGAGGAGAACAAGCAGCGGCTGCCGCTCAATGACGCGCGCACCAATGCGCTGAAGCTCAACTGGTCCGGCAATTACCGGCCGCCGGTGCCAAAACGTCTCGGCACGCAAAACCTCGCCGATCTGCCAATTGCCGAGTTGGTCGACCTCATCGACTGGTCGCCGTTCTTCGCCACTTGGGAGCTCAACGGCAAATATCCGGCGATCCTCGACGACAAGGTGGTCGGCGAAGCGGCGCGCAGCCTATTTGCCGATGCGCAAGCGATGCTGCGCCAGATCGTCGCCGAGCGCTGGTTTCGCGCCAATGCGGTCGTCGGGTTGTGGCCGGCGAACAGCGAGGGCGACGATATTCTCGTTTTCGATGACGAAGCGCGCAGCAAGCCGATCGCGACGCTGCACACGCTGCGTCAGCAGCTGGCGCGGCGCGAAGGCAGAGCCAACGTGGCGCTCGCCGATTTCGTCGCGCCGCGGACGAGCGGGCTCTCCGATTACATCGGCGCCTTCGCGGTGACCGCAGGCATTGGCGAGGAAGCCATCGTCGAGCGCTTCAAGCACGCCAACGACGATTATTCCGCCATCATGGCCAAGGCGCTGGCCGACCGCCTCGCCGAAGCCGCCGCCGAGCGCATGCACCAGCGCGTGCGCAAGGAGTTTTGGGCCTATGCGGCCGACGAGACGCTCGCAAGCAGTGACCTGATCGGCGAAAAATATCGCGGCATCCGCCCGGCGCCCGGCTATCCGGCGCAGCCCGACCACACCGAGAAGGCAACGCTGTTCAAGCTGCTCGACGGCGAGCGCACCATCGGCGTGCGCTTGACCGAAAGTTTTGCCATGTGGCCCGGCGCCTCGGTCTGCGGCCTCTATTTCAGCCATCCCGAGAGTTATTATTTCGGCGTCGGCAAGATCGAGCGCGACCAGGTCGAGGATTACGCCAGGCGCAAAGGCTTGACGCTCGAGCAAACCGAAAAATGGCTGGCGCCGATTCTCAATTACGATCCGCTGGCGCGGGTGCGCAGCGCGGCGGAGTGATTACTCGTCATTCCGGGGCCGAACGAAGTGAGGAGCCCGGAATCCATATTCGCTGACCTGTGGATATGGATTCCGGACTTGCCGCTTTGCGGCAATCCGGAATGACGCCAAATCACCGCTCACGGCGGCGCGAGCGGCCGTCCGGCGATGGCTGCGAGGATATCCCGCTTGCCGCCGTCGCGCCGCGCGTTGTCGTCCGACATCACCCGGTACATCATATGCGCAGGATCCATGGAACCGTTGGGCAAGCCGTGGATCCCGAGCAGTCCGTGGGCTGAGTGGTAGCGCACCAGCGCCTCGGGATCGTCGAGTGCCATGGTCAACGCCTGCACCACCGCGGGATCGCGGATGTCGTAGAGCGCCTCGGCCGCCGTTTGGCGTGCCGTCTCATCGGCGCAAGTGGCGAGCACGTCGATCAGCGCCGCCAGCCAGCGCGGATCCGGATCGATCAGCCAGAGCGCCCGCGCCAGATCGATCAGAGCGAACGGATACCAAGCCCCGTCGGGGATGCGCTTGGCTTCGCGTTCGGCGAAGCGCTCGGCCTCGAACAGGCGGATGAGCTCCGGCTCGGCCCGGCGCGAGCGCAGCACGCCCAGCCCGATAACGCCGCGGGTGTCCGGCAGAAGATCCAAAAGCATGGCCTCCGCGCGGGCGTGCTCCTCGCCGTCGAGCTTGGCGAGGGTCGCCAAATCGAGCCCATCGCGCGCGGAGTTGGGGTCCTCGAAGAACTTGAACCGGAAACGCTCGAATGCGGCCGACATTTGCTGCTCGGCTCCTCGGCAGCTACCACCGTCGCGGCGCGATGGCGCGCTCCACAAACAACGCCGCCTCGAGCGCTGCGCGATCGCGGCCGAAGCGGCCGACGATTTGGATGCCGAGCGGCAATTCGCCCTCGCTCAATCCCGGCACGTTGACGCAAGGCGTGCCCATCAGCGTCCACAGCCGGTTGAACATCGGATTGCCGGTCGAGCCCAAGCCGTGCGGGGCTGTGCCGGGCGCCGACGGCGTGAGAATCACGTCGTGCTCGGCCATGGTGTCGGCCAGCACTTGGCGCGCGCGCTTGGCGGTGCGGCGCGCCGCGTCGTAAGCGTCGGTGGTGATGGCGGTCGCGGCATCGAGCGCCTCGCGTAATTGCTTGCCGAGCTGATCCCTATGGCGATCGTATTCAAAGGTGCGGGCGAGCAGCGCTTCGTAGTCATGAATGACGAATTGCGCGGCGTAGGCCTCTTCCAGGATCGGCGGCAGCGTGAGATCGACGACTTTGGCGCCGGCCGCTGCCGCGCTGCGCGCCGCGCTCTCGAGCGCCTGTTGCATCGCCGGGCTTGCCTGCGGCCACAGCTGGCTGCGCACCAGCGCGATGCGCGGCGGCTCAGGCGGCGCGCGATCCACGCGCAGATCGCGGCCGGTGATCGCCGCCGTGACGAAGGCGACATCAACTATGCCTGAGCCGAACACGCCGGCGGTGTCGAGATGCCAGGCGACGTCCTTGACGCCGGCGGTCGGGATCAGCCGGTAGGACGGCTTGAAGCCGGCGATGCCGCAGAACGCGGCCGGCCGGATCACCGAGCCCGAGGTCTGGCTGCCGAACGCGATCGGCAGCATGCCGGCGGCGATGGCCGCGCAGGAGCCGGACGACGAGCCGCCCGGCGTGTGGGCGAGATTGTGCGGATTGCGCGTCACCGCCGGCACCATGGTGGCGAATTCCGTGGTCGCGGTTTTGCCGATGACGATGCCGCCGGCGCGGCGCGTCAGCGCCACCGCGGCGGCATCGGCGCGTGGTTGGAAGCCGGCATAGATCGGCGAGCCGTATTGGGTCGGAAAATCGGCGGTATCGAAAATGTCCTTGAACCCGACCGCCAGCCCGCGCAGCGGCGTCGACGGCAGTCTTGGACTTTCCGCCGCGCGCCGCGCCGCGACCAGGTCGAGCACGACGAAGGCGCCGACCTCCTTGTCGCGCGCGGCGATCGCCTCGGCGCATAGGTCGACGACCGCGCGCGGCGTGATTTCGCCGGCCTCGATGCGGCGGGCGAGATCGAGCGCTGAGAGCATCGGAATTGCAGGCATCGGCAGTGAGGTATCAGGTATCGGGAACCGGCGAAACCCGGCTCCCGGCCCCTGACGATCTGCGCCTGAGCCCCGTCATGGTTAACGCATTCCTTCGCGCGCCGCCGCCGCAACATCATTGAGCAGTCCTTAACAAAATTGCTCGCATTCTAGCGCGCATGACGCGTGGAGTTCGTTGGTATCTCGTCGGCTCCTCCATCCTCGTCGCGCTGATCGCTCTCGCCGGCTGCAGCCATTATATGTTGGCCGAGCGCGAGCCATGGCGGCACGACGCCGAGATCGCGTGCCTGAATTCCGGCGCGGTGAAGGAATCGCCGACGCGCGTGCGCATCTCCTCCATCAGCGGCCCGGGCGCGTGCGGTGCGGATTACCCACTGCGCGTCTCGGCGTTGGGAGAAAGCGGCCCGCTCGGCTATACCGACGAGGCGCCGGTGCCGCCGGGCACGATCCCAAGCGCGTCGATGCCGCAGCATTGGCCGGTGACGCAGCCGAGCGCGGCGCCATCGTCGGGCGTGAGTTCGCAACCGCTGCCGCCGCCGCAAGCGGGCGCGCCGCAATCGTATCCGCCCTACCCGCAGCAGCCCTATCCGCAGCAGTCATACCCCCAACAGGCCTACCGGCCGCCGTCAGCGACACCGGTCGGGCCACCGATGTCGCTCAACCCGCCCGGCTTGCCGCCGCCGGAAGACGATGAGGATTTGGGCGTCCCGGGCGGCCCTCCGCATCCCTATTACGGCGGCCCTGCCGCGCCCTACACGCCTGCCCCGCCGAACGCCGCGCAACCGGTGCCGCCGGTGCCGCCGCTCGGACCGCCGCGCGATCCGCTGGTCACAGGCGCAGCCGGACCGGTCGAACTGAAACCGGCGGCGACGCTCGCCTGCCCGATCGTCTCCGCGCTCGATCAATGGATCACCGCAGCGGTGCAGCCGACGGCGCTGAAATGGTTCCGCCAGCCGGTGGTGGAGATCAAACAAATCTCCGCCTATTCGTGCCGCGGCATGAACGGCGATCCGAACGCGCATATTTCCGAGCACGCTTTCGGCAACGCGCTCGACATCGCCGAGTTCACGCTGGCCGACGGCCACAAGATCTCGGTGCAATACGGCTGGCACGGCACGCCCGAGGAGCAGGGATTTTTGCACGACGTGCAGGCCGCGGCGTGCGAGGATTTCACCACCGTGTTGGCGCCCGGCGCCAACGTCTATCATTACAATCACATCCACGTCGATCTGATGCGGCACTATAACGGCCGCCACATCTGCGAGCCCACCGCCATTCCGGGCGAGGTCGTCGCCGAACGAGCGCGGGGGCGTTTCGCCGCACAACATGGTGAGCCCGCCGTCACCGGCTCGATCGAGACAAAACCGCGCTACCGGGGCGCGCTCGGTTATTCGCGAGAAGATGACGACGGCCGGCCGGAAGCGGTACCCGGCGACGATTGATTACGTAGGCATCCGCAGCACCGGCTTGATGGCGATGCCGGCGGAGGATTCCTTCGCCGCGAGATTAATATCGGCGAAATCGTAGAATTTTATCATCCGCTCGATGGGAAATTTCCCGGCCATGATCAGGTCGACGAGTTTCGGGATGAACTCCTGCGGCACGCTGTCGCCCTGAACCACGCCGCGGACCATGCGGCCTTGCTGCAGGAACGGCATTTCGAACGAAACGTCACTGCCCTTGCGGGCGCTGCCGAGCAGCACGCAGGTGCCTGCCGGCATCAGGCATTCGATGGCCTCGCGGAACACCGCCGGCACGGCCGACGTTTCCAGCGCGTAGCGCACGCCGCCGCCGCTGATCTTGCGAATTTCGCCGACCACGTCGGCGCGGGCGTCATGATTGATCGTGTGCATTGCGCCGAGCTCGCGGGCGAGCGCAAGCCGCCAGTCATGAACGTCCACGGCAACGATCGGATCGCAGCCGGCGATCTTTGCCGCCATCAGCGCCGACAATCCGACGGCGCCGACGCCGAATATGACGATGCTTTCGCCCGGCTGCGGCTTCATGACGTTCAGCACGGCGCCAGCGCCGGTCTGGCCGCTGCAGGCGAGCGGGCCGAGCAATTCAAGCGGCGCATCGCCGCGCACTTTGACGGTGTAGCGCGCCTGGCTGAGCGCGAAGGTGCCGAACGAGGATTGCTGGAAGAACGCGCTGTAAACCGGCGCGCCGCTTTTCGACAGCAAGGTCGAGCCGTCGGCGCGCGTGCCGCCCGACTTCAAGCTGCGGCCATGCACGCAATAATTCTGCCGCTGCTGTCGGCAGTTGGCGCAGGCGCCGCACCACGGATAGGACATGACCACGTGGTCGCCGGGCTTAAGCCCGGTCACGGCCTTGCCGACCGCATGCACCACGCCGGCGCCTTCGTGGCCGTAAACGGCAGGGTACGGGCTGTCGAAATAGCCGTCGCGGCCGTGCAGATCGGTCTGACACATGCCGCTCGCCACGACGCGGACGATCACCTCGTCCGGCCGCGGCTCGCACATCTCCACGGTCTCGATGGCGAAAGGGCCCGACCTTTCGCTGACGACGGCGGCCTTGATCTGCATCGTGTGTTACGGCTCCCGGCGCATAGTGGAAACGGCGCATGGCCGCGTCAATTCATTGATTTGCTCTTGACGTATTTCGGCAACACATCTCGGAAAAAATGCAACTTGGAACTGAGCCGTCTGGCGCATTCAACAGGTCCATGCCAGAAGGCGATACCGCTTCTGTTCACGCTGGGGTTTGGAATGCGTCGACTTGCATTCATGGCGGTTGGGCTGGTTTCGGTCGCCGGCTTCGCAGGCGCGGCATCTGCCGCCGATCTCCCCACGAAGGTCTATACCAAGGCGCCTCCGATGGCCGCGCCGATCTACAACTGGGGCGGCTTCTATGTCGGCGTCGACGCCGGCGGTGCCTTGAGCCGCAATTGCTGGAATGTCACAAATTCGCTGGGCACCCCAGTGCCAACCACGCCGAGCCAAGGTTGTCACGATGCGACGGGTGGGCTGGCAGGCGGTCAGATCGGCTACCGCTGGCAGATGACCAGCTGGGTGTTCGGCCTCGAAGCCCAAGGCGACTGGGCGAACCTGAAGGGATCGAACACGAGCTTGATCGGGACCTTCGCCGGTCTGCCGTTCGCGGACCAGACCAAGATCAGCGCTATCGGCCTCTTTACCGGCCAAGTCGGCTACGCCTGGAATAACGTGCTCTGGTACGCGAAGGGCGGCGCAGCCGTCACCCGCGACACGTATAACGGTGTGTCGCAATTCGCCGCCGGCACCTTCCCGGCCGGCTTCGCCTTTGACCAGGCCACTGAAACCCGCTGGGGTGGTGCGGTCGGAACCGGCATCGAATTCGGCTTTGCGCCGGGCTGGTCGGTTGCGCTCGAATACGACCACCTTTTCATGGGCCGCAGCAGCGCCAACATCTTCGCCACCACCGGAGCTTTCGACCGCACCGACAGCATCATGCAGGACGTCGATATGGGCACCCTTCGCGTGAACTATACCTTCGGCGGCCCGGCGGTCGCGAAATAGTGAGTTCCAGGTCGACCAACCTGCAACTCGCCGCAACGGCGCGTTAATTCGCACCCTTCCCCATATGCGCCAGTACCGCGGCCGTCGGCCAGCAATCGACCTTCAATTTGTTGGCCTTCT
>Ga0210395_10003708_pt1 | contig 11713 bp, 7 predicted proteins | sample IncBWH4OmetaG_FD_150861 | JGI IMG/M metagenome (GOLD analysis project Ga0210395, IMG submission 150861) | Forest soil microbial communities from Barre Woods Harvard Forest LTER site, Petersham, Massachusetts, United States - Inc-BW-H-4-O ...
TGTACCCCTGCTGGTAGCCGGTCTGGCCGTAGCCGGCCTGCTGGTAAGGGTTGACCGTCGTCGGCGCGGCGCCCATCATCGTCTGCGGGCCCATCCGCTGGGTGCGCTGCTGGTAGTCGTAGTACTCGGCGCGGGTGGGCGGAGCCGCGGCCACCTGCATGCCGGAGGCGGCACGCTGGATGTCCGCCTGCATCTCCGCGGCGGACTGGTAGCGCTCGCTCGGCGACTTGGCCATCGCCTTGAGCACGATCGCGTCGCCCCACGGCGGGATGTCCGGGTTCAGCCGCGACGGCGGGATCGGGTTCTCCCGCACGTGCTGGTAGGCGATCGCGACCGGCGAGTCGCCGGTGAACGGCGGACGCCCGGTGAGCAGCTCGTACATGAGGCAGCCGGTGGAGTACAGGTCGGACCGCGCGTCCACGCGCTCGCCCCGCGCCTGTTCCGGCGACAGGTACTGCGCGGTGCCGATCACCTGGGCGGTCTGCGTCATCGTGGCCTGCGCGTCGCTCATCGCCCGCGCGATGCCGAAGTCCATCACCTTGATGTCGCCGTTGCGGGTGACCATCACGTTGCCGGGCTTGATGTCCCGGTGCACGATGCCGGCCTGGTGGCTGTACTCGAGCGCGCGCAGGACACCGGAGACGATCTCCAGGATGCGTTCCGGCAGCAGCCGGTGGCCCTCGATCAGCAAGTCGCGCACGGTCCGGCCGTCCACGAACTCCATCACGATGAACGGCACGGGCACCCCGGTCGACATATCCTCACCGGTGTCGTACACCGCGACGATCGACGGGTTGTTCAGCGACGCCGCGGACTGCGCCTCGCGGCGGAACCGCGCCTGGAAGGTCGGGTCCCGGGCGAGATCGGTGCGCAGGGTCTTGATCGCAACGATCCGGTCGAGCCGGAGGTCGCGGGCCCGGTACACCTCCGCCATGCCGCCCCGTCCAACGACGCCATCCAGCTCGTACCTGTCACCGAGCAGCCGGGGCTGTGTCATGTCTCGCACTCTTCCAAACCACCCTGCATCTGAAGTGTCATCCGGTGCTCCCAGCCGCTGGGGTCGCCGTCCCAGTTGGAGACGCCGAACCGCCGCCTGTCGCCGTCACTGTAGGAGAAGATGTGCTCGTTGACGGCGAAGTCTGCGTTTGGGTCGCGGTAGCTGGGGCGCTGGTTGTCGTCTGCACCGGTGTGCTGCCTGTCGCCGTCACGCTTGGGGTCACAGACTGCCGCGCGCTCGCCGTCGGACTTCCCGATTTCGTCGCGGTGGACGTATGCGTTCCCGTCACCAGATTAGTGCCTGGGCCGATGTCGCCGGCCGAAGTCGCGGGCAGTGAAGCGGTTGTGGGCTTGATTGCCTGGTTGGGCGACTGGGTCGGGGTCGAGCCGTTGGCGGTGCCGCCCGGGGTACCGCCGCCGCCCGACAGCAGCAGGGCGACGATCGCGATGAGCACGCACGCCGCAACGCCGCCGCTGGCCAGCCACAGGCTACGGCCACGGCTGGGGCGGGAACCACGGGACCGTTCGGAATCATTGTCTTCGTAGTAATAATCCAGCGTGGTGGGAAAGTTCGGGACCACCGGCAGGCTCGCCGTGACCGGGCCCTCGTACCCAGACTGCTGGCGCGCGTCCCGGATCACCTCGGCGCGGTCCGCCACGTGCATGGCCGACTCCGGGCGGCCATCCGGGGTCTTGGCGAGCATCGCGTACACCAGGTCGGCGACCTGCCGAGGCACATCGGACGGCAGTGGCGGCACCGGCTCGTGCTTGTGCATGATGGCGATCGCCAGCGGCTGGTCGGCCATGAACGGCGGGTCGCCCGCCAGGCACTCGTAGGCGACCACGCCCAGCGAGTACACGTCGGACGCGCCGGTCAGCGGCGATCCGGTCGCCTGCTCGGGCGAGACGTACAGCGCCGTGCCCATCACGATGCCGGTGGCGGTCAGGTTGACCGCCTGGATCGAGTTCGCCTTGGCGATGCCGAAGTCCGTGATCTTCGTCGTGCCGTCGGCCATGATGAGCAGGTTGCCCGGCTTGATGTCCCGGTGCACGATGCCCGCGTGGTGCGCCGCGTCCAGGGCGCGGGCCGCCTGGGCGACGATGTCGAGCACGACGTACGGGTCGAGCCGGTGGTACCGCTCGAGGATCTCGGACAGCGGCTGGCCGTCGACCAGTTCCATGATCAGGTACGGGCCGCCCAGCGGGCTGTGCTCACCGTAGTCGTAGACCTTGGTGATCCCGCGGTGCGACAGGGACGACGCGTACTGTGCCTCGGCCCGGAACCGGGCCCGGAACTGCTGGTCGTCCGCGTGCACGGCGGACAGCATCTTGATCGCGACCGGCCGGTTGAGTCGCATGTCGACCCCGCGCCAGACTTCGCCCATCCCGCCTGTGGCGATGAGCGCGATCCCCGCGTAGCGGCCGTCAAGAACGAACTCGGTCAAGAACTGATCCCCTGGGACTTCAGATAGGCCTGGATCACCGCGACGGCGATCGGAGCGGCCGAGGACGCCCCGTAACCCCCGCCTTGAATCATGACGCCTACGGCGATCTTAGGGTTGGCAAATGGCGCGAATGCCATGAAGACCGCGTCCGGGTTGGGGTTGACACCGGTCTGCGCGGTGCCGGTCTTGCCGGCGATCACGAGGCCGCCGAGTGCGTTCGCGTTGTACGCGGCGGCGGTACCCTCCGGCTGCTGCACCACCGCGAGCATCATCTGCTGCTCGTAGCCGTCGATGGTCGGCGAGATCACCGTGCCGAGTGACTGCGGGGCGGTCGTGGACACGGTGGCCAGGTCGGAGGCGGTGACCTGCTGGATGAGGTACGGCTTCATCAGCACGCCGCCGTTGGCGACGGTGGCGGCGATCATCGCCTCCTGAAGCGGCGTCGCCGTGGTGTCGTGCTGGCCGATGGCGTCGAACGCGGTGAACGACGCGTCTTGCTCCTCGGTGAAGTTCCCCGGCACCGCGGTGACGCCGGGGATGTCGAAGAAAGACGTGTTGTTGAAGCCGTACCTGCTGGCCATCGAACCGATCGTGGTGCCGCCGAGCCCGATGCCGATCTTGGCGAACGGCGTGTTGCACGACTGGGCGAACGCCTGGAGCACCGGCGTCATGCCCGACCCGTTGCCGCACTGCTCGCCGCCGTCGTTGTTAAGGAAGTTGCCGTTCGGCAGCTTGAGCGGCTGCGGGGAGGCGACGACGGTGGTCGTGTTCCGGGTGACGTCTTGCGCGTACCAGGCCGAGGTCGTGACGACCTTGAAGGTCGAGCCCGGCGGGAGCGTGGTCTGGGTCGCGTTGTTGATCAGCGGGCTCGGGTTCTGGCTGGAGAGCCGCGAGTAGAGCGTGCCCATCGTGCCGGTGTTGTGCACCGCGAGCGTGTTCGGGTCGTAGCTCGGGTACGACGCCATCGCCAGGATCGCGCCCGTCGACGGGTTGAGCGCGACCACGCCGCCGACTTCCTGGTGGCCGTTGAAGGTCTGGCCCGCGAGCTTCGCCGCCAGCTGCTGGTAGGCGACTTGCTGCGCCTGGGAGTTGATCGTCACCTGAACGGTGGCGCCCTGCTGAGGCTTGTTGGTGATCATGTCGATGAAGTTGCGAAACGCGAGCTGCGATCCGGAGCCGGAGAGCAACGAGTACTCCGCCCGCTCCACGCCGGTGGCGTAGTTGGGCGCCTGACCGGGGCTGAAGACTGAGTCGAACCCTGTCACCGGCGCGTACGCCGCGCCGCCGGGGTAGGTGCGCTGGTACTTGAACTGGTCATTGGACGGCTTTGAGGTTGCGATCACCTGACCGTCGGCGGTGACGATGTTGCCGCGCTGCACCTGGTTCGCGTTGGACTGCGCACGGTCGTTGAACGGCTTGCTGGCCAGGCTCCCGGGCTCCACCGCCTGGAGGTAGTTCACGTTGACGAGCAGGATGACGAACATCACGAGGACGGCGATGGAGATCCGCTTGATCGGCCGGTTCATCTGCATCATCGCACCGACACCACCTGCGTCATCCCCTCGTCCTGTATCGGCCGGGGCGCCGGTCTGCGCGCGGCGTCGCTCGCCCGGACCAGCACGGCGGTCAGCAGCCAGCTGGCCAGCAGGCTCGAGCCGCCCTGCGAGAGGAACGGCGTCGTGATGCCGGTGAGCGGGATCAGCCCGGTCACGCCGCCGACGATCACGAAGACCTGGAGCGCGAACATGAACGAGAGGCCGCTCACCAGCAACTTAGAGTAATCGTCCTTGACCAGGGTCGCGGTGCGCAGGCCGCGCTGCACGTACAGGCCGTAGAGCAACAGCAGCGCCATCACCCCGGTGAGGCCGAGTTCCTCGCCGAACGCGGTGAAGATGAAGTCGCTTTGCACCAGCGGGGTCCAGTACGGCTGTCCGCCGCCGAGCCCTCGGCCGAGCAAGCCACCGTTGGCCATCCCGTACAAGCCCTGCACCGGCTGATAGGAGAGCCCGGTAACGACGAGGTTCTGGTTGGAGAACGGGTGCAGCCAGACACTGAACCGGTCGCCCACGTGGGAGATCAGCGTGGCCGCCGCCACCGCGCCGACGATGAACATGCCGAACCCGATGATCACCCAGGAGCCGCGGGAGGTGGCGATGTAGAGCATCGCGACGAACAGGCCCATGAATACCGCGCTCGTGCCGATGTCGCTCTCGAAGACAAGCAGCAGCATGGACACGGCCCAGACCACGAGTATCGGGGCCAGGTCCCGGCGCCGCGGCAGCCGCAGGAAAAGCCACTGCTCGGTAAGGAGGGCGAGCTTCTTGCCGTTGACCACCAGGTAGCTGGCGAAGGACGCGGCAAGGAGCAGCTTGCCGAACTCCTCCGGCTGCACGGAGAACCCGCCGAGGCTGATCTGGATCTTGGCGCCGGTGCCCGCCACGCCGCTGATCGAGCTGGGCAGCAGGGCGGGCAGGCCGATCAGCAGGATTCCGGCCAGGCCGAGCACGTAGGTGTAGGGCTGGAAGACCCTGATGTCCTTGACGAAGTAAAGGAACGCAACGAAGACCGCGATGCCCAAAATCGTGTAGATGAGCTGCGTGACCGTGGCCGACGAACCGAGCGTCGAGATCGGATCACCGGGCTTGGTGCTCGGGTTGCCATCGCGGCCCGCCTGGTTGAGCCGGTAGATCATCACCAGGCCGAGCCCGTTCAGCACCGTCGCGATCGGGAGCAGCAGCGGATCAGCGTGCTTCGCCCACCGGCGCACCGCGAGATGGGCGCCGCCGATGACCGCGGCGTACGCGATCATGTACTCGAGGAAGGTCGACAGGTGCTGGCCCTTGAGGCTGAACGCGGTGTTCGCCCAGGCGAACGCGACGAGGCCGAACGCGAACAGGAGCATTAGCAGTTCGGTTGACCGACGGCTGGCCGGCACCTCCTCCGGTGGCTGGCTGCCAAGTGCCGGGGAAGGCATCGTGAGGCTGCTCACGTGGTCGCCTTCGACGTCGCGGACGGCTTGGTCGTGGCTTTGGTGGTCGCCTTGGCGGTAGCCGTGTGCGCGGGCGTGGGGGTGGTGGCCGGCGTCGGCGGCGGTGTCGAGCCCGGCTGGCCGGGGAGCCCGGACGTGATGCCGAACTCAGCCGCCGGCGCGCAGTCGGCGGCATCCGGCGTCGCGGGCATCGGACCAGGGTTGCCCTTCGGCGTGACTTTGGACTTGGCCTTGTGCGCGGCGGCGACCGCTTGCTGGTACTGCACGCTCTGCGTCTGCCAATTGACGAGCGCGGTCCACTTCTGGTGGCACTGGCTGGCCTCGGTCTGCAGGGAGGTGACCAGCGCCTGCGCCTCGGTGAGGCTGCTCTTGGAGATGGTCTGGGCGATGACGGCCTGGTCGGTGGCGCCAAGCTCGCTGACCGGCAGCGCCGAGCGGCTCATCAGCGAGGAGAGGCTGATGCCGGCGATGCTCTGGTTCGTGCCGCGGAAGATCGCCACGAACCCGCCCTGCTGGCCGACGAAGTACTGCTGCTGGTTGTACCACCAGGCGCCGTAGGCCCCTCCGCCCAGCAGCAGCACGAGCAGCACCAGCGCCATCGTCACGATCGGCCACCGGCGCTTGCCGCGCTGGCTGTAGTCGCCGTCCTCGCCGTCCCCGTCGTCGCCCTCGCCCGCGTAGCGGTGGCGGGCGTGCGCGCCAGCGCGCCGCCTTGCCGGGCGGTCCTCGTCCTCATCGGTAGCGGTACCCGCCCCGTCGAAGCCGGTCCTTTCGAAGCCGGCCCCCTCCAGCCCCGGGGCGGCGCGCCCGGCGCCGTTGGCGAAGCCGTTGGCCTCGACCCGGGACGCCTCGAAGCTCCCGGTGTAGTCCTCGCGGTACCCGCTGGCGTTGGGCCAGATGCCGGTCGTGGGCTCGTCGGGGACCGTCGGCTGTGGCATGGTCTTGGTCAGCCGCATCGCCCGGGTCGCCGGGGAGCTCTTCCTCGTGGGGGCCGGTCCGCCGTTCGCGGCGGCCCCGGCGAGTACCGGGGTGAAGGTTGGCGGCACCGCGCTCGCCTGCGTGTCCATGACGTCCGCGACGATGCACGTGATGTTGTCCGGCCCGCCGCCCCTGATCGCGAGCTCGACCAGCTGCAGCGCCGCCTTGTCCGGGTCCCGGACCGAATGCAGCGTCTGCCGCAGCGTCTGCTCGGTCACCACCCCGGACAGCCCGTCGGAGCAGAGCAGGAAGCGGTCGCCCGGTAGCGTCTCGATCGTGTTCAGGTCGGGCTCGGCGACCGTCCGGCCGTCAAGGGCGCGCAGCAGCAGTGAGCGGTGCGGGTGCGTGGCCACGTCGTCTTCGGTGATCTTGCCCTCGTCGACCAGGGACTGCACCAGCGTGTGGTCGTGCGTGACCTGGACGAACTCCCCGCCGCGCAGCAGGTAGGCGCGCGAGTCGCCGATGTGGCAGAGCGCCGCGTACCCCTCCGACCAGAGCAGCGCGGTCAGCGTCGTGCCCATGCCCTCGATCGCCGGGTCCGAGGCGATCAGCTCGTGCAGTCGCATGTTGGCGCTCGCTACGGCGTCCGCGAGCGCGCCGACGAGGTCAACCCCCTGGATCTCGGCGTCGAGCGAGGCGAGGGTGGTGATCGTGGCGGCACTCGCTACCTCGCCGGCCGCGTGGCCGCCCATGCCGTCGGCGACCGCGAGCAAGTGCGGGCCGGCGTACGCCGAGTCTTCGTTCCCCTCCCGGAGGAGACCGACGTCGGAGCGTACCGCGTAACGGAGGGCTAGTGTCATCTGCGCAGTTCCAGAACGGTCTTGCCGATTCTGATCGGCACGCCAAGGGGCACCGGAGTGGGCCGGATCACCTTCTGGCGGTCCAGGTATGTACCGTTGGTCGAACCGAGGTCCTCAACGATCCACTGTCCGTCCTGTGGAAAAATCCGGGCATGGTGGCTTGAAGCGTAGTCGTCATTCAGTACTAGTGTGGCGTCATTCGACCGGCCTAGCGTTATTTGCTGATCGGTCAGGTCAATGCTCATGCCACTGAGGCCGCCCTCGGTCACCACGAGGAAACGCGGCGTTCCCCGGCCGGGCTTAACCGGCCGCGGCGGCCGCACCTGCTGCTGCTGTGACGCCTGCTGGCTCCGGGCGCGGCCGCGGCGGGTCTTCGCCACCGCGGTGCCGAACAAGTCGGTGCGAACCACGCCGATCGCAGCGATGACGAAAAGCCACAAGACGGCCAGGAAGGCCACCCTGAGGAGGGTTAGGGTGAGCTGGTTCATCCCGCGCTTGGTCCTCGGCTTCTGCGTCGTGTTGTTGGGCTGCCCTAAGGGTAGTCACTCGACGGCGATCTGGCGTGTCTCTAGCTTCTGTCTCGCTGCTACCTTCCAGGCGCGAGTTAATACCTGCCGTCCTGACGGAAGATCATGGTGGTCCGGCCAAGAGTTACGGTCGTGCCGTCCACGAGCACCACGCGGCGCACCGGCTGGCCGTTGACGAACGTGCCGTTGGTCGACCCGAGGTCGACGAGGACGACCTGGCCGTCTTCCACCCGGAGCTCGGAATGGTGCCGCGACACACCGGGGTCGACAAGGCGCAGGTCGCAGTCGGTGCCCCGGCCGAGCAGCGTCACCGGCGTCTGGAGTTCGTAGGTGCTGCCCGCCTCGACCCCGGAACCGGGATTCGACCCCTGCACGACCAGCCTCGGCCGGCCGGGAAACTGGCCTGCGGCGACCCTCGGAAGGTCGCTAACCGGCTGCCTGACCTCGCCCGACTCCACGGTGTGGCCGCGGATGACCCCGGAGCGGATGCGGAACATGCCCGTCGCCAGGTCGGGCACGCCCTCGAACCTGATCCGGACCGGGCCGACGAACGAGTAGCCCTGCTCCGTCGCGTGTTCCCTGGCCAGCGTCGCCAGCTCGACGCCGAGGCTCTCGGCGTAGATGCCCAGGCGCTCCCCGTCGGCCTGCGCGATCTCGACCACGAAGTCGTTCGGCACCAGGGTGCGGCCCTGCGCCACGATGGCGGCCTTCTCGTCCATTTCGTGCTGGATTGAGCTGCCGACCTCGACCGGCTGCAGCGGGGATTTGAAGGCCCGGGCAAAGGTGCCTTCCACCATGCCCTCAAGCCGCCGTTCGAAGCGCTGCAGTACTCCCACGCGTCGAGCCTCCCTTCGCTGGTTATCTACCCGATGTTATCCGGGGTCCGAGCACACCTGAGGTCGTGCTAACCTAAGTCGTCCTTCAACGGACCGCCCAGGGCGAGTGGCGGAACGGCAGACGCGCACGGTTCAGGTCCGTGTGCCCGAAAGGGTGTGAGGGTTCAAATCCCTCCTCGCCCACTGTGGTGGATAGGGAGCTGGCCAGCGGAGACGCGGCCAGCTTCTCGCTTTCTGCCGTCTGGCGAAGGTGGCCGGGTCACCGGGCGAGCGCCGAAATAACGAACGCCGAAATAAGATGCCCTGGTGTTCATACTCGAGCTGACGTACACAGCGCCCGACGCGCGGGTCGCCCCGCTTCTAGCCGATCACATGGCGTGGGTGGAGAAGCATTACGCGGCAGGCGTCTTTATCGCCTCGGGCCGTAAGGTGCCCCGGGACGGCGGGATCATGGCCACCACGACCGCGCCGCCGCTTGCCGCTTACCGTCAGCAGCCGCCTCCTGAAGTCGGCTGAGGTACCCGGGCCCATGGATGGCTGGGTGCAGCCGATCTAATCGGATGACGTGCCCGGCTTCGACGTGCTCGGCTGGTCGCTGGCGGCTCGCGGTTGTGGCGGCCCGGTCGGCGCTCCAGCCTCCTCGGTCGTGGGCTGGTACAGATCCCGCACGCGTCCGACCTCGCGGGTGGTGTAGGCCCGCTCGCGGCGGATGTCGCGAGTAAAGGCGACCCACCAGGTGAGGATCGCGCCGACCCGGTTCCGGTAGCCGGTCAGGAACGCGATGTGGATGAAGAGCCAGACCACCCAGCCCGGGAAGCCGCTCAGCTGCAGCGGCCCCGCCGAGACGACCGCCTTGCCGCGCGCGAGGTAAGCGGCCGAGCCGAGGTCGTGGTACCGGAAAGGCTCTAGCTGGTGGTCGTCGCCGGTCAGTTCGCGCCTGACCCGGCGGCCCGCGTACAGCCCCGTCTGCATGGCGACCTCGGCGACGCCAGGCAGTTTGCGCAGGCTCATCATGTCGCCGACCACGGAGATCTCGGGATGCCCGGGGATGGTGAGGTCATCTCGTACGACGATCCGGCCGGCCCGGTCCTGCTCGGCCCCGGTCGCCTCCGCAAGCGCTGTGGCGAACGGCGGGGCCGCCACCCCGGCGGTCCACAGCACGGTCCTGGCGGCGTAACGGGTCTCGTTGCCCTGATGGTCACGCGCGACGACACCGTCGGCGTCAACGCTCGTCACGATCGACCCCATGTGGAGCTCGACACCCAGCTCACGTAGCGTTTGGGTGACCTTGCCGGACAGCTGGTCGCCGAACGTCGCCAGCGGCCCTGGCCCGCCGTCAAACAGCAGCACCCGCGCGTCCTCGGGTTTCGCCCGCCGGTACTCGTCCCGCAGCGTCTTGGTGGCCAGCTCACGGATCTGGCCGGCGAGCTCGACACCCGTGGGTCCCGCGCCCACGAGGGCGAACGTAAGCCACGTCTGCCGCTCCACCGGGTCGGTGGCAGTCTCGGCCAGGTCGAACGCCCCGAAGATGCGCCGCCTGATGGTGAGGGCATCCGAAATGGTCTTCATGCCCGGGGAGTACTGGGCGAACTCGTCGTGGCCGAAGTACGACTGGCTGACCCCGACGGCCACGATCAGGTGATCGTAGGGGAGGCTGAAGCGCTCGCCCAGTGGCCGCAGGCACGTCAGCGTGCGGTTGGCGGCGTCGATGTCGACGGCTTCGGCCGTGACGACCCGGATGTTGCGGTGGCGCTGCAAGATGCGGCGCAGCGGGGCGGTAATCTGCCCTTCGGACAGGATGCCGGTGGCGCACTGATACAGCAGTGGCTGGAACACGTGCTGCGGCGAACGGTCGACGAGCGTGATGGAGAACGGCCCGTCGCGCAGCGCCCGGGCGGCGAAAAGCCCCCCGAAGCCGCCGCCGACGATCACAACCCGGCCCTGGGCAGGCTGTACTGTCATCCCAGCGCCCCTTTCTTTTCGTCTCCTTCGGGTGGCCGCCGGCTGTCAGGCCGGCTCGTACCACGTTTCCCGGGCTGGCAGCAGCCGATCGGCCTCCTTGGGACCCCAGCTGCCCCTCGGGTAGGGGTGCACGGGAACGGCATTGCCAAGCACCGGCTCCACGATCCGCCACGCGGTCTCCACGGTGTCCTGCCGGGCGAACAGCCAGCGGTCGCCGTCCAGCGCCGCTCCGATGAGCCGGTCACAGGGGCGGATATCGGATCCGGACTGCTGCGCGAACGCGAGTTCCTCCGGCTGCGGCTCCCATCCGGCACCCGGCTTCTTCCCGTGCACCGTGAGGCCCACCTCAGTCTCGGGCCAGATCCGGAACCTCAGCCGGTCCGCGGGCATCGCGGGTTCGATACCGAACACATCGTGTGGCGCCGGCTTGAAGGTGATGCTGACTTCGGTGGCGGTGACCGGCATGCACTTGCCTGCCCGGATCAGGATCGGCACCCCGGCCCAGCGCCAGGTATCGGCGGTGAGGCTGACCGCGACGTAGGTTTCCACCGTCGAGTTCGGGTCGACGCCGTCGACGTCGCGATAGCCCTCGTACTGGCCGCGAACCGTGCGTTCCGGGCTCAGCGGGCTGAGCCCGTTCACCACCATCGCCTTGGCGTCGAGCCAGGACGACAGGCCGCCCCCGGCCGGCGGCTCCGCCAGGACGGACGCCAGCACCTGGAGCATGTGGTTTTGCAGCACGTCGCGGATGGCGCCGGTCCGGTCGTAGAACCGGCCCCGGTCGGAAACGTCGAACTCCTCGGCCATGGTGATCTGGATGCTCTCGACGTAGGTCCGGTTGAGCAGCGGCTCGATCACCGAGTTGGCGAAGCGGACGAAGAGCACGTTCTCCACCGGGTCGAAGGCCAGCCAGTCATCGACCCGGAAGATCGCATCTTCCGGGAAGTACTCGTGCATGGTGCCGTTGAGCTGCTGGGAACTGGCCAGGTCGGTGCCGAACGGCTTTTCCACCATCACCCGCGCGCCCCTTGAGCGGCTGACCCCGGCGATCCCCTGCGCGATGCGCCCGAACAGCTGGGCCGGCACCTCCATGTAGTACAAGAGGCGCTCGGCGGCGCCGATCTGATCCGACATGGCCTTGTAGGTGGCGTCGTCTCCGAGGTCGCCGTCGACGTACCGC
>Ga0210395_10003709_pt1 | contig 11712 bp, 9 predicted proteins | sample IncBWH4OmetaG_FD_150861 | JGI IMG/M metagenome (GOLD analysis project Ga0210395, IMG submission 150861) | Forest soil microbial communities from Barre Woods Harvard Forest LTER site, Petersham, Massachusetts, United States - Inc-BW-H-4-O ...
AAGGCCCGGGCGATCCCGTCGTTCACGCCGGACCCGGCCATCAAGCCGGGCGAGTTCCGGATGCAGCAGGAGGACGTGGAGCGGTCGCAGGAGTTCCGCAAGTGCATTGAGTGCTTCCTGTGCCAGGACACCTGCCACGCGGTCCGTGACCACGCGGAGAACGAGCATGCTTTCTCCGGCCCCCGCTTCCTCATGCGCGTGGCGGAGCTCGAGATGCACCCGGCCGACGAAGCCGACCGGCGGAACATCGCGCAGGACGACTTCGGGCTGGGGTACTGCAACATCACCAAGTGCTGCACCGAGGTCTGCCCCGAGCACATCAAGATCACCGACAACGCGATCATCCCGATGAAGGAGCGCGTGGCCGGGCGGAAGTACGACCCGCTGGTCTGGCTCGGCTCGAAGATCTCCCGGCGGTCGCCGGGCGCCGGCACGCCGGCGGTACCTGGCAAGCGGTAACGCTTCGCGAGAAGCGCCCGTAACCGGAATTGTCCGGTTACGGGCGCTTCTGGTTCTCCCCTGATCGTGGGTCGTTTCGGCATCGTGGGCCGAAACTGTCACATAGCACCCGAAAGGGCCCACGATGCCGTTTCGGCCCACGATAACGAGGCTTGGAGCGGAGCGGGGGCTAATTTGCTACCGGTGGTAGCATAGGACTTATGAGCGAGATTCCGCTTGAGGGGCCAGAGGTTCCGCTCGAAGAGGTCCAGGCGCTCGGCGCCCTGGAGAAGGCATTTCACGAGGCGCTGGCTAAGGCGCCGCTTGAGCATGTACTGCACCTGGTCACTGCGATGTTCCCGAAGATGCCCGTTGAAATCGATGCGGGCCGGTCTCACAGCCGCGTGCAGAAGGTGAGCGTCTCAATGCCAGAAGACCTGGCCGCCGCCGTCCGGGAGCGGACTGGCGCCGGCGGCTTCAGCCGGTACGTGGCCGAAGCAGTCGAGGAGAAGCTGCGCCTCGATCGCCTCGACGACCTCTCCGCCTATCTGGAGGCCAAGTACGGACCCGTCCCGGAAGAGCTCATTCAGGAGGTGCTGCGCGAGTGGCCAAACTACGAGGCGGAGTAGTCGGGGCGCTCGTCCTGGATGCCGAAGGATTGATCAAGCTCGCATCGGGAGATGTACGCACCCGGGCACGGTTCGAGGGGACGAAACGGTATCGCGGCCGCATCGTGACCGCCGCTTCCACCCTCACGGAAGTACTTCGTGGAGGGAACAAGGATGCGGAGCTGCACCGGATCCTTAAAGACGTCGACGTCGTGACGATAGACGAACGTGTTGGCCGGGCTGCTGGAGAACTGCTCGGTAGGACCGGCATGTCGGGTCACCGCGATGCGCTTGATGCGCTTCTAGCGGTCATCGCACTGGCACAGAGTCGACCCGTTGTCCTGCTCACCAGCGATCCGCGAGACCTGGAGAAGCTGACGGAGGAACCCGAGCGCCCGAAACACGAGCGAATCAATGTCGTAACCGTGTGAACTGGACTTGACGATTATGAGCGAAACTCCGCAGCGCTAGCACTGAGCGCGACTTACGCGATGTGCCAGGTTCCGGTGGGGGTGTCGGCGCAGGCGGCGATGACCAGTCGGGGGCCGGCGCCCGGGACGGTGACGCAGCGGCCGGAGGCGGTGCTCGCGATCTCGGTGGCGACGGGGCCTGCCGAGCCCAGCTTCCACTTGGTGGCGGCGGCGCCGGTGCAGGAGCCGAGCGACAAGACCGAGTTGGCCGGGGTGCCGGATTCGGTCAGGCACTTGCCGCTCCGCCGGATGGTGCCGTCGGACTGCGGCTGCCAGTGCTGGGCGGCGGTGTTCGCGCAGGTGGCGAGGACGACCGCGGTGCCCGACACTGCCACGCACTTGCCGGGCTCGCCGGAGATGACGGGTGCCACCGGACGGAGCCAGTGCTCGTTGACGTGGGCGGTGGAGTTGGCACACGGCTCGATGACCGGCTGGGTGCCGTTGGCGGCACTGGCGACCGGAACGTCCAGGCACTTGCCCGACCACGGGTTGAGCAGCTGGCCGTCGGTGCCCGCCTGCCAGATCTGCGCGCTGTTGGCCGCGTTGCACGTCTCAAGGTCGAGCTTGGCGCCGCTTGCGCTGGTGGCAGCGGCGATCTCCAGGCACTTGCCGCCGGTGCGGAGCGTGTCGTCCTGGGCGGCGATCCAACTCTGGTTCGACTTGCCGGTGCAGGCGGACAGGTCGACGTGGGTGCCGTTGGCCGTCTTGCCCGACGGGTCGTCGAGGCACTTGCCGGTGCCGCCGGCCTGCCGGACCTGCCCGGCGGAACCGGAATTGGGCGCCGCGGCGACGGTCCAGGTGAACGAGGCGGAGCTGGCGCCGCCGAGCGGATCGGCGGCGGTGACGGTGACCTTGAACGTGCCCGGCTTGGTGATCCAGCCGGTGATCTTCCCGGTCGATGACATCGAGAGCCCGGCAGGCAGGCCGGTCGCCTTGAATGTCGCGGCATAGCCGGCGCTCTGGTCGGGACCGGACGCGCCCACCCCGAGCACGACCGGCGAACCGGCCGTGGACGCGCGGTTCGCGACGGCCAGCTTGATCGACCCGTGCACCTTCAGCGTGACCGGCATCGACGAGGGAAGCACCGGGGCGCCCGCCGCGGGGGTCGCGGTGATCGTGTACCGGCCGACTGGCGTGGCCGCGGCACTGGTGTAGGTCACCTGCTGACCCGCCAGCGAGTTCAGCGTCTCCAGCTGGACGGACCCGCTGTTGCCCTGTGTCTCCGTAAGCAGCTGCGGTGCGCTCTGGAACTGGTCGAGGTCGGCCTTACCGGCGGGAGTGATGCCGCTGACCGTGGCGGTGTCTGAGTACTGCCAGAACGCGTACGTCGACCAGCCAGGAAGGATCGCTGGGCTGCTCACGCCGTAGTCGGCGATCCAGAGGGGATAGCCGCTGAGCGCGGTAGCGGTTCCGACGCACTCATTCCACCAGTTCGGGCCGGAGTAGACGATCGGAGTGAGGCCCGTCATCGCTTTGGCCGCGGTGAGGAACTGCCCGATCCATGCCGCCATCGCCTGCTTGGTGAGCCCGTAACAGGCGTTGGTCTTGTTGTCGAGCGCTGCCGACTGGTCCTCCATGTCGAGCGCGATCGGCAGGTACTTGCCACCCGAATACGGCGCCGGGGCAGTCGCGCTGATCACGTTCCAGCCGTTGGTGAACTGAGCACCGCCGCTCGTGACGAGGTACGGATCCCCCAGGACATAGGGCATGACATAGAGTCCGGCGTTCAACGCACCGGTCACCTGGGTCGCGTAGTTCGCATTCGGGTTGTTCGCACCGTCGTCGGCCTCGACTCCCACGAAGCCAATCCCGGAGCTTGCCATGCTCCCCCAGCTGGAGCTGGTCACGCCCGTGCCGCCGTAGACGTCCGTGCCCTGAACCGTGCCGTTCGTCGAGGCGTTCGCCGCCGAGGGGTGCGACGCCGTCACGACGCTGACCGTGACGGCCAGACCCGCCGCGACAACGAGCGCAGCGCTCACGATGCTGGTCCGTTGCTTCAGTTTCCGATGCCGTCCGCCGCGAGTCACGCGGAGGAGCGTATCAGCGCGACGGGTGTCAGCTTGCAAGAAATTAGTGATTTGAGGCTAATCATGTGATCAGTTGAGCTTTCGCGTCCGCCGCGTCTTCGGCTTCGGCTTCGGCCTGGGCCTCGGGGTCGCCGCCTCGAGCGTGGGCAACTGGCTGGTCGGCCGGTAAAAGCCCACGTCAGTAGGGCCGATCCCAGGCTCGTGGCCATCGTTCGCGTACTGCCGGAACGACCAGTGGCGCCACGGCCACGGCGCCGCGGGCTGTGCGCGGTCGTACGCGGCCCATCCAGAGCGGGTCGGCGCTGAACCGGCCGGTGGCCCTGACGCATTGCCGCCACCAGCCGGACGCGGTGTAGATGATTGGCGGCCGTTAATTGATTTTGACTACGCCTGCTCGCGGGAGACGCGACCGCGGACCCGGCCGCGCTCCTTGGCGTCGAGGATCGTCTTGCGGAGCCGGACGGCCGACGGGCTCACCTCGACGCACTCGTCGTCGGCGCAGAACTCAAGTGCCTGCTCCAGGCTGAGGATCCGGGGCGGGACGAGCCGCTCGAGTTCCTCAGCGGTGGACTGGCGGACGTTGGTGACCTTCTTCTCCTTGGTGATGTTCACGTCCATGTCGTCGGCCCGCGAGTTCTCGCCGACGATCATGCCCTCGTAGACCTCGGTGCCGGGCGGTACGAACAGCGAGCCGCGCTCCTGGAGGTTGAACATCGCGTAGCTGGAAGCGGCACCGGTCCGGTCGGCGACCAGCGAGCCGGTCGCCCGGCCGCGGATCGCGCCCGCCCACGGCTCGTACCCCTCGAAGACGTGATGCGCGATCCCGGTGCCCCGGGTTTCGGTGAGGAACTGGGTGCGGAAGCCGATGAGGCCGCGGGACGGCACGAGGAACGCCAGGCGGACCCAGCCGGTGCCGTGGTTGGTCATGCTCTCCATCCGGCCGCGGCGCACCGAAACCAGCTGGGTGACCGCGCCGAGGTACTCCTCGGGCACGTCGACGGAGAGCCGCTCGACCGGCTCGTGCAGCTTGCCGTCGATCTCCCTGGTGACGGCCGAGGGGCGGCCGACCGTGAGTTCGTAGCCCTCCCGCCGCATGGTCTCCACCAGGATCGCCAGCGCGAGCTCGCCGCGGCCGCGGACCTCCCACGTGTCCGGCCGCTCGGTGGCCAGCACCTCGAGGCTCACGTTGCCGATGAGCTCGCGGTCCAGGCGGTCCTTGACCAGTCGCGCCGTGACCTTGGTGCCCCTGTCCCGGCCGGCCAGCGGGGAGGTGTTGGTGCCGAGCGTCATCGAGATCGCCGGCTCGTCCACCTTGATCAGCGGGAGCGGGCGCGGGTCGTTCGCGTCGGCCAGGGTGTCGCCGATCATGATGTCCGCGATGCCGGCGATCGCGGCGATGTCGCCGGGGCCCGCCTCGTCGGCCTGCACGCGCTCAAGTGCCTCGGTGAGGTAGAGCTCGCTGACCTTCACCCGTTCGATGGAACCGTCGTGCTTGCACCAGGCGACTTGCTGGCCGCGCTTGATCGTGCCGTTGTGGATCCTGCACAGCGCGATCCGGCCCAGGTATGAGGACGCGTCGAGGTTGGTGACGTGCGCCTGGAGCGGTGCGGTCGGGTCGTAGACCGGGGCGGGGATGGTCTGCCGGATGACGTCGAAGAGCGGCTCAAGGTTCTCGCTGTCCGGCATCCCGCCGTCCGCGGGGCGGTTGAGGCTCGCCCGGCCGGCCCGCGCGGCGGCGTACACGATCGGGAACTCGATCTGCTGCTCGCTGGCGTCCAGGTCGATGAACAGCTCATAACAGGCGTCGATGACCTCGGCGATCCGCGCGTCGGGGCGGTCCACCTTGTTGATGACCAGGATGACGGGAAGGTTCGCCTCCAGCGTCTTGCGCAGCACGAACCTGGTCTGCGGCAGCGGGCCCTCACTCGCGTCAACGAGCAGGACAACGCCGTCCACCATGGACAGGCCGCGCTCGACCTCCCCGCCGAAGTCGGCGTGGCCGGGCGTGTCGATGATGTTGACCGTCAGCCCGCCGTGCTTGACCGCCGTGTTCTTCGCGAGGATCGTGATCCCCTTCTCGCGCTCCAGGTCATTGGAGTCCATGACCCGCTCGGCGATGTGCGCGTGGGCGCCGAACGCGCCGGACTGCCACAGCATCGCGTCGACCAGCGTGGTCTTGCCGTGGTCGACGTGCGCCACGATGGCGACATTGCGCAGGTCGTCGCGGGTCGCGAGCGGCGTCGCGCTCGTCATGATGGTCTCCATGGTGTCCTGCTGTGCGGGCATGGGTGAATCTCGCTCATTCGGCTTCGGGACTGCGCCACGCTTCGAAGTAGTCCGCGGCGTCGGGCCATGCGGATACGTGGCCACCTACCAGTCTATTGCCGCTTTACCGCCGCCCCGCCGCCGCCCTGCCGTCGCCCTGCCGCCGCCCTCGCACCCCCGCTACCGTCGTCGAACCGCCGGCCTGAAACCGGGGCCTGAGCACGGGCTTGAGCACGCACCTAAGCACCGGGCGGTGCACTAGGCACGCGCCCGACAGGAAGATAAGGCGAACGTCCAATAGCGGGGACCGGGGGCCTTAGACCGACCATCGAAGTACAGGGAGACGAGGGCGGTCTCCGGGACGAGGAACCGAGGAAGAAGCAGATGAACGGGAACCTGATGTACGAGATGGCCAAGTCGCGGATCGCGGAGCAGCAGCGGCAAGCCATCGCTGCCGGCGAGGCGCGCAGGCAGCGGGCGGAAGCCCGCGGCAGGCACCGCAAGTCACGGGAAGCGGAGCCGGTCACGCCGAGCATCCCTGACTACGCCGAGGAACTGATCGAGGTGGCGCAGAACACCGTTCCCGCGCCACGGGAAGAAGCGCCGGACGGCCGCCGCGCGCGGTCGCGCTAGCAAGCGCGGGTGCCTGGCATGGAGGGAAAGCGCGATTCGACAGCTGATCCTCATTCCAGTCCGCCGAATATGGGACAAGCTGGAATGTCAGACCCCCGTGGGATGCTGTCTCTTGAGATGAGCAGACGCGGGGCAAGTCCCGTCCTTGTCGGACGGGCAGCCGAGATGGCCGCCCTGGAGGCCGCGCTAGCGACGGTCCGCCAGGGCGAGCCTTCTGCCGTGCTCATCGGCGGCGAGGCCGGGATGGGCAAGACCCGGCTCATCGGCGAGTTCACCGCCACTGCGCGAGACGCCGGGATCCGGGTGCTGACCGGGGCGTGCCTGGAACTGGGCGCGGACGGTCTGCCGTACAGCCCGTTCACCTCGATGCTGCGGGAACTCGTCAGGGAGGTCGGGCCCGCCGAGATCGCCCGGCTCCTGTCGGGTAGCGGGCGGGCCGCACGGGAGCTGGCCCGGCTGCTGCCGGAGGTCGCGGCCGATCGCGGCGACGGCCAGCGGGCAACCAGCGACCGGGGAGGACCGGCCGACAGACAGCTCAGCGCCGCCTCGTGGGACCGCGGCACGGAGGAGCGCGCGGCCGGCGGGATGGGCGCCCTGGGGGCCGGGGAGGCCCGGGCCCAGCTCTTCGAAGGACTTCTCACCTTGCTCGAGCGGCTGGCCGAGCAGCGACCGCTCATGCTCGTGGTCGAGGACGTGCACTGGGCGGACCGGTCGAGCCGGGACCTGCTCGCCTTCCTGATCGGCTACCAGCGCGCGCTGCGCGACGTGCTCATCGTAGCCACGTTCCGCTCGGACGAGCTGCATCGCACCCATCCGCTGCGGCCGCTGCTCGCCGAGCTGGCGCGGATCGAGTGGGTCGAGCGGATCGAGCTGCCACGGCTCACCCCCGGGCAGGCGGAGGAATTCGCGACGGCGGTCCTCGGCCGCGCCCCGGACCGGGATACCGCGGACTCGATCTACCTGCGCGCCCAGGGGAATCCGCTGTTCACCGAGGAACTGCTCGCCTGTTCTGACGGGTCCGACATGGTCCCGGATACGCTCGCCGACCTGCTGCTGCAGGCCGTGCGGCGGCTGCCGGAGCCGACACAGGAAGTGCTGCGCATCGCGAGCGCCGGGAGCGGCGTGACGAGCGACGCGCTGCTCGCACAGGTAACCGGGCACGGCGCCGCCGAGCTCGCGGCCGCGATCCGGCCCGCCGTGGCGGCCAACGTCCTGGTGACCACCGGCGACGGGTATTCGTTCCGGCACGCGCTCATCCAGGAGGCGGTGCACGGGGACCTGCTGCCTGGCGAGCACGCTGCCGTGCACACCCGGTTCGCCCGCGCGATCCAGGCCGACCCCGCCCTGGTCTCACCGGGCCGGGCCGAGATCGAGAAGGCGCACCACTGGTACTCGGCGCACAATACGGCGGGGGCGCTCGAGGCGTCGTGGCACGCGACCGTCCAGGCTTCCAACGCGGTCGCGCACGCCGAGCGGCTGATCCTGCTCGACCGCGTCCTCGAGCTCTGGGATCAGGTGCCCGAGGCCGAAACCCGTATCGAGGCCAGCCACGTGCGGGTACTCGAAGAGGCGACGATCGCCGCCGGGGACGCCGGCGACCCGCAGCGCGGGCTGAAGTTCGCCGACCTCGCGCTCGCGGAGCTCGACGAGACCACGGAACCGGTCCGGGTCGCGCTGATGCTCCGGCGGCGGCACACGTTCCGCAAAGACCTGGGCCTTGACTTCTCCGAGGCCGACCTTGAGCGGGCGCTGCTCCTGGTGCCGGAATCCGTGTCCATCTCCGCCCGTATCGAGCTCCTGCTTGCCGCCGGGCACTGCGGCGTCGACGACAGAGGTCCGCAGTACCGCGAGTGGCTGCTTGAGGCACTGCGATTCGCCCGCGAGAGCGGCAACCGCGACGCTGAGGCGGAGGCGCTCGGCAACCTGGCGATGATCGAGGCCGGCCGCGGCCAGGCCGCGCCGAGCGACAGCGAGCCGCTGCGGATGCTGGCGGAGGCGAACGAGATCGCCGCCCAGGGCATGGCGTACAACCCTCTCCTCAAGCAGGTCATCCTCGAATCGCACCTGCTGTGCGGCGCCGGCGAGTTCGAGCTCGCCGCGCAGGCCGCCCGGCGGGGCATCGCCGCCGCGCAACGGCACGGGCTCGCGCGTACCGCCGGATCGTTCCTCGCGATGAACGTGGCGGAGCCGCTGTGGTACCTGGGACGCTGGGACGAGGCCGGCAGTGCGGCCGAGCGCGCGCTGGATCTCGCGCCGCCGCCGCGTACGCGGGCCGGGCTGTGGATCGTGCTGGGTCAGATCGCGCTCGCGCACGGCGACGTGGCCACCGCGGCCAGGCGGGCCGCGGCGAGCCGGGCCGTCCTCAGCATCGGCGCGTTCGACGACCAGTACCACCTGCCGCTAGCCGGGCTTGACATCGACGTGGCGCTGGCCGCGGAGGGAAGCGCCGCCGCGATCGCGGTGGCCGAGGACGTCCTGGAGCGTTACGACCTGTCCCTGCGGAGCCCGCGGTACGCGTGGTCCGTAGTGGTGAGCGCGGCCACGGCCGCCGTCGCGGCACCGGGAGAGAACGCTGCCGCGCTGCTTGACCGGCTCCGGTCCGTCGCGGAGAAGCTGGAGGTCTTCGGTCCGGTGCAGCGGGCCTGGCAGCTCTACTTCGTGGCGCTCGCCGGGGACCTGCGGTTCGCCGACGACACGGATGGTCCCGACGACACGGGCGGTCCTGACAACATCGACGGCGCGCGCACGGCCGACGCGGGCGATGTGGACGGACGCGGCGATCGTGTCGCCGCCGCGGACGCGGCAGCGGCCGCGTGGGCGGTGCTCGGGCACTCGTTCGCCGCCGCGAACGCGCTGGTCCTGGGTGCGCGGGCCGCGCTGGTGAACCGGGCCGGGCGAGAAGCGACGACCCGCTTGCGACGTGCCCAGGGGCTGGCCCGGCAACTGGGCACCGAGCCGCTCGCGGCGGAGATCGACGGCCTGATGCCGCGCGCCGCATCCGCCGGACCCGACGCCGACCTGGGCCTGACCAGCCGGGAACTGGAGGTGCTCAGGCTCGTCGCGGCCGGGCAGTCCAACCGGGAGATCGCGGCGCGGCTCGTGATCTCGCCCAAGACGGCCAGCGTCCACGTGTCGAACATCCTCGCCAAGCTGGGCGCCGCCACGCGCACGGAGGCTGCCGTGAAGGCTCATCAGCTGGCGCTGATCGAGCTGCCCGGGCAGCGGACCGCCGGTGTTCCCGGGACGCTGGGTTCTCGCTAGGTCGCCGTCGGATCACGACGAGCCGGCGGCTCTTCAAGCGGCGCCGGAGCTAATGCGACATCAGTCGAATTGTCGTTCGAGCACGTGTTATGCTGCGGATATGGCTGCGTACATACCGCCGGGCTGGCCAACCGGGGTGCATCCGCCGGACAGCGAGGACTTCGAGACGACCGCTGTCGCCTGGCTGCTTGACGTCGTGCCTCCCGATTTCCGGCTGCACGGGGTGCTGCGACGACACCCCGCGGCGCTCGCCGCGATGGCACGGCACCATACGCAGGCCTGCGTCGAAGGTGCCCGCGACGGGTACCGGACGGCGCGCACCGAACTCGGCGAGTCGATACCGCCGCACGCGATCGACGCCGTCCTCGCCGCGTACCGGACCGAGGGCCGGCGGCTGGCCGCGACCGCGCGGGCCGTCACCCTTGTCGAACGCGCACTGCACGGCGAGGTTTTCGCGCAGAAACTCTTAAGGAAACCATCACCTCTCTTGCGAGGAAACTGATATCAGTATGATAGCGTCAGTGATATTAGGGCAATCCTCACTTGGAGGTGGGCAGAATGACAGCCCAGACTCAGGTCAACGACACGGCCATCCTCTCCCCCAGCCAGCCGCCGATCCACGAGCGAGCGGCCTGGTACATCCCCGGCCCGCTGCAGCTGGTCGCCGATCTCATCCTGCTGATCGTGATGGGCATCCTGTTCTGGCAGGGCGGGCAGCAGCACGGCGGGCTGAAGGCCGTCTTTATCGTGCTCGGCATCGTCCTCGCGGTCGCTGTCTCCATCCTGCTGCGCGGCATCACGATCGTGGCGCCCGGACGGGCACACGTGGTGCAGCTCTTCGGCAAGTACAAGGGCACGGTCCGCGAGCCCGGCATGCAGTGGGTGCACCCGTTCTCCAACCGCATCCCGATCTCCACCAGGATCAGGAACATGGAGACGGCGCAGGCCAAGGTCAACGACGCCGACGGCAACCCGATCGAGATCGCCGCCGTGGTCGTCTGGCGGGTGGAGGACACCGCGCAGGCCACCTACTCGGTCGACAACTACGAGAAGTTCGTCGCCATCCAGTCCGAGACCGCCATCAGGCACATCGCGTTGAGCTACCCCTACGACAGCCGGGGCACCGACAAGCTCTCGCTGCGGGAGAACGCCGACGAGATCACCCAGCGGCTGTCGGCCGAGCTGACCGACCGGGTGCGGTCGGCCGGCGTGCACGTGATCGAGACCCGGCTCACCCGGCTTTCCTACGCGCCGGAGATCGCCGGGGCCATGCTCCGCCAGCAGCAGGCGTCGGCGGTCGTCGGCGCGCGGCGCACCATCGTCCAGGGCGCGGTCGGCATGGTCCAGCTGGCCCTGCAGCAGCTGGAGGAGCAGGACGTCGTGACGCTCGACGAGGAGCGCAAGGCCGCCATGGTCTCCAACCTGCTCGTCGTCCTCTGCAGCGAACAGGCCACGCAGCAAGTGGTGAACACTGGCTCGCTCTACTCCTGACAGCCCCATGACAGACCGGAAGCAGATCCTGTTGCGACTCGATCCGGCCGTCCACGACGCCCTGGCCAAATGGGCGGCCGACGAGATGCGCTCCACCAATGCCCAGATCGAGTTCCTGCTCCGTCGCGCCCTCAGCGACGCGGGCCGGATGCCGGGCCAGGCCCGGCAAATGCGCCGCCCCGGCCGTCCCCCGGCCGGCCAGGACGCCGGCGCTGGCGCTGGCGAAACCAGCGGCAGCGGCTAGAATCGGCGGAAACGAATCTCACGGGAGCTCGGGCTGACCGGGCTGAGAGGGTGGCTTGCCGCCAGCGCGGCCCAACGCGCCACCGACCGTCTGAACCTGTCCGGGTAATTCCGGCGTAGGGAGGCTGCCATGGCCACGACGACCGGCTCCGCCGAAGCCAGCGAGAGCACCTTCGTCACCGTCCGCGGCGATCGTCGCTCCGAGGTGGGGCGCACGCTCGCCGAGCCGGTACCGCAGTCCCTTGGCCTGCTCGACCAGTTCGGGCTGTGGGGCAA
>Ga0210395_10003710_pt1 | contig 11711 bp, 8 predicted proteins | sample IncBWH4OmetaG_FD_150861 | JGI IMG/M metagenome (GOLD analysis project Ga0210395, IMG submission 150861) | Forest soil microbial communities from Barre Woods Harvard Forest LTER site, Petersham, Massachusetts, United States - Inc-BW-H-4-O ...
GCGGCCGGCGGCGAGACCGTGGCGCTCGACTTGTCGGTATCGGATTCGCTCCGCGCCGAGGGGTACGCCCGTGAGGTGGTGCGGCTCATCCAGGACGCCCGCAAGTCCGACGGCCTGGACGTCAGCGACCGGATCAAGCTGGTGTGGTCGGTGACCGGCGCTGGGGCTGGCACTGACGGCGACCTGGCCGCGGCGCTCGCTGGCGCCAAGGCCGACGCTGACGGTGACGCTGAGGGCGACGCTGACCTGGCCGCGGTGCTCGCCGACAGCGAGGCCGAGGCTGACCTGGCGGCGGCGCTCGCCGAGCATGGCGCGCTGATCGCGGGCGAGGTGCTGGCGGTGGAGTTCGCTCCCGGGGAGGCGCCAGACGGCGGCGTGGGCTGGTACGAGCACGCGGACGCCGACCTGGGCCTGCGCTTCTGGCTGAGGGTCGCCGGCGCCTGAGGACGGGCGTGTGCTGGGGGGGCGCGCGGCATCGCGCGCCCCCCCAGCCTCGGTTGAGATCTCTCCCGAAGGGTCCGGCCGCCGCGGAAGCGGCCACGCCCTGCCGCAGAGTCAGGCGCCACGGCGCTTCTTGCTGTTATCTCTAGTCGTGGGTCCATCCGCCGTTGAGGTGGGCCATTCCGCACTCGAGACCCTAGGCGGCGCGCGTGACTGTGGGTCAGATGCGGGTTGGCCCGCCCAGAAGCGACAAAACAGACAGGGCAAACGGGACATTGCGTCGTATATTGGGCCACGCTGTGATGATCGTGGGTCATCAGCGGCGAATATCGCCATTTTTGACCCACGATGGCAAATCTAGCTGGAGATCATAGGCGATATGTTCTAGTTTGTCCCTGCCGAATGCCGGGATTCGGGGGTCATCTCCCTGTTTGACCCACAGTGATGGCCTGCGGACAGCACCAGCGACGGCTGCCGAGAGCCGGGTCCTTCATTTCCTGATGTGCACTAATCCGCATCCGGAAATTCCGGAACGCGCAGGTCAGCACTACGCGCCCCGCGCGAACCCACCGTGGTAAGCCAAGGCCAGGAAGGTAGACCATCTTCCAACGTTATGAGGTGGACAACGATCCACAGTCCCGGCGACGCAAGCGCTTCTTGCTGTTATTCAGTCGGCGGTGCGGCCGACGGACGAACAGGAACGGGCGCCAGGTGCGAGCGGCAGGTGCGGGCGCTAGTCGTCAGACAGGCAGGCAACGCACGGGGTGCAGCCTGCCTGCTCCGCCTCGGGGATCGTCAGCTTCCGGATGTCGTCATCTTCCATGAAGCGGATGAGGATGCAGTGGGGCTCGTGGTAGCGGGGAACGCCCGGGACCACGGTGACCCGCTGGGCACCGGTTGGCTGGCCGACCGCCGGGTCGCTGCCGGTGTCCTCGGCATCTGCCGGGCCGGAGTCGGCCGTAGCGTCCACGGTGTCCACGATGTCCGCTCCGGAGTCGTTCGTGTCCCTGGTGGTGGCGTCCCGGTCGCTCTGGGCGGTGTCTGCCCTACCCGGGCGCTCCGCGACCGAGGGCGTCGACGCGCCCACCTCGTCCTCCGGCTCGGGTTTCGCGGTGGCGGGGGCGAGATCATCAGCGGAAGCGGCGGGTGCCGTGCCGACAGCGGAGACAGCGGGGTCGCCTTCGGACGTGGCGCCGGCGGTGGAGACAGCGGTGTCGGCCCTGTTCGAAACGTCGGTGTCGGCGTCGTCGGCGGATGACTCGTCCGGTTCGTCGTCCAGCCAGGAGTAACGGGTCGGCCAGTCGTCGTCGGCGTCGTCTGCCTCGGCGGTCCCCTCCGCCTGGGCGGTGGCACCAGCCTCGGCTGCGGTCGTGCTGGGGCCGGAGCTGACGGTGGAGCTCGAGCCGGAGCCGGAGCCGGCGGTCGACTCCGAAGTACCGGCACCGGTACCGGTACCGGTCAGGCTGCTGGACGTCGTGGCGTCCTGGTCGGCGGAGTCCTCGCGCTTCGCGGCGCTGTCCGCTGCGTCAGACGGCGTCTGGGGCGCGGGCCAAGCCGGCGCCGCGGGTCCGGGCGAGGCGTCGCGGCGGTCGAACCAGCTTGGCACGGCCGAGCCAGGGCGCCCGCTGCTGCCCTGGCCGCTGCCGGCGGAGGTACCCGCGGCGGAGCCGGGAGGCGCCGGTGGCGCGGACGGGGCCGACGGGGCCGACGAAGCAGTCGGGGCAGCGGGTGCTGATGGTGACGCCGGTGACGTGGGGCGCGCAGCGGGGCTGACCCACGACGACGGCTGAGCGGACGAGGCGGACCGGATGTCGCCGGGGGCCTTGGCGTCGGCGTCTGGTGATTTCTGCCCCGCAGCAACCGGTGCAACCGGTGCGGGCGGTGCGGGTGCCGGCGACCTCGTGCCGCCGGAAGGCGGCACCGGGGTGAAGGACGGGACGGGACGATCCCGCCACGGGTGCGTGGACGGCTGCTCGCGGTCAGGTCCGGCGGATCCGGCAGATCCGGCCGACCCAGTCGAGCCGTCCCAGCCCGCGGCCGGGGCGGAGGACCTGCGCGACGGGAACTCGGCCGCCTCCGGCACCGGCTGCCTGCCGGGCAGAGGCGGGCGGCTGTCGGCGGCGCCGCCTCGCGACGGGGACTGCCAGCCGGCCGCGGGGCGCGTGTCCTCGTCCCGGGCCTTAGGTGCGTCCCGGTCGCCGGACGCGGCCCATGCGGCGCCGGGCCGGTCCCAGGGCGCGGACTGCTGCGCGGACCCGGCACGAGCCGGGGCCGCCGGCCGTGGCGTGTCCTGGGCGGAGCCAGCGGGCTGCGCGTGGCCGTTGCGGCCCCCGGCGCTGACAGTGGCGCCCTTACCAGCGCCTGCGCCAGCCCCAACTAGGCCTGCACCTACGAGGCCGGACCCCGCCTGGCCCGCTTGCGGCATGCTGCCCGCCGCAGTGCCCGGCTTGGCGGCCGCTGTGGTTACGGCAGTCCCGGTCGCGGCAATCCCGTCAGGACCCGCGCCAGCTGGCGCGAGCGCCCTGTCCTGCGTGGCTTCCCCGAAGATCTCGGCGCGCTTCAGCGCGACCCCGATGGCGAGTGTGACCAGCGCCACCGCGCTGACCACGATTGCTACGTACACCAGCGACAGCTTGCTGGTGGCGACACCGCCAATGAGCACCCCGATGGCGACAACGACCAGCCCGGCGCTGAACCGGATCACTTGTTGAATCTCCTTGTGTCCGGGAACGCCGGAATACTGCCTAGCGCTGGATTAACGACCGTCGGGACGGAAGCCGCCCGCGTGCTCGGGCACCGCGTACTGCGCGGCCGTCGGCGCGGAACCGCTGCGCATCGGGGGCTGGCCGAGACCAACCGGAAGCTGCGGGGCGGACGGGACCGGCGGAACCGCAGGCGACGACATCACGGGGAACGTGCCGCTGTCGGTAACGCCGGCCTCGAGGTCGCGGAGCTGCCCCTCCAGATACGCCTTCAGGCGGCTGCGGTACTCGCGCTCGAACGCACGCAGGTCGTCGACCCGGCGCTCAAGCTCCTCCCGCTGCTGAACGAGCGAGCCCATCGCCTGGCGGTGCCGCTCCTGAGCGTCCCGCTCGAGCGACTCGGCGCGTGCCCGCGCGTCGCCGGTGATCTGCTCCGCCTGGCGGCGGGCCTTGGTGAGCACCTCGTCGGCCTCGCGGCGGGCCCGGCCGAGCGTCTCGTCGGCCTCCCGGCGGGCGTCGGCGATCGCCTGGTCGGCGGTCTGCTGCGCGAGCGAAAGCACGCGAGCCGCCGTGTCCATGCCGGTGTCCTGATGCTCGTACGACCGAGTCTGCATCATGGGTTCGGGGCGCCGAACCTCCATCGGCTCGGGCATCATGTCCGACTGCGGGTCCGACAACGGAGAGCTCAGCGCCATGGCTGGCTTCCCCCCGCCGCGCAGGACTTCGGCCAGCTTTGCCCGGAGCTCTTCGTTCTCCTGGATCAGCCGGTCAAGCTCGCCCTCAACCTCGTCGAGGAAGGCGTCGACCTCTTCCTCGTCGTATCCGGGCCGGAGCCTGGTCGTACTGAACTGCTTGTTCCGCACATCCGCGGGCGTCAGCGGCATTCTCGTCTCCTCGGCGCGCTTTGGCTGCGTTCCTCAGCACCGTACCTGATCAGCACGGTACATGGTTCAAAGACGCGGCACAGCCTCGTATAGCAAAATGAGTACCACGAAGAACAAGACCATGTAACTAAGGTCCATCGCTACTGTACCGATCCGAACGGGCCGGATGTAGCGACGTAGGAATTTCAGTGGCGGATCGGTCAGCGTGTAGATCGACTCGGCAAGCACCAAGACCAGACCGCGCGGTGTCCACTCCCGCGCGAAGGCCTGCACCCAGCTGAAGATCATGCGCCCGATGAGCACGACAAGGTAGATCGTCAGAAGGTACGTAAGGACAATCTTCAGGATGTCCATCCCAGCACCGTCCTTGATACCCCAGGCCGCCTAGCTCTGGTTGAAGAACCCGCGCTCGGCGATCCGCGCCTTGTCCTCCGCCGTGACCTCGACATTCGCCGGGGAAAGCAGGAAGACCTTGTTCGTCACCTTATCGATGGACCCGCGCAAACCGAAGATCAGGCCAGCCGCGAAGTCGACCAGGCGGCGTGCGTCGCTGTCGACCATCTCGGTCAGGTTCATGATCACCGGGGTTCCCTCGCGGAAGTGCTCACCGATGGTCCGGGCTTCATTGTACGTGCGCGGGTGCAATGTGGTGATCCGAGCGAGTTCGACCTGCCGGGACGGGAGCGTGTCGATCGGGTGCTCGGTCACGTACGCACCGTAGTCCGGCACCCGGACGGGTGCCTCGTCCACCGCTTCGACTGGCTCGTCGTACTCGTCGTACTCGTCGTAGGCGTCGTAGGTGTCCTGATACCGACGCTCGTCCTCCACGAGGCCTAGGTAGACCGCCATCTTGCGCATCGCGCTGGCCATCCTTCAGTCCTCCGTCGTGCCACCCCACGCGTCACCGCGTACCGAACAGGCTCCCAAGTGCCTTACGCGACGGACATTACAGGAACGGAGGCGTTCTGTTGCCGAGCAACGCCGTACCAATTCTTAGGTGTGTCGCGCCGTTGGCGACGGCGGGGCCGAGGTCACCGCTCATGCCGGCCGAGATGATGGTGGCGGATGCATTGATCGAACGGACTGTCGCGGACAGTTCACGCAACGACGCGAACGCGGCGGCGGGGTCAGCCCCGAGCGGTGCGACCGCCATCACGCCGCCGAGACGCAGGCCCGGCTCGGCCTCGATCGCCGCCGCGACGTCGCCAGCACCGGCCCCCGGCACGCCGCCGCGCGCCGGGTCGTCGTCCAGACTGACCTGCACCAGGCAGGTGAGCTCCCGGCCGGCTGCCGTCGCCGCGCCACCCAGGACGCGGACCAGGCGGACGCGGTCGACCGAGTGCACGACGTGCGCGTACCTGGCCACGCTGTGCGCCTTATTGGTCTGCAGCTGGCCGATGAAGTGCCAGGTGACCGGGTCATTTGCGCTTCCGGTCGCCGCTATCGAGCCCGTTTGCGCAACCGACCCGGATGGAGCGGCGGGCGGAGCGAGGGCCGCCGCAACGAGCGCGGCCTTCGGCGCGGCTTCCTGGTCGCGATTCTCGCCGATGTCCCGCACGCCAAGGTCCACGAGGGCGAGGACGTCGGCGGCGGGATACGTCTTGGTGACCGCGATCAGCGTGAGCTCGCCTGGGTCGCGGCTCGCGGCCGCGCACGCGACAGCGATCCGCGCCCGCACCGCCGCCAGGTTGGCGGCGAGTTCGGCGCGGCGCCCTGGTGGATCGCCGTTCACTTCAGGAAATCGGGGACGTCCAGGTCGTCGTCTTCCTCGAAGACCACCGGGCGGCGGCGGCCGGCGCTCACGTCGAAGGTCTTGTCCTGCTTCCCGCCGCGCCCGTGGTCCTTCCAGGCGGGCGTCCCGTGCGGCGGTGTGGCGTCGGCGTCGCCGGCCTGCGCGCCGAAGCCGGCCTTGGCCGCCGGCTCGTCGTCGTCGACCGAGACGAACGAGACCGGGGAAGGCGTGTAGCCAGACGGCGGGTCCCCGGCCGGCTGTGACGGCACGTCAGCGATCGCGGCATCGGGCGCGCTGCCCGCCGTGCCGTCCTTCCCGCCCGGCTTGGAGGTGCCTGCCGCAGCCGAGCCTCCCGCGCCTGTGCCAGCTGTGCCTGGGCCCCCGGCGGGCGGGGTGTGCGCCGTGGTTCCGGTCCCGCCCCAGGACCGTGCGGCGTCAGCGGGCGTAGCGGGCGCGCCACCGGCGGCCCCGTGCCCGTTGCCGCCGGAAGAGGGGGCGGGATGGAAGGAACCACCGTTCGTCCCCGATGACGATCCCGCGCCGGCCGCGAACCCGCCGGCCGCCGGGCTGGATGGCCGGCCGCTCCCGGAGAGGCCGGCCCCCGCCGCGATGGCCGGGCGGCTGGGCCGGTGCTCGTCGAACCCGGCCGCGATCACCGTCACCCGCACCTCGTCGCCGAGCGCGTCGTCGATGACGGCGCCGAAGATGATGTTGGCGTCGACCGCCGCCGAGTTGGCAACGAGTTGCGCGGCCTCGTTGATCTCGAAGAGGCCGAGGTCGGAGCCACCCTGGATCGACAGCAGCACGCCGTGCGCCCCGTCGATGGAGGCCTCGAGCAGCGGCGAGGAGATCGCCATCTCGGCGGCGGCCACCGCCCGGTCGTCGCCGCGCGAGGAGCCGATGCCCATGAGCGCGGACCCGGCGCCCGACATGACCGATTTCACATCCGCGAAGTCGAGGTTGATCAGGCCGGGCGTCGTGATGAGGTCGGTGATGCCCTGGACACCGGACAGCAGCACCTGGTCGGCGGCCTTGAACGCGTCCAGGACGGAGACATGCCGGTCGGAGATGGAAAGCAGCCGGTCGTTCGGGATGACGATCAGCGTGTCGACCTCGGCGCGCAGGCGCTCGATCCCCACCTCCGCCTGGACGGCGCGCCGCTTGCCTTCGAAGCCGAACGGGCGGGTCACCACCCCGATCGTCAGCGCGCCGAGCGAGCGGGCGATGCTCGCGACCACCGGCGCGCCGCCGGTGCCGGTGCCGCCACCCTCGCCGGCGGTGACGAAGACCATGTCGGCGCCCTTGATCACTTCTTCGATTTCCTCGCGGTGGTCCTCAGCGGCGCGGGTGCCGACATCCGGGTTCGCCCCGGCGCCGAGCCCCCTGGTCAGTTCCCTGCCGACGTCGAGCTTGACGTCGGCGTCGCTCATCAGCAGGGCCTGCGCATCGGTGTTGATCGCGATGAATTCGACGCCCTTGAGACCCTCTTCGATCATGCGATTGACGGCATTGACGCCGCCGCCGCCGATTCCGACGACCTTGATGACCGCCAGATAGTTCTGCGGTGCTGCCACGAGGAGGGTACCTTTCCGCTCGCTTGCTCCCTGTCAGGGGTGGTTCGCGTTTATCGCGCCGCACCCCGACTCCGGTCCTGCTGGCGCCCTGACAGGCCGTCCGCCAGTGTTCACCCCGTTGATTAGCCAGCGGGAATTCGCGGCTAATTCGCGGCCATCAGGTTTCACCTTCAGGTTGAGATTTAGAGTTTTGCCTTCCTAAGGACTGATAGGGACAGTAGGGTGGTGGGGCACCGTGGTCAACTAACCACGCGCGTTGCGCGCGCGTGTCGCGACGTATTCCTTGCACGTCACGCGAGTGCCACGGGGCGTGGTCGTGAGCAGGCTCGCAAGCGGTCCGCGCCTCAGCGGGTGACCACGGTTCCCGGCGCGCTGACGTCGACGTCGCGCACCTTGTTCTTGAGCACGATCTGGAGCTCTCGGTTCTTCTGCGCCGCGCCGCCCGGCTGGCCCCACAGCACCGTGGTGCCGTTCCGGAGCACGAGCGTCACCTGCTGTGCCTGGACCACGGTGCCGCCGTCACCGGTCAGCACCGGGCTCGCGCTCACCGTGACGACCTGCGCGGCCAGCCACTGCTGAAGTTCCCCCAGGACGGACGCGACCGCGGCCACCCCCGGGTCGCCGCGCAGCGCACCACCGGCCAGCGACGTCTGAAGGACGGGGAGGCCGGACGGCTTTGCCCGCGTCCAGCGGACGATCACTCCGCTGCCGTCAACCAGGTCGTAGCCGCCGTCCGCCATCTTGATCGAGATGGCGGGAACCCGCTCGGTGACGGTGATCGCCAGGTGGTCCGGCCAGTCCTTGGTCACGGTCGCGGAGGCCACCTGGCGGATCGCCTCGACCCGCTTGGCGACTGCTCCCGCATCGACGTTCATGAGCGGCGTGCCGAGGGGGACGTCGGCCGCCCCGATGACCTGGGACTGCGTGACCAGGTGCGTCCCGGTCACGGAGATGGACCGGACGACGAAGAGCCGGCCACCGAGCAGCGCCCACGCGACGGCGGCGAGGATCCCGGCGGCGGCGAGCGCGAGGAAGCCCCTCCGCCAGGGGTTACGCCGCCGCGGCCGGCGGGAGCCCGCCGCGCGCGCCTGTGCGGTCCGGGCCGACTGGGCGGGCGGCGCCGGCGGAGCCGTCGCGGCTGCCGGTGTCGACTGGCCCGCCGGTGTCGACTGCCCCGCCGGTGCCGAGTCCGCCGCCTGTGCCGTCTGGGATGGCAGGGTTGGCTGTGCCATCTGGGCAGACGGGGCTGCCTGGGCCGGAGGCGGGCCGTCCGCCCGCGCGTCGGTCATGGCCGCCGGGCAGCCGGTGCCGGTCCCGGGCCGGTTCCCGTAGGCCCGGATGCCGTGGGGCCGGACTCCGCGGCCCCGGACGCCGCGGCGACGGCGAGCTCGTCGAGCAAGAGGGGACCGATCGTCGTCACGTCGCCCGCGCCCATGGTCAGCACCAGGTCGCCGGGCTCGGCGAGGGCGGCGACGGTCTTCGGCACGTCACCGAATACTGGCACGTACCTGACTGGCGCCGGGCGGCCAGGCACCGCGTCCGCGACAAGCTGGCCGGTCACCCCCGGCTCGGGGTCCTCGCGCGCCGCGTATACGTCGAGCACGACCACGAGGTCCGCCAGCCGGAGCGCCGCACCGAACTCGGCGGCGAAGATCCTCGTCCTGCTGTACAGGTGCGGCTGAAAGACGGCGATGACGCGGCCGGGGCCGGCGATCTCGCGCGCCGCGCGCAGGTCGGTGGCGACCTCCGTCGGGTGGTGTGCGTAACTGTCGAGCACCCGGACGCCGCCCGCCTCGCCCTTCGGCTCGAGCCGCCGCGCCGCGCCCCGGTACCGGGCCAGCGCGTCCGCCGCCTTCTCGGGCGGAATGCCGAGCTCGACCGCCGCCGCGACCGCGGCGGCGGCGTTCAGCGCGTTGTGCCTGCCCGGGACGAACAGGCGCAGGTCGATACCGGACGGCGCCTCCCGGCGGCCGATGGTGAAGGCCGTCTCCATGCCGTGCGGGCGCAAGCCGGTCACGTGGTAGTCCGCCTCCGGCGACTCGCCGTACCGGACGACGCGCAGGCCCCGCGCCGCGGCGCGGGCGGCCAGGCGATCCGTGCCGGGTTCGCCAAGGCTGGTCACGAGCACGCCGCCGGGCTTGATCTTCCCGACGAACGCGTCGAACGAGGCGCGGTACGCCTCCTCCGTCCCGTAGTTGTCCAGGTGGTCGGCCTCGACGTTGGTGATGACCGCGACATCCGGGGCGTACATCAGGAACGACCCGTCGCTCTCGTCCGCCTCGGCGACGAAGTCGGGCCCCGTGCCGTCCGCGGCGCCGGTGCCGGTGGCCGCCAGCACGCCGCCGATGGCGTAGGCGGGGTCGGCGCCGGTCTCGATCAGGATCGTGGCGATCATCGACGTGGTGCTGGTCTTGCCGTGCGTCCCGCTGACGGCGATCACCCGGCGGCCTTCCATCAGGGAGGCGAGCGCGGCGGCGCGATGCAGGATCCTGGTGCCGCGGCGGCGCGCCTCGACGAGCTCGGGGTTGTCCTGCCGGATGGCGGTCGAGAAGACAAGAGTGTCCGCGGCGCCGAGCTGGCCGACCGCGTGGCCGGTGTAAACCGTGGCGCCGAGCTTTGCCAGCTCGGTGAGCGTGGCGGAGGCGGCGCTGTCGCTGCCGGAGACGGTAACACCGCGGGCGAGCATGATCCGCGCGATCCCGGACATGCCGGCGCCGCCGATGCCCGCGAAGTGCACCTGCCCGAGCTCCGCGAGCGGCACCGGCTCGGTGGGCGTCACCAGCCCCATCGCGTCCCCTCTCCCTTCGCCAGCGACTCGCCCTCTGTCAGCGACTCGCGCCCTGCCAACGTGCTGTGCCTGCGTGCCCGCTTCGCCTACCGCTGCCGGTGGCGGCCGCCGGGCGCGCCGGGACGGCGCTGGCTGTCCGGCGGGTAGGGCCGGCCCGTCGGCTGTCCCCCTAGCTGCTCGCTGCCAGCCTGCGGGCCGCCCGCCTGCGGCCAACCCGGCTGCGGGCCGCCCGCCTGCGGCCAACCCGGCTGCGGCCAACCCGGTTGCGGCCAACCCGGTTGCGGCCCGCCCGCCTGCAGCCCGTCCGGCTGCTGCCAACCCGCTTGCGGCCCGCCCGGCTGCGGCCGGCCCGGCTGCGGCTCGCCCAGCTGCTGGCCGCGCTGCTGCTGCCCGGCCGCGGACTGCTGCCTGGTGGTGTGCGGAGTGAACAGGCTGCCCGGCTGCGCGGCCGACGGCGGCGGCTGACTCTGCGGTGACTGGCCCGGCGGTGACTGGCCCACCGGTGACCGGCCCTGCGGTGACCGGCCCTGCGGTGACCGGCCCAGTTTCGACTGGTCCAGTTGCGACTGCCGGGGCTGCGGCTCCCCGGTCGGGAACTGATGACCCTGCGACTGGTGGCTCTGGGAGCGTGCCGCCCCGCTACCCGGCGTCGGCTGCCCCTGGGCGCCCGGGCCGGTCTCGGCGGCCCGGGCCGCGGCCTCGTTCGCCACGATGTCGATCACCGCCTGTGCCAGCCGCCGGTCCGCGTCCCGGCGGCCCAGCGCGGCCGCCGCCTCGGACATGGCGGCGACCTGGTCGATGTTCGTCAGCACCGGCAGCAGCGAGTTCTTGATCCACTCCGCGGACAGCTCGGAGTCCTCGACGAGCAGGCCGCCGCCGCGCTGCACGATCGGAAGCGCGTTCAGCCGCTGCTCGCCGTTGCCGATGGGCAGGGGGACGTAGGCCGCGGGCATGCCGACGGCGGTGAGCTCGGCGCACGTCATCGCCCCGGCTCGGCAGAGCGCGAAGTCGGCGGCCGCGTAGGCGAGGTCCATCCGGTCCACGAACGGCACCGCCACGTACGGGACGCCGCCCGCCGGGGCCTGTACCTCGTCGATATTCCTGGGTCCGGTTATGTGCAGGACCTGCACCCCGGCGTTCCTGATCGCGCTCAGGGCGCCGGCTAGGGCCGCGTTCAGCGCCCTGGCGCCCTGCGAGCCGCCGGTGACAAGCAGCACGGGCAGGTCAGGCCGGAGGCCGAAGTGCGCTCGTGCCTTGTCGCCGAGCGCGAACCTGTCGAGCTCGGCGATCTGCCGCCGGATCGGCAGGCCGATGAACCTGGCGTTGCGCAGCTTGGTGTCCGGGTGGCCGGTGAACACGTACGTGGTCAGGCGCGCGCCGAGCCTGTTGGCGATGCCGGGGAACGGGTTAGCCTCGTGTACGACGATCGGCACCTTGTGCCGCTTAGCCGCCAGGTACGCGGGGGTGGCGACGTATCCGCCGAAACCGACCAGGACGTCCGCGCCGACCCGCTCCAGGATCTGGCCGGTGGTGTGCACCGCCCCGGCGAGCCTGCCGGGCACGGTGAGCAGCGTCGGGGTCACCGACCTG
>Ga0210395_10003711_pt1 | contig 11710 bp, 9 predicted proteins | sample IncBWH4OmetaG_FD_150861 | JGI IMG/M metagenome (GOLD analysis project Ga0210395, IMG submission 150861) | Forest soil microbial communities from Barre Woods Harvard Forest LTER site, Petersham, Massachusetts, United States - Inc-BW-H-4-O ...
GCTGCCGCCGCTATCGGGGGTGCGGCTCGCCGCCTCCGCCGCCCACATCCGCTACGCCGGGCGCGACGATCTGATGCTGGCCGAACTGGCGCCCGGCAGCACGGTCGCCGGCGTCTTGACCCGCTCGCTGACCGCGGGCGCCCCGGTCTTGTGGTGCCGCGAGTGCCTGGCGGGCGGTGCGGTCCGCGCCATCGTCGTGAACTCGGGCAACGCCAACGTCTTTACCGGGCGGGCCGGCATGCAAGCGGTCGAGGCCACCGCCGCCGCCGCGGCGCGGCTCCTGGGCTGCGCCGAGCGCGAGGTGTTCGTCTCCTCGACCGGCGTCATCGGCGAGAAACTGCCGGCCGAAAAGCTCGTCGCGGCACTGCCGCGCGCGGTCGAGCGACTGTCGGCCGAGGCGTGGGAGCCGGCGGCGCGCGCGATCATGACCACCGACACCTTTCCCAAGGGTGCCGCCGCGACCGCCGAAATCGACGGCGTCGCGGTGCGTCTCAACGGCTTTGCCAAGGGCTCGGGCATGATCGCGCCCGACATGGCGACGATGCTCGCCTATGTCTTCACCGACGCGGCGCTCCCCCCTGAGGTCCTGCGGCCATTGCTCGCCGGGGCCGCCGACCATTCGTTCAATTCGATCACCGTCGACGGCGACACCTCGACCAGCGACACCCTCTTGCTGTGCGCGACCGGGCAGGTGCGGCACCGCGCGGTGACGAGTGCCGCCGACCCGCGTCTCGCCGGCTTTCGCGCGGCCCTCGACCGCCTCACGGTCGATCTCGCCCAGCAGGTCGTGCGCGACGGCGAGGGCGCGCAGAAATTCGTCGCCATCGAGGTGAGCGGGGCGGAGAGTGCCGCGGCGGCGCGGCGAATCGGCCTCACGATCGGCAATTCGCCCCTGGTCAAGACGGCACTCGCCGCCGGCGACGCCAATTGGGGGCGGATCGTCATGGCCGTGGGCCGCGCCGGCGAAAAGGCCGATCGCGACCTCTTGTCGATCGCCGTCGGCGGCATCGCGATCGTCGCCCGCGGCGAGCCCGTCCCCGATTATGACGAGGCCCCGGTCGCCGCGCATATGAAGGGCCGCGAGATCGAGATCGCGGTCGATCTCGGCATCGGCCCCGGCCGCGCCACCGTGTGGACCTGCGATCTGACCCATGGCTATATCGACATCAACGGCAGCTACCGCAGCTGACCGCCGGCGCCCAAGCCGCCGCGGATTCCCTCCCTCGCTTGCCGGGGAGGGTTAGGGTGGGGGCTTTGCAACCACCACCGGCCGCGCGCCCGCCGCTCGTCCTCGTCGCGGCGGTGGTGCTGGTCGATCCCGACGGCCGCGTCCTCTTGGCCCAGCGCCCGGCGGGCAAGGCGATGGCCGGCCTGTGGGAATTCCCCGGCGGCAAACTCGATCCCGGCGAAACCCCCGAGGCCGCGCTGATCCGCGAATTGGCCGAGGAGCTCGGCATCGACGTCGCGGCGAGCTGCCTCGCCCCCTTCGCCTTCGCCTCGCACGGCTATCCCGATTTTCACCTGCTGATGCCGCTTTACGTGTGCCGCAAATGGACCGGCATCCCGACCCCGCGCGAGGGTCAGCATCTGCGCTGGGTGCGCCCCGCCCGCCTTTCCGACTACCCGATGCCGCCCGCCGACAAGCCACTCCTCGCCCTCCTCCGCGACCTCCTCTAGCGGCTCGCCTCAGTGGCGGGATCGAGTCCTGCGCTGCGGCCGGACCCTCGATCATCGCTTTGGCCGGGCTCGACCCATGGGCTTTCACCCCACGGTCTGGTTCCGTGGGCGTTCACGCCTTCCGTGCCGCGATTCTAGTACATTTTTCGATCAAGTAGTTCACTGTTATGACTAGATTGCTTCGCTTCGCTCGCAATGACAGCAATTGTGCTTGTCATTGCGAGGAGCGCAGCGACGAAGCAATCTCGATCCGCTGATGCGACCCGATCGAAAACCGCTCCACCTGGACGAGGCGCTGATCATCGAGACGGGTAGCCGGGTCAGAGGGATCAAAGCGCCGGAAACTCGCGCCGCCGGTACTTCCGCGAGCGGAACGTCAGCCGGCCACATCGGCGTCGGGGGCGCCGGCGGCGAGGGCGGACATATAGCCGAGGATCAGATCGCGAGAACGGAACCGGCCCCATCGTACCTCTTCCTCGCGTTTAACGATCGGGAACGTGCCGAGCACGTAATTGGCAGTATCGCGGTCGAGACCGTAAAGCTGAAAGAACACCGCGTCGAGCCGAGCCCGCCGCCGCAACCGATCCTCTTCGTCCCAGCAAAACGGCGGCCCGTCATAGCCTTGGTCGCGCGCGAACGCGGCCATGTCATGCGCGGTGTAGGTCAGATGCAGCACGTCCTCACGGATGATCTGCGTCGCCGTCCGCGCGCCGAACCGGTGAGCGTAATGGTCCGCAGGAACGACTGGTAGTTGTTCAACGATGTACCAGTTCAAATGGGTACTCTGCACCTTTGCCCGCGCTACGAAGTCAAACGCGAATGCACAAACATTTGCGACCCAAAGTGGTGCATGTGCTCGGAAAGGTTCGATCGAAGCATCTGTATCGGGATAAAGGACGGGGAGTGTATTTGCTGTAGCGGTCTTCGGAACCAAAGCCGCGATAGTTGTACGCGCATCAGTGGGCCGGGCGATATCACGAAAAGCGAGGACCCAGTTTAGCTCCTGGGGCCAGTCGATTTCGGCGCAAGACACCCAGAATTGCGGAGACGGGACAAAGCTCGGATTGGCATGCTGCTCCGGCGTCGTCGGGGCACTGTTATAGGGGTTGTGGAGGTTATCGGGATTTTCGACCACCGACGCGGCACGGTGATCGAATAGGTGGATGCCCCGTCCGGTCATCAGCGGAAGCCAGCGCTGGTCGCCCTTTTCCCAGCGCTGCCCGGCAACGCGGTAGGCGCCGAGCGTCTCCAAATCTTCGGCCGAGCGGAACTATCCGAGTCGTTGGTCATGTCGAACATTCGTAAATAGCGCACCGGCCAGACGGAAACCGGCTGCTCGCCGCGGCGGTCGACGAGAACCGGCAGCCGCCGGTAAATGCCGAGTGTGATGTCGGCGTCGCGCCGTGAGCGAAACACCGGGGCGGTGCCGGTGTTCGGGTTGACCGCGGCGAAGTCTTCCGGGGCGAGCGGGAACGCCTCGGCCTCGGCCGCCACGGCGTCCTGCTTGAAGAAGGCGCAATCCGCGTGGTCGAATATCCGCTCCGGACCGCCCGTCACGAACGCGCAGAACTTGAATCGGCTGTCCACGTCTGGGAAGAAAGGCTGGAGATCGAGCGTGGTGCGCCGGTTCTCGAAATCGAGCAACGCAGCGAGTCGGCCGGTCGTGCTGATGCCGCGAAAAAACTCCGACGCGCCCTTGTCGGCTGCGATGCCGGAGGGCACCAATAGCCCGACGATGCCGTCGCGGCGGACGAGCCTCAGCGCGCGTTCGACGAACAGCGAATAGATATTTACGTCGCCGCCCGACAACAGCGGGTAGGCCCCGGTGGTACGGGCAACACGAGCGGCCGTCTCTGCGACGCGGGCGGCGTGGCCATAGTCGGATGCGATCGGGCCGCCGCGGCGCTTAAGCTGCGCGACCATCCGCTTGCGGTCGGAGGCGCGTTGAGCGTGGGCGATCTCCTGCATGCGCGCGGCGAACCACTCGACCTCCTGCAATTTCATCCGATCCCAGGGCGGATTGCCGATCACGGCGTCGAACCCGCCCGGCGGGGCGGCACTGCTCCAGTCGGTCCAGACCCCGGGGAAGGCCGGCTCCCAATGCAGAAAGCGGCGCTCGGCGGCCAGGGCGCGCGCATTTGCGACAAAGGCCACGGCAGCGGCCTGCATCTCGGCAGCTTCGAGACGTCTGCGATGGAGCCATAAACCACTGCCACCGTCGCCCGATGGCGACAGTTCGCCCGCAGCGACACGGACAGGACTTCCGTAAAGGCCGCCGAATAGTCTGTCGCGTCCCAATTTAGCTGCGTCACCATCCGGTGTTAGCCAGCGGGCGGCGTGCGTCAGGTCGAGAAAGGCGCGCAGCGCGGCTGTGGTCTCTTCGACGCCGGCGAAGCTCTCGCGGCTGCTTTCGACCTCGCCGATGTCCGCGTCGGCGAGCTGCTCGACGCGGGCCATTCCCGCCGCGGCCTGACGCGCCTGGGCGACGTCTTGGCTGAATACCAAGCCATAGCGTTCGTGCAATTCGCGCTCGACCGGGCCGACGAACTCACCGAACAGCGAGTCGCCGCAGCGCAAATGATGGTCGAGAAACGACAATGGCGCGCCGACCGTGAAGGAGTGTAGCCACAGCGACAATTTCGCCAGCTCGACCGCCATCGGGTTCAAATCGACGCCGTAGATCACCCGCTTCAGGATGATGCGGCGGACCAGATGGCGGTCGTCGAGCTGCTCGTCGGAGACCGGCCAGTTGTTCTCGTCGGCTGATTTTCGGATTTCGGCGCGCAGCCGCTCGATGCGCTCGGCCAGTGGTGAACGATAAGGCTGGTCGGCATCCGTCCACAGGATGAGGGTGGGCGCCTCGCCGATCGCGGTCAGCACCTCGTCCGCCAAGTAATCGACCAGCGAAACGAGGAAATGCCCCGAGCCCATCGCCGGGTCGCAAACCCGCAGGCCGACGAACGATTCGGCCGGGTCGTCGGCCGAGAGCGCCCGCAGGCGTTCGGCTTTTGGGCGGCGGTCGCCGGCGAGTGCCGTGGCGCGATCGACAAACCTCTGTTTTCGCTCGGAGATAAGTGGGCCGATGGCGCGGCGCAGAATGAGGCGCACCAAATCGTCGGGCGTGTAATAAGAGCCGGTCGTCTTGCGGGCGAAGATGCTGGGCCGCAGGGTCAGATCGCCGGCTTCATCCGTCCCGACCTCCCGCTCCAGCAGGCGTTCGTAGATGCTACCGAGGTGCTGGACTGAAAGGTCGCGATAGTTGATCCAGCGCCGGCTGCCGGATTCTCGCGACAGCGCGTCGATCAGCCCGGCAAGGGTTCGATCGGGCAATGCGACGCGGCCCAGCAGCGGCGTTTCGCGTTCGTCGAATAACCCGCCATTATAAGGCGGCAACCCCATCGTGGTGTCCCCGGTGGCGATCGCCCCGAACAGGTTCGTCAGGCGCGGCCACCAGGTGGTCCGCCGATCCGAGACGGCGCGGCGGCCATCGACAATTTCGGCGGCCTCGTCGCGCATCGGCTGCAGGGCGTATTGGCGATAGCCCTCGTGACGGACCGGCAAGAGGTCGCGGTCCTCCGCGTACAGCAGGAACAGCAGGCGATAGAGCAGGCGCAGGCTGGCGTCGCGCACTTCAGTCCGCCACGCTTGGTCGTTCGGTCGCGGGTCCGGGGCGGCGCGGCCGATGGCCTTGACTAGATCGGGATAGACGTTTTGGAAGACGACGCGCGACAATGCCTCGGTGATCTGCTGCTCGTAGCGCCGGCCTTCGGCGAGCGCGAGGTCAAGAAATGTCTCGCCGCGGGCTCCTTCGGGAACGAGGGCGTTGCGCCCGAACAACAGCATGAACACGCGCAGCCAATGCTGGGCGTCGGCTCCATCCGGTGCCCGTGGCGGGAGGTCGCCGACAAGCGCCGGCAGATCGATTTCGACAAATCCTTCCGCCCGAGCGCGGGCCTGTGCCCAATAAAGCCGCCAGAATCGCCCGTTGGTCAAAAGGCCCCAGCGCACGGCTCCGTTCGACTGCGGTTCGGCGCGGCCGAGATAGCGCAGGATCTGCGACGAAGGGGCTTCGTGATAGCCGGCTGCCCGATCGAGCCGCGTGTCGCGCGCCTCGTTCTCGACGACAACGGCCCCGAGCCGGAAGCGATCGACCGCCGGCAGTGGCCGGGCGCGCGCCTTTCTTTCGGCGTCGATAAATAACAGCGCGTCGGCGATGTCGTGCCGGCCGCGGCCCGGCTCTTGCTGCGGCAGATATTCCCAGCCTAGACAGTTGAGGATCGGAAAGATGAATTCGGCTTCAGTCTCCGCCTCGGAGGGATGCGGCATCTGCTCCAGATGCGACCAATGCGACCGGACAGCATCGGCGAAGGCTTCCACGTCGGCGGCAGCTATCCGGCGGTACTGCTCCATCGCCCGGATGCCGTCGTCGAGAAAATAACGGGAAAAAAGTCCGCCGCGCAGCACCTGGATATGCCCCCGCTTAAATTGCTCGCCCGCTCAACCATGGACATGCGAATCGGCTTGAGGGAAGCACCATTCGGTTAAGATTGTCCCGCAAGCCGATCCGCCCGCTCCAACTGCCGATGCCTGGGCGGCTGGCTACGAAAGGCCGTCGAGCAACCCGAGGGGCCGGTATCCAGGGGGACCGAGCGCTCGCGCCAGACCTGCAGCTTTGTCGCCACAATTCTGTGCTCTCGTGAGTAACTTGTAGCGCCCGGTTGGACCCGAAGTCGAGGTTAGCTGGCAGCGTTTCGCGGCCGGGCCTATAGGGGAATATATTCCCGGCAATTCCCGGTTCGGCCAAAAGAATTCCCGGTTAGGGCGAAAGGAATTCCCGGTTTTACGGGTGTCGATTTCCTCCATACCATTGAGATAGAACGAGTTTTCGTTCTGGCATAACAAGAATTCGCGGTTATTTCCCGGTTCTACGGGAATTGGCCGGGGCGGCCGGGTCGCCGGCCGAGATCTCGGTGGTGCCGAGGGCGGCGGCGAGGCGATGGGCGGCACTGCCCGGTTTGAGCGGTTGCGGCTGGCTCGGGTCGGGCTTCCAGCCGGTCAGATAGAGGATCTCGAAGGTCGCTGGGATATGGCCGTCGGCGGCGCCAAAGCGCTCGGCGTAGATCGCCGCGGCGCGCGCCAGGGTGGCGCGGCGCAGGGGCGTGCGCCGGCGCTCCGCCAAGGCGTTGGTCTCGCCCATCTGGCGCAGGTCGCGCAGCAATGCCAGCATGTCGGGGTAGGTCACGGTGATCGTGTCGGCGTCGGCGACCGGCATGGCAAAGCCGGCGCGCTGCAACAGCGAAGCGGCGTCGGCGAGATCGGCGGTCGGCGACACCCGCGGGCTGATGCCGCCCTCCTCGGCGAGCTCGGCCTCGACGAGTGCTGTGCGCAACTCGGCCAAGGTGCCGCCGCCGAGCATCGCGGCGAGCAACAGCCCGTCGGGCTTCAGTACGCGTCGCAACTGGATCAGCGCCCCGGGCAGGTCAGCGACCCAGTGCAACACCAAGGCGCTGACGACGAGGTCGAAGCTCGCGTCGCGAAACGGCACCAGCTCGGGGTCGGCGGCGACCCGCGGGCCGGCGGTTTGCGACAGAATCCCTAAGGCGGGCTCGGCGGCGACGACGAGTTCGATTCCCGGCCGGCGCGCCAGCGCCTGCGCCAACCCGCCCTGACGCGAGCCGAGATCGAGTGCTGTCCGAAATCGCCGGCCGACATCGTCGAGGCGGTCGATCAGCCGCTCGGCGATTTCGGCGTGCAAAAAATCGACGCTGCCTTGGCGCGCCGCACGCTCGCGGTGCCGGCGCCAGGCGCGGCGATCGAACAGCGCGATCGACTCCCGCCCTGAGGAAGGCATCGGCTCCTTTCAATTCGGCGGCTGCGGGTTGACGCTCCGCTGCCAGCCTGATCATGTGTATCGATGACCGCGGCGGCAACCCTCCCCGCCAAAACGTTGACGCAACTGCGCCGGATCGGGCGGGGGCTCGTCGATGCCGTGCTGCCGCCGCGCTGTCTTGCTTGCGGCGAGATCGTCGAGGAGCCGGAGGCGCTGTGCGGCCGGTGCTGGGGCGGGATCACGTTTTTCGCGCCGCCCTGGTGCGCCGGCTGCGGCCTGCCCTTTGCCCACCCGATGGGCGAGGACGCGGTGTGCGCCGACTGCGCCCGCGAGAAGCGGGCGTGGGACCGGGCGCGGGCGGTGCTGCGCTACGACAAGAACAGCCGCCCGCTGATCTTGGGACTGAAGCACGCCGACCACACGCATGTCGCCGGCGCCTTTGGCAGGTGGATGCAGCGCGCTGGCGGCGAGGTGCTCGGCGCCGCCGAGCTATTGGTCCCGGTGCCGCTGCACTGGACCCGGCTTTTCCGGCGCCGCTACAATCAGGCGGCATTGCTGGCGAGCGCGATCCACCGCGCCGGCGGGCCGCCGGTCGCCGCCGACTGCCTCGTCCGCCGCCGCAGAACCCCGTCGCAGGGTCATCTCGGGCCGGTGGCGCGGGCGCGCAACATCCAGGGCGCCTTTGCCGTGCGGCGCCCCGCCGATGTCGCCGGCAGGCGGCTCGCCATCATCGACGACGTGATGACGACGGGGGCTACGGTCGACGAATGCGCGCGCGTGCTGAAGCGCGCCGGGGCGGCGTCGGTTGGCGTGCTGACGCTGGCGCGGGCATTGCGCGTCGGGGCATAATCGGCGGAGCGCGGTTCGGCAGCAAAGGGCGTCGGCGATGGCTGAAGTCGAGATGTATATGACGATGTTCTGCCCCTATTGCTCGCGGGCCCGGGCATTGCTGCAACAGAAGGGGGTCGGTTTTGAGGAGATCGATATCGCCGAGGAACCCGAGCGTCGCGCCGAGATGATCAAGCGTGCCGGAGGGCGAAGGACGGTGCCGCAAATCTTTATCAACGGCGAGCATATCGGCGGCTGCGACGACCTCGTGGCCCTCGACCGCGCGGGCAAGCTCGACCCGAAGCTCGGGGTCGTGCGATGACCGCCGCCTTCACCGCGGCCTGCGTGCAGTTCACTGCGGCGCGCGATCATGAGCCGAATATACAGATCGTCTCGGAGCTTGTCCGCCGCGCGCGCGGCGCCGGCGCCGATCTCGTCTTGACGCCGGAAAATACCGGGCTGATCGAGCCGATCGGCAAATTGCGCCGCGAGAAAGCCCGTGACGAGGCGAACCACCCGGTGCTGGCGGCGTTGCGCGACGTCGCGCGCGAGACCGGGGCGTGGCTGCTGATCGGGTCGCTTGCCGTCGACATCGCGAAAGAGCCCGGGATCGCGGAGGGCGAGCGCCGCCTCGCCAATCGCTCGTATCTGATCGACGCGGGCGGCGGGATCGTCGCGCGTTACGACAAGATCCACATGTTCGACGTCGACCTCGCCGGCGGCGAGAGCTATCGCGAAAGCAACGCCTTCCGGCCGGGCGGCGAAATTGTGCTGGCCCTGACGCCATGGGGCGTGCTCGGCATGACCGTGTGCTACGATTTGCGTTTCCCCCAGCTTTACCGCGCGCTCGCCCACGGCGGCGCCGATTTTCTGGCGATCCCGTCATCCTTTACCGTGCCCACCGGCAAGGCGCACTGGCACGTGCTGTTGCGGGCGCGGGCGATCGAGAACGGTTGCTTTGTGTTTGCGCCGGCGCAATGGGGCGAGCACGCCGAACGGCGGCGGACCTATGGTCACTCGCTGATCGTCGATCCGTGGGGCGAGGTGTTGGCCGATGCCCGCGAGGGTGTCGGCATCGTCAGCGCACCGATCGACCCGGCGCGTATCGCCGAGGTCCGCCGCATGGTCCCGTCGCTAAATCACGACCGGCCATTCACGATGCAGCAGCCGGCCGGGCGTCAGCTCGCCGCCGAATAGCATGACGTTGGCGTCGCTCTCGTGGCAGGCAACGTCATTGGTCGGAGAATTGCTAAGGCCGCGCATCCGGTATAAAACCGTTGGTCAGGAGGTCAACGGATGATTTTGTTTACGTTGCGCTGCGCCAATGACCATGAATTCGAGGGATGGTTTCGCGACAGCGACGGCTTCGACGCGCAGCGTGCCGCCGGCGAAATAGCTTGTCCCCATTGCGGCGACAGCTCGGTTGAGAAAGGGGTAATGGCCCCGCGTCTCGCCCGCTCGCGCGAGGCGATGCCTCCGGCTGTGGCGCTGGCGCAGATGCGAAAGGCGCTGACGGAAATGCGCCGCCAGATCGAAAATCATTGCGACTACGTCGGCCCCCGCTTTGCCGAGGAGGCGCGCCGCATCCATTATGGCGAAACCGATCCGCGCGGAATTTATGGCGAGGCGACAGACAACGAGTCGCGCGAACTGAGCGATGAGGGGATCAAATTCGGTCAAATTCCTTGGGTTCCGGCGACCGACAGCTGACAACGCCAGCCCCTGTCACCGTCTTACCGCCATGACGAGGTAATTGACTTCGATATCGCGCGACAGCACCCAATCGCCCGAGCCGAGATCGTAGCTGAGCCCGGCGATCTCGCGTGGCTGCAGCCCATTCCTGCGCACGCCAAGAAGGAGTTCGGAGGGCGGAACGAATTTGCGCCAATCATGCGTGCCGCGCGGGATCCAGCCGAGAATATACTCTGCGCCGACGATAGCGAGCGCAAACGAGCGTGCGGTCCGGTTGATGGTTGCCGCGATGAATGCCCCGCCGGGCTTTACCAGCCCGCCCAGGGACCGCCAGAAGGCGGCGCGGTCGGCAAGGTGTTCGATCACCTCAAGAGCTAATACGACGTCAAACCGTCCGCCGGAATCGGCGACAAGCTCGGCGGTCGACAACCGGTAGTTTATATCGAGACCGGTCGCCCGGGCATGCTCGCGGGCGGCATCGATTCCCTCGACCCCGGCGTCGATGCCGGTCACCGCAAAGCCGAGCCGGGTCATCGGCTCCGCGACGATCCCGCCGCCGCATCCGATATCGAGCAGACTGAGACCGGTAAAAGGCCGTAACAGGCCCGGATCGCGGCGGAAGTGGTTTATCAGCCGAGTTCGGATAAAGCCGAGCCGGATCGGATTGAGCCGGTGCAAGGCGCGGAAATTTCCTTCGGTGTCCCACCAGGCACCGGCTTGCGCGGCGAATCGACTCACTTCCGCGCTGTCGACGGTGGCGTCGCTCGCCTGCACCGGCTGCTCCTGGCCAATCATTCAACGCTCGGATGGTTCAAGCGCGCGCAAAGGAGTATGTGATGAGTTCCGCAGCCCGGCAACCGCCCGAACGGTGTTCAATAGGGACATGGCTCGCCTCGTTCTGAAATTCGGCGGGACATCGCTCGCCGATATCGAGAGGATCAAGCTCGTCGCCCGCCGGGTAAGCGCCGAGGTCGAGGCCGGTCACGAGGTGGCGGTCGTGGTTTCGGCGATGGCGGGGGTCACGAACCAGCTCGTCGCCTGGACGCGCGAGACGAGCCGCCTGCACGACGCCCGCGAATATGACGTCGTCGTCGCCTCCGGGGAGCAGGTCACCGCCGGCCTGTTGGCGCTCGCGTTGCAGAACCTCGGAATCGACGCGCGTTCCTGGCTCGGTTGGCAGATCCCGATCCGCACCGACGACGTGCATAGCAAGGCGCGCATCCAGTCGATCGAGGTGACCGAGCTGCGCCGTCGGCTCGCCCTCGGTCAGGTCGCAGTGGTCTCCGGGTTCCAGGGCGTGGGCTTGCGCGGGAGGATCACCACACTCGGCCGCGGCGGCTCGGACACCTCGGCGGTGGCGCTCGCCGCGGCGCTGGAAGCGGATCGCTGCGACATCTTCACCGATGTCGACGGCGTCTACACCAGCGACCCGCGGATCGTCGCGAAGGCTCGCAAGCTCGAGAAAATTACTTACGAAGAAATGTTGGAGATGGCTTCACAGGGCGCGAAGGTATTGCAAACGCGCTCGGTCGAGATGGCGATGAACCACCGCGTACCGGTCCAGGTATTGTCGAGCTTTACCGATGCTCCCGGCACGCTCGTGGTCGACGAGGACGAAATCGTGGAACAGCAGGTTGTGAGCGGCATCGCCTATAGCCGCGATGAGGCAAAGATCACCGTGCA
>Ga0210395_10003714_pt1 | contig 11708 bp, 10 predicted proteins | sample IncBWH4OmetaG_FD_150861 | JGI IMG/M metagenome (GOLD analysis project Ga0210395, IMG submission 150861) | Forest soil microbial communities from Barre Woods Harvard Forest LTER site, Petersham, Massachusetts, United States - Inc-BW-H-4-O ...
ACTGGTGATGGCCGCCTTCATGCTGACCGGCGCGAAGCTCGGCGACATCTGGGGCCGGCGCCGGGCGTTCTCGGTCGGCCTGGCGATCTACGGGGTCGGATCGCTCACGACGGCGCTCAGCCCAACCGTGGGTGTGCTGTTGATCGGCTGGTCGGGCATCGAGGGGATCGGCGCCGTGCTCGTGATCCCCGCAATCTTCGCTCTGACCGCGGTCAGCTATAGCGGCTCAGAACGCGCGCTCGCCTACGGCCTGCTGGGCGGGATCGCCGGCGCCGGCGCCGCCGCCGGCCCATTGATCGGCGGGTTCGTCACGACAGCCTGGACCTGGCGCGTCGTGTTCGCCTCCGAGACGATTGTGGTGCTCTTGCTCCTGACGGTCGTGCACCGCATCGTCGAGCAGCGCCCCGATCATCCTCCGAAGCTCGATCGCGTCGGCGTGGCGCTCTCCGCGCTGGGGCTCGGATTGACGGTCTTCGCGATCTTGAAGATCAGCACCTGGGGACTGTTCGTGCCGACCGGGGCGCTGACCATCTCTGGCACGCGCATCACCCCCTTCGGGCTGTCGGTGGTGCCGTTCATGATCTTCGCCGGGCTGATCGTGCTCGGTGGGTTCTTCCGCTGGGAGGAGCGCGTCGCCGCCGCGGGCCGCACGCCGCTGCTGCGCCCCGACCTGCTGCGGATCGCGCAAATGCGCGCTGGCCTCTCGACGATCGTCTCCCAGTATCTGATCCTGGCTGGGACGTTCTTCGTGCTGCCGCTGTACCTGCAGCTCGTGCTCGGCAAGAACGCGCTGGAAACAGGGGTGAAGATCCTGCCCATCTCGATCACGATGATGCTCGCCGCCGTGCTCGGCCCGCGGCTCGCCACGCGCACTTCGCCGCGGCGGGTGGTGCAGATCGGGCTGGGCTTTTTGCTCGTATCGATCCTCGCGCTGATGGCCACCATCTCCCCGTCGCTTTCATCGCTGCCGTTCGCGCTGTCGCTCGCCGGCTTCGGCGTGGGCATCGGTCTGTCGATCTCCCAACTCGGCAACGTCGTGATGTCCTCCGTCGCACAATCGCGCTCCAGCGAGGCCGGCGGCGTGCAGGGGGCCTCGCAGAACCTCGGCCAGTCGCTGGGCACCGCTCTGATCGGCGCCGTGTTGCTTACCGGCCTGACGACCGGCTTCCACGAGCGCGTGCTGGCAGATCCCTCGATCCCGGCTTCGCTGCAACAGCAGATAGTCAAAGGCACCGAGGAGGGACTGCCGATGGTCTCCCAAGCCCAGTTCAAAAGCGCCGTCGAGCAGGCCGGGGTACCGCCGCCGCAGGCCGCGTCGCTGCAGCTCTACTACAACGAATCCCAGATCGAGGCGCTCAAGCGGGCGCTGCTGATGGCGAGCGGGTTCGTGCTCGTCGGCCTGTGGTTCGCCCGCTCGCTTCCCGGTGAGGCGCTGGCCAAGGGCGAGGGGGAGGAGAAGGCCCTACCCGTGGTGTCCACCGCCATGCCGGAAGCGCCTGCTTGAGCGTTTGCCGGCGCAGTGTGGATGGTCACGCCGGCCGGCTCAGGGTCCTTACTCCTGAAAGCTCTCCCGGGCCGGCACTTGCACTGCCGAGAAGCCGGGCAGCATGATTACGAGCAGTGCGATGCCGACGACCAGCGCGAGCGTGCCCAGCACCTGCAGCTGGGCAAGCGAGAACTGGGTCGGAAAGCCGGTGGACTCTCTCAGCCAGCGGCTTGCCAGCGCGTGCCCGTAGACGCCGAACACGGTGCCGTCGACGCCGCCGATCAGCATCAGCACGCCCGCCTCGAGCACGATCGCGCGCCACAGCTGGAAGCGGTCGAAGCCCTGTGCCTTCAGTGAAGCTAGGTAGGCGCGGCGCTGCCAGATGGCCGCGCTCAGCGCCGCGGCGACCGCGAGCGCGGCGGCGACGAGCAGCATCGTCGCGATCTGCCCGAGCGTCTTCAGGCTTTCGTTGGCGGTTCGCTCGACGCCGGCGATGCGCGTGGCGGAGAGCTGAACTCGCAGCCCACCGTGCGAGCGTAGCGCCGCCGCGACCGCGCGCAGGCCGGCGGTCGGGCTGCTACCGGGCTTGAAGTCGATCGCCAGCGTGGTCGGGTCCTCACTGGCCCAGTCGCGGCGGTAGTCGTTCGTGTCGATCGTGATCGTTCCAGACGGCCAGCCGATGTTGGTCGTGATCGCGGCCACCCTGAAGCTGGCTGTGCCCATCGGGCTGGGCAGCGTGAAGGAGTCACCGACGTTGAGGTTGCGTTCGCCGGCGAACCCGCCCGAGACGGTCGCCCAGCCGCCTTCGCGCAAGCGCGCGTTGACGAGCGCCAGCTTGCCCTGCAGAACCTGGCTTGAAAGGATCATCGCCGGGTTGTCAGCCGGCCGCGCGCGGATCCACAGGCGGCGCCTGCCGACGTCGAGGAAGCCGCCCTGGTAGGCATAGACGTCGGCCACGGCGGGTATGCTCGCCAGCTGTCGGTAGACGTTGCCGGGGTGGAAGCTGTCCGCGTCGAAGATGTTTTCATCGGGCGTCACCCACGCGTCGGCGGCGCTCCACTCCTGGACGATCGCCCGGTCCAGACCGCGCAGCAGGTCGTGACGGGCGCCGCCGACGGACACGCTGCCGTAGACGGCAAGCGCGACGATGCAGGTCAGCGCCACCGAGCGGGTCGCGGTAGCCGAGAGTTCGGCCGCTGTCAACGGCAGCGCGCTGTTGCGCAGATTGTCGCCGAGTCTCCAGATCAGCCACAGGGCGCCGCTAAGCGCGGCCGGCACGAAGCACAGGGTAGCCACCGCCAACAGCACTCCGCCTACGATCGTCAGGTCACTGTCAAGGCTCACCGCCAGCGAGATGCCGGCCGTCAACACGACGCCGATGAGGGCGAGTCGGACCGTCAGCGCGTTGCTCACCTGCTGTCCGGCCTCTCCCGGCTCGCGCAGCACGGCGTCCGCCACCTCAGAGCGCAGATCCAGGACGCACGGGATCGAGGCGGCCAGCGTGGCGAGCACGCCGCAGGCGAGCGCCAACAACATCAGCGTGATTTGAAAGGGCTGTTGGGAGCCGACTAGGAAGACTGAGCCCAGGAACCCCGGTGTTGTGTAAAACACCGTTTGGAAGAGCACATAGCCAACGCCGATGCCCACCAGCGAGCCCGCCACCCCCAGTAGCGTCGCCTGAAAGGCCAGGATCAAGAGTATGTAGCGGCGGGTGAAGCCCAGCGTTCGCATCTCGGCGGTGAAACGGCGACGCTCGGGCGTGGTGATCAGCACAGCGTTGAGGGCGAGCAGGAAGCCAACCATCGCGCCGATCGCGGCAAACAGGCTGGTGGACTCATCGCTCGGCTTGGCGGCTTCGCGCAACAGTTGTGTCTCGTTGTTGGCGCCGGTCACGTCCAGGCGCCCGCCTGCCAGACGTTCGAGCTCGGCGTGCACCGTTTGATCGGTGCCGGGCACGGGTCTGACGAGAATCGAGGTGACCCGGTCTCCCGCGCCGCTGATGTCCTGGATCGTGCCCAGCAGCCCGACCGCGACCGAGCTGTTGGCTACCGCGCCGATCGTCTGTGAGCCGAGTGCCGCTCGTACCTGCACGGTGCTCGCCCCCCCGGCCGAGAGGATCGTGACCGGATGGTCCGCGTGCGCCCCCACTCGTTGCGCCACTTCTTCTGGCAGCCCGACGCCTCCGGCCAGCAGTTGCGCGCCCGCGCCGAGGTTGCGTGTCGCTTCGCCTTCAAGCGTGACGATCGTCGGGGTAACGCCGATCAACTCGACCGGTTCGCGCCCCTTGGGCCCGACGATGGTGGCCGTCTCGCGCAGCAGCGGGGAGGCTACCTGTACGTCTGGTAGTCGTCTGACGGTGGCGAGGATCCCCTCGTCGAAGCCTTCTGAGGAGCGCGCCGTAAGCGCATAGCGGGCGGTGCCGGTGAGTTGGTGCACCAGTTGGGCGCTCTGGCCGGTAATACCGACGTTGGCCAGCAGCACGCCGAAGAAGAGCGCGACCCCCACGGCGATCCCGACGCCGCCCATCAGCTCCTGTGCGGGATGCTGGCGGACTCGCCAGCCGTACAGATCCCACAGCGCCCGCAGCCGATCGGCGAGCCTCCTGGGAGCGCGTGTGGGCCCGGGGCTCATCTGAGCGCCAGGTCTGGGCTGATCCCCTCGTGCAGCTTTCCGTCGCTGAGCGTATAGGCGTGGTCGACGTATTCCACCGCCTGGGGATCGTGGGTCACCAGCAGGCCAGGAATGTCTCTGTCGTGACAGATATCTCTCAGCAGCATGAGTATTTCGCGACTGCGCTTGGAGTCGAGGTTGCCGGTCGGCTCGTCGCACAGCAACAGGCGCGGTTCGTTGACCAGGGCACGAGCGATCGCGACCCGCTGGCGCTCTCCCATCGAGAGCTGGCGCGGGCGGTGGTCGTGGCGGTCCACCAAACCGACACGGTCCAGCCACGGGCGCGCCAGCTCACGCGCCTTCTTGGGGCTGACACCGTCGGCCAGCGGCTTGATCGCGGCGTTGTTGAGCACCGAGGCTCCCGCCATCAGGTGGAAGGATTGGAAGACGATGCCCACGTCGCGGCGGCGGTAGGCGGCGCGTTCGGAGGGGCTGTACCGGGCGATGTCCTGCCCTTCGAAGAGCACGCAGCCGCTTTCGGGGCTGAGCAGGCCTGCCGCCAGCAACAGCAGCGTTGTCTTGCCCGAGCCGCTGGGTCCGTACAGCGCGACGAACTCGCCGGGTGCGAGTGTCAGCGAGACGCCATCGACGGCTCTGACAGTCTCTCCCTCGCTCCCGTAGTGCTTGACGAGTTCACACAGTTGCAGGCGGCTCACGGGCCGTCGGTTCCGGTGCGATCCGGGAACGGTAGGACGGTGCCCGGAGCATCCATCGTGCGCAGCCGCCCCCGTCCCAGCGCCATCATCCGCTGGGCGTGTTGAATCGGGCCGGTGTCGCAGGCGCCCAGAACCACCGCGCGCGCGGGCTCCTCGCCAAGTGAGCGCAGCAGCTGGTGCAGCTCCGCGTTCTCGCTTGGGCTTTGCAGGACGGGCGGGTCGTCGATCAGCAGCAGGCGCGGTCCGCGCACGATCGCGCGCGCCAGCTCCACGCGTATCTGCTCGCCGAGGGAGAGGCGCTCGAGCGGGCTCTCGGCGCGCTCGACAACCTCCATCCGGTGGAGCGCCCGACGTGCGAGCACACGCGCGCCGCGGCCGGTCATGCGGTTGTCCGCGCATGCCGCGAGGGCCACGTGCTCGCAGACCGTGCGGTTGCGGTAGGTCGGCCAGCCGAAGGAGGCCAGCGCGAGCTGGTTGCGCAGCAGGCGCACCCGCGCGTCGGGGGGGAGCGTGGTCAACTCGACGTCGTCGAAGCGCAGACTGCCGCGGTCGGGCGGTTCGAGGCCGGCAAGTATCCGTAGCAGCGTGGACTTGCCGGCGCGACGCAGTCCCCACAATCCGACGAAGTCGCCCTCGAAGATCTCAAACGAAGCGTCGTCGAGCACGACCAGCTCGTGTGAGCCGTCGGCGTAGCGCTTGCACAGGTCTGTCGCTTCAAGCAGGGCCACGGCGAGCGCTCGTGAACTCGAGGATGTGACCGCGCGCCAGTTCGATCCATGCCAGATCGCCCTCGACCCGCATCATCACGCCCCGTCGCGCCAACTCCAACTCCAGCCCCTTCCATGTCTTGGTGGGGAATGGCGTGCCGTGCTCTTTGAGCAGCTCGAACAGCTGACGCTCGAAGTGGTCGAGGGCCTCCAGCAACGCAGGAGCGTGCTCGGGCGCCGAGACGACCATTCGCGTCCATAGCTCGGCCCGTACCGGCTCAGCCGGTACGGGGCTGCTCATCCAGTGCTCGACGGCCCTGGCGGTCAGCTCGGTCGGCTGGTACATGCGAACGCGGTGGTGCGAGCGTTTGGAGTCGACCATGTCCGAAGTCGCCAGACCAAGCTCCTCGGCGCGCCTGAGCACGCGGCCCGCGTCGTTGGTGTCCAGCCGCCAGGCCGGGCCGACGCGGTGAACCAGCCGATTGGCGAAGTCATAGGGGTGCCCCGGACGCTCCAGCAGCAGCGCCAGTAGCGGCCCCTTCCACGGGGACCCGCCCTTCAGCCAGCTAACCCAGCGTTCGCTCTCTCCCACCATGCAATTTCGCCCGTCCGTCCTGTGAACCTCCAGAACATTACTGTGCGACTAAGTCCAAGTCTAGGCGTGGTTTCCCGCTTTGCGAGGAGTGTTTCTCATTCGAATGGTTCACACAACGAAATGTGCGATTGCGGCGATCCCGACTACCACAATCAGGCCTCGCAACGCCACCGGATTCAGCCGCCGCCCGTACCTTGCCCCAACCTGCGCGCCGACGATCGAGCTAGACGCGATGATCGCCGCCGGCCCCCACTGCACATGCGCGGCGAAGATGAAGAACACGCCGGCCACGCCGTTGACCAGGCCGGCCAGGACGTTCTTCAGCGCGTTCGTGCGGTGCAGGTCCTGCGTCAGCGCGAGGCCGAGGATGCCGAGCAGCAGGATCCCCTGGGCGGCGCCGAAATAGCCGCCGTAGACGCCGGTCGCATACAGCGTGAGCAGCAGCACCGGGCCTCGCTGCTCGGCGTGGTCGCTGTGCTTGGCGAGCAGTCTGTTCAGGCGCGGTTGCAGCACGATCAGGACGAGCGCCAGTCCAATGAACACGGGCACGATCGCCGCGAAGGCCGCGGCCGGCAGCGCCAGCAGTAGGACGGCGCCGGTGATGCCGCCGAGCAGCGACGCCGCTCCCAGGCGGATCGCCCTGTCGCGCTGGCCGCTCAGCTCGCGCCGGTAGCCGATCGCGCCCGAGACCGAACCCGGAACCAGCCCGATTGTGTTCGAGACGTTGGCTGTTACAGGCGCGTAACCGAAGGCGAGCAGCACCGGAAAAGTGATCAGCGTGCCGCTGCCGACGACGGTGTTGATCATGCCCGCCGCCAGTCCGGCTGCGGCGATGGCGACGATCTCTCCCGCGCTCATTCAGCTCATGCTCACATAACCCGTCGCTTCGGCGGGGCTACGTACGTTGGCGGCTACCTTGTTTTCGTAGTTGCCCTCGATCGTCGCGATCTGGCCGTTCGGCAGGATCCCTCTGACGATGCCGACGTGCTCGCCGCCGAAGACGATCAGATCGCCCGGCTTGGGCAGGACCCCTGCTCCGTTGGGGATCGCGCGGCCGGCGCTCTGCGCCCACGACCAGATGTCTGAGACGTCGCCCATCCCCTGCCCCTGCGCGCCCAAGGGCTCGCCGGCCTGGCGTGCTACCCAGGATGCGAAGTAGGCGCACCACGGCGCGCCGGGGCTCGCGCCTTCGGCAGCGGTGCGGTACTGGGCGATCGCCGGCGATTCGTTGGAGCCCGGCGGCTGCTCGGTTTGCCCCAGCTGGCTTTCGGCGATCGCCACGATGCGAGCGCCAGCGCTTTCGCCGGAGGCGCCGAGCGAGGAGCCGACGACGCCGTTTGCGCTCTGCAGTTGGCTCGAGTAGCCGAGGCCCGTGGTTCCGGCGAGCTCGGTGGGCCTGTATGCGTCCGGTTCGCCCAAGGCAGCGGTCGCTGCGCCGTTGCTCTGGTAGCTGCCGCTCGCCTGCGCCAGCGCGTCCGCAAATGAGGATCCCTCGCCCGTGCCGGGCGTGCTTTCGGCGGCCGGCGCTTCGGTGCCGCCGCTCGGCGCGACGTTCGAGCCGAGCAGCAGCGCGGGGTCGGCGAGTGCCTGTCTGATCGCGCTGACTTGCGCGAGCGTCGATTCGATGGACATCCCCCCGTGTAGTCGGCAACGAGAGTAAGCATTTGAGCAATCACCAGCACAAAAACCCGATTACAACCTAAAAGTTATAATCCGGTTCTCCGGTTTTTGCATCATCGCCCGAGCCTTCGCTCTTCGTGCCCCCGGGCTGCAGGATCCGGTTTACGCTCAGTCGGCCCATACAACGGGAAACGGGCGGCCCAAGGCCGCCCGTTTCCACCACCGTTCCCTCGATGAAGCGGCGGTATGTGGCTGCGCCGGTCGCTTGGACCGCCGAAGCGATATGACCCGCCTGACCCGGCATCCGCGTGAGCGGCCCCCGTCAGGTGAGCTTCGCTGCAGCGGTGGCGTCCTCTGGGCGCCACCGCTGAGGAAGATGAGCGACTACTGGAGCAGCTTCAGGACAGCCTGAGGCTGCGCGTTGGCCTGCGCGAGAACGGACACGCCGGCCTGCTCGAGAACCTGCAGCTTGGTGAAGTTGGTCATTTCCGCTGCCATGTTCACGTCGACGATCCCGCTAACAGCAGAAGACAGGTTCTGGCTGTAGGTTTCCAGGTTCGACTCGGTGTACTGGATGCGATCCTGCACCGCGCCGAATTCACCGGCGAGAGCTGAGACCTTGTCGATCGCTTCATCGATGCCCTTGATCGGTTCCGCACCTTTGAGTTCGATCTTTTTTTCGATCGCCGTCTTCAGATCAGCGGTCTTGACACCGATCACTTCTTTGTCGTTGGCGCCGACCTGGAAGGAGATCGTCGCTTCTTTGCTGAGCAGGTCGATGCCGTTGAACTGAGTCGTTTCACCGACGCGTTCAATCTCAGACGTCAGCTGCGTGACCTCGGAGTTGATCGCTTCCTTGTCGGCTTCTGAAGTCGTGCCGTTGGCGTACTGCACCGCGAGCTCGCGGACGCGCTGAAGCATCTGCTCGACATCGTTCAACGAACCCTGAGCCGTCTGCGCGAGCGAAACGGCGTCCTGGCTGTTCTGAGTGGCCTGATTGAGGCCGTTGACCTGGCCCTCGAGGTTCTGGCTGATCGCGTAGCCGGCGACGTCGTCGGCGGCCGAGTTGATCTTCAGACCCGAGGAAAGGCGCTGCATCGCCGTCGAGAGCGAGCTCTCCGTGGCGTTGAGGTTCCTGTTGGCGTCCATCGCCGCCAGGTTGGTGTTGATCATGAGGGACATGCGTTCATCTCCTTGATGACGATTTGTTTGTCGGTCCCGAGCCCACTCCGTGTCGGCTCATCCTTGGTTATCGCCGTCAAGCGACGAAACTTGAGCTGGATTCAGGCCCACTGGCTCGATTCCCTCCGGGCGCAACATTTCCTGCAGCGCGGGGTGCGCCCAGATACGGCCAAAACCCATATGCCCCGCGCGCGCGCGTGGGGCTTCGCCTTTTGGACATGTATGACGCCGGCGGGACGTGGCCAAAACCCATATGCCCCCCGCGCGCGCGCGTGGGGCTTCGCCTTTTGGGCTTGCATGACGCCGGCGGGACGTGGCCAAAACCCATATGCCCCCCGCGCGCGCGTGGGGGGGCTTCGCCTTTTGGGCTTGCATGACGCCGGCGGGACGTGGCCAAATCCACACGCCCCCCACGCGCGCGCGGGGGGCATCGCCTCTTCGGGCATATCTCGACGCGTTTGCTCAAACGCGGATGTCGACGTGCGGGTGCTCGTTCCCGTCGGGGCCTCGCTGCCCGTACTCGGCGGCTGCCCCTCGTTCGTCGTCTTGCTCGTGCTTTTCCCTGTCCTGCTCTGGACGCTTCTCTTCGCGGCTGATCCGCTCGACGCGCTTCACCGGCGGCCGGGTCGCTCGCACGACGGGCGGCAGGCCACCGGAGATCGGCTCTATCCCGTCCATTTTGGGCTAGCGTCCCTGTGGGGCCGCGCCGGCTCGCAGGGACTGGGGGGGCGCGGCTGTCCCCGCTCGCGCGCTCTCGGCCACGGCGCTTGCGGGCTCTCCTGTGCCGAGCGAAGTCTGCGCGGCGGCTAGCAAAGCCTGTTCGCGACCCTTGATCTCGATTACCACCAGACGTCGCCATACGAACACCGCTCCGGCCCAGGCCGCGACGTAGCAGACGCTGCCGGCGATCAATGCTCGCACCGCCGCTTCGGCCAGCGTGCCGGTCGGTAGCGACAGGTAGCCGGCGATGAAGAAGCCGGCCAGCCCGCCCCAGGCCTTCGCCTGCGCCACCGCGCGCGCCGCGCGCGGGTGGGCGGCCACGCTCGGCGTGCCCGACTCCTCTGCGCTTGTGCCCTTCCCGCCCTTTTCCTTCTTGTCCTTGCCTTTGGAAGCCTTGCCCTTCTTGCCCGCCGGCGCGCCGCCTGCGGCGTCCTGCGGCTGCTGTTGTGGGGCTGTCGGCGGTGCCGCCACCGGCCGATGGGGCTCGCTCGCTGGGGGCTCGACGAGGGCCCCAGCCTCAGTTGCCATCGTGCTCATCGGCTTCCAGCATACGCCGCCGCTCGGCGCGTTCTCGCTCGAAGATGAAGCGCACCAGGCGGCGGCGATTGCCGTCGCTCATCTGGCTGAAGGTTATGGCACGACGCCCCCGAGAATCAGTGCGCACGACCCTTCCAATCCCAACAATTGGCTCGCGATCTTGGGCCAAAGTCAGCTTGAACTCGACCTCCTCGTCGATCTCCAGCACGTGCGGGCCCGCAAGCAGCAGGCCGCCGCCTGACAGCTCGACGGCGTACGTTTGGACTTGGCGGCGATCCTTGCCCATGTACACGAGCACCGGCCGGTCGGACCTCAGGCGGACGTACTCGCGCTTTTGGCTCACTGCACCAACTTGGCCGCCAGGCCGGCCGGGTCGAGCCGGCCCATGCTCCGGCCGCGGCCGCGGCCGCGCGCGCGGGCCAGCATGTACTCGGGGGCCACGCCGAACTTGCAGGCAGCCTCGATCGCCATGCCCAACTGGTCGCTGTCCTCGCAGTGCGTTAGCGCCAGCGCGTTTGCCTTCAGCGGGGCCAGCGCCCGCAACAGCTGGGCGGCGGCCGTGGCGCTGAACGTGCTCGGCAGCACGACCGCGATCCGCTCCGGCTCCAGTTGCGCCAGCAAGGCGCTGAGCTTGCGTATCCCCGCTCGATCTCCCGGGGAGAGCGCGGGGGTGTCGACCACGAGCAAACCCTCGCTCTTGGTCTTGCGCAGCGCGCGCATCGCTCGGGGGGTGTCGATCGCAGTTGGCTTCATCACATACGGGCTGAGCAGCATTCGCAGCTCGCCGGACGGCTGTGCCGCGATCAGCGTCGCGCAGCTCGCCGGCAATACCGGGGACTTGCGGTAGGCGCTCAGCAGGGCTGCGCAGCAGCTTGTCTTGCCGGCTCCGCCCGGGCCCACGAGCACGATCGCCGCGCCGTGGGCCGGTAGCGGCGGCGCCACCGGGATGCGGGCCGTGAGCGCCGCGCGCACCGCCTGGGGCAGGCTGGCCCGCGGCGCGAACGGGCGGATGTGCGCCGCGGCGCCTTCGATCAGCTCGCCGGCGAACTGCTCGCTGAATCCGAGCGCGAGCAGGCCCTCGCGGACCTTGGTCTCGGCGTGCGAGGCGGGAGCGGCCGGCGTCTTGCGCGCGCTCGGGCGCGGCGCGGGGCGCTCGTGCTCGCGTGTGGACGCGCGCTCGAGCATCAGCGCGAACGGGTCGGCGACGCCGTGACCCGCTTGCGCGACCTGGCGCGAGGCGATGTTGGGGAGCGACGGCGGACGCGCTGGCTCCAGCGGGCCCGCTCGGGCGAGCGCAGCCAGGCGCTCGCTGACATAGGCGGTGTTGAGGGGGCTCAGCGCCTCTGCTTGCGTTGCCGCGCCCGGGTGGAGCGAAGCTTCGCGTTGCGGGGGGAAGGAGCTCGTCTCGCTCTTGCCCGGGGGTTCGTCGTAGACGTCGATCTGCGCGGTCCCCTCGGTCGCTTCCAACTCGACGAAACGTCGTTGGAAGAAGCCGGCGATGCCTCCGGTCAGGCCCTCACGGCGGCGCACGATGA
>Ga0210395_10003717_pt1 | contig 11706 bp, 12 predicted proteins | sample IncBWH4OmetaG_FD_150861 | JGI IMG/M metagenome (GOLD analysis project Ga0210395, IMG submission 150861) | Forest soil microbial communities from Barre Woods Harvard Forest LTER site, Petersham, Massachusetts, United States - Inc-BW-H-4-O ...
CGTGGCTGAGAAATTCATCGGTCAGACGAACCGCGCCCAGCGGCAAACTCACCATGTCGCGAATGTGTCCGCGCCCGGAGACTGTCAGCTCGCAGCTTCCGCCGCCCAGATCAACCATCAACGCGGGCGAACTATCTACTCGGAGATTGGCGACCAGTCCCAGATGAATCAGACGGGCTTCTTCCAATCCAGAAATGATTTCGACCTTCCACCCTGTGGCCGACCGAACCCACTCCAGAAAGGCTTGCGAATTGCGGGCGTCGCGCAGCGCGCTGGTTGCGACCACGCGCACTGGATCGGTGACCACTTGCTGCGTGGCGCGATGAAAGCGGCGCAGAACTTTGACCGTCTCAGCCATCGATTCGGGAGTGAGGAACCCGGAGCGAAAAACACCTTCGCCGAGGCGCGTGACTTCGCGGTCTTCGTGGATGGAGCGAAGGCGTCCGCGGGTGAGGCGCGCAATCTTCAGCCGACCGGAATTGAAACCGATATCAACCGCGGCAAACGTTGGCATGAGGCAAGGCCAACAGTTTACATGCGCAATGCCGTCCGGTCATCAATGGTAGTCAGCGGAACTTATGTCCGTGGTCGGGTGTCTGGTAGATCGTTGTCGTTCCCTGCAACCAGGCTGCTGCAGCGGACTTGACGTCGACCCAGTCGTATCGCCATTACATTGATACCGATCGATGCCCCGAACATCAGTCCACGCAATCCGTCGCTCAAGTCTTTCCCCAGGGGCGTCGCCGGATGGAAAAGATTTGGCCAAAGGAGTCCCATCACCAGGCACATCGAGGCGACGGGGATCAGGGCCGCGGATTTATTCTTTCGATTTCCAATGCACATTGTTTTGTTCCTCCACTTCCATTTAATCGGTGATGCGATACCAAGCCATCACGGTCAGCTTGACGCCGAGAATGGTCATGACGACGACGAAAAGGTCCCAACTCCAGACGTGGTTGATGTAAAACCGATAGCCGAAGAGACAGATGGCCGTGATGCCGCCAATAATCCCGGCGAGGCTCGTGGATTTGAGCCGATGGTTCAGGAAGCGTTCATCGATCAACGTACCGACAATAGGGAGTTTCATTTTTTGTTCTCCAGCGTAAAAATCTGATCGGTGGAACACCCGAACACGCGAGCGAAGGTGAGCGCCAGCTCGAGGCTCGGCACGTAGCGGTCGCGCTCAATCGAGTTGATGCTCTGGCGCGAAACGCCCACGGCTTGGGCGAGTTGCTCCTGCGTCCATCCGCGGGCGCTGCGAAGCTCCTTGATTCGATTGAGGATATCGGGCATAGATGTAAAGCTTACTTTCCACACTATAAGCGAGGTGTCCCCGTGTGTCAAGTCGGCTTGTCATCTTTATTGTTCCTTTAGAATGAACGATTTGCGTGGAGTATTCCGGCCATCATGCAGCCGAGGCTGTTGGTGGGGCGGGTCTGCCTTTGGCTCGAGCAGGGGTTAGTGCGGAAGGTTGGGGGGAGGAGACTGAACTGGTTCGCATTGGCGAAAGCAGTGCAACCGCGTGCCGGAATTTTGCTCCGGTTACGTTGTGCAGTTCCGCCACCAGAGGGGACTCCCGCACTTCGCCGAGATGCTCGGATGTTGTTTGCGTCAGAGTGAGCCAGTCATGCCAATCGCCCAAGGCGTCTTGAATGCGCTTCACTCCGGCAATGAACTGTTGCGCTTTCGTCGTGGGTTCGGCGAACTCGGCCGCATAGCGTGCACGCTTGCTCAGGATTCTGTACCGGTGCAGCAGCGCTTCCGTGACGGGAGCGTTTTCCCGGTTGATCCCTTCCAGCATTCCTGTGGCGACAGCCAAAGGATCGGGGCTCGCTTCCGGATTAAAGTTCTTTCCGGCGCGTTTCAGGCGTTTGCGAATCTCGCGAACGGTTTCTTCGTCGAGGGCTTTGTGCAGCTTCTTTTCCCGTTGCGCGCGCAGTTCGATCAGATGGTTTACGAGTTGCGTCTTGCGGCGCGGTTCTTGCGGGATTTTCAAGCTGCGCAATGCGGCTAGCTGCACGTCCAGATCGCGCACTTTGCCGGCTCGCTTGCGAATCCGGCCCAGCAATTTCAAAAGCTTTTTCTCACTCCGGTCCATCTCGGGCGAGAGCTCGCCCAGTAATATCTGAAGGCGTCGTGTGCCGGTGCGGAAACGGTGGACGTTTTCCGCGCGAGGTTTCGAGGAAAGCTTGGTCAAGTCCTGTTCAAGCTTCTGAAAAACCAGACAGCAGCGCTTTGGCGCGATCGGCATATCGAGGAAAAGACAATCGAACCGGGAGATGAAAATACAGGCTTGCCGGGGAAAAGGCAACCTGCAAGAACTGTTATTTTAACATCCTGTTAACAGGATTCTGCTACCGTGAGGCAAGCATGGCCTTTTCTGCATTACCTCGGCCCGATATGCCGGTTCCGCAACCTGTTGAAGCGACGAAGGTTAGTGACCTCCCTCCAGCGGGACGGCGTGCCGAGCCCTTTCTTCGCGGGAATCGCGGCGAAACCGGCGACCGGGTGTTCAAACTCGCAATGCTGCTGTGCGGCGTGGCTGTGCTCGCAACCCTCGCTCTGATTGTCTACGAATTGACGTTACGTTCCGGACCTTCCTGGCATGCCTTCGGATTCAAGTTCTTTGCCGGACACGAGTGGGATCCGGTGAACGAACAATTCGGCGCCATGCCGTTCATCTACGGAACCCTGGTCTCTTCGTTCCTCGCCTTGCTCATCGCCGTGCCGCTGTCGATTGGAGTTGCGGTGTTCACCACTGAGATGTGCCCCAAGGCGCTGCGCGGCCCGCTCTCGTTCTTTGTTGAGTTGCTGGCGGCCATTCCGAGCGTGGTCTACGGGCTGTGGGCGATCTTTATCCTGGTTCCGATCCTGAGCGGCTATGTAGAGCCTTTTCTAGCCCGCACCTTGGGCTGGACGGGGTTCTTCGACGGTCCGCCTTATGGCATCAGCATGCTGGCGGCGGGGATTATTCTGGCCATTATGATCATCCCCATCATTTCTTCAATTACGCGGGAAGTGCTGATGGTGGTGCCACAGCACCAGCGCGAGGCTGCGCTCGCCCTCGGCGCCACGCGCTGGGAAATGATTCGTGTGGGAGTGTTGCGCAATGCGCGCGCCGGCATTATGGGCGGCATCATCCTGGGCCTGGGGCGCGCTCTGGGAGAAACCATGGCCGTGACCATGGTGATCGGCAACCGGCCGGAGATTGCGAAGTCCCTGTTCGCGCCGGGCTACACCATGGCGAGCGTGCTGGCCAACGAGTTCAGTGAGGCCACGGGCGATGTTTATCTATCCGCTCTGATCGAGATTGGTCTGGCGCTGTTCCTGGTTACGATCGCGGTCAACGCGCTGGCACGATTGCTGGTGTGGACCGTCACTCGCGGCCAGCCTTCGAGGGCGAATGCCTGAGACCACGCATACTTCCGCGCGGCATACGGTCGCGCCCATCGCCTTGCGGCGTCGCATCACTGACCACGTCATGACCGGCGTGGCCGTGCTTACGGTCATCCTGGTGCTCGCGCCGTTGTTTGCCATCTTCGCCTACCTTGTTTATCGCGGCATCGGGTCGATCAACTGGGCCTTCCTCACGCAGACTCCGAAGCCGGTGGGCGAAGCAGGCGGCGGAATGGCCAACGCCATTGTGGGCTCCGCCTTCATTCTCGCGCTGGCGAGCATTCTGGGAGTGCCGGTGGGCGTGGGCGCGGGCATCTATCTCGCGGAATACGGCCGCAACCGTTTCGGCGACGTTATTCGCTTCACCGCGGATGTTCTGAATGGCGTGCCCTCGATCGTGATCGGCATTGTGGCTTATGCGATCGTCGTTCTCACCCAGAAACACTTTTCCGCGTTGGCGGGCGGAGTTGCTCTGGCCATCATGATGATTCCAACGATTACTCGCACCACGGAAGAGATGCTTCTGCTGGTGCCGCAGGCTTTGCGCGAAGCCGCGTACGGGCTGGGGATTCCACGCTGGCGCACCACGCTCTCCATCACTTTGCGCACCGCAACCTCCGGCGTAATTACAGGAATCATGCTGGCGTTTGCGCGGGTCGCAGGCGAGACTGCTCCACTGCTCTTTACGGCCTTCGGCAATCAGTTCTGGAACCTGAAAGTGAACGAGCCGACCGCCGCGCTGCCGCTGCAAATATTCAGCTATGCGATTTCTCCATACGACGAATGGCACCGGCAGGCGTGGGCCGGAGCGCTCGTGCTGATCATCCTCATTGTCACAGCGGTCGCGGCCGTGCGCTTCGCCGTACGTCGTGGTACCTTCGGAGCGGCTTAGTTTATGGGTGTTGGAATCCAGGTCGAAAACCTGAATGCCTGGTACGGCAAGACGCAGGCGCTGTATGACGTCAAGCTGACGGTCGCGGCGAACCACGCCACGGCGCTGATTGGGCCCTCGGGCTGCGGTAAGTCGACGTTCATTCGCTGCCTGAATCGGATGCATGAAACCATCCCTGAGGCGCGGGTGACGGGCAGTGTGCACATCGGCGAAATCAACGCCTACAACGGCACTTCGGCGACCCAGCTTCGCCGCCGGGTCGGCATGGTGTTTCAGAAAGCCAATCCCTTCCCGACGATGTCGATCTACGACAATGTCGCTTCCGGGCTCAAATTGAACGGTTTTCGCGATCGCGGCAAGCTCGACGACATTGTGCATCGCTCGCTCGATTCCGCCGCGCTGTGGGACGAAGTGAAAGATCAGATTCACAAGAAGTCAGGCGCGAGTCTTTCCGGCGGCCAGCAGCAGCGGCTCTGCATTGCCCGTGCTCTGGCAGTCGAGCCTGAAGTGCTGTTGATGGATGAGCCCTGTTCAGCGCTCGATCCCATCTCCACCGGAAAGATCGAGGAGTTGATCTTTCAGCTGAAAGAGCGGTATACGATAGTGATCGTCACGCACAACATGCAGCAGGCGGCACGCGTCGCCGAGTTTACCGGGTTCTTCCTGCTGGGCCGGATGATTGAGTTCGATAAGACGGAAAAGATTTTTACCAAGCCGTCCGACAAGAAGACGGAAGACTACATCACAGGCAGATTTGGATAAGGTTTTTTAAGAAGGAAGGTTCGTATAATGCGCACGCGTTTTCAGCAAGGGCTCGACGATCTGCGCCAAAGGCTGCTCCGCATGGGTGGGCTGGCGGAACAGGCGGTGGATCGCGCCCGTCAGGCTTATGTCGACCGCGATCTCGCCCGCTGCCAGATGGTTCTCGAAAGCGAGACCCTTATCAACACCGCGGAACGGGAAATTGACGAGGCCGCCTTCGATCTGCTGGCGATGCAGCAACCGATGGCGGTCGATCTGCGCTTTATCCTCGCCGTCACCAAGATCAACTCTGACCTCGAGCGCGTGGGCGACCAGGCGGTCAACATTGCCGAGCGTGTGATGGACATGGTCGAGCTTCCCGCGGCAGACTTGCCTGTCGATATCGCGCGCATGGGCGCGGCGGTCAGCGCTATGGTGCGCCGGGCACTGGAGTCGTTCATCGAAGGCAAGGCAGAGCTTGCCCAGGCTGTCCTCGAAATGGACAGCGTGGTCGATCGCATGAAAGACGATGCTTTCATCCAGTTGGTGAAAACCATGAACCAGCGTCCGGAGGTGGTGCGGCAGGCCCTCGATGCGCTTCTGGTAGCCCGCAATCTGGAGCGCGTCGCCGACCACGCCACCAACATCGCCGAGGATGTCATCTTCTGGGTGCAGGGCGCCGACGTGCGTCACAATGCGAGTACGGATGAGCACTCCGAGCACTCGCCCACTCACGAAGCGCCGACGCGCGCCTCGGGAGTGTAAGAAAGCTCTGTCATCCTGAGCGGAGTCGAAGCATCCCTTGCACTCTTTGGCACCCTCGGCCTTGCGGATACCTTTGACCGCGCCGTCTCGCCTGAATTAGGCTCATCTTTCTCTACTGTCGCAGCCAAGAATCCCGGAGGTTCCGTGACTCGATCTCTCGCCGTAATTCTCCTGACTTTTTTTCTCGCACTTCACAGCGCGCTTTCAGCGCAGGAAGCCAAGCCCGAAACCTTGTCGATCCCGCTGCCCACCAGCAAGACCCTGACGACTCCCACGCCCGGCCGCATCGGCAGCACCAACAGTTTCCCCGCCACCGTCACGCTCAGCCCGGACGGCCGCTTCGCCGCGCTCTTGAACAACGGCTATGGCACGCAGGAAACGATGGCGATGCAGTCGATCGCCGTGCTCGATCTCAAGACGAATCAGATCACCGAATTTCCCGACAAGCGCTTCGGCGAAGACGTGCACCAGAGCTACTTTCTGGGGCTGGTCTTCAGCTCTGATGGCAAACATCTTTACGCGTCGGTCGGTTCGATCACGGACCCGACGGGAGAGAAGCCAGGAGACACCGGCAATGGGATCGCAGTTTACAGCTTCGCCGAAGGCAAGGTCGCGCCTGAAAGATTCATCGCCAGCGCACCGCAGTCGCTCGCCGCGGGGAAAAAAGTTGCCATTGGTTTGCGGAAGACGGCACCGGGCACTGCGATTCCTTATCCTGCAGGACTGGCGCTGGTTTCTTCTGGCGGTCACGACCGGCTTCTCGTGGCCAACAATCTTTCTGACAACGCGGTGCTAGTCGATGTTGCGACCGGAAAAGTTCTCGAGCGCTTCGACTTGAGCACGAATGATCTGGTACCGTCGTCGTTCCCCTATACCTGCGTAGCCACGCGCGACGGCCGCCGCGCCTGGTGCAGCTTGTGGAATGCGTCGCAAGTCGCTGAACTGGATCTGACCGGCGGCAAGGTCGTCCGCTGGATCAAGTTGCAGGAGCCTGACGATCCGATCGCTCCGGGCTCTCATCCCACCGCGCTCCTGCTGAGCCCGGACGGGAACGTGCTCTACGTGGCTCTATCGAATACAGATGCCGTTGCCGCGATTGCAACCCGAAGTACGCGAACCGTGGGACTGCTAGGCACGGCGGTTCGCGATCAAGAGTATCGCGGAAGCTATCCAATCGCGTTGTCTGAGTCTATTGATGGGAAGCGGCTGTTCGTGGCCGATGCCTCGCTGAACGCCGTCGCAGTATTTGACACCTCTAGCATACTCAGAAACGGCTCGATCGAGCTGACTGCGAATTCTTCGACTACAGACCCTGTCGCTTCTCCCGCCACGGGTTTCATCCCCACCGACTGGTACCCGAGCGCGCTCGCCGTGCGCGGCGAGGATCTGCTCATCGCCACTGCTAAGGGGCAAGGCACACGCCCGAACAAGGGATCAGGCAAGACTGCCTGGGAGATCAAATATCACGAGCACCCATACATTCCCACGCTGATGCGTGGCTCGATCGCGCGGCTGAATCTTCCCTCCACGCTCGGTAAGCTCGACGAACTCACCCGCGTCGTCGAGCACGACAACCTGCTGCACAACGATCCTGGAACCATCCAATTCGCTGGTGGCAAGAATCCGATCAAGCACGTCATCTATGTCATCAAAGAAAACCGCACCTACGACCAGATTCTCGGCGATCTGAAATCGCGCGACAAACCCATCGGCGACGGCGACCCTTCACTCACCATGTATGGCGCCGACATCACGCCGAACGAGCACAAGCTGGCACTGCAATTTGGCGTGCTCGACAATTTTTACGACAGCGGAGAAGTTTCCGGCGACGGACATCTCTGGTCAACTGCCGCGATCACCAGCGACTACAACGAAAAAACCTGGCAGATCGCCTACCGCGGCAAGGAACGCACCTATGACTTCCAGGGCACGGTCGCGGATGAATATCCACTCGAACACAACCAGCCGGATATCGATGATCCCGGCACCGGCTACCTCTGGGACAACGTCGCCCGCCGTGGTCTGAGCTATCGCGACTATGGCGAATTCGTGAACGCTAAGTGGTGCAATAAAACTCGCAAGGCAGCCACGCCGAAGCATGGAACTCCTTCGGCACAGGAAGCCGCGTGCCCGCGCACCGAACTTCAGCAGGGAGATCCTCTGCCCCCGAACGTCGGCGACCCTCATGCCGGTCCGAGTCCCTTTCCGTGGACGGTGCCTTTGTTCGATGGTGTTAAGCCTACGAAGGCGGTGCTGCGCGATCACTTCGATCCGCTGTTTCCAGATTTCAACACGGACTATCCTGACCAGCTTCGCGCCGATGAATTCCTCAACGAGTTCGCAGCCTATTCTCGCGCGCGCCAGGAGAACGAAAGCCCCGAGTTCCAATTGCCGGCATTCGTTCTGCTCTATCTTCCCGACGATCACACGGGCGGCACGCGGCCCGAGCGGCCGCGCCCAGCGGCCTCGGTGGCCGATAACGATCTCGCGTTAGGCCGCGTCGTCGATGCCGTTTCCCACAGCCCTTACTGGGAAGACACGGCCATCTTCGTCCTCGAGGACGACGCGCAAGACGGCGGCGACCACGTCGACGCCCATCGCTCCATCGCTTTCGTCGTCAGCAAGTATTCGCCAGGAACCGCGTCCGAGCCGTACGTCGAGCACCGCTTCTACACCACCGTCAACATGATTCGCACCTTGGAAATGCTGTTAGACCTGCCCCCGATGAACCAGAACGACGCCTATGCTCCGGCGATGGGACGAATGTTTTCCGGCGCTGGCAATCAGCCCGCATTCAAAGCGGATTATCGCAATCTGAAGAATGGTCTGATCTACGAGATCAACCGGCGCGACGCGCGGGGCGCGAGCGAATCGTTGAAGATGGATTTCTCCCGTCCCGACGCGGCCGGAGCCAGGGCTCTGAACCAGGTTCTCTGGCAGGATCAGAAGGGCGACGCCCCCGTGCCAGCACCCAGGCACGCAGTGTTTCCAGGGAATTAGACTGAAGTCGCGCTACACCATTCCCGACCCGCCGACCCGGAATGGGAAAAATAAAGTTGCATCTCCAAATCGGAACTCCCGCCCGCTTGTGAACTAATTTAAATTCTTGCCGATAGATTGGAATGAGCGCAGTTTATGCCCGAGTTCCGCATGCCCGTGATGACCCTGGTGGAGGCGTCGTGGGAAGACCCGAGTGGAGCATCGAGAACCGCTGCCGCACGCATGGAAGACCGGTCGACCGGAGGGGCATGTATACGGTTCAAGACAGCAATCGGAGTGGGATCAAAGGTGCGAATTCAGTGGCGCTTCGAGCAGTTCTCCGGCACCGCCAAATACTGCCGCAGCGAGGGCAGGGAATACCTGGTGGGGATTCAGCGCGACACGACGAAGGATCCGGTCCCCAGGCAGCCTGTCCCCGCGGCGCAGAGTGTGATACCAAACGTTGCCGCAGCCTCTGTAGTCGAAACCGAAAATCTGCCGAAGCGGCAAGAGAGCACGCGCAACGAGATTCCCCCAGCCGCGCCGAAAGCAGAAAATGCGCTTCCAGCGCGCACCGCGACTCCTGCGGGCGCAGCGCTTGCAACGCTTCCGCACGGCGGTGGTTACGAAATGGACGACGTCGAAAGGCGCCGCATTTCACGGCTCGACGAATTCAATGCGCTCCGACGGACTCAATTTAAGGCGAAACAGCCTCCAAAACGAGCGCAAGCTGGCAAGGAAAGGAAACCTATGCAACGCAAATGGCTCGAACTACCCTGGGGCAATAAACCGGACGGCCTCAGCGTAACCGGCGACCAAGGTGGCGACGAAAACATCGACGCCGAGAATGAGAAAGGCGAGGACGAGAAAAAGGAGAATCTCAGGCCCGCGCTCACTCCTCCCGGCACTCCACCCCCGAAAAAAACTGCCTCGGCGCGGGAGGTCCCGAACTTCCAGGTCGAACTGTCAGCCATGGAGGATATTTATCGTGCGGCCGGCATCATGCTTCCGCGCAAGGGATACAGCATTAAGAAGGTTGTCGAAATGCTGAACAGCGCACACATCTGCGGGTTGCCGAAGGAGATGAAGCGGGTGGCGCTGCTGATGGCCCTCGATGCGGCCGGTGTTCCCATCGACGAAGTGCTGCGCGATGCCGAGGCCCGGCGGGATGCGCTGGATTCCTACGAAGCCGCTGAACGAAAACAGGTGGAGGCGGAGTGGGCCCGTAAGGCGGAAGAAAACCTGCAAATTCAGGCAGAACTGGAGAGCATAAGAGCGCACTACACAGCCCGCATCGGCCGCAACCTCGAAGGTGTGGCGCGGGAGAAGGCCACCTTTGACAGTTGGGTGACCTTGAAGCAAGAAGAATGCCGAAGCATCGCCGAGGCCGCGGAACTATGCATGAAATTGCCTGCTTCCGAGCCCGCCACAGCCTCGCCCTCGAATGGTGGCATGGCGAAAGCCGCCAGCGCCGCAACCTCCAGCGCCAAGCTGCTGTGAGTACGACGCCGGCGATCGGCAAGCCGCGGCCGAGGAGTCGCGAAGCGACGCCATTCATTAGCCCCGCACGTGAGTGCGGGGGTTGAAAGCCGCAGAGGAACAGAGTCGCCAATCCGGCGCGACTCCATCCCTGACCATGCCGCGCAGGAATCAGCAGACTAAGAGTCGCACCCCCTGGAAACGCTCGCCCGAATGGAAGGCTCCAACTCCCGCCCCCATCGTTTTGAGGAGCCTTTTTTGAACAGTGGCGAGCCACGCACTTATACGCTGAAACTAACGTCACTTGCGAACGTTCCAAGCCGGTGGTGCAATTTGCTCCATGAGGAAGATCTGCTCCATATTGTTCATTTCTCTACTTACGACCTGCGGCATGGCTGGCGACCTCGCGAGCTCATTCAAGCAAGCTGTGGCACTTGCAGAAGCGCAAGACAAGGACCGCACAACACGGATATACGCCGACATTGATCTGAAGGACTACTACCAGCAAAAATACTCGCCCGTGTTTGCCTCCTGCCTGAAATCGACTGATCACGCTGACACGTCGCCGTTCTCATTCGTTGCGGCAATCGGAGCAGATGGTCGTGTTTTGCACCTTTACACCGATCATGAAACGAACATTTTTGCTTGTGTGCGGCAGACGTTGCAAAAGGACGAATTTCCCCACCCACCGGTCTCTCCCTATTACATGCATGTTTCGATGAGTTTCTCAAAGTGAATGAGACTCAGCAGCATCAAGAGAGGCAGGGCCGAGGCCTGAGCTGCTCACCCCGAATTTGAATTGGGCAGGCAGGCGACTTCCGGGGCGTAGAACCGAATGGCTGCACTCATTACCTGAATCCGCTCCTCACTGCGCGGTTTCCCTTGACTCCCATCCTCACCCATGAGACCCTATCTCTATACGCATCAGTTCTTTGAAAATAGAATAGCAATGAGCTAACTCCCGCGAACGCAATATTTTGCGAGCTGGCCGCTGATTCCAAGGTACTTAGCCAAGGCGAGATCGCCCAAGTCCTTTGAATAGAGGATTTTACGAGCAAGTTCCTTGTTTTCAAGATTTTAGCCGGATTCGACCCGACCACAAACGCCGTAACCCGCTGATTCCAGGTATTTTAGCCATTCTGATCCGTAATTTTTTTATCCGGATCGCAGTCCGGCCCAGCCGAAGCCCGAAGCCCGAAAGCCGAAGCTCGCCCTCCTGCTTTACACTGATCACGTGAAGATTGCGCTCGGCCAAATCAACCCCACCGTCGGAGATTTCGCAGGCAACCGGAACAAGATCGTCGAGTTTTCCCGCCGCGCGGAATGGAACGGCGCTGGGCTGATTCTGTTTCCTGAGTTGTCAGTGTGCGGTTATCCGCCTCGCGATCTGGTGGAGCGTCCATCCTTCGTCGCACGCAATCGCGAGACTGCGGAGCAGATCGCTCTTGAAACCC
>Ga0210395_10003718_pt1 | contig 11705 bp, 9 predicted proteins | sample IncBWH4OmetaG_FD_150861 | JGI IMG/M metagenome (GOLD analysis project Ga0210395, IMG submission 150861) | Forest soil microbial communities from Barre Woods Harvard Forest LTER site, Petersham, Massachusetts, United States - Inc-BW-H-4-O ...
TTGTGCCGAGCTCACCGGCTCGCCGAACGCGTGGTGCGCCGCGAGCCTGCCCTGCTCCATCGACGTCGCGGCCAGCGCGGGGAAGCCGATAACGTCGCCGACCGCGTAGATGTGCGGTACCTCGGTGCGGAAGAACTCATCGACGGCGATCCGCCCGCGGTCGTCCGCGGCGAGCCCGGCCGCCTCGAGGCTGAGGTTGCCTGTCACACCCTGCCGGCCGGCCGAGTACAAGACCGTGTCCGCCGGGATCTTCTTCCCGCTGTGCAGGAACGCGATCGCGCCTTCCGGCCTTGACTCCACCGAGGAGACGGTCTCGCCGAAGCGGAACGTCACGGCGAGGTCGCGCAGGTGGTACTTGAGCGCCTCGACCACTTCGTCGTCGCAGAACTCGAGCATCCTCGTCCGCCGCTCGACCACGGTCACCTTGGTGCCGAGGGCGGCGAACATCGAGGCGTACTCGATGCCGATCACGCCGGCTCCGGCCACGACCATCGATCGCGGCACCCGGCCCAGGTGAATGATGCCGTCGGAGTCGATGATCGTTTTGTCGTCGAAGGCGACGGTGTCCGGACGCGCCGGCCTGGTGCCGGTGGCGATGACGATCTTCGCGGCGCTGACCTTGCGGGTCTGGCCGTCACCATCGTCGACCTGTAGCTCGTTCGGCCCGACGAACTTTGCCGTGCCCGGGATGACCGTGACGCGGTTGCGGGAGAGTTGGGCCCGTACGACGTCGTTCTCCCTCGTGACCACGTGCGTCGTGCGGGCCGTCAGGTCAGCGATCGTGATCTCGTCCTTGACCCGGTACGACTGCCCGTAGATCTCGCGCTGGTCCACGCCGGTCAGGTAGAGGATCGCCTCGCGGAGCGTTTTAGACGGGATCGTCCCGGTATTGACGCATACGCCCCCGAGCATGTTGGGGCGTTCGACCACGGCGACCTGCCGGTCCAGCTTCGCGGCGGCGATCGCCGCCTTCTGCCCGCCTGGCCCGGAGCCTATGACCAGCAGGTCAAAGTCGTGCACAACACCAGTCTGTCTGCTACCGGGCCGGAAAAGAAGTCCCGTGACATCCAGTTCAAGACGGTCAACCTCAGATAACGTCAGCGAAAAGAATATCCGGACGAGGGAAACCAAGCGCCGCCCAGAGGTCGTCTAAGGGGTGTCCGCAGAATCGAGGCCCTCACATGATCAAAGGACACACACGGGTCAATCGGGTCACCCTGTTCGCATCGATCCCCGTGCTCGCGTTCGTCGCACTCGCCGCGGGATGCGGGACGGCGACTGCACCGTCGACCGCGGGCGGGACGGGAACCGCACGGCCGTCGTCGGCTTCTCCCGGAACGACGGCCGACCCCGGAGAGACGCTCTCCCCTGGAGCGACGGCCTCTCCGACCCCGGTGCCGACCACCACGGCCGGGCCGCCCCTGGTGGCCGGGCAGCCGGCCTGCACGGACTGGCCGGCGAGCGCCCCGCGCGAGTCGCTGCCGCGAACGTTCGTCCCGGTCGCCGTGCTCAGGTGCGTGAACGGCGAGCAGACGATCCCGGGCAAGGGAGAATGGCAGACCGCGACGCTGCAACGAGCCGACAAGGACCTGGGGGCTTTGATCGCGGCGTTGCGGCTGCCACCGGGCGTGCGAAGCCCAGGGATGATGTGCCCGGACCTCGTCATGCTGCCGCCGCAGATCGTGCTGGTCAGCGCCGACGGGAAGACGCTGATCCCCCGGCTGCCGGTGGGCGACTGCGGGCTGATCCAGGGGCCGGTGCTCGCCGCGATCGCGGCACTGCCCTGGCAGACCGTATCGGTGCGCCTTGTCGCGCAGGTCCAGAGCCAGGCGGAAGCCTCGAGCGGCTGCGCGCCCTCGTACAAGGATCCGTTCGCGGCGTATGAGTCGGCCCGGCAGGTGTCGGGCGGCACGCTCTACACCGCTCCTCCCACGTCGCTGCAGATCTGCGTGTACGCCCTGGGCGGCGCGGCGAACACGTCGCACTTCCTGAGCGGCACAACCGTCACTGGCTCGACCCTGACCACCTTGGTGGACGGCCTGTCCAGTCCGCTGCACCTGACCGTGTGCTCGCTGCCGCACGAGATGTTCGCCGTGCTGAGCGGATCAGGCCCCGGGAGTACCGTCGTGTACGTCGAGCTTGGCGGCTGCGATCGGGTGTACCGCCCAGAATCGGTCTCGGGCGGGCTGATGGGCGTCTCAACGGGCCAGGCGACCCCCGACACGGTGTCGATCATCGAGGCGGTGACCCATGCCAAGACGACTCACGTCCCGGGTGGAGTGGCCGGCTAAGTCCGTACGATACGGGGATGGCGGTACGCGCGGTTATCTTCGACTGGGGCGGGACGCTGACCCCATGGCACACCATCGACCACGACGCGCTGTGGCTGGATGTATGCGCACGGCACTTCCCCGCGGACGAGGCGGCATCGATCGCCGACGCGATAAGGAAAGCGGAGTTCGCGCTGTGGCGGCAGTCTGAGACCTCCCAGCAGAGCGCCACCTTGGACCACGTCTTCGAGCAGGCCGGGGTCGCCGCGGACGAGGCGTTCCTGGCCACCTACTACAGCTTGTTCGAGCCGCACACTCTGACGGACCCCGACGCGGCGCCGCTGCTGCGCGAGCTGCGCGAACGTGGCATCAGGGTCGGCGTGCTGTCCAACACGATGTGGCCGCGCAGCGCGCACGAACTGGTCTTCCGCCGGGACGATGTGCTCGGCCTCATCGACGCGGCGGTGTACACCAGCGAGATCCCGTGGACTAAGCCGCATCCGGAGGCGTTCCGCGCGGCGATGGCCGCCGTCGGGGTGACCGACCCGGCTTCGTGCGTCTTCGTCGGCGACCGGCCCTACGACGACATCTACGGCGCGAAGAGCCTTGGCATGCGCGGGGTGCTGATCCCGCACAGCGAAGTGCCGCCGCACGACGGCGTCGTTCCCGACGCGGTGATCAACCGGCTCGCCGAGCTGCCCGCGCACCTCGACCACTGGTAGCTGGGCCTGCCGCGCCCGCGGCGAGCCTGCCGCGCTGGCGGCGGGCTCGCCGCGCGAGCGGCGGGCGCCCCGCGAGCGGCGGCGGGCTCCCTGCGCGTGCGGCGGGCGCGGGGCGCGAGATGAATGGCCCGTTGAGCTGGCAATAGCCAGGTGAACGGGCCATTCATCTGGCTGGAGCGAGCGGTTAGGCAGTGGGTGGGCGGTTCGTGGCCGGGAAATCTTGAAAATCCTCGGAAAAGTTGTTGTCGTCTGGCCGGTTCACGCCTCATACACGCGGTGGGTGGAACCGGCCGGGGCGGTGGGGGGCCGGGAGGAAGACGCCGGGGGTGGGCCTTCCTCCCGGCTCCGGATCGGGAAGCCCGCCAGCCGAAGGGCGCGCCGGGTGCCCGTACCAAGGAGCGGGACGCCTCGCCGAATGACCGAGGAGCGAAGGCCTTGGCGAGGAGAAGATGCGGGAACCCGGCGCCCCGGAGGGGGGCAAGACTACGCCCAGGCAATCTTCCCGCGAGCCAAAGGGCGCGCCGGTGCCTGGACTGAGGAGCGAGCGAGCGGAGCTCGTGAGCGACGAGGGAAGGCACCGGGCCAAAGCGCCCGGAGGCGAGTGGTGGGAGGGCATGGGCGGGGTCAAGAGAGCGCACCAATGCGGTCCATTCGACAGCTACGTAGCGAAAGCCCCGCTACGGTAAGCGCATGCGTGACAGTGAGGTCGTCGCGTCCATCGTTGCCGGCGAGGCTGACGGGCTCGCTGAGGCTTACGACAGGTACGCCGACCCCCTCTACAAGTACTGCCAGTTCATGCTCGGCGACGCGGCTGACGCCGCGGACGCTGTCCAGGACACCTTCGTCTTCGCCGCCTCCCGGCTGGCCGGGCTGCGCGACCCTGAGCTGCTGCGTGCCTGGCTGTACGCGGTGGCGCGCAACGAATGCCTGCGCATCCTTGGCGCGAAGACCACGACGACGGCGCCCGCCGAGGCGGAAGAGGTGACCAGGGACGGCGCCGACGCTGGCGACCAGGCCGAACGAACCGGGCTGCGAGCACTGATCGAGGACGCCGCGGCGGGCGTGAACCCGCCCGAGCGTCAGATCCTCGAGCTGCATCTGTGGCAAGGGCTTGACGCGGCCGAGATCGCGGCCATGCTCGGCCTGTCCCGCGGCCACGCGCAGTCGCTGTTGTCCACTGCGATGGAGCAGCTCGAGGCCAGCCTGGTGGTGCTTACGGTAGGCCGCGCCAACCCCGCCGACTGCTCCGTGCTCGCCCATATGCTGGCCGGCTGGGACGGGAAGCTCACCCCGGAGCTGCGCTGGTGGGTGTACCCGCACATCAAACGCTGCGGCACCTGCGGCGCCCGGCGTGCCCTCGAGCTTCGCCCCGCGGCGCTGTTCGATCTGGCTCCGGCCGCGGCGATGGCCGCCGGGGCCGCCGAGAGCCTGCAGGCCGCGGCCGGTCCTCCGGAAGCGCTCAGGGAGCATACGCTCGCACTGGCCGCGGGCGAGAGCCCGAGCGCGACCGCGCACCGGACCGCCGTGCTCGGCCGGACCGCGCCATTCGGCGTTGATGGCTTTCCCAAGCCGCTGCAGGCGCCGAGGGCGGGGCTGCTGCACGGCGCGGCGCAGGGCGCCTGGCTTTCGTCGCCGCGGCGGCAGGCCGCCGCGGCGGCCGGGGCGGTGCTGGCCGTCGCCATCGCCGCGGTCGGCTTCACGCTGAGCGGGAATAGCGGGCACAGCCCGGTGGCCGGCGGCAAGCCGCCGGCCACCGGGCTGTCCGCGCCGCGCGCGACGGCTACCACGCCGACCGCGGGCGCCAGCAGCCCTGCCGGGTCGCAGTCACCCCCGCCCACGGCGACTCGGCGTGCCTCGTCGCACTCACCGACGGCGAAGCCGGCCGGCGGCGGGTCGCCGACTCCTCCGCCGCCCACGACACAGCCGTCACCGACGCCGACCACGCTCACTCCTACGCCAACGCCAACGCCGACGCCCACCACGACCCGGCCGACGCCGCCCCCGTCGCCGAAGCCGCCCGCGGCCACGCTAATCGTCAACCCCGGCGACGGCACCATCCAGCCCGGCTGGACCATGATCACGTTGACGGCTCGGGGCGGCACCGTGCACTGGTCGATCACGCTGCCTGGCCGCGACGTCTGGGCCCGTCCGACGTCCGGAACGGTCTCGCCGGGCGATGGGCCCGTGCACGTGTGGATCTGGGCCAGCCACCGGGCCGCGGGTCAGCAGGTGACGATCAGCCCGAGCGGCACGGTCTTCACCATCGGCCAGGGAGGGTTCGCGACCGCCGACGCCACGCATTGGCTTCCTGGAGGCTTCGCCGCCGGTGACGCCTGGCGCTGGTTTCCTGGGAGCCGCCGACGCCACGCAGTGGTTTCGGATGATATGACATGGTCTATTCGGGACGAACGACTACGGTGACCCCATGCGCGACGGTGAGATTGTCGCGTCCATCGTGGCTGGCGAAGCCGACGGGCTCGCCGAGGCCTACGACAGGTACGCGGACGCCCTCTTCGGCTACTGCCGTTCGCTGCTGCGCGAGCCCGCCGACGCCGCCGACGCGGTGCAGGACACGTTCGTCATCGCCGCCTCCCGGGTCTCGGGGCTGCGTGACCCCGAGTTGCTCAGGCCCTGGCTATACGCCGTAGCGCGCAACGAGTGCCTGCGCAGGCTCGGCTCGCGTGAGGTGGCGTCCACCCTTGACGGAGCTTCCGAGACCGACGAGCACGCTGACGAGACGGCGGACGTCGGCGCGGAAGCCGAGCGTGCCGAGACCCGCGCGCTGCTGCGCGCCGCGCTCGGCGGGCTCAACCCAGCCGAGCGGGACGTGGTCACCCAGTTCTTGCACGGCCTCGATATCGCCGAGATAGCCCTGGTGCTCGACGTCTCGCGAAATCACGTGCACGCCCTGCTCTCGCGGGCACGCGACCAGCTCGAGACATCCGTTGGCGTGCTCCTGGTGGCGCGCTCAGGTCGCGAGGCATGCCCGGAGCTTGACGCGCTGCTCGCCGACTGGGACGGTCAGCTGACCGTGCTGCTGCGCAAGCGGGCCGCCAGGCACATCGAACGGTGCGATATCTGTTCCGGGCGGCGGCGTCAGGTCCTGAGCCCCGCGATGCTGCTCGGGCTGTCGCCAGGCCTGCTGCTCGGCGCGTTCGCGGCGCACGCCGCGCACGCTGCCCCGGCCGGGATCCGTGCCACGGCACTGCACATGGGCACCGGGAAGGACCTGCACGCCGAGGCGTACCGGGGGGCGCTGAACAGGAGCCACGGTTCGTTCAGGACAATCGGTTTTCCAAAACCCCGGCATATTGGTCACGCCGGGCCGCTGCGATCGCCGCGCGTCCAGGTGGCCGCCGCGGTCGGCGCGGCTGCCATCATCGTCGCCGCGGTGGTGCTGGCGACGTCGGGCGGGCCGCGGCCTGGCCGGTTCGTCGGCGGCGGGCCGCTGCCGGGGCGCGCGTCCGCCGGCCAGACGCCGGGCGTGGCACCGGGAAGGTCGGCTGGCGCCACGCCGTCGGGTGGCGTCTCGCGCGGCGGGTCTGGCGGCCGCTCGAGCGTGCCCGGGTCGTCGCTGGCGTCGGCCAGCGCGTCGAGAGGGGCGCCGTCCGCGTCGCCGGGAGCGTCTCGGACGCCGTCCGCCTTCCCGTCAGGAACGGATTCCGCGTCTCCCTCGGCGTCCGTCTCGTCGCCGACTCCCACTGCGTCGCCGACCGGGAGCCGTTCACCGTCGCCTACGCCTACTGGTCAGCCCGCGGCTGGCACGCTCAGCGTCACGCCGGCGCGCATCGTGCTCACCCCGCTGCTCGGCAGCACGCTCACGCTGACCGCGGCAGGCGGGCCGGTGAACTGGTCGATCTCCGAGCCTGCCAGTTTGCTCGGCGAGCTTGACGTCTCACCGTCGTCCGGAACCTTGAGTGCGGGTCAGAGCACGCAGGTGACGATCACAGTCAGCGGCCTGGCCAGCCTCGACACTCAGCTGACGGTCAGCCCTGGCGGGCAGGCGGTGACCGTGGTTCTCGGGCTTCTCTAGGGCGCGGCTGGAGGTCAGCCGGGTCAGTGCGGCCAGCCGGATCGAGCGGTCGCGCGTTGCGCCTGGTCGCGTAGCGCCTGGACCGCCCGCGCCGGGTCGTCGGCCCCGTATACCGCCGAGCCTGCCACGAAGACGTCCGCGCCAGCTTCGGCGCACTGCTCGATCGTCTCCTCGCTCACCCCGCCGTCGACCTGCAGCCAGACCGCGCCGCCGTGGGCGCTGACCATCGCGCGGGCGCGGCGCAGCTTGGGCAGCACGAGCTCGAGGAAGTGCTGGCCGCCGAATCCTGCCTCGACCGTCATTAGCAACAGCATGTCGAGCTCGGGCAGCAGGTCCGCATACGGTTCGACCGGGGTGCTGGGGTTGAGCGCCAGCCCGGCGCGCGCGCCCGCGGCGCGGATGGCGCGCAGGGTGCGGACCGGCGAGATCGTCGCCTCGGCGTGAATCGTCACGTTCCGGGCGCCCGCCTCAGCGTAGGCCGGGGCGTGCTGGTCTGGCTCGGTGATCATCAGATGGCAGTCAAGCGGCAGCGTGGCGTGCTTGAGCAGCGCTTCCACGACCGGCAGGCCGACCGTGAGGTTCGGCACGAAGTGGTTGTCCATCACGTCGACGTGCAGCCAATCGGCTACGTCGGCGACCGCGGCGGCCTCGTCGGCGAGCCGGGCGAAGTCCGCGGACAGGATGCTAGGCGAGATCTGAACGGCCATGTCAGTACCGAGTGTAGAGTGCGGTGGGCGGGTCCCGCCCGGCCGGCCTGGAATGTCGGACCCCCTCGTTAGTATTCAGCACTGCGTTCGAATACTTACCAGTTGGAGGTCCCCCAGTGCCTACGCAGTCTTCTACCGATTTGCTTGACCGGGTCCGCAAACTCCTGGCCAAAGCCGAGGCCGAGGGGGTCACGCCACACGAGGCCGAGGCTCTCACCGCCAAGGCCGCCGAGCTAATGGCTCGGTACGGCATCGACCGGGCGCTGCTTGGCGCGCTGCACCCGGAGACGGACTCCCCCGCCGCCCGGATCTTCGACCTTGATAATCCGTGGGCGGCCGTCAAGGCTCATTTGCTCGCCGGGCTTGCTTCCGCGCTGCGCTGCCAGTGCATCCTGCTGACCCGGCCGGAGCCAGGGAGCCGGATTCATGTGTTCGGGTACCTGTCTGATCTTGAGCGTGCCGACATCTTGTTCACCTCGCTGCTCGTGCAGATGGCGCGGGCGCTGGCCGCGGAGCCCGTGCCCGCCATCGGGGGCGGGGTGAAGGCGTGGCGCCGGTCGTGGATGCTCGGGTACGCGTCCGCCGTCGTGGCGCGGGTCCGTGCCGCCGAGGACGCCGCCGTCGCGAGCGCGTCGGCTCCGGGGGCCGCGGCGGACGGGCCGTCGACCGCGCTCGTGCTGGCCGACCGCGCCATGACCGTGCGGCACCAGGCCGAACAGGCCTACCCCCGCACTCGCAAGACGCGCGTGACCTACTCGGGCAACGGCTACCAGGCCGGCTACCGCGAGGGGCAGCGGGCCGACATCGGCGGGGCCAAGGTGCGGTCGCGTTCCGGCGCGGCCATCGGCCGCTGAGGTAGCGTGCGAGCCATGGAACACGTCAGACTGGGCCACAGCGGCCTGCAGGTGTCCCGGCTGTGCCTGGGCACGATGACCTTCGGGCTCCAGAGCGACGAGACGACCGCTATCGCGATCATGGACCGCGCGGCAGCGGCGGGAGTCGACTTCCTCGACACGTCCGACGCCTACCCGCTCGGCGGTGACCTGGCCAGCCGGGGGCGGACCGAGGAGATCATCGGGCGCTGGCTGCACGGCAAACGAGAGCGCTTCATCGTCGCGACCAAGTGCTTCGCGCCGACCGGTCCCGCGCCGTTCGACGCCGGCAACTCGCGCAAGCACATCATGTCCGCGGTAGACGCCTCGCTGCGCCGCCTGCAGACCGACTACATCGACCTGTACCAACTGCACGGGTACGACCCGGCGACGCCGATCGATGAGACGCTCAGCGCGCTCGACGACCTGGTGCACGCGGGCAAGGTCCGCTACATCGGCTGCTCAAACTTCCTGACATACCAGCTCGTGCGGGCGGTCGGCCGTAGCGAGACGCTGCGGCTGGCCAGGTTCGACTCGGTGCAGCCGCGGTACAACCTACTGTTCCGCCAGATCGAGCGGGAGATGCTGCCGTTCTGCGAAGAGGATGGCGTCGGCGTCATCCCGTACAACCCGATCGCCGGCGGGCTGCTGTCAGGCAAGCATGACCGGAGCGCGCCGCCACCGGAGGGCGGCCGGTTCACGCTCGGCTGGGCCGGCCAGGTCTACCAGGAGCGCTACTGGAACGAGCGCGCCTTCCAGACCGTGTCGGCGCTGGGCAAACTGGCTGACCAGGCAGGGGTCAGCCTGGTCACGCTGTCGGTCGCGTGGGTGCTCGCCAACAAGGCGATCACCGCACCGATCATCGGCGCCAGCCGGCCCGACCAGCTCGACGCCAGCGTCGCCGCCGCCGGGTACGTGCTCGACGCCGACCTCAAGCGGCAAATGGACGAGCTCACCTACGAGTACCGGCTGGGAGACGCGGCCCGGTAGGCGGGCGGCGCGCGGCCCGGTAGGCGGGCAGCGCCATTTATTTGCGGTTTGCGGTGCTAGAACGCCGTAAACCGCAAATAAATCCGGCCGCGGGTGACGCACCGCTAGGTAGGACGGGCCATGACCGAAGGTAGTGCTGAATGTTTGACCGGTCATGGAGGCTGTCGCGGGATGGCTGGTGCGCTCGTTTAGGGCAGGGGCACCCAGGCGGCGCTAGGCACCCGGGGTCCGGACGGTCCCAAGCGGTCATTCGCGCATCAATACGAAGAGATTTCGAAGTGTTCCGGTGCCTAGCGCCCCGTGGCGTCACCGACGTCCCTGTCGTGCCAAGCGCCGCGCCTACGACCAGCACGCTATTCACGCCATTTCTGCGCGGGCACCAAGTTCTTGGTGATGAGCGTGCGCAGCTCGCGGCGGGACCTGACGCAGTCACGCGTTGGTCACATGAACAGGGTGGTCTTCCATACCGATCAGACCCTGATGACTGGCAGTTCCGGATCTATGCGCAGTATGTCGTCGGGATCGCTGGTGGCAACCGCATGGCCGCGCTCTCGGGCGCAGATCGCCACGTGTACGTCGATGACATCCTGGTGTCCGCTTCGCGCGCACACCAGACCTACGCTGCGCGCGACGTTTGGCGTCATGATGGCGAGGTCGATACCCCGTGATTTCAATAGCCGCGCAAGCCGAACCTGGCGGGAACTGCGCCACGCCTGCGCGACAGTGCCGACTGGTACGCAGATGGTTCCGCCGCGTCGCAAGATCTCGTCCAGGCGGGTTTGCATTACCAGGGCCTTACTGGGTTGGTCGAGCGCAAGAAGCGCGCCGGTGTCGAGGGTAAGCCCGGTTACCGTGACAGCGGTCACCCTGCCAGCTTGTCATCGTCCTTGTGCTGGCCGACGAGGCCGACTCGATCCAGTTCCTCCTGGACCTGCCGTCGGACATCTTCCGGTACGGGAGTCTCGGTATTCCATGAGGCCAGCACTGCTGCCAGGTCTTCGCGCTCGGTGTAGTCCTCGAGAGCCGCGGCCACGTAGGAGCTGACTCGGCGCTCGCCGCCCGCGGCACGCCTCACCTGCTCCGCGAGCTCGTCGGGAAGGCTGACCGTAATCCTTTTCATACATTAATCATACTCGACGCGGCCCCGGTTCACTCGGCGGAGGAGGGCGATGAAGATCGCGTCGGTGCCGTGGCGGTGGGGCCATAGCTGGGCGAAGCGCGGGTCTTGGGAGCGGAGGCCGGGGACGTCCGACAGGACCGCGGGGGCATCGAGGACCTCTACGTCCGGCGTGTCGCTCAGGACGGCGTTGACCACGTCGCGGGTTTCCGCTTGGACGGGCGAGCAGGTCACGTAGGCCACCACGCCGCCGGGGCGGCACGCCTTGAAGGCGGAGCGAAGGAGCGCGCGCTGGAGTTCGGCGAGGGCGGGCAGGTCTGACTCGGACTTGCGCCAGCGTGCTTCCGGGCGGCGGCGGAGGGCGCCAAGGCCGGAGCACGGCACGTCCACGAGCACCCGATCGAACGCGGCCGCGCGCCACGCTGGGCAACGGCCGTCCGCCGCGAGGACGGCGGAGGCGGTCCCGGCCGTCCCGTGGCTCGCGAACGCTCCCTGGATCAGTGCCGCACGGTGCGGATGGACGTCGGACGCGACCAGGCGCGCGCCGGCGGTGCCGGCCAGGCCGCGCAGCAGCCGGGCCTTGCCGCCCGGGCCAGCGCACATGTCCAGCCAGCGCTCGCCGTCCCGGGCCCGGACCGCCGGGGCGCCGGCGAGCGCCTCGGTCTCGCCGGCCACTCCGCCGTTCGGCGCCTTGGCCAGGGGCGCCTTGGCCAGGGGCGCCTTGGCCAGGGCTATCGCGGCTAGCTGGCTGCCTTGGTCTTGGACCGCGGCCAGGCCTGTGGCGATGAGGGGGGACGGGTCGCCGCCCGGGAGGGTGAAGCCGTAGGGCGACCAGCGGGTGGGCTCAGCGCCTTGCGGCATCACCTCGTCGCGGCCGGGGCCGCCCGGGTAGACGGCCATCGTCACCCGCGGGCGTTCGTCGCCCGCGGCGAGCGCGGCCGCTAGCTCGGAGCCGGCGGCTTCGCCGAGCGCGTCGCGGTAGGCGCCGATTATC
>Ga0210395_10003720_pt1 | contig 11702 bp, 11 predicted proteins | sample IncBWH4OmetaG_FD_150861 | JGI IMG/M metagenome (GOLD analysis project Ga0210395, IMG submission 150861) | Forest soil microbial communities from Barre Woods Harvard Forest LTER site, Petersham, Massachusetts, United States - Inc-BW-H-4-O ...
ATTGGCGCTGCCACCTTTCCGACGCCGAGCGCGGCCGCCTTGGCGTGCCGGCGGGTTGGAATTGCAAGGACGTGAAATTCTTTGTCGGCCGCATTTCGTTCGATCAATTGGGCCCGGATCGCTCGGCGGCGCTCAACGCCGTCGAGACGCGGCTGAAGCTGCCGCCGGATCAGGTCGATATGCTCATCTCGGCCGGCCGCGATGCGCTCAAAGCCAACAAAGTGTTTCGCGAATTTCTCAACGCCGGGCCGCGGTTTCGGCCGCCGCCATCGCGGTCGCCGCACAGCGCGCCGGTGGCAGACGCCGCGCCTGGCGCTCAGGAAGCGCACGCCGCCGAAGAGCAGCCGCAGTGACGCCACGCCGGCACTGCCGGCTTGATTAAGCCGCCAATTGAGCGTTGAATTTTGCCCGGTTCCAAACGGCGGCCATAACGCCGGTGGAGACGGGAGGAAAAATCATGGACGAGATTCAACGGCGCGCCTTCATGAAGGGCGCGGCCATCGGCGCGCTCGCGTTTTCCGTCGGCGGCGCCGAGGTCATGCTGACGCCCCGGCAGGCGCAGGCGCAAAACGTTCCGCTGCGCACGCTCACCCCCGAACAGGCAGCGACCCTCGCCGCCATGGGCGAGGCGCTGGTTCCCGGCGCCAAAGACGCCGGCGTCGTCAATTTCGTCGATCAGCAGCTTTCGATTCCGGCCGAGCAGGCGCTGCTCGAGGCGCGCATCATGAATGTGCGGCCGCCTTACGCGAACTTCTATCGCTCAGCCCTCGGCGCCATCGAAGGCGCGAGCCAGGCCAAGTTCAGCAAAGCCTTCACCGCTCTGACGGCGGCCGAACAGCACGATTTCATCGATCTCATGCGCCAGAACAAGCTCGACGGCTGGAAGGGGCCGGGCTCGCCCTTTGTCTATTTCCTCTTGCGCACCGACGCGGTCGACGTGGTCTACGGCACCATGGATGGCTACGCCCATCTCGGCGTGCCCTATCAGCCGCATATCGCACCGACGCAGAGCTGGTGAGGAGCGCATCATGGCAAACGAAAAAGTCGATGTCGTGATTGTCGGCGCCGGCGCTTCCGGCTCGGTCTATGCCGCGGTGCTGGCGAAAGCCGGCAAGAAGGTCGTGCTGCTCGAGTCGGGCCCTGATTGGCAGCTCGGCGATCTGATCAGCTCGGATTTCTGGGGCCGCCGGGTCAAGCCGGCCGGCCCGCCGTTCCTGCTCGAGGGCAAGAACCCTTATGGCTATGTCTATCAAGCCGGCTGGGGCGTCGGCGGCGCGGCGCTGCATTACTTTGCCAATTTTCCGCGCCTGATGCCGAACGACTTCAAGGTCAAGAGCACTTACGGCAAGGGGCTCGACTGGCCGATCGACTACACGGACATAGCGCCGTACTGGGACAAGGTCGCCGACGACGTCGGCGTCTCCGGCGATGCCAAGGCCGAGGAAATCTGGCGGCCGGCGGGAAAGCCTTATCCGATGCCGCCGATGAAGACGTTTCCGGGTGGCGACGCCTGGAAGAAAGGATTTGAAGCGGTCGGCCTGCGGCTGACGCCCGCCGCGGTCGGCATCAACTCGACCGAATACAAAGGCCGGCCGGCCTGCATCTATGACGGCTGGTGTCACGTTGGATGCCCAATTGGCGCGCTGTCGAACCCGCTCGTCACCTATCTCGGCGACGCGCGCAAAGCCGGCGCCGAGGTGCGCGCGCACGCGACGGTGACGCGCGTTCTCACCACGGCCGATGGCAAGCGCGTCACCGGCGTCGAATATTTTGACGCCAAGAAGGAAAAGCAGGTGCAGGAAGCGAGCGTCGTCGTACTCGCCGCCTGGTCGGCGCAGAACCCGCGCCTCATGCTCAACTCGGCGACCGACAAGCATCCGAACGGGCTTGCCAATGCCAGCGGGTTTTTGGGCAAATATCTGACGGCGCATTTCTCCTCGGGGACCTCGGCGATGTTCGACGAGGATCTGCAGCCCTATATGGGAACCATCGCGGCGCAATATTTCTCCTACGATCTCTACGACAAGAACGCGCACAAGGACAAAGGCGCGTTCGGCTCAACCTTCATGGTCGCCGGCTCGGCGCAGCGCTACAGCGCGCTCGGCGGCGTCGCCAATTCCCGCGTCGATCTGTTCGGCGCCGATCTGGCCGCGTTCATGAAGCGCGCCGCGCGCGGCTATACCCGCATCGGCGCGTTCGGCGAGGAAATGCCGGTGATCGACAATCGCGTCGAATTGGCGAGCGACAAGGACGAGTTCGGCATGCCGCTCGGCAAGATCACCCACAGCTTCAACGACGACGCGGTGGCGCTGTTCAACGCCAATTTCGACAAAGGCCTCGAAATCGCCAAGGCGACCGGCGCCAAGGAGGTCTGGTCGAACAAGGGCGCGATGCCGACCATCCATCTCATGGGCGGCACCATCATGGGCCACAATGCCAACGACTCGGTGACCGACAGCTACGGCACAACCCACGAGATTCCCAATCTCTGGATCGCCGGCCCCGGCATCTTCCCAACCAGCGGCGCGCCGAATCCGACCTATACGATTTTCGCGCTGTCGCTGCGCGGGGCGGAGAATCTGGCGAAGAATTGGGGGACGTTCGCGGGGTAGTTTGTTTTCCGCCCCCGCGATAGCGGGGGAGGGGGACCACCCGAAGGGTGGTGGAGGGGGCGCCTGACTCGGAGCTTCGTTGCCAAAGCAAGGCAATGAACTTCGCCGCCGTTATCGCCTTAAATTGACCGGACTTCGGTGAGTCCCGCGCCCCTTCCACCATGCTTCGCATGGTCCCCCTTCCCCGCTATCGCGGGGCAGGAAGGTTCACTCCGCCGCCGCCTTCGAATGCCCGAGCCGCTTGTTCAGCGACTTCAACAAATCCTCAGCGGCTTCGGCGATCACCGTGCCGGGTGGGAAGATCGCCTCGGCGCCGGCTTTCTTCAGCGCCTCATAATCCTGCGGCGGCACGACGCCGCCGACCACGATCATGATATCGCCGCGGCCTTGTTTGGTCAGTTCGGCCTTGAGCTCCGGCACCAGCGTCAAGTGCGCGGCGGCGAGCGAGGAGACGCCGAGAATATGCACATCGTTCTCGACCGCCTGGCGCGCGGCTTCGGCCGGGGTTGCGAACAGCGCGCCGATGTCGACGTCGAAGCCGAGGTCGGCAAAGGCGGTGGCGATCACTTTCTGGCCGCGGTCGTGGCCGTCCTGGCCGATCTTGGCGACCAGGATGCGCGGGCGGCGGCCTTCGTCGTCCTCGAATTGGCTGACGAGTTTCTGCACCCGTTCGACGGCATCCGTCATGCCGACCTCCCGCCTGTAGACGCCGGAGATGGCTTTGATCTCCGCCTGATGACGACCGAACACCTCTTCGAGCGCCAGCGAGATCTCGCCGACGGTGGCCTTGGCGCGCGCCGCGTCGATGGCGAGCGCCAACAGATTGCCGTTGCCGCCTGCGGCGTTGCGCGTGAGCGTGGCAAGCGCTTCGGCGACCGCCTTGGGATCGCGCTCGCGCTTGAGCCGCGTGAGCTTGTCGACCTGCAATTGCCGCACGGCGGCATTGTCGACTTTGAGAACGTCGATTTGCGCCTCGCTCTGCGGCCGGTATTTGTTGACGCCGATCACGGCCTGCGCGCCGGCATCGATGCGCGCCTGCGTGCGCGCCGCGGCTTCCTCGATGCGCAGTTTTGGCAGACCGGCCTCGATGGCGCGTGTCATGCCGCCGAGCGCCTCGACTTCTTCGATATGGCCGAGCGCCTGCGTGGCGAGATCGTGGGTCAACCGCTCGACATAGAACGAGCCGCCCCAGGGATCGATCACCCGCGTGGTGCCGCTTTCCCGCTGCAGCACGATTTGGGTATTGCGGGCGATGCGGGCGGAAAAATCAGTCGGCAGCGCCAGCGCTTCGTCGAGCGCATTGGTGTGCAGCGACTGGGTGGCGCCTTGGGTCGCCGCCATGGCCTCGATGGCCGTGCGCGCCACATTGTTGAACACGTCTTGCGCGGCGAGCGACCAGCCGGAGGTCTGGCAATGGGTGCGCAGCGACAGCGAGCGCTCGTCCTGCGGATTGAACGGCTTCATCAGCCTGGCCCAGATGAGCCGCGCGGCGCGCAGTTTTGCCACCTCCATGAAATAATTCATGCCGATGCCGAAGAAGAACGACAGCCGCGGCGCGAAGCGATCGATGGCGAGGTTCGCGGCCAACCCGGCGCGCACATATTCGACGCCGTCGGCCAGCGTATAGGCGAGCTCGAGGTCGGCGGTCGCGCCGGCTTCCTGCATGTGATAGCCGGAGATCGAGATGGAATTGAACTTCGGCATATGCGCCGAAGTGTAGGAAAAAATATCGGAGATGATGCGCAGCGACGGCTTTGGCGGATAGATATAGGTGTTGCGCACCATGAATTCTTTCAGAATGTCGTTCTGGATGGTGCCGGCGAGCTTTTCCGGCTTAACGCCTTGCTCCTCGGCGGCGACGATGTAGAGCGCCAGCACCGGCAGCACCGCGCCGTTCATGGTCATCGACACCGACATCTGGTCGAGCGGAATGCCGGCGAACAAGGTGCGCATGTCGTAGATCGAGTCGATCGCCACGCCCGCCATGCCGACGTCGCCGGAGACGCGTGGGTGGTCGCTGTCATAGCCGCGGTGGGTGGCGAGATCGAAAGCGATCGACAGACCCTTTTGCCCGCCGGCGAGATTGCGGCGATAGAAGGCGTTGGAATCCTCAGCCGTCGAGAAGCCGGCATATTGCCGGATGGTCCACGGCTGGGTGACGTACATGGTCGGGTAGGGGCCGCGCAGGAACGGCGCGATGCCGGGATAGCCGTCGAGGTCCGGAATACCGGCGAGGTCGCTTGCGCTGTAACTGCCTTTGACCGCGATGCCTTCCGGCGTCAGCCAGGGCGCAGCCGGCGCGGCGGCTGCAGGCGGCACATCGGCAAAATCGATCTTCGCAAAATTGGGAATTTGGCTCATCGAGTCACCTTCACCTTAGAATATCGTAGGCGGCCTGCAGTGTCGCCAGGATATCGCAACCGTCGTGAATGAAGGTTTGCACCCCCACCGCCCGCCGGGCTTCTTCCTTCGCGCCGGGCCGTCCGGCCAGGTAGACGCGCCGCGCTCCCGCCGCGGTCAGTGTGGCCGCAGCGGCTGCGGCTTCGCTGTCATAGCTCTTATCGGCGCCGCACAGGCAGGCGAGCGCGGCGCCGGATGCTTTGAACGCCGCGGCGAGCGGGGAGGGCCCTTCTTCGCTGCCGACGACTTCGATGCCGCCGGCCTCGAAAAAGTTCTTGGCGAAGTTGGCGCGGGCATTGAAGTCGGCGGGCTTGCCGAGCGTTACCAGGAAAACTTTCGGCCGCGCGCCGGTTTGGGCCAAAATTTTGTCCGACGCGTCGCGAAGCTGTTCGAACGGTTCGGCGAGCCGGATGCGTGGCAGTGCAGCTGCGGTGACTGCCGCGTCGTCTTTCGGCGGCGCCACCGGCGCTACGTCGAGAACCGCGGGCAAAACCTCGTTGATGTTTGGATATTCGTTGGTGCCGGTGAGAATGTCGGTGCGGCGGGCGACCGCGCGTTCGCGCTCGGCGCGTACCGCCGCGGCATGGCGTTGAACGAGGCCGGTCTCCAGCGCGGCCCAGACGCCGCCCGCCTGCTCGATCTCGCGGAAAGCCGCCCATGCCGCGGTGCAGAGCTGGTGTGTCATGGCTTCCAGCGCGCCGGAGCCGGCGGCTGGATCGCCGACGCGGGCGAGGTTGGACTCCTCCAGGAGCACAAGCTGGGTGTTGCGCGCGATGCGGCGGGCGAACGGGTCCGGCAAACCGAGCGGCGCGGTGTGCGGCAGCACCGTGATGCTGTCGGCGCCGCCCAAGCCCGCGGCGGCGACCGCGATCGTGGTCCGCAACATGTTCACGTAAGCGTCGTGCTTCGCCATCATGCGCCAGGCGGTTTCGGCCGCGATCACGAGCGGCTTCGGCGTGAGGGCGCAGGCTTGCTCAACGCGCGCCCACAGCTTTCGCGCGGCGCGGAATTTCGCCATGGTCAAAAACTGATCGGCATCGGCCGACAGCCGGAAGTAGATCGCGTCGCGCGCGGCGGTGAGCGCCATGCCCTGGGCTTCGAGCGCGCGCAGATAGGCGACCGCGCTGGCCAGCGCAAACGCAAGTTCCTGCGCTTCCGAGCCGCCGGCATTGTGGATGACGCGGCCATCGGCGACGGCGAACGGTCCATGGAAGCCGGCGGCGGCAAGTTCGCCGACCATCGCGACAAAATTCGGCGCAAGCGCGTCCCAGGTCCGCGGCCCGCGGCCGGAAGCTGCAAAGCCGCCGATCGGATTGATGCTGGCGCGTAGATCGACTTTTGCCGGCGCGATGCCGCGGCCTTTGACCAGCGCCGCGAAATCGCGGACCACGTGCCGCGTCGCCGGCGACAGATTGAGATCGATTGCCACGGCGGTGAGATCGACGCCGTCGAGTGTGCGCTTAAGCGTCGCCGGCAACGGATCGAGGCCAAAGCCGTTGGCGCTCACCGAGCCGGCGAACACCAGCACCAGGCCGGTCGCGCCATTTTGCAGATCGTCGAGCGCTTGCGCATTGGCGGCCGCCGGGTCGGGATGATCGACGCGCTGCATGACGGTCCAGGCCGCGCCGGGCGCGCGCCCGCCAAGCGCAGTCGCTGCGGCGTCGCGCGGATAAAGCGGCTCGATGGTGAAGCCGTCATAGGTCCGGCTTTCGAGCCGCGCGAACGGCGCTCCCTTGAGCACGGCATCGACCAGGCCGCGCCAGGCTTCTTCCGTTGCCGGCGGAAAATCGGCGGCCGGGGTCGGGTTTTGCGGATCCGTCATCGTTGCAAAGTGCCATGCCGGGGACCGCCGGCCAACCAGTCCGGCCGTGCAATTGGCGTGCCGTGCCCTAGCGCCCCGGCAGCCTTTCGATGCCCACCGTATCCACCCGCTTGAGCGCGTCGCTGACCCGGACGCCGGCGATAACGTGGTCGGGTGCGATCTCGGCGAGCGGCACCAGAACGAAGGCACGCTCGAACAGATGCGGGTGGGGCAGCGTCAAGGTCGCGTCGTTGAGGACGACATCGTCATAAGCCAGGATGTCGAGATCGATGCGGCGAGGTCCCCAGTGTTGTTCGCGGACGCGGTCGCGGCCGAGCGCGCGTTCGCAGGCCTGGGCGCGCGCCAGCAGCGCTTGGGGTGTAAGCGTCGTCGCAACCGCAATCACGGCATTGATGAATGGCGGCTGGTCGGTGATGCCCCAGGGCGGGGTGCGGTAATCCGACGAGCGGGCCGTGAGCCTTATGTCGGAATCGTCGCACAGCAGCGCAATCGCCTGATCGAAGGTTGCGCGCACGTCGCCGACATTGCCGCCCAGCGCGATGAACGCTTCGGCCAAGGTTTCAGCCCCTGCCACGCTCTTGGTTGCGATCTTGGTTGCGCTCTTCGATGACGACGCCGACGTCGTCGAAGGTCGCGGCGATCGGGGCGTGCGGTTTATGCACGGTGACGCGAATGCGGCGGACCTGGGGGTAGTGCTCCAGCACCGCCTCGGCGACCGCGCCGGCTGCCGCCTCGACCAGCCGGTAGCGGCGCGAGCAGAACGCGTCCGTCGCCGTCTGCACCACCTTATCGTAGGAGACCGTGTGCTTGAGCATGTCGGAGCGCGAGGCTTCGGCCAGATCGATATCGAGCGTCAGATCGAGCTTGAAGGTTTGCCCGACCTTGGCCTCGTGCTGCATCACGCCGTGATAGGCGTGCAGCGCCAGCCCGCTGACGAAAACCGCGTCGCTCATCGCGCCCGCCTGATCGCCGCGGCGACGGCCAGCGCCTGCACGGTCGGCGGCACGTCGTGGACGCGGATGATGGCGGCGCCGTTCTCGACAGCCAGGAGATGTGCCGCCAGCGAGCCGCCGAGCCGCTCCGCGGGCTCCGACGGCACGACGGAATGGATGAAGCGCTTGCGCGAGGCGCCGACCAGGAGCGGCAGGCCAAACCCGCGCCAGGCATCGAGCCTCGCGATGCAGATCAGGCTTTGCTCCGGCGTCTTGCCGAAGCCGATGCCGGGATCGAGCACGATGCGCTCGCGGGCAATGCCGGCGCGGGCGGCGATGGCGAGCGAGCGCTCGAAGAAAGCGGTGACGTCGGCGACAATGTCGATCCTCGGATCGGCGGCGTCGCGATTGTGCATGACAATGACGGGCGCGTCGTGCTCGGCGACGACCCGCGCCATGTCGGGGTCGCGCTGCAGCCCCCAGACATCGTTGACGATCGCGGCGCCGGTTTCCAGTGCCCAGGCCGCCACAGCGGCCTTCATGCTGTCGATCGAGACCGGAATGCCGAGTCCGACCACGACCGGTAGGATGGGGGCAAGGCGCGCGCGTTCTTCGTCGAGCGGCACCGTGACCGCATTGCCGTAGGGACGCGAGGATTCCGCCCCGATGTCGAGGATGTCGGCGCCTTCGGCGGCGAGGCGCTCAGCTTGGGCAATGGCGGCTGCCGGATCAAGAAAGCGGCCGCCGTCGGAAAACGAGTCCGGCGTCACATTGAGAACGCCCATGACCAATGGCCGGCCCTTGGCCAAGAGGTCGCGAAGTAAACCGGCGCCCGTGGCAGCCCGGGTCAATAAAACATTGCGAAGATCAAGGCTTGCGGCCGTTTCCTTGCCCATCGCTGCAATGGCCCTCGGCAGATCTTAAAGTGCTTTCTAAGCCGTCGCTTTGCGCGGTCGCGGAAAGCGAGTCAAGCCGCGGACGGGCAACGCCAAGAGCAGGGATTGTGTGGGCCGATCAATAACGGATGATGGTCGGCAGCTTCTTCGCGCTCTCGATCCAGCGCTCCACCGTCTGCTTCTTCGGCAGCAGCCGCACCAGGTTGCGCTTATTGGCTTCGCGCATTTTGTCGACCAGATGCTCGGGATTGCGGAATTTGAGCTCGTTGACGGTTTTGACGCCGACGGCGCGCAATAGCTCGGAATACTCCCACCCTACGCCTTTGACCCGCATGCGGTCGGCGGCGGTGACCCAGCCGAGAATGCGCTCGGAATTGGTGCGGGTCATTTCGGCAAGCTTGAGCCGTTGTTTCGGCGTCTTGGCCGAGCGCAGAAGCCCGATGGTGGTGCGAATCCCCTCCGACTTGAGGATCGCGGCCGTGTCAGGCCCGATGCCCCGGATGTCGGTGATAGGATACGCCATCGCTGCCTCCCCCCTCGGCGCGCCGCTACATGAACTGCGAAAGGCCGGGGAACGCAACAACGGTCTTGTCGACCGTTTCGGTGCCGACTTGCTCGCGGGCAAGGCCGAGCACGTCGCGGCTGACGCTTTGTACCTGTCCCATGTTCAGCCCCGCCATCATGCGCATGCCCGCGCCTATCACTTCGCTCATACCGAAACCGCCGGCATTATCGCTGGCGGCTAGCCGCAACAAGGTTTTGGCTCCACCGAGCCTGGCCAAGAGCGGTCGCACTTGTCTGTTGGTCCTTCCATGCCTGGAAGTCGAAAATGGTCCCCACCGCCTTTTCGGCGGCCAGCGCGATCTACTCCGAGATCGGCGACAAGCCGGCCGACGAGTTCGTCTATTGCCCCAACGCCATCCCCGCACTTTCGGCAGGTTGCGGTTCAATAATGTACATTCCTCGGGGCGTGACAAGTATGCACCACCCGCTTGGAGGCCATTTGACGCGCCGCACATGTCGAAGCGTTGCCGAGCGTTGCAAAGATGCAACGCTGTTCCAGCTCGGCAACAAAAAGAATGCCTGGCCGACGTGGTAATGACAAAGCCAGCGCTGTAAATTTCACACGGCGAACGATGAGAAGGTGACCCATGACGGCATCCGAAGCTCTGCCCAAGGTTCTCGACCGCATCGACCACGACCTTGATGCCAGCCTCGATCGCCTGTTCGCGCTGTTGCGCATTCAATCGGTGTCGACCGACCCGGCCTACGCGCCGCACTGCCGCACCGCGGCCGAATATGTCGCCACCGATCTGCGCGGGCTCGGCTTCGAGACCAGCGTGCGCCCAACGGAGGGCCACCCGGTCGTCATCGGCAAAAGCGGCAACGGCAAAGCCAACGGCAATGCGCCGCGGGTGCTGTTCTACGGCCATTACGACGTGCAGCCGGTCGACCCGCTCGATCTGTGGCAGACGCCGCCGTTCGAGCCGCGCATCGAGACGCTCAATGGCGGGCGCAAGATCATCGTGGCGCGCGGCGCCTGCGACGACAAAGGCCAGGCCATGACCTTCGTCGAGGCCTGTCGTGCGTTCAAGGCGGTCACCGGCGCGCTGCCGCTGGATATCACCATGATGATCGAAGGCGAGGAGGAGTGCGGCTCGAAGCATTTGTTCGGTTTCGTGCGCGACAATGCCGCGGAGTTGCGCCGCGACCTGGCCCTGGTGTGCGACACCGGCATGTGGGACGCGCAAACGCCGTCGATCACCACGTCGCTGCGCGGCCTGGTTTACGAAGAGATCCGGCTCACCTGTGCCGACAGGGACCTGCATTCCGGCCTGTTCGGCGGCGCCGCGCGCAATCCGATCCATGTGCTCGCCGACATTCTCTCAAGTCTGCACAATGCCGACGGCGGCGTCACCATTCCGGGCTTTTATGACGGCGTCCACGACCTGCCGCCCGACATCAAGGCCGATCTCGAAGGCCTTGGCCTCACTGCGGAAAAATTCCTCGGCCCGATCGGCTTGAAGATTCCGGCCGGCGAAAAGGGCCGCATCCTGCTCGAGCAAATCTCGACGCGGCCAACGGCCGAAGTCAACGGCATCATCGGCGGCTATACCGGGGAGGGCGCCAAGACCGTGATCCCCGGCAAGGCCAGCGCCAAAGTCTCGTTCCGCCTGGTCGGCAGCCAGGACCCGGAAAAGATCCGCAACGCCTTCCGCGATTTTGTGCGCGCCCGCGTGCCGGCCGACTGTTCCGTGGAGTTCGGCAATTTCGGCTGCAATCCGGCATTCGAGGTGGCGTTCGACAATCCGGCCTTGGGCAAGGCGCGCACCGCGCTCGCCGAGGAATGGGGCAAGAAGGCGGTGACCTTCGGCGCCGGCGGCTCGATCCCCATCGTCGGCGACTTCAAGACCGTGCTTGGCATGGAGACCTTGATGGTCGGCTTTGCGCTTGACGACGATCGGGTCCATTCGCCCAACGAAAAGTTCGATTTAAAATGCTTTCACAAGGGCATGCGCAGCTGGGCGCGGATTTTGGCGGCGCTGGCCGGCTAGTTGAACGGCGCATGACGCTGGCCCCTTTTCGCCACTCGCCATTGGCGCGTCGCGACGCTAAGCAGAGCCATGGCTTCGCTGTCGCCGCAGCCGTCATTGCTGCGCCATCGCTCGTTCGTGCTGTTCTGGTGCGCCCGCACCTCGACCAGCGGCGCCTACCAGATGCAAGCGGTTGCGGTCGGCTGGCAGCTCTACGATCTCACCCACGATCCGCTCGACCTCGGGTTGGTCGGCTTGATGCAGTTCTTTCCCGTCGTCGTGCTGGCGCTGGTGATCGGCCAGACCGCCGATCATTTCGACCGCCGTATCGTGGCCGGGACCTGCCAGGTGGTCAAAGCGATCTGCGCCGCCTTGTTCGCGCTCGGCACCTTGCAGGGCTGGCTTGATCGCGGCGCGATCCTGACGCTGATCCTGATCACCGGCACCGCGCGCGCCTTCGAGGCGCCGACGCTGCATTCGATCGTGCCCGGCATCGTGCCACGGCC
>Ga0210395_10003721_pt1 | contig 11701 bp, 18 predicted proteins | sample IncBWH4OmetaG_FD_150861 | JGI IMG/M metagenome (GOLD analysis project Ga0210395, IMG submission 150861) | Forest soil microbial communities from Barre Woods Harvard Forest LTER site, Petersham, Massachusetts, United States - Inc-BW-H-4-O ...
ATATCCACATTAAGAAACTCCGTAAGGGTAAAGGTCCTATCCTAGAGCTTGCCACGCAGCCTCAGCGCATCGCCTGGGGGCAGGACCCAGAACACCCTACTATCGACGCATGCAGCGAAGATGATACCCCTCTAGAGGCCCCGACGTCCACCTTAATTAACTTCACCCGGCGAGGGGAATAGCCATTTATGTTCGATAAACTAGTAGACTTGATTGTATCTTCCATCAAGCTTTTTTTCTTCGCCTTCACTTTACACCAATACGAACGCGGGGTCTTGCTCCGCTTTGGAAAATATGTGAAAGAGGTAGGTCCTGGCTTCCATTTCAAGTGGCCTTTCGACATCGACGAGATCATGTTCAACGGGACTATGGCCAAGATGCTACTTCTAGGTCCACAGAACCTAACCACTAAGGACGGCACTGCCGTTGCTGTATCATACCTAGTCACTTATGAGATAGAAGATATAACCAAATCCATCATGCTAGTCAATAGCTCTAAATCCGCCATAGAATACGCTTCCTACGGCGTCGTTAATGACTTCGTCGCCCGCCATACCTGGGCGGAGCTACGGAACATTCACGCAGTGGACGAAGCTAAGGACATTGACTTGGATAATGAGCTAGCCAAGAAGATGCGCCGCCGCGCTAAGAAATATGGTATCAATGTCTTAGACGTTGGTATATGTGACTTGACTCCATCCCGGGCCATTCGCCTCATCACGTCTTCCCCGCAGGGCGGAGCAGAAGATCATATCTAATGTCTGACGTCTACACAAGAGCCGCCCTTCGTTTTCCCCTTGGCCTTAAGCCCGAAGGCCCGGGACCTAATGCCCTCCAGTTGTCTGATATTAAGCCTACTCGGCCCCAGCCGAAGGAAAGAGCAGAAATGGTTAAATTAGAGGTGCCCAGTTCGAGCGGTAATGCGGTGCTCCTGGATAGCCTAAAGTCCCGTGTGATTGGCCACGACGAGGCTTGTGAGGAGCTAGTAGGAGCGATAACCCGTCATCAAGCTGGGCTGGGCTCCAAGACCCGCCCTGTGGGAGCCTATCTCCTTGTCGGCCCAACAGGCTCCGGCAAAACCATGATAGCCAAGGCTCTATCAGATCTTGTCACCGGCAAGCCCGATACCATGATCCGCATCGATTGTGCGGAGTATGCAGCTTCCCACGAGGTTTCTAAACTGATTGGAGCCCCGCCCGGATACTTAGGCCATAGAGAAACAAGCTCCCTACTTGGCGCTTCTAGGCTGGCCGCCCAAACTACCCCTGGTGGGAACCAGATTTCTTTCGTACTTTTTGATGAGGTGGACAAGGCCCATGATAGGTTCTTGGATTTGCTATTAGGCATCCTAGATGCCGCCCGTTTAACTTTAGGCGACAATACCGTCATCAACTTCTCCAACACCCTAATCTTAATGACGGCCAATAGCGGCGCTAAGGAAATACAGGACATCATGAGGCCCCGGCATGGCTTTGCCGCCGCCCTACCTGTTGGGGCGGATGCTGCCTTAAAGGCTTCCGCCTCTGGTGAGGATGCAGCAAAGAAAAGCCTCCGCCCCGAGTTTATCAACCGCCTAGATAAAATTCTGGTATTCCATCAACTAACAGAGGCGGAGATTTTATCAGTCTGTGATCTGGAGCTGGCCAACCTGGAAGAGCGCTGTTTATTAGGTCCCGGTATCGGCTTAACTGTTTCAGCGGACGCCCGGGTCCACTTATCCCATCAGGGCTATGAACCCCTGTATGGGGCCCGCCATTTGAAGCGCCAGATCGAGAAGCTAGTAGAGAAGCCCATAGCGGCCCTATTGACCTCCGGCCAGGTGCGGCGCGGCCAGGTCATCCGTATCGAAAAGATGGGAGAAGAGTTGGAGTTCTATGCCTAAGTTGACAACCGCCCAAAGAAACGCCCTACCAGCGTCCAGCTTCGCTGGCCCGGACCGCACCTATCCGATTCCCGACAAAAGTCACGCCCAGAATGCTTTATCTAGGGTATCGCAGTTTGGCTCCACGGCCCTAAAGGCCAAGGTTAGTGCTAAGGTTCATAAGCGATACAAGCGTATAAGTGAGAGCGAATAATGCCCTTCGCCTTTCTCCTTTGGGCTATGCTAGCCCAAAGACCACAAGTCGAGCCCGCGCTGCTCCCAGCCTATATGGCGGCGGTTAAAGCTTGGGGCATGCCCGCCCCCTTAGCTTCCGTGCGTTACTGCTGGGAAGAAGAGTGCGCCGATTCCCCGGGAGGGGGCGAATTCGATTACATTACCAGGACGATCATTATCTGGCCCGATTTTCCCTTACCCCGCCCGGATGGCCTGGTTTTAGTTCTCCTCCATGAATATGGCCACGCCCTAGGTCTACACCACGTTGATAGAGAGGACCGGATATCGATCATGAATGAGGGCTGGAGGCTGCCATACGGGGAGCACCCATCTGTAGAGGACATCGCCGCCGCTCGCCAAGCCTTAGGTTATGAAAAATAAACTACTACTCTATGTACTAGCCCTGACCGGCCTATTAAGCCGAATCTTTGGGGCAGATGCGGGCGGAGCCCCTCCCCCAGCCCAGCCCCCAGCTCCCCTAGCGCAGTCCGCTCAGCTTCTGCCCCAGAACTGGTTTGGGAGCGGCCTAACCTATAGCACCACCTATTCCCCCAAGCACTTTGAGGGTTTCTATAGTTACGCCACCCTTATGTCCCAGTCCAGTGGTTGCTATAGCTATACCACAGCCGATATTGGACGTGCTATTACAATGGAAACGGGGATTTCGTGTCTCCTGCGCCAAGTTGGTCCGTTTTATCTTTTCGGCTTCGGTACCGGGGGCGGAACTACAGCTACTCCGGCGGCTTCACTGAGCCTGGCCTATGGCGGCCTGTTAGTCTACAAGATGAAGTCTGGTGTGACTATAGAAGCCAGTGTCAAGGAAATTAGCCCTGGGGCGGCGGGCACCTCAAGTCAGAAGCTGGCCCTAGATCTTGGGATCGGTTGGGGCAAATGACATCTATGCCTGAAAGTCCGGATGACCCTCGCTTCATTTGCACCACATGCAAAGGCCCCATTTTCTACGGGGAGCCAATTATTTGGGATAGTGGCGGCGCAATCTCCCACCGCTTCTCGACATGGTGCAAGTTCTACCAGGATCAAGATGCCGACTTTCGGTCGGCATGCGGAATAAAGGAGAGTTAGATGACAGATTACATTGAGTTTGACGAGAAAGCCAAGACTGCAACGCTGCATTATAATGGAGCAGAGATAACCATCCCTTCTGGGGCCCTAAAGTTACTTAGGGCGTTTGTTACCCCTGATGAAAGTCAATATAAAAAGGTAAGGGCTGGATCACACGCTTTTAGTAATTGCGTTGAGTGTGGTCATTTGCTTTGCGTTCCAGGAGGCACGCGATAGATGCCAGCTAATAGCCAGGCCCAGAGGACCTTATTCGCAATTGCGGAGCATAACCCGCAGATTCTAAAGGGAAAGAATAAAGCCCTAGCCAAGCTGCCCAAGAAAACGCTCCATGACTTCGCAGCCACCCCGGCTTCCGCCCTCCCTCGCTATAAGCGCGTGGGAGAAAAATAGCCCCCGGGCTTGACATTGGCCTTGCCAGTGTGGTAAGCTAAAACAGTGGGCGAGATCATTCCAGCCAAGCACCCCTCTTCCGTCTCCTTTTCCTACCTTGGCCGCCAGCCTCTCGCCCACCGCCTTTCCCCTTTGGGGAGTTGAAACCTAATGCCTGCCCTAGATCAAATCCGCCCTAAGACCTTCCTCACTGCCGAGGATTGGGCTCCCCTAGATAGAAAGTGGTGTGCGGTTTGCCGCCTAGGGGGCAAAACTATAGGCACTTACGGATCAACCCGCGAGGATGCGGTGGCCAACCTGAAGGCCAAGATTGCCAAGCTTGGGGGCGAAGATAATGGCTAACGTTAACAAGATGGCCTGGGCATGTGAACACGTGGATAGGTTACACCTAGCCAAAGGGCTTTGCCAGCCTTGCTACGACAAAAAGAGGTGGAAGGAAAACCCCAAATATAAGGAGCAGTCGGCGGAGCGCCAACGCAAATATAGAGCAAAAAACAAAGAGGCCCTTGCCGCCAAGTCTACAGTTTGGAAAGAGGCAAATAAGGATCGTTGTAAGCGCGTGCGGCGGGCCTATGCATTAAAGACTGAATACGGCATTACGTTAGAACAATACGAAGCCATGCTTGAATCTCAGGGGTATGTTTGTGCTATATGTAGTGAGCCCCCAGATAGTAACAGCAAGAAACCATTCTTAGCAGTGGATCATAGACACGCAAGCGGAAACATTCGTGCATTATTGTGTTTAAGGTGTAATCTAGGCCTGGGCTATTTTAGAGAACGTATAGACATTCTCCAGAGTGCTATAGACTATATCTTCAAGTGGGAAGAGCCGGAGACCATGGCGGCATCTCAATGATAGAGATAAAAACTCGGCGGCCCGATGGTACGTATGCACTTTTATGGCAGGCCTTCCCTGCCCAGGAGCGGGCCCTGGTTCGCCCAGAATTTGAGATATTGTATGGCGGAGCTAGGGGCGGGGGAAAGACCGACGCCGGGATTATGTGGCTGATCCTCGGTAATATAGAGGAAACAGGCACTATAGCCGATGGCGGCTACTATCTCCACCCCAATTATCGTGCATTGGTGCTGCGGCGCAATATGTCGGATATGGGGTTCTGGATATCCCAAGCTAAGTCGAAGTATATACCCTTAGGTGCAACTTTCACCAGCCGTCCGTGTCAATTTGAGTTCCCCAGCGGAGCTACTATAGTAATCGGCCACTTGGATGACTCTGATGCCTTCGAGAAATACCAGGGACAGGAGTATGCTAGACTAGTAATCGAAGAGCTAGGCCAGATACCAAACGTAGATTTATATCTAAAGGTGCTTTCCTCTGTTCGTAGCCCTTTTGATGAATTGAGAACCCAGGTTTTCCTCACGGCCAACCCCGGAGGCCCGGGAGGCCACTGGGTACGGGATAGATTCGTGGCGTGTGCTAAACACGGAGAGACATATACAGATCCCCAAACGGGCGGCACTCGCATCTTCATCCCGGCCCGTATCAGTGATAATCCTATCTATGCAGCAGATAAAAAGTATCTTGGCCAGCTGATGTCCCTCCCCCCGGCCCTCCGCCGGGCATGGCTAGACGGCGACTGGGATGCGATCTCCGGCCAAGCCTTCGAGGAATTTCGCATCGTTCCGTTGCCTGGAGAGCCCGCCGAAGCCTGTCACGTTGTTGCGAGTTCTCAAGTGAAGCTTGAGCCTTGGTACCACCGCTGGCTTGCCTGCGACTGGGGCTACGCACATAACGCCGCCGTCTATATGGCCTGTCAGCTTCCCAATGGCCAGTTGCATATCACCGACGAACTGTCGGTGAACCACACCACCCCCGAGGAACTGGGCGTCGAAATTGCCCGCTTCGTCTGGCCTTCTCTCAAAGGCGGAAGTCAAAAAGCCTTCCAGATGTACCTATCCCCCGACGCATTCTCTAAGAGAACGGACGAGAGGACTATAGCCGATCAAATTGCTATTGGCGTAGAGAAGATCTTAGGTACTAGCTCTGTCTACATTATGCCTGCCACTCAGGACGAGGCGGCGGACCCCTCGGCAGTCTTTGGCCGTCGTGAACTTCAGACCAACGCCTCTCTGGTTATTCAGCGGGCAGCAAACCAGCGCGTGGCTGGGTGGATGTATGTCCATAGCCTGATGCGATGGTGGCCCCTTCTGGGGGCGGACGGCACCCAATACGACCCGGCCTATGCCCTCGGTCTCTATGAGACCGATAAAGCCAAATGGAGGGAATATTGTGCCCTTTTCACTAACAGTGCGGAAGTCCTCCCACGGCTCCAAATTTATGGTGACCGCTGTCCCAAGCTGGTAAAAGCCATTCCCCTCGCTATGGCCCAGGACCCCGACAAAGGTGACCCGAACGATATAATCAAGACCCACTGGGAAGGGGCGGACGAAGTGGACGCGATGCGCTATCTTCTCTTCGCCCACCGCTTCATGACGACCCTTGCCCCCTTCGAGGAATTCTATGCCGCCCACTTGGCCAAGCACGCGGGTCGCCCCATAGAGTCCCTTTCAGGCACTTCTAAAATGATGATGGCCCTGAAGGCGGAGCAGGATTATAAGCGTCTATCGGCCCCCATGACCGCCCCGATTTATTGGCACCGTAGTTCAGTTAGACAAAGGAGACGGGGCTAGCGCCCCGAGAAAGAGGAATGATGAAGAAGATTTTATTCACCCTATTGACATCCATGGCCGCCCTAAGCTTCTATGCCCTGGCCCAAGGCGACCCGAAGGCCTCCCTAGAGCGCGACAAGCAATGGACCATTGAGTACGTGAAATTGCTCACCGCCCAGAAAGAGGCGATGGCTGCCTTACAGTCTTTCGAGAAGGCTAAGGACGCTGTCTGCAAAGGCGAAGGCAAGACCCTAGGCCGTACCCCGGACTTGACCATCACTTGCATCGAAGTCCCCCCGCCGCCCCCCTCGGCCCCGCAGGAGAAGAAATAATGGCAATGGACCCTAAGCGCAAGCCCGGCCTGCTAGTGGCCATCGGCGTGCAGAAACCCAAAGGCCCCCCGCCCTCGTGGGGCGATGGCGATGCCCAGCCCGGCCCGGAGGCCCAAGGCCCCGATGACGGCGACCAGGATCAAGACGATCCCGCGTCCACTACCGGCGATTCAGGTCAACAGAAAGTGGACCCCCAGGCCGCCCACGTCTACACCGGCGACATGTCCTGTGTCACTTGCGAGCACTATATTCACCCCACACATGAATGTCAGAAAGTCTCTGGCAATAACTTTGGGATTGAAGTGAAGGGCTGTGTGGACTTCTATGAGCCCGAAGGCAGTTCAGACGATATGAATCAATCCGGCGCATCCGGCGGCCTCGCCCCCGCCCCCGCGCCCCAAGGAGAACAATATGGCGGATCAAACACTTCCAGCTCAGGCTATTAACAATGGGGCGCAGCCCCAATGAAATCCCCGTGGGTCTCACGTGAGCGCTTGGACGCCGAGGCAGCTAGGGCCCAGGCCCTAGCCGACAGGGTCCGGGTCCTAGAGGCCCGCCTGGAGGACGCCGTGGCAGCCAAGGACGCCGCCCAGCTAGAGGCTCGGGAGGCCGTGCGGATGGTAGCCGATTGGCTGGCCGAGAAGCAGTTCGGTACGAAGATCTTTGGCTCCAGCGCCCCGATCCTCCCAAGCGACACCCCTTCGATGGATCTCCTGGAAGTATTCAACCGGAAGGCCGGGGCCCGCCGCGCCCGGGACTTGGTGCGGGAGGGCGAAGAGAAGTTCTTGAATGACTTCAAGGTACGTGCATTTGGGGTCCCAGGTGAGCCCCGAGAACCAAAGACGCCTGGATCTGAATAATGCCCAATAACAATCTTCCCACCCCCGCCCCTTCCCGTGGCGACGAAGCCAATGGCGTCGGTAATCCGCCTTCGGATACGCTAAATGCTGAAGGCTCCGTACAGATGTCTGAGGACCAGCTCAAGGAAATTCTCAAAGGCATCATAACCGAGCACGTGTGTCAGGACGTGGATCGCGAGAAGGTATATCAGTATGCAGAGGCCCGGAAGAATGAGTTATATTTTAGGGGGTCTCAGTACCTCTATCCGGTGCTCCTAGGCGGACAGACTGCCGATTGGTCCGTGACCAGCGGCACTATGGGCTATAACCAATCCCCAGATCAGAGAGATGCAGAATACGATTATGTCCTTAATGTCATTAGAGGCGACGGACGGAAGTTCATCGCCGTACTCGGCCAGCGAGGCCCGAACGCTAAAGCGGAAGCTCGCCGCACGGACGATGAAGCAGCCGTTAGACGTGCAAGAAAAGCCGATATCGCAGCAGAATACCTTCGATCCTGCTGGCAGCCCGAGAAAATCCAGCGACACCTAGCCCTTAGCCTCTGGAAGAACGGAACCACCTTCGCCTATACCCCGTGGGTAGCCAACGGCGAGAAATATGGTACAGTTGATGTCCCCATCATTGATGCCCAGCCCGTGGAAATCGGCGAGCCCTACTATCGTTGTGTCATGTGCGGCAGTGAGACCCCAGCTTCGCTGGCAGGCACCCCGCCCAGTTGCATATCCTCGACCTGCCCCGAACTTACAGTCTCCGGTAAGGGCCATCCCTTCCAGCCCCAGGACTTAAACAAGCCCCCCACGGTAGACGTTCCCAATGTCGTAGGCAATCGCACCTACCCTAAGGGCTCCGTGGAACTTCACCTAGCCACTATCTTTGAGGTAACAGTCCCCTTCTATAGCCGCTCTATCGCCGATTGCCCGTGGCTCTGGTATGAATATGAAGAGCACGAAGGAAAATTACTGGCCGCCTTCCCAGACCTCCGGGATAAGCTTGGGGAGCAAGAATGGGCCGGGGACAGCTCCGGCATCTCTGCCCAGGGTCGCCTAGCCCGGGACGTGGCTTCCAGCCCCACTGGCTCTTTCATCAGCCCCCGCAAGAACCGATGGCTGTATTCCCGCTTTTGGCTTCGCCCCGCCATGTTCGAGATGGTGGGTAATGACGAGATCCGCACCCAACTGAAGAAGCTATATCCCCAGGGGGTTAAGGTCACTCTTGTCCAGGGCGAAGTTGCCGCAATGGATGCGGAGCGCCTAGACGATGTCTGGGCCATGTGCAAGCCCGATGTTTCAGAGTATATCTTCGCGGACGCTATCTGTAAAGACTACATGTCCATCCAGGACATGATTAATGACCTATACAACCTGGTAGCCGAGACTATGGAGCGGGCGATCCCTTACCTGATCGCCGACCCCATGGTCCTGGACGTCCTTCAGTTATCCAAGCAACGAGGCAAGCCCGGCCAAATTATTCCCGCCAAGGCGGGGGTCGGTGCTCGTTTGAACGACAGTATTATCAAGGCCCCCACGGCCACCGTTGACCCTGAAGTATTCCAGTGGATGGAGAAAATCCACGAAGCCGGAAGAGAGATCGTCGGAGTCCTACCAGCAATCTTTGGCGGCGGTGAACCTGCATCTACGGCCCGTGCCGCCGAGCTTCAGCGTAACCAGGCCCTCCAACAACTTAACACCGTCTGGAATGAAATGCGAGACTTCTGGTCGGGCGCTTACTTCAATGCCGTTCGCCAACTGGCTTCCCATTGTCTCCCAGATGGATCTAATCTCGGGAACTTCGAGGCCGTAGATGCGGACTTTAGTGATCTCTTAGGCGGTGGCTATTTCTTCACTACGGAAGAGGCCATCCCCATGACTTGGGGCCAGAAGCGCGATCTCGTGATGTTCCTGCTCCAGGGCGGCCCCGAGGCCTGGACCCTTTTCGGTCTCCAGCACCCCCTGAACATCGCCAAAGTCCACGATACCCTCGGCATGCCTGACTGGAAGATTACCGATCTCGATGCCCGGGATAAAGTCCTAAGTAATATCAAGGCTCTACTGGAAGGCCAGCCCCAGCCCGGTCAAAATCCCGGCGAGATGGTTCCTTCGATCCCGCCCGACGTCTTCGAGGACGACCACATCTTCGTGGCCTCCGTCATTAAGGAGTGGTGCCAGACCGAGGACGCCCGGGCTATCCGGGATATGAACCCCTCGGGCTACGCCAATGTCATCGCCTACGGTCAGGCTTCTCTGCAACTCTCCGGCCCCCCTGGCCCCTCAGCCCCTCCCGGACCCCCGCAGCCCGGTGGCCCCCCTAGCGGAGGCGGCCCCGGTGGCGGCCCTCCAGGCCCCGATATGCCGGGTGCCCCTTCGGGTAATGCTCTACCCCCGCCGCCCGGAAGCCAGATAGGCGGAGCTCCGCCCAGCGCGGCCCCAGGCGGCCCCGCCGCTCCTCCCACGGGCCCCGGGCAATAGATTATGAACACAAAACAAAACAACAAGACAGTCCCGTCCAGCAATAAGATTATCGCCTCTGCTCCTAGTGGAGCAACCATAACTTTACTGGACCGCCTCAAAAACATTCAGTCATATACCGATAGTCTAGATAATAGTATCGCGGCCTTGCGTAGCACTTTTGGTATTATTAAGGAAGACGATCAGGCCGCCCCCGCAGGCACTACCGTAGAAAGCGTTATATATGATATTGAATATAGACTGGGCCGGGCGGCTGCTAACCTAAGCGATGTCGTTAACTATATTGGCTAAAATGGACCAACCAATCAAATCCCGTCCCTATCGCTCTACGAGCGAGAGCGCCTGCGAAAAGTGTGTCTTCGGCAGGGGTGATCACATGCCCTGGTGTCCGCAAAGCCGATGGATCTATGCTGGCGGTTCTGCTAATGGCATGCGAAGCGATTTTCTAGATAAAACTGCCTGGAGCTGGACCTCAGAGTGAGAGGCGGACTTCAAATCCCCCTTGACTTTAGTGAAATAGTGTGGTAAGATAGTAACGGATGGTAACTCAGATCTCCAATTCGGTCCTATCGCCCGCCCAAATTTATGAGTGTGCGAAGGCCGCCGGGTTTCCTTCTGAGGTGGCAGTCACAATGACGGCTATAGCTCTCCGCGAGAGCGGGGGCAATTCCACTGTATTGAACAACACTCCAGCCACCGGGGATCGCAGCTACGGCCTATGGCAGATTAATATGGCCAGCCCCAAGGTGGCAGCCTTAGCTATTAAGATCATTCCAGAATTAGCTACCCCCGATGGCGAGCGTTGTTTACTAGACCCTGTGGCTAACGCTACTATTGCCCATGCCCTCTGGGGCAGCAGTAACCACAATCTCGACATTGCGTGGTATATCTGCGGAGCCCCGGCCCACGACGACTCCTATCGCCTCCGTTACGAATCCCACTTACCCGCCGCCCAGCGGGCTGCCCTTGGACTATAAAACTTAGAAAGGAGGTCGCTAGCGACCTCGTGCCCCTTTTAGAGAAAATCTTCGAGTTCCTTGCCACCCCCCAGGGCCAAGCAGTCCTGATCTCCGGCGGCGAAGAGTTGGCCAAAGCTGTTGCTGGTCTACTCGTTATCCTTCATAAGCAGAGCACTTCCGGCCTCCCCGCCCCCGTTACGCCAAAGGCGTAGCATGCCCCTGATCCAAGTCAAATTTGCCTTCAAGATAGCTGCCGAGGCGGCCCGTGTAGACAGCCTAATGGGGCGAATCTACTCCAAGGCGATCCAGAAAGTAACTGGTGGCCTATACTCCCACGTGGAGTTGGTGATAGACGACTCAGTTCCGGCCCACGCTCTCTCCTTCTCCAGCCGTGAGCCTTCTGGTACGGGCTTCACTCACATCAACCTGACCGACACTGCCTTATGGGACGTCGTCGATGGCTTCGCAGTGGATAAAGCTACTATCATGGCGTGGTGTGATGGGCGTAGTGGACGCCGTTATAATATGGCCGGGATCGCGGGCATTGCCTTAGGCAAGGCCATCTCCGATCCTGCGGACGACTACTGCTCCCAGTGCTGCTATGAGGCTGCTCGATATTTTGGTCGCCTGGCCCCCTCCATCCCTAGCGAGTTTGTCGCCCCTTCCGGTATGGGCAAAGACAAGAAGCGATATGGCTTGTATGAACTCCTGGACGGAACCCAGAGGCCCTAATAATGAAGACCATAATTTTTGTTACGCTATTGATTACTGTGGGACGCCTATTTGTTCCCGGCCATGCCGCCACGCTTCCGCTCACTTATGCGGCCTTTGCTCACATTTGGGTAGGTGCATTAGCAGGTATTGCCATATGTCGGCCTGACATGCGTAA
>Ga0210395_10003723_pt1 | contig 11699 bp, 12 predicted proteins | sample IncBWH4OmetaG_FD_150861 | JGI IMG/M metagenome (GOLD analysis project Ga0210395, IMG submission 150861) | Forest soil microbial communities from Barre Woods Harvard Forest LTER site, Petersham, Massachusetts, United States - Inc-BW-H-4-O ...
AATAGAGTCGGAAGGTCGCGCTTTTGCTCGAACGGAAGCTCAATTTTTGAGACAAATGCGCCATTCTCCGACCCGGAGTAGTGTCAACCCATAAGAAATGCGTGAATTCTTGCCACCGGCTTTCTATCTTCAGATTTTTCAACCCGTCCCTAAAAACCAATGATAAGAAATGCGTGAATTCTTGCCACCGGTTTTCTATCTTCAGATTTTTCAACCCGTCCCTAAAAACCAATGGGCTGCATCCCTATGAAAAACACGTCAACCGCTCTTAAATTCTCCGCCATCCCAAAGACCTACGACGGCTTGGTTGCCCTGCATGTTCCCCGGCCCATCCACGACCGGGCATCCTACGACAATGCCGTGGAGATCGTCCACGCGCTTGCCGGGTTCAAACTCAACCGCGACCAAGATGACTACCTCGAATTGATGGCAAAACTCATCGAAGACTACGAACGCGAGACTATCCCTGAGCCCAAGCCCATCAAAGGCATTGAAGCGCTTAAATTTCTTTTGAAGGACAACGGCCTTTCCGGTGACGATCTCGGTCGCATTATTGGCGTGGATCGTTCCATTGCGTATCGCATTTTGAAAGGTGTCCGCAACCTTACGACCGACCATATCAAGAAACTCTCCACTAGATTCGCTGTGAGTGCCGATCTGTTTCTCACGTAACAAAACAACACGGGAAACTTCCGAAACGGTGCTGGAAAACTGCCGCCGCCGCCTAAAATCTTACCTATCCGTCCCATGAAATCAGAAAAAAGACATCGCCTCGAAACTGCAGGGTTTAAAGTCGGTTCTGCCGATGAATTTCTCGGCCTCAGCCCTGGGGAAAGCGCCTTGGTTTCGCTGCGGCTTTCGCTGGCGCAAGAGGTGCGCCGCCGTCGCGTGCAACTCCACTACTCACAAGCGGAGCTTGCGCGGCGCATTGGCTCGAGTCAGTCGCGGATTGCCAAGCTGGAGGCCGCGGAAACCGACGTATCACTCGATTTATTATTTCGGGCGCTTTTTGCTACTGGCGCCAAGATGCGTGAGGTCGGAAAAGTGGTAACGGCCGCGTAAAAGAAACGATCCGAAAGGGTCGGGTTTCTAAGAGTTAAATCAAAGAAAAATTGGGCTGGGTTGATCCGAATGGGTCGGTCTTGGATCGTTCCAATCGCCCGACTTTCACTGGCACCTGCCAGCCTAGGCCGTCACGGGCTTGAGTCCAAGGAATACAGCCGCGGCAGATTGATTCGCGTCGTAGGTATAGATGTCGGCGAAGTCGTGGTACATTGCGGTGACCAGATGGGTCAAGGCGCAACAGCAAGCCCGACGGCACCGGCTAGCTTTCGCTGGTTGGCATCAAAGCTGAGAAAGACAGTCGCTTTGACGACCCGCGCAGTGGCGATGTGCAGGATATCGAACGAACGATGCCCACTGGCCAGGGTGTAACGACCTGACAGCCGGCGGGCTTCTTCGATTATGACCGAAAAATCGCACGGCGCGAGTTGGAGATAGCCGGCTTGCAAATCGGCTTCAAATTTTCTTCGCATCGAAAGGGGATGGCTCCTACATTAGCTGGCCGCCGGCACCGAGCGCGCGGAACCACTGGATGAGAAAGGGCGTCAGGCCCAGGCCGGCGCCACCGCCCGCGCAGGAGAAGGCGGCCATGGTGTTTCCGTGCTTAAATTTAATCCATCCGATGCCGAACGTGATGGCGGCGACCACCCAGAACACGCCGTAGATGATGGAATAGACCGTGGAGACGCCCTGCCAGAATCCGGAGGAAGAAGCGCCGCCGTTGTTGGCTTCGTTCCAGTCGACGGTCTGGGCCAACAGCGTGCCGTCGGTATGGGTGATGAGGAAGAAGGCGATCGTGGCGAAGGCCATGACGCGGTAGCGGTGGGCGGAATCGGATCGTTTTTGGAGATCGTATATTTTCATGGGATGGAAAGGACCTGCCCAGCATAGCGCGAAAAATCGACCGCCGAAAAAATTTCATGACCCGCGCAAACGGTGCCGGAACCGTGCTAGACTGGGCCCATGTGCGTCGCGAAGTTGATCCTCATGCTGTTGGTCGGTGCCGCTCTCGCCACCGGCGGTTTCGCCCGGGAGCGGAGCGCGCCGCTCGACCCTATCGACGGCTTTGAGCTGAGGCTGCTCGATAAAAAGTTTCCCCTCCAAATCACGACGGGCGGAAAAACCGAGGAGCACGATGTCCCCGTTTGGGTCTTTATGCCGGAGGCGGACCGGACCCAAGCCCCGCTTGACGACATCACTCAACCAACGGATTTGGACGGCGGCACCACCTTGTTGCCGGCGCCGCCGGACGGATTTGGCCTCCGCGCGCTGAAGCTGCCAATCCGGGAGAGTTTCATCTTGGCGGACGGGCGCCAGGCCATCGTCGAGATCCCGGTGTTTGTTTATTTTCGACGGATCGAGGTGCTCGCCCAACTGCCGGATCCAACGCCATGACCCAAAACTTTCCCTATAGCCGGCAGCTCAACCGGCCGATCCGCTACTTCAAGTATTTCACCATGGTGGATCTTTTTTGTGTCTGCATCGGCACGGTGTTTGTCCCGCCAATCTTTGGCCTCACGTTGCTCCTCGTCGGCTTTGCTTTCTGGTTTGCCTATAACCTGGCCTTTCGGATGGGCCGCCCACCGGGATATGGGGAGCATTATTTCAAGAGCCTGCTGCGGCCTGAGTGTTTTAATGCAGGGCGGGGTCGGCCGCGCCAGATGGTGAGGAGGGAGTCGTGAGTCAGCCGGCTCACTTTGAAGAGCGCCCGTGGGTGCGCAACAACCGCCTCTCCGGCAACCTGCTGTCGCCGCTGCTTCCCAGCGTTGCGTTTGAGGACAACCTCCTCGTCAACGTCGATGGAAGTTTCGGCCTGGGTTGGCGCTGTGCCTTTCCCTACCTCTTCACACTGGGCGGCGACCGCAGCGGCCAGCTTTTCAACCAGCTAAAGAAAATGTTCAATGTATTGCCCGAGGATTTCGACGTGCAGGTAATTTTCTCCGGGAGCCAGCGAACAACCGAACTGGAAAAACGCCTCGCCGAGGCGCGTCCGGCCGAGGGCATTTTGGCGGACTACGGCGAGGAACAGAAAAATGACCTACTCAAGCGCTTCCAGCAAAACGAACTTCGCTGGATGGAGGGGCATGTCGTTTTGGTTCGGAAAAATCCCTATACTCTCGATCACTTTAGACGCGCGGTAAAAAAGTCCACCCTCGCCAGGCTGCAAAGTTTGTTTGGCTCGGCGGAGGCGGAAATTGGCTACACCGAATCGGAGTGGGATCGCGTGAAACAAGAGTTCTTCGATTATGCCGACAGCCTGCACGCCGACTTGGAGCAGGCCGGTTTTTTGCCGCAGGTTCTCGATCCGGATGGATGCCTTGAACTGCTCTTCAGTTACTACAATGGCGAAGCCTGCGACTCCGGCGGGCGCCCGCGCAAGTTCAGCCCGCTCGAAGCCCTCCCATTGTCGGACCACTATCTGCCCAGCCCATGCCAGTGGGATCGTGATTCGGGTGAGATCCAACTGGGTCGGCGACGGCTCAAGGTTTGTGTCGTGCGGACGCCGCCTGAAAGCGTCCGGTTCAGTCAGTTTGCCGGATTGCTGCTGCACGGGCACTTGCTCAAGACGAAGTATATCGTCACCTGCCGGCGCGCGGACATCGAGAAACGAAAAAAATTGGTCAAGGATCGCATCCCAGAACTTGCGGCCCGCGCCCGGAAGGATCCGGAGTTTGTGGTCGCCCACGAAGAAGCGGTGCGCGAATTGTGCGAGCTGGGTGCCGGCACGGAAAAAACCTGGATGATCCAGCAAGTGTTTGTGGTGGGGGGCGACACGCGCGAAGAACTTGACCGCAATGTCCTGGCCGTGAGGAAGGCCGCCGAGGAGGCGAATGGCATGCGCCTGGACGTCGAAACCCATGCGTGCATCGACTTCCTGATTGCGGCGCAACCTTTCTGGACGCGGGACAAGGACAAACACCGGCTGAATGCCTTCAACACTTCCCAGCTTGTCACCCAGTTGCCCACTTGCGGCCAGAGCACATATTTTCATTTGTCCGACGACACTCCGGCGAGGATGGGTGCCATTTACGAGACCACCTCGCAGACGCTCGTGAATTTTTTTCCGCATGAGGACCGCCGCTTCGGCAATGCCAATCTCATGATCCTGGGAGCCTCGGGCTCGGGCAAGGGCATGGCCGTGAACGACCTCATCGCCCAGACGCGCCTGCGCCACCCGGCCCGTTTTGTGATCATCGACATCGGCGGGTCATATCGGAAAACCAGCGAAGCGCTTTCCCCTGGCGGCTATTTTGACCTGACGTTGAAACAGACCGGACGGGTGATCAATCCGTTCTACATTGCCGAACTGGAAAAGCGTTTTCCCGATGCGGATGAAATCGACGGGATGGTCCGGTTTGTTGAACGAATTCTCGTCGGCCCGGACGAAAAACGGCTTGAGCCCGAACAGATGGCCGTGGTCGAGCAGACGGTTGTCCAGCTATTCCGCGCGGCCCAAGGTGTCCGGGAGGTGACGCTCGGTGATTTTCGAACGCTGCTGCAGGAGAATCCGCGCGGGGAAAAGCTGGCGCAACGGCTGGCGCGCTGGGTGGGCACGGGAAGTTTCGCCAATATGTTCGACGGAAAAAACCAGCTCGACACCGGCAACTGGCTCACGGTTTTCGATCTCACGGCGATCAAGGAGAACAAGCTCGTCTGCCCGGTGATGTTCGGCGTGATCTTCTCCGTCATCGCGCAACTGGCCGCACGCTACCCGCACGACTTGAAATTTGTGGTCTTTGACGAATGCGCGGATTTTTTGCGCGACCCGCTGGTGGCCGCCTACATCGAGACCTGTTACCGGCAGATGAGGAAATTCGGCGTCTCTGTCGTTGGCATGTCGCAAGGATTGGAAGAGTGGCTCTCGACGAACTCCAAGACGGCATTCGTGAACAACACCACGCACTTGGTCGTTCTCCGGCAGGATGTCGGCCAGGCGGCGGACCTTATCCGCGACACGTTCAACCTTTCGGAACACGAGCACGGCATCATCACCCGCTTGCAGAGCATCCCGGGTGAATTTTCCCAGGCCTTGCTTTGGCAAAAATTAGGGGAGGGCAAGACCGTCTCCAGCGTTATCGTCAAGCGACCAACTCCGCTCGGTTATGCCATGGGCACGACGAATCCCCGCGACAAAACTGCGTTCCAGGAACTCCGCGATCGCGGTCTTTCCTACCACGAGGCCATCCGTGAATTTGCGCAGATGTATCCGCAGGGTGTGTCCCGCGGGAAAGTTGCGCCAAAACCATGAACACCTTCGCCCCCTCACTTCTTGCCGTCGCGATCATGGCCGGGCTAGTGGCTGGTTGCGCATCAAGTCCGGTTGGCCAACCGACCGCCTATCCCACGACCAGCCAGGCGGTCGTGCTGGCCGGCGGGACGGCCGGCGGAGCATTCCTTGGCAATTCCATTAATGGCAAATTCGGCGGCCCCATCGGCGCCATGGTGGGCCTTGGCGCCGGGCTGCTCACCAACAAATACCTCACGGACAATGAAAGGCAGGCCTATGACGAGGGCTATGAAGAGGGTGCGCGCGAGGCTCGCGCCAACATGCTCAAACAATATTGGGAAGAGAAAACCACTGAGAAACGCAGCGTCGGCGGAGCAGCCGACATGCCGGAGCCGGCAGAAACGAGCTATAATGCCGGCGTGGTCGATGGTGTGCGCCTGGGTCCGCGCACGGCCACCGCACAAGAACTGACCGAGCCCACCAGATAATTTCCATGAAAAAAATCCGCAATTTTATCGCCACAGCGATGCTGATCATCACCGCCCATGGGCTGCAGGCCCAGGGAGTGCTGACCTTTGACGCCCAATCATTCCTGCAGCAACTCGCGTTGAAGTCGATTGGCCTGGATCAGGTCTCCTCCCTCGGCCAGTTGCTGGGCGTAAATAACCAGCAGCTTTCTGCGGCCAATGAAATCTATTCGGTGTTGGGCGACCACAACGCATCCGGATTGGCCAATTTCAATCTCAACGATCTGCAAACGGTGCTGCAGGGGGTTCCCGGGCTGGAGAACGTAAACCTGGCGTCCTTGTTCCCGGCGGGCGTTGGCAGCGCCTTCCTCGGCTTGTCCCTGGCCAACTGGCAAAACACCATCGGCAATCCAACGAGCCTGTTCGCGACGCAGATGGCGCACATGGCCATCGGCGACATCACCCAGCGGGCCGGACTGCCGCCGGACGAAGGCGATTTCCTGAACTATCTTGCCACGCCGGGAAATCTCCTCGCGAAAAATCAAATGAACCTGGCCCTGTCCGTCGGCCGTTTGCTCACGTCGCACCTGCTGGAATCGATCCAGACGCAGGCAAAACAAGCGGCCGTCTATGCGACCCAAAAGCAACAATTCGACGACCAGGCGAAACAAAACCTGACCCTCGTTGACCGGGCCAAGCTGAACAACAATCAAAACACCCTCAGCCTGGACATGCAGTTGCAGCAGATGCAGGCGCAGTCCTTGAGCAACTCAGCGCAGGCGGCGCAGCTCGATGCGCAAAACCAGCTTTTGCAGCAACAAATGGACCGCGAGGACGTGGACCGTGCCGCGTGGGCCAACGACGATTAGAACGTTTTCGATTTTGATGGTCACATGAGCCCTCTTTTTTGTCATTCTGAGCGGCAGCGAAGAATCTCACAGGATTGCTCGGGTGAGATTCCTCGCACGGCTCGGAATGACAAGGAACGTGCCCATGGGCCGATGTGACTCAAAACCGCTCCAGCCGGCGAAAATCGAATGAAAATAAACGCGCCAAAAACCATCGTCATCTGCGCGGCATTACTTTTCCTTTTGCCGCACTCTTCGCGCGCGAACTGGTGGGATTATTATGTCATCATCCAGGCCGGGGGACAGGTACAGGATGTTTCACGCATTGAAAACGAGGCCCGGCAATACGTGCAAAATTTGAACAAACTGAATCTCATGAATTCCGCCATCGGCAGCGCCCGCGAAAAATTTGTGGCCTGGCAAGCCATGGAAAAAACCATCGGCGATGGGAGCGGCGTGCCGGCCTACATCCCAGGTCAAGTCGCGGCCTCATCAAAAATGCAGCAGGAAATTAACTGCTACGCGGAAAACCTACCTCATACCCCGGAAAGCGCCTACCTGCAGGATTACCTGCAAAGACAACGCCAGCGCGACCAGGTGCTCCAGGCCTACTCCGCCCGGCTCCGGGCTCAAGCCCAGGTGGCCGGTCAATCTTCGCTCAACCTCGAACAGTGCGCGGCCCTCGGCAATTCCCTGGCCAATCTCGGCTACGACAACCGGCTTTTGCATATCAACGAAGAAGCGGAAGCCAATTCCGTGAAGAGCCTTGAGCGGGATGACCAACTGAAAATGCGCGAGTACCGGCTGTCCCGCCAGGAGTCCGACGCAGCCTGGCCGCAAAGATGAAAACATTATTCCAGGTATTTCTTCTATATGCAATCTGCGCCCCCTCGGCATGGGCGCAGGTCAACCAATCGACGGCGCTTGGGCAGATCGAACTGGCCGAGATGGAACGGGGCAATGTCGATCCAGCCAACAACGTCTTGGAGCAGCACATCGCCAACTACAAAAATTCCAATGGCGGGCCGATGCTCGCAAAAATTGGGGTGCAGCTAGGCAATATCATTCGCAATACCTACGCCGGCCTCTTGATGACCGTGATCATGACCCTGATGGTCGGTGCCACCTGGCTCCATGCGATGCGCGACCAAGCAGCCTTGGGTGAACTGGCTGCCTCCCTGGCCATAAAATTTATCATCGGCATCGCCGTGTTTCATATGCCGTCTTTGGTTTATGGGGTGGGGATGACCGTGAGGGATTTGGGCGCCATCATTGCAAGAATGGCGTTCACCAGCCCGGTGGCCGGACCGACCTTGAGCCAAATGAGCATCACTGGCTCGCCCGAATCGCTGAGTTTTGAACGCGTTCGCGCCAGGTCCATCGACCGCGCCATCCAGGATTTGGGCCAGCCGATGAACGGCGTGGGTGCCAACGTCGCCTACCTGCTTTACGACCAACTGGTCGCGCGCGCGGTTTCCCTTGCCGGCCAAGCCGGGGCCAGTTCCCTGGTCACCACCGCGGCCGACCTTGAGCTGCAAACGATAAGCAAGCAAGGCACGGCCATTGAAAAAAGCCGCATCGTCAGCGGAAACATTTCACGGCTCCTGCAAATTCTCGACCAATCAGACCAGTCTGCATCATTTCCCTATACGACTTACCGCGTGGGGCCGGATGGCCTGCCAGACACGCAGGCCTGCTCTGACGGAGGGAGTTTCGACAATGGAAAGTCGGATGGAATGAACGCACTACAAGGTAACATCGATGCCTCCACCATCACCATAACGACGGCCACGCTTCGCGCCTGGCTGGGCGAGGCGGATACGATCCGGCAAAACTTCGAACAGCAGGCGGCGCAAGGCAGTTTTTCGTCCCAAGCGGCGTATGAGGCCGCCTATCGGTCGGCTCTCGCGGACTACGGCAATGTGGTTTATATTCGCACCGGCGGGTTCATTAAAAAAACCTTCTGGGATAACTTGGGCTTTTCGTGCGGCGCCGTTGGCGGGGTGAATTGGTCCTACCTCAGCAATTATAGCTCGAATGACCGCCAGGCCATTGGTGTCGCCCAGAAAAATCTTTCAACCTGGTATGAGAATACCACGGGCCGGCCGGCGGCCAGTTTTTCCCCGGCACCTGCGGCCGATAACAAGCAAAAGGAGTTTTCGAAGACCGTCATTGATACATTGGCCTATTGCCGGGACCAAGTCATCACCCGGGGCGCGATGTACGTGTTCGATATCATCATCGAAGTCTATGTCTTTGTCATTTGGTTGGCCTATCCGCTTTGGTTCTTTTCGGGGACTGAAAAGGCGTTCACCGGCGCATTGAATATATTTACCGTGGCCTGCCTGACCCCCGCGGTCTTCACGCTCCTTTTCGTCATCTGGGATGCCTTCATCGGGTTCATGATCTATTGGTGCAACGGCGGAGCGATCACCTCTTTATAGAGCATTTTCGATTTAATCGGCCCCATTCGCATGCTTTTGCGACCCATCCATTATTTTGTCGTTCCTCGCTCGTCCGCCAATGAATTCATGCCAATTGTTGTCGGACTTTGGCGCGGCAGCGCCGGTAGGGTCCGCTCACCGAGCGGACCGCGGCCCGTTGGGTCAACGGGCCCTAGCTGCCAACCGTTCGTTGGCACGTCCACGCAAGCCGCGCAGCGGCTTGCTTAAGGTCTCGGAATGACAATTTCGCCTGTCATGGGTCTATTAAAACCGAAAGCGCCATAGTCCATGCCCCCTTTCCCCGGATTTGCTTTTCTGACCGGAATGGTTGTCTCGGCCGTATATTCAGCTGCCATTGTCATATTTTGGGGCCTAGCATATATGATCGGCTGTATTCTCATCGTCGTTAAGTCCCCTAAAATTTGCAAAGGGATCTTTGCCGGTTCCTGCGGCCTGGGTGCGATGGTGGGCGGCGCCCTGACGTCGGTGACCGCGGCGGCGATGGGCATGGGAAAGCTGGGTGTGGCCACCGGGGCATTCGGCTCGGGAAAGATTGGACAGGCCGCCAGCACGGTATTTGACGTCCCTCTTCCAACGAGCGGCGGAGCCAAGCCCAGGCCGGCACCAAAACGGCCAAGCCCAGAATCCGCATCCGGCGATGCCAGCCAGTCAGGATCGAAACAGCCGCCAGCCTCCATGGAGGCAATCCTTGCCACCGGTACGCCGACCACCGCAAACCATCAGGCGATGGGTGGCGTTTCGCAAAGGCTTGCGAAACGCAAATCACAAATCCCAAAGGTTCAAACGCCAAAAGGGACGAGTAACGGTGGGACGCCTGCTTAAGAAGCAGGTGGAAATCGCAAAACTCCAAAGGGCCAAACGCCAAAGAAATCCGATGGTTGAAAAACCAAGGGATCTCGAGGAACGGACGGCGTTGTTCGCGGAGCAGGTGCGATTGTTTGTACAAGGGCTTCCGCGGACGATCTCGAATATCGAGGATGTAAAGCAACTGGTGCGGGCATCGGGCTCGGTGGCGGCAAATTGCATCGAGGCCAATGAGGCGCTGGGTGACAAAGACCGGGTGATGCGTTTCCGTATTTGCCGCAAGGAGGCGAAAGAATGTCAGCTTTGGCTAAGACTCGTTCATACTGGCCAGGTCGTCGAAACGATTGAGCGACAGGCAGGCCTGCGCCAGGAGGCGCATGAGCTTAAGCTCGTTTTCTCCGCCATCATCAAAAAGCTCGAATGAAGTTTCGCTCTTTGAGTTTTATTTGGCGTTTGGAGCTTTGGGTTTTGTGATTTTCCTTACGACTTCCCTGAGCGTTCAAACCTCTTGCGTTCGGTCGCGCTGAGGATGCGTTTGCGCAGGCGCAGGTTCTTCGGCGTCACTTCCACGAATTCGTCCGCGGCGATGTATTCGATCGCGCGTTCGAGCGAAAGTTTCTGGGCCGGGATGAGCCCGGTGGCCACGCCCGAGCCTTGCGAGCGGAAGTTGGTGAGCGCCTTCGCGCGCACCGCGTTGCACGAGATGTCTTCGTTGCGCGGGTTTTCGCCCACGATCATGCCTTCGTAAACTTCCTCGCCGGGGCTCACGAAGAGCTTGCCGCGCTCCTGCACCATCTCGAGGGCATAGCCGGTGGTCGTGCCGGCTTCCGTCGCCATGATGGTCCCGGTCAGTCGCGTGAGCACGTCGCCGGCATAGGGACCGTATTCCTTGAAAAGATGGCTGAGCACGCCGCGGCCGCTGGTGGCGTTGACGACGTCGATTTCCATGCCGATGAGTCCGCGCGTGGTGATGGTGGCCTCGATCATGGTCGAGTGGGACAGCTTCTCCATGTTGGTGAGCTGGCCTTTGCGGTTGGCGAGATTCTGCATGATCGTGCCGACGCATTCGTCCGGCACTTCGATCCAGACGGTCTCGAACGGTTCGAAGCGTTTGCCCTCGACCGTCCTCTCGATCACGGTCGGACGGGAGACGAGGAGCTCGAAACCTTCGCGGCGCATGGTCTCGACCAGCACGGCGATTTGCATGGCGCCACGGGCCTTGACGTTGAAGATGCCGGCCTTGTCGGTGTCATCGACCTTGATCGAGACGTTGGTCTTGATCTCGCGGTGGAGGCGCTCGCCGAGCTGGCGCGAGGTGACGAGCTTGCCTTCGCGGCCGACCAGCGGGCCGTCGTTGACGCAAAACTGCATCTCGAGCGTGGGCGGATCGATCTCGGTGAAGGGCAGGGGATGGGCGTCCTCCGAGATGGCGATCGTGTCGCCAATGTCGATGTCTTCAAAACCGGAGATGCCGACGATGTTGCCGGCTTCGCCGCTCGGCGCCTCGGCCGTGCCGAGGCCGGTGAACTCAAAAATCTTGGTGACCTTGGCGCGCACGCGTTTGCCGTCGGAGTTGCGGATGACAAAAACCGGGTCGCCGACCTTGACGGTGCCGCCGAGGATCTTGCCGACGGCGATACGGCCGACGTAGTCGCTCCAGTCGATGTTGGAGACGAGCATGTGGAACGGCTCGTTGGGCTTGGCAAAAGGCGGTGGGACGTGGTCGAGCACGGTCTGGAAAAGGGGCGTCATGTCCTTCTTTTCCTCGCCGAGGTGGTACATCATGTAGCCGTCGCGGCCCGAGCCGTAGACGACCGGAGCGTCG
>Ga0210395_10003725_pt1 | contig 11698 bp, 12 predicted proteins | sample IncBWH4OmetaG_FD_150861 | JGI IMG/M metagenome (GOLD analysis project Ga0210395, IMG submission 150861) | Forest soil microbial communities from Barre Woods Harvard Forest LTER site, Petersham, Massachusetts, United States - Inc-BW-H-4-O ...
CGATGAAGGCATCATGAACCGGCCGCTGCTCGACCTGCTCAACATGCGTCCGCTGCCTAGCAGCGAGCCGCCGCCTTGGCGACAGCTCGCGGAATCTGACCTACTACGAGCAGTCATAGGCGTAGCCTCTGACGCCACCGACTTCGAGCTTGACATCAAGGACGGAAACGCCAACGGGTACGGCCCGCATGGGCTGCTTATCGGCGCCACAGGTTCCGGCAAGAGTCAACTGCTGCGCTCCCTAGTCGTTTCGCTAGCCCTAACACACAGTCCCGACCAGCTACGAATGGCATTCATTGACTTCAAGGGCGGGTCGGCGCTCAAGGTGCTGGCTGGTCTGCCGCACTCCGCCGGGGTCATCACTAACATTGAGGACAATCTGGCACTAATAGAGCGGATGCGCGAGGCCCTGCCTGCCGAAATCGAGTCCAGGCAGCGTCAGCTCGACCAAGTGGGCGCGGAAGACATCTGTGGCTACTGGGCACTCCGAGAAAGCATGCCGGATCTGCCGCCTATGCCGTACTTGCTGGTGATCATCGATGAGTTCGGCATGCTCATCAAATACGACGAGGGGTTCCTTCAGAGCCTCCTAGGCACCGGCAAGCTGGGTCGTAGCCTTGGCGTTCATATTCTCCTGTCCAGCCAGCGCTTGGAGAGCCGAGCGACAGATCTGGTCAGTAATGTGAGCTACAGAATCGCCCTGCGCACCTTCAACGCAGATGACAGCCACAATGTGATCGGTTCCCACGACGCCGCCACGCTGCCGCGACAACCTGGACACGGCTATCTCAAGACAGAAGACGGGGTCTTCAAACGATTCAAGGTCGCACCGGTGAGTGTGTCGCCAGACGGTGGCAGCACTGATCTAGAGCGCGTAGTTAGCTGGATATCAGCAGTTGAGGACAAGGCCCCCAAGCTGTGGCTGGACCCTCTCCCGGATACCGCTGACAGCGAGATTCTTCCGCTTGACGATCCCCGTCTAACACTGGCACCCCATAGCTCCGAGAGCGGACTGCCGATCGCCGTCGGCCTGTGGGACGACCCTGCCAGCCGAGGCCAGGGCATCGCCATCTTCGATGTGACGCGGGCCGACGGGAACGTGGCAGTGGTCGGCAAGCCAGGATCCGGCAAGTCCGCGGCGATGCTGTCTCAGGTACTTCAGGCGGCACGGACATACGACGCAGACAGACTGCGATTCTTCATCCTTGATGATGGCGGCAGGCTCGTGGCCCTTAAGGATCTGCCGAACGTGGCTGGGTATAGCACTATGCAGGACGAGGACCGAGTTACGCGTATCTTGACGGTAATGGCGACGCTGCTCGGCGAACGGGCGGCGCAGGCGAGCCTTCGGGAGGCCGATAGCCCACCAGGGGATACATGGCCGCGCGCCGTGCTGATAATCGACAATTACGCGGCCTTCGTGGACAGGTACTCCGACCTAGACGCAATAGTGGATCGAGTCCTACTCGAAGGGGCCGGCTTCGGACTGCATGTGCATCTAACGTCAGTTCGGTGGGCAGACATCAGTGACCGCAAGCTCCAGCGCATCACGAACAGCCGTATTGAACTGAGCCTCGAAGACCCAGAAAACTCCAGGTATGCTCCCAAATCGAAGGCTAGGGCGATCGGGAATGCTGGACCGGGCCGCGGGCTAGGCACCGGGGGTCTGCAGTGGCAATTCGCGGCGCCGGTGCTCCGTGCTTACCCAATACCGCAACCTGCCGACGATGGGACGCCCTCAGTGACGGGCGTCCCGCAGCGCAAGCGGAGGACAGTATCGATCCCCACTGATCTGGTCCGGCAGACTGCAGCGACCGTAAATCAAGAAGCACGGATGTCTTGGCCAGGGGTAAGCGCAGGCCAACTGCTGCTGCTCAAGGATCTGAGCACCGATCAATTCGACGCAATTGTCGAACGTGCGCCATACGGGACGGCCGTGCTCGGCGTTGATGAGGACGGATTTCGACCGGTCCTGTTCGAACCCGGCCGAAGCGGGAGCCTGCTCCTACAGGGCGACCTCGTGGCCGGGCGGGCAGCGCTCACGAGGATCCTCCATCAGATAAGCACTGGCACTGACCTGTACGTCATCGACTTCCGAGCGGAACTGGCCACCGCGATCGGCGCAATGGCTGCATCGATCGCTCGGAAGCCGGACGAGGTCGAGACCATCCTCACGAACTTGGAGCACCAACTTGACGAACGGCGGACCGCGTACCAGACGTCAGGAGTGCTGGGCCGGGACAACGGTCCGATCGCCCTCGTAATCGATAACTATGAAGTCGTGCAAGACTACTCGGTGAGCGGACACAACAAGCCCAAGCTCGCTGATCTCTCGCAGTATCTGTTGATCTCCGATCACTTGCTTTTCAGTCTTGTGATCAACAAAAGGCAGGCTAGCGGAAGCGACTCATTCATCCAACGGATAACAGGCTCAGAGGCAGGTGCCACCCAGGTATCCTTTGGCACAGGATTGGCCGCAAGCGCAGGGCCCGGTATCAGGCGTCGCCACACGCTAGGATCCGGCGTGGCGGAACTTTCTCGTCCAGGACTCCCACACGCCCTCGTCCAAGTGGTGCACCCCAGAGCCTAGAGGTCTACTCGAAGGTGGTCGAATCGGTAGGAGTGGGGCCGGATTGGTCGCCCTGTCCCTGCAACCCGGCACTGGCAACACCGTGCAGACTGCTGCCTGCCACCTGTATTGGATCGATGTGTCCGGTGCCCGCCAGTTGGCTGGCTGCGTTGAATCCTCCTTCAGTAAGACCCTGAGCTACCATCTTCGCGGCTGGTGACTCCAAGTCCAGTTCCGGCGCGGCCTGATCGAGCCCGGCAGCCGGCGCAGCCCGCAAGTCTAGGTGACTAAACGGGTTGTGGTCGGGAAAGACGAGGGCGGAGATGGCTCCCTGAGCGACCAGATCGACGGCGGAGAACACCGCGAACCGGGTCACGATTTGGATGGCAATATCCTCAGCCGCCTGGAGCGCGAGCGCGGCCATCGAAGTCGCCTCCACTGCCTCGCCGACGGCCGCGCTGACTTCACCGGCGGCCGCTTCCCCTGCGGCGGCATCCGAAGCGCCAAAAGTCAGGAACGAGGTGGCCACGCCAATCACAAGTGTTACCGCCGCAGCACCCTCCACTTCCTTGTACCGGCGTTGCGCATTAAGGAGTTGATCGGCGAAGTTGCTCAGGGAGGTCGCGAGGTCTTCGAGACGCGCACCGGCCTCTCTAGCGGCAGCGGCCAGCCTGGTCCATTCCCCCATAAACGATGTCTTGCCTGGCCCCTGCCAAGTAGCGCCAAGCGAGTCGATCTGGCGCTGCATTTCGTCGGTCACCGCCGCAAGCTGGCCAGCCGCAGTTCGCCAGATGGCCGCAGCGTCCTGGATCTGACCGGGACTACCCTGTGGCCATCCGGGCAGGTGCTTGGTGATGGTGCTGATAGCGCTCATGCGGATGGCCCTGACGCGGAATCAGAGTGGACAGTGTTCCCTTGTTCTGTAGTTTCGTAGTAATCGGCTACGGCCTTCAGCTTCCGGGCCATTGTCTCGAGCGAGGCTTTGAGCTGGTCGAGGTTGTGTGTCCAACCTTGGAGGGTCCGCGCGTACTGGCTGGCCGCGGCTGCGGACCCGATCACGTCCTGCGATTCAGGGCCTGCTGCCTTGCCCGACAGCATGACGTGCAGCTGGCTAATCTCAGAACTTGCCTTGTCGAACGCGGCAGAAATACCCAGCAGATCGTCGGTTTCGACGGTGATCTTCATGGCGGGAAGCTGCTCACGCCTGGAAGCTTTTTACTATGGCCTGCTCGGCTGCCTCATAGTTGGTCGCCGCCTGCTGCATCGCCTGCGAGATCTCGGTGAGTGTCTCGTTCAGTGACAAGGCCTGCGCGTCCCACCGCTCATAAAGCGACTGGAGGGCCATAGCAGCGCTGCCCTGCCAGGTTTCTCCAAGCTGCTGGATCCGGGATTGCACCTGCTTGCGCTGCGCCTCGATCTCTGTAGCGCCTGCCATGACCTGTCCGGCCACGGTCCTGATCTCCTCTGGAGTCACCGTAATTTGTGACATGGCGTCCTCCGCACTTAGCCGGGTCAGTGTGTAACGTAATGCAGGAATAATCTACGCTTAGCGTATAACACATGACTTTCACCCTCAGTCAGCATGCTAGCCGAATTTTGGACAATAAGCTGACAGAATTAAACAGCCTCGAAGATCACGGTATTCGACCCACATCCGGCGCTGCTCTACAGGAAGAAGGACCCATGGCGATACACCAGTACCTGCTCCTTGGCCCGCACGGGAGGAACGCCCGTGTGCCGCTACCCGACAACGTGCCGCTCAGCCAACTCCACGACACCATCGCGCGGCAGCTGGGCCTGAGTCGGGTCTGGCAGCTTGTGTTGCGGAAGGACAACGCGTATCGCATGGACCAGCAGTCCACCCTGGCGGCTGCCGCCGTGTCGACACAGCAGGGCCGAATCCTGGTCGAGGTCACCCAGACACCGCGGGCCGTCAGCGTACTCCGCAGCAAAGTGCTTAAAGCCCCTCCTATCAACGACGTGCTGCCAGGTATGTACCGAGTGATGCCGTGCTACCTTGCGATCGACACGTCGGCCTCAATGCATGGCGGTGCGATCGACCAGATCAATGCAGAGGTACCAGACCTCTTGTACAGCATGACCATTGAGCCACAGCTCGCCGAGGTGTGCCAGCTTTCGATCGTCACCTTCGACGAGTCCAGCCGGGTGCACACCGAGCTTGGCGAAGTGACCACCATGCGCTTCAGCCCACTGCATCCAGAAGGTAAAGAGACTAACTTCCGCGCCGCGTTCGAAACGCTCAGGGACATCATCGCGCGAGACATGTACCGGCTTTACCTAACCGGCATGCGGCCTCAGCGTCCCGTGGCTTTCTTCCTCACCGATGGTCGGCACAGTGCGCCAGGTGACTGGAGTGACGCCATAGTCCGACTTGTCGAGCCGGACCTGTTCTATGCCGCACCACACCTTCTAGCCTTCGGTTTCGGTGACGCGGTCGAAGCAAACATCAGGGACATCGGTCGGACAGCCGCGTATATGCCCGCGGGTGAGACAAGGCTGCCCGACCTTCAGTCCTTCATGAAGTACATGCTCACCTCGCTAACCGAGTCGATGACGCATGCCACGGCCAACGAAGATGACCCCTTCCGTGCGCCACGTCAGGCACCCGGAGGATGGCGAGCTGTCCGAGTTTCCTCGTGAACGACTGCTTGGCATGACCGCTTCTCGCGACAGTGAAGGGGTGCCGCTAGCAATCGGTGAGCCGATTAGGCGGACCGCAGCCGACGACCCGCTCGGCTCCTCGTCTCTGACCAGGCTGCCCCGTATAAGCGCGGATGGCGGCAGTCTCGGACCACTAACGGTGCGCGCCGCGTCGGTCTGCGGGCGACGGCACGCCTATGAGGGGCGCACGAGGGAGGACGCATTCGCCATCGAGTTGGCCGCCGACGGCAGTGTGATCACGGCCGTTGCAGACGGGATAGGAAACGAAGCCGCCCGTTACTCCGCGATCGGCGCACACGTTGCGTCGCTACTGTCGGTTCAGCTCATACGGTTCCTGATCGACGAGCATGAGGCAATCGACCCTCAGACGGTTTGCATGCGAGTCGGCCAAGCCATGATGGTGGTGGCGAAGCGCTTCATCGTCAACGAACCATTCGACGCACAGACGCTAGCCACCACCTTGATAACTACCTGGGTGTCACCGCGCGGTGCTTACCGAGGCTTCGTGGTTGGGGACGGCGGCATGTTCACACTGGCCGATGGTATGGCAATTCCACTCAGCCCATCGACGAATTGGTGGAGCACGCAGACGGAAGCGCTGCCCGCCTCCTTCACCGGGACAGCCCCGTTCTCTGGTCAACTCGCACCCGGTACTGGGCTGCTGATCGCGACCGACGGGCTGTCAATTCCGCTGACCTCTCCTGATGTGGCCGCGGTTCTCGGCGAAACCTGGCGTCAACCGCCGAGCTTGCTCGGTTTCCTGACTGACATGTCGTTCGAGAGGCGCGGTGAGTTCGACGACCGGACCGGCGCCTGCACCTGGTATCGGCCGGAGCAAGACGTGTCATGACGGATGACCCTCTACTTAACTGGGATCTTCGCACCGCTCCAGTCGCGGAACGCGACCTGAAGGACCGCCTTCACGAGGTCGGAGCCGGCGCGATGGGACGGATATTTGTAGTGCACGGGGCACAGCCATCGTGCTTCTACAAGATGTACAAAGAGCCGGGCCAGCATGCTGACCGCCTTGATCATCTCATCGACTGGCGCCGTCGTCTCAACGGAGACGTCCTCGACTTCCTCGACGAGCACTGCGCTTGGCCGATTGTCACTGTCGTCGATAAAGCGGCCCGGACCCTTGGGTTCCTCATGAAGCCTGCACCGACCCAGTTCTGGTTCACACCCAAGATCATGACGGACAGCGCCCATAGCACAGCCAATGCCAACAACCGTCAAACGCTTAAGCTGTCGCACTTGATACTGCCTGACAAGGCACAGGCCGTGGGCGTCCAAGCGCCTGACTCCGGGCAACGGCTGGACCTGCTTGAGGATCTGGCTAAAATCTTCAACCTGTTCAGTCAGAATGGCATCGTGTACGGCGACGTTAGTGAAAACAACGTAATGTGGACGGTGACCCCACGTCCCCAGATTTTCCTCATAGACTGCGACAACGCTCGGCCGGATAAGCTGCCCGGAGAGTACGCCGGAGTGGCCATGTCGTCCACTCACGGGATTTGGCACGATCCTGCAATCCCAAAGACAGGCTTTCCCGGAGGCGAGAGCGACAGATTCGCGCTGGCTATGTTTTGTTATCGCGTCTTCTACCAAGCTTGGTACGACCTTTCCTTTGAAGGTGCCACGCGGGAGCTTCCCCTTCCCCGGGGCACGCCTGTGGTGCCACTACAGCGCGTCCTAGAGCTTGGGTTGAGCGAGAACCCTCGGGAACGTCCGCCTGCGGCGGACTGGCTCAAGGCCGTGGAGGCGACTCGGAGAGTACTCCAGCTCAGGGCCTCGGCACCCGCATCACCGTCATCGACAGGTCTTACACTCCCGGCGAGCTTCATCCCGGATTGGCTGCGTCCGAGGGTCACTCTGGTTTGGATGGTGGTGGGCGTAGTCCTGCTCGGAATTCTACTGTTCCTCATCTTGTGAACGTCCATGAGGACAGTATGAGAGCTTTTACGGTCGTCCCGTAGTCACGGGCGAATCACACACCTAGTGGATCCACAATTAATTGGTGCGTATTCACAATTTCCCGATTAGTGCACTGCAAATCCATAGCTCATGGCCAAGGGATTACTCCAGTTCTATCTCGTGATCGCGCACGTGGTCATTCGGAATGATCGTAGTAGCGCGTTCAGGGCTGACTGCGGCGTCGTGTTCGATCGCGGTGCGATAGGCGCGCTCTATTGCTCGGAGGCGGGCGGCTACGCGGGCTTCGCGGGCGGCGATGGCTTGGCGGTTGCGTCTGCCGTAGGAGTCTTCTGGGAGCCTCTCGCTGTGTTGCTCGACCTCGCGGACGTGGGCCTCTCTGTCGCCGGCGTAAGCGGAGACGGCGAACATCGTGATGTTGGCGGTGGTGGCATCCATCACCAGGCTGACCGTGCGGTTCCGCGGATTGCGATGGGCTAGGGCTACGGCTTGGGGACCGTCGGTGTCTGGCCAGGTTGGTTCGGGGAGGCCCTGGCGCTGTTGGACTCGGTCGCGTAGGTCGGCCAGCATGACGTCGGCGCGGTCGATCTCGTCGCAAGTCCTGCCGAAGTTCAGGCCGATTGGGCCGAGGTCGGTGCCTCGGGCGACGCAGTACTCCATTAGCCTGGCGGCCTCCGGCTGGTTCTGATAGGTGCCAGAGCGGGCGTGAATGCGCAGCTGCCTCTTCATCATGTGCGTGATCGCTCCGGTGCGGACGAATCGGAGCAGGCCCTGGGTGAAGTCCGGTGTCTGCGGTCGGGCGGCGAGCCAGATCGCGAGGCGTCGGGCGGTGACGTGGTCGACGATTCCGCCGTTGGCGTTAGCCGCGGCAATGCCGTCGTCGATCAGGCGCTCGTATAGCCGCAGGTCTGGGAGGTCGCGATCCCGGTCTTGAGTGGTCATGCACCGTCCGCTTCGGGGTCTTCCGGTACGGCGGCTTCCCTCTCGCTGCTAACACGGCCTGCCCAGGCGAGGGCGTCGGGCGCTGTCAGGCCGAGTTCGGCGGCCCAGTCTTCGATGTGGGGCCAGAGCTGGTGCCCGGGATGAACGTCGTCCGTGGCTACCACATCGGCGAGCGTCATCGCGGTGATCGCGCTGTTGCGATCCAGGAGGCGTCCGGGCAGCCAGGACACGTACCAGGTGTGCTCGTGGCCGGGTGCCAGGCGAGCGGTGTGCCTGCTGCGGTCGCTGCTCATGCTCTCGTCCTGGATGGTCAGGGTCATGCGCGCCTGTTCCTTCGAGATCGCCTCGGTGGGTAGATGTCCCGGGCGGTGCCCGTGCCGGTGGCGGCTTTCCAGCCGCTCGCGGGGCGGTAGCCGGGGATGTCTAGCTGGTCGTCGTCGAGAGCGGCGGCCGCGCACCAGTTGCCCGCGATGGCGCGGCGGCGGGCGATGGTGGCCGCGGTGCGCTCGGCGCGGGTGCGGCCGGGGGCGCGCTTGTCCCACCATGCGTCGTAGACGTCGGCGATCGCGTCGTGCAGCTGCGGGCTGATGGTCTTCGCGTCGCCGCGGACTAGCTTGCGGATCGTCTTGTCGCTGGCGCCGACGGCGCGTGCGATGCGCGCCGAGCTGTGGCCCATTACGTGCAGGGCGCGCAGTCGCAGTCGGGCGCCGCCGGCGTCCAGGCGGCCTTGCGGCAACGCGTCGCTGGTCACGGCGAGCAGTGATCTCGCAATGCTGCCGGTTCCGTTGCGGCGGCCGACGGCAAGGTCGTGGACGGTCGTTGGCGCTACTGCGGCTGCAGCCGCGATTGTCCGGTAAGTGCCGCCGTGCTGCCGGAGTTCGTTCAAGTGGTCGCGGAGGGCGCTGGGGTCGGCAGTCATCTCGACGCCTCGGCATCGTGGTCGAGCTGACGAGGGCGTGCCTCACGCGTCTTGCGCGCCGAGTCCAAGGTGCGGGTGATCTCCGGTTCGCTTAGGCCGAGCTGTCGGGCGGCGTCGGCCAGTGCGCTCAGGTCGGCAGTTCGGTTACCCTCGAGCGCGCGGTTGGCGGCCCAGAACAGGCCAGCGTTCCGGTTTCCTTCGGCTTGGCGCGCGACCCAGCGCGCCAAGCGGCCGATGTCGGTGTCTATGGCGCGGCGGGACTCGGGCCTGTGAGGCTGTCGCCATGGGTCCAGCAGGCCGGTGGCTGCGGACCAGTCCAGGGTGCCTTGGCCGTCAAGCGTCCTCATGAGCCGGTAAGGCTTGCCGTGCACCTGGGACGGCGGGGCGAGGACGTAGCCACCCGCAGACCTGAAGTCCACGTGGTGGTCGGCTAGGTGGCCGTTGCGCTGACTCGTACCCACGAAGTAGATGTGCAGGCCACCCCTCGGAGTGCATACGCAGGCGCCCGCGCCTTCGAGTAGCCCGGCTCGCTTTAGGCGCTCGAGCGCTGCGAATCCGTGTCCGGCGGGGCCGTGCTGGTCGACGTCCAGGACATCCGGGCCCGGTGTGCCGGTGGCGATAGCCAGGTTCCAGGAAGGGCCGCGGCCGAACCAGGCGGTGATCCGGTCTTGGTCGGTGGTGGCGTCGCGGTAGCCGTGCCGGGTTGCTGGGATCTTCTGATCCGGCTGGCAGGGAAACACGGGCCAACCGCGAGAAGCGTAGGCCAGGGCTTGGCGGAGCATGCCGTCGGTCATGGCGTGCTCCGCGGCCGGACACTGCCGGGTCTGCTGGCGTGGCCGCATCCTGTGGTCTCGGTCAGGAACTGTCCGGATAGGGCGGGCAGGATTCGGGCTTGGTATTCAGCCTGGGCGGACAGGAGTCCGGCGCTGCGCTGGTCCTGGAGGTACAGCACTGACCAGAGCTCGGCGAGGATGTCGAGGCCGTATAGGCACAGGTCGTGCGTCTCCCAGCAGGGGCCGAGGGTGGCGGCTAGGTGGCCATAGCCGGGGCGGTAGACCTGCTCGACCCAGGCGCGAAGCCGAGATAGCGGTTCGCGGCGCTGGTCGGCTGGGAGCTTCCACCACCTCGGTATCGGGTTGGCGGGGTGGTCGGAAGGGGAATCGGCGGGCTCAGCCAAGATCCCCTGGAGGTCCTGCACGGCGTGGTTGAGCCGGGCGATCTGCTCGTGGTGGGCCGCGAGTTGGTCGAGTATGGCGGCGATCGGGTCGGGAGGCATGCTCAGCTCCACGGGAACGAGGTGTCGCCTTCGTCGTCGATCCACGCGGGCGGCACGTGGTCTGGGATGCGCGGCTCTGGTGGCAGGTCGACGATCATTGGCGGAGCGGACGGGAGCAAGATCTGCTCGTGCCGGACTCGGCGGTAGGCGGGGTTGTTCCAGGCGCGCGGCAGGCGGGCGATGACTGGTGCGTAGCCGCCGCGGATCACGAGCGCGTGTCCGGCAGGGAGCTGGCGGATCATGTCCGGGGTGGATACGTCGTGGCGAGTGCTGTGGTCCTGGCCGTGGACTCGCCAGGAGGCCTGGCCGCACAGCTTGCTGGCCGCCTCGAGCGTGGTGGTGTCGGTGATGCCGGGCAGATACACCTTCACCGAGCAGGTGTCGAGGATGACCTGGCGGCCGTGCTCTCCCCAGCGTTCGACAAGCTGGGCCTCGCCGTGTGCCACGGCGACGACCTGGATGCCCTTGCCGCCCGAGTCCGCCAGCCAGAACGGCAGCGGCACCGGGCAGATCTGGGTCACCTCGTCCAGGCCCATCAGCAGTGGCGGGTCCAGTCGGCCGCCCGGTGAGGCCTGACCGATCTGGGCGGCCGCGTAGTGGATTTCGGAAGCCATCGCTGCGAACAGCGGCGCGACCGGGGCTTCCGCGCTGACTGCCTCGGCGATGAGGTAGAGCGTGCCCGTGTCGCCTAGGAACTCGGCGATGTCGAACCCCTCGCCGGGTCCGGGCAAGACGGAGATCGCGAGGGCGGGGTCGGCGATGAAGGACAGTGCCCTGGTCATGACCATGCGCACCGTGGCGATGGTCTTGGTCGCCTCCCCGCGCAGCTCGGCCAGGGTTACCGCCCACTGGTGGGCGCCGGCGGCGGTTAGGACCTGTTCGGGGACGTGCGGGTCGGCTCCGGATACCCAGGCAGCCACCGTTCGGAGGTCGGCGCCCATCAGGGCGGCAGCGTGGAAGTAGCCGCGAAGGTAGTCGCTGGCCTTGGCGGACCAGAAGGTGCCGTCCTCGACGCCCTTGTGGGAGACGGCGAAAGCGAACGCGTCGGCGCGCCGGATGGCAGTCGCCGGGTCTTCGCATCCATCGACGGGCGACCAGCGGAACGTGGAGGGGACTCCGCCGATGCCTTGCGGGTGAACACGTGCAGGGGGCCGCGGCGCGCTCGCGCCGCGGCGGTGAGCGCGAACACGTCAGCCTTGGTGGTGGTCGCTATTACCGGTCCTGGGTAGGTCAGGATCACGTCGGCCAGGAACGCCGTTTTGAAGGTTCGCGGCGGCGCCATCAGCAGGAGGTGCTCTTCCAGAGGGACTCGCAGGCCGTGCCGGTAGTGGGCTCGGCCGAGGAACACCGAATGCGCGTGGGAGTTGAGGAGCCGCAG
>Ga0210395_10003726_pt1 | contig 11697 bp, 9 predicted proteins | sample IncBWH4OmetaG_FD_150861 | JGI IMG/M metagenome (GOLD analysis project Ga0210395, IMG submission 150861) | Forest soil microbial communities from Barre Woods Harvard Forest LTER site, Petersham, Massachusetts, United States - Inc-BW-H-4-O ...
GCGACCGAGGCCAGCACGTCGGCGGCCACGGCCATGATCTCGGCGGGCGTCCGGTAGTTGACGGTCAGCAGTTCCTCGTGCCAGCGGCCCTTCACGTACGTGTCGAGCATCTCTGCCCAGGACCGGGCGCCGGCCGCGCTCCCCCGCTGGGCCACGTCGCCGACCACGGTGAGCGACCGGGTGGGGATGCGCCGCATCACCATCCGCCAGGCCATGGCGGACAGCTCCTGCGCCTCGTCCACGATCACGTGGCCGTAGGCCCAGGACGGGTCGGCCCAGGCCCGTTCGGCCGTGGTGAGCTGCTGGCCCGGATCGCGATTCCAGTCGGCCAGCGTGGCGGCGTCCACGAAGCCCTGGCCGGCCAGGCCGGTGATCTCCAGCACCTCCCGGGCGTACCGCTCCTCGGCCCGGCGTTCCCGTTCCGCGGCCCGGCGCTGCCGCTTCTCCGTCGAGTCGTCCGTGCCCACCAGCTGGGCGGCCTCATCAAGCAGCGGCACGTCGGCCACGGTCCACGCGTCGGGGGCCGACGGGCGGAGCAGCACGGACCGTTCGGCCTCAGAAAGAGCCGGGGCGGCGCGGCGGAGCGCACCTTCCTCGGCCAGCAGGCCGGCCACCAGCCGCTGCGGGGTCAGGAACGGCCACAGGCCGTCGAGGGCGGCCCGGACCGGGGCCTCGTCCCACAGCCGGGCCCGGGTGTAGGGCAGGTCGTCGGGGTCAAGCGGCCGGCCGAGGGCAGCCGACTCGGCACCGGCCAGCGCGCCGAGCATCTCGGTGACGAACAGCTTGCGGGCGGCGTTGTGCGGCTTGCGCAGCGAGCGGGCCCGGTCGCGGGCGCGCAGGCAGGTCGGCCGCGGCACGGTCATCGTCACGCCGTCGGCGGTGATCTCCAGGTCACCGGGCGGGACCTGCTGGGCGTTGCGCACCGCCCGGCGCAGCACCTGCACCATCTCCAGGTCGCCCTTGATCACGGCGGCGGCCGGGTCGTCGTCCGGCGCGGCGCTGACCCCGGGGAACAGCTGAGCGATCGAGCTGAGCACCACGTCGGTCTCGCCCAGCGACGGCAGGACCTGGCTGATGTAGCGGAGGAAGGTGGCGTTCGGGCCGATGACCAGGACGCCGCGCCGCTCCAGGGTCCGGCGGTGGGTGTACAGCAGGTACGCGGCCCGGTGCAGCGCCGCGACGGTCTTGCCGGTGCCGGGACCGCCCTGGACGACCAGCACGCCCTGCAGGCTGGCCCGGATCACGCGGTCCTGTTCGGCCTGGATGGTGGCCACCACGTCGGTCATCCGGCCGGTGCGGCTGGCGGTGATGCTGGCGATCAGCATGGCCTCGCCAGACAGCGTCCTGCGGTCCGGCTCGGACATCGCGGCCAGGTCGAAGACCTCGTCGTCCACTCCGGTGACGGTTCGGTTCCTGGTGTAGATGTGACGGCGCCGGATCAGGCCGTTCGGGTCCTTGGGGGTGGCGGCGTAGAACGGGTGCGCGGCCGGCGCCCGCCAGTCGATCAGCATGGGCTCGTGCTCGTCGTCGCGCAGCCCGATCCGGCCGATGTACAGCGTGGCCGGGGCCCCGTCCGCGCTGCGGGCCTCGTAGCCGTCGGTGCGGCCGAAGACCAGGCCGGCCTCCACCGCGTTGAGCTGGGCCAGCCGCCTGCCTTGTTCGGCCGCGGTGATATCACGCTCGACCCGGGCCTGGAACGTCCCGCCCGTGCCGCCGCTGCCATGGGTCAGCGCCAGCGCCTCCCCGGCCCGGCCGCGGGCGGTATCCAGCAGGCGGTAAAGCATATCGACGTAGGCTTGCTCCTGGCCGACGGCACTTTCTCCACCGGCGGCGACTGATTCGGATTGGCGAGACGTCATATTCCGTGATATACTTTCTTTAGATATGTGCTGGCCGGTAAACGCCGAATATCGAGATCAGGTAAGTTTAGCAGCTTTCGTCAGTGACGTCAGTACTGAGCTGCAGGCGAAGGGCCAGGATCCACCATAGGCGCAGGTAGTGCGCTATGAGGCTGTACCCAACAGGCGACGGCCCGCTCGGCCCAATTGTGCGTCGGTAATTACCCGCAAAGCACCCGTGCCATGCACGGAAATGATTTGGTGTTGCCCGGAATTGCCGCGTAATCCTCTGTTGCACCCGCCGCCCAAGTCGCCGGGTCGGGCGTGATCCCGGGTGCCGACCCGGGGGCGCCCGGGGATGGCTGCCTAGGATGTAGAGGCCACGCTTGGAGGAGGAGCTCACACATGCCGGGAACCGAACGCGTAGAGATCACCGGGCCGATGGGCGATCGCTACGACGAGATCCTGACGCCGCAGGCCATCGACCTCATCGCCACCCTGCACGCCGAACTCGGGCCCCGCCGGTCAGAGCTGCTCGCGGCCCGCCGCCGCCGGCAGGCCGAGCTGTCCCGCGGCGGGATGCTCGACTTCCTGCCCGAGACGCTTCAGATCAGGGAGAACACCTCCTGGCGGGTCGCGCCGCCCGCGTCCGGCCTGGTCGACCGCCGGGTGGAGATCACCGGGCCGACCGAGAAGAAGATGACGATCAACGCGCTGAACTCCGGCGCCAACGTGTGGCTGGCGGACTTCGAGGACGCCAACACCCCGCTGTGGGACAACATGATCACCGGCCAGCTCAACCTGAAGGACGCGCTGGACCGGACCATCGACTTCACCTCGCCCGAGGGCAAGGACTACGCGCTGCGGCCCGACGGCGAGCTGGCCACGATCGTGGTCCGGCCGCGCGGCTGGCACCTGGACGAGAAGCACATCCTGGTCGACGGCGTGCGCGCCTCCGGCAGCCTGGTCGACTTCGCGCTGTACCTGGCCACCTGCGGCCAGCGCCAGCTGGACAAGGGCAAGGGCCCCTACTTCTACCTGGCCAAGAACGAGAGCCACCTCGAGGCGCGGCTGTGGAACGACGCGTTCAACCTGGGCCAGGACGCGCTGGGCATCCCGCGCGGGACGATCCGGGCCACGGTGCTGATCGAGACGATCCCGGCCGCGTTCGAGATGGAGGAAATCCTCTACGAACTGCGGGAGCACTCGGCCGGGCTGAACGCGGGCCGCTGGGACTACCTGTTCAGCATCATCAAGAAGTTCCGCACCCGGGGCAAGGAGTTCGTCTTGCCGGAGCGGAACGCGGTCACCATGACCGCCCCGTTCATGCGCGCCTACACCGAACTGCTGGTCAAGACCTGCCACCGGCGCGGCGCGCACGCCATTGGCGGGATGGCCGCGTTCATCCCCAGCCGGCGTGATCCCGAGGTCAACGCGCAGGCCATGGCCAAGGTACGGGACGACAAGACCCGTGAGTCCGGCGACGGGTTCGACGGCTCCTGGGTAGCGCACCCGGACCTGGTGCCGCTGTGCAAGGAAGTGTTCGACAGCGTGCTCGGATCGAACCCCAACCAGCTGAGCAAGACCCGGGAGGACGTCAGCGTCACCGCCGAGGACCTGCTCGCGGTGAGCAAGACGCCGGGCTCGATCACTGAGGCCGGGCTGCGGAACAACATCAGCGTCGGCCTGCAGTACCTGGCCAGCTGGCTCAGCGGCAACGGCGCGGTGGGCATCTTCAACCTGATGGAGGACGCGGCCACCGCGGAGATCTCCAGGTCCCAGACCTGGCAGTGGATCCACAACGACGTAGCTCTAGCCGACGGGCCGGTGGTGACCAGGGAGCTGGTCGAGCAGCTCATCGACGAGGAGCTGAGCAAGATCCGCGCGGCGGCCGGGGATGACTTCGACGCGGCCCAGTACGGGCAGGCCACCGCGTTGTTCACCGAGGTGGCCCTGGCCGACACCTTCGTCGACTTCCTCACCATCCCGGCCTACGAGCGGATGCCGTAAAGCAGCATTGCTGCTCTACGGTTTGACGGCTATATGCCGGTGCGGCACACTGTAATCATGGCTGGTTACCATGGTTATCTCGCGGTGCAGGGCCGCGGTACGGTCGCCTTGCCGCCCGAGCTCAGGCGCAAGTACCGCCTGGACCAGGCGGGAGCCCAGGTCGAGGTCACCGAGCGGGATGACGGCGTTATCGAGCTTCGCCCGGCTCTGCCCGTTCCGGTGGATGAGATCTGGTTCTGGTCGGAGGGGCATCAGCGCGCCGAGCGCGAGGCCGAAGACGATCTCGCCGCCGGCCGCTACCGCGATTTCGATGACGAGGACTCGTTCCTCGCTGACCTGGAGGCTTTGCACTCCGGCGGGGACGCGGCCGGCCAGTGAGATACCGGTCGCTGGAATCCTTCCGCACCGATTTCCGCCGCCTGCCTGCTGAGCACCGGGCCATGTTTCTGGACGTACTGCGCGCTCACTTCCTGCCGGCCGTCGCGGCGGGCTCGTTCGCGGGCGTTCCGCCCTGGCCCGCGCGGCTGCGGGTACACCGGCTGGCCAACAGCGAGATCTACTCCCTCACCTGGAACTTCAGCTCCCCCGACGGCCGGGCCACCTTTCACCTCGACAAGGCAGCCGGGGGTGAGCCCATCCTGGTCTGGCGTCGCATCGGAGATCACGGCATCTACCGCAGCCCATGAGGGCGCCAGATCACGGACCGGTGCATGGCGGGCGGAAAGAGGGGACAATCAGCGGGAGCAGACCACAACAGCGCCGATACAGGCAGGGCAGGGCAGCGAGGTGGTAGTAATGACGACGGCCATCCAGGCGCTGGTACCGCGGATGCAGAGCATCTGCGGGCCGGGCAACGTCATCACCGATCCGCTGGAGCTGCGGACCTACGAATGTGACGGGCTGACCTCGCACCGGTCGGTGCCGGCCCTGGCGGTGTTGCCTGCGACGGCGGAGGAGACGGCCGCGGTGGTGGCCGCGTGCGCGGCGGCCCGGGTGCCGTTCGTGGCTCGGGGCAGCGGCACGGGCCTGTCCGGCGGGGCGCTGCCGCACAAGGACGGCGTGCTGATCGTGATGTCCCGGATGCGGAAGATCATCGAGATCGACCCGGTGAGCCGGCGGGCCGTCATCGAGCCGGGCGTCACCAACCTGTCGGTGAGCAAGGCGGCGGCGCCATTCGGCCTGTTTTACGCGCCCGACCCGTCCAGCCAGGTGGTCTGCTCGGTGGGCGGCAACGTGGCCGAGAACTCCGGCGGCGCGCACTGCCTCAAGCACGGGTTCACCGTGCACCACGTGACCGGACTGCAGATCGTCACGCCTTCCGGCGAGCTGACCTGGCTGGGCGACGGGACCGGGGTGAGTACCGGCTACGACCTGGTCGGCGCGTTCACCGGCTCGGAGGGCACCCTGGGCGTGGTGACCAAGATCGTGGTCAAGCTGATGCCGCTGCCCCAGGTGGTGCACACGCTGCTGGCCGCGTACGCCACCACCGCGGACGGCGGCCGGGCGGTGTCCGACATCATCGCGGCCGGCGTCATGCCCGCCGCCATCGAGATGATGGACGCGCTGTCCATCGAGGCGGCCGAGGCCGCCGTGCACTGCAACTACCCGGCGGGGGCGGGCGCGGTGCTGATCGTCGAGCTCGACGGCCCGGCCGCCGAGGTCGAAGCGGAGCTGGCTACCGTCCGCTCGATCTGCGAGGCGGCTGGCGCGACCGAGATCAGGGCGGCCGACGACCCGGCCGAACGGGCCGTGATCTGGGCCGGCCGCAAGTCCGCGTTCGCCGCGGTGGGCCGGATCAGCCCGTCGTTCATCGTGCAGGACGGCGTGGTGCCGCGGACGTCGCTCGGCGCGGTGCTGGCTCAGATCGCGTCGCTATCGGAGGCCGCCGGGATCCGGGTGGCGAACGTGTTCCACGCCGGGGACGGGAACCTCCATCCGCTGGTGCTCTACGATGACTCGGTGCCCGGCCAGGAGGCCGCGGCCGAGGAGGTGTCCGGCCAGATCCTGGACGCGTGCCTGGAGGCCGGCGGCTCGATCACCGGCGAGCACGGCGTCGGGGTGGACAAGTCCCGGTACATGCCCAAGATGTTCACCCCGACCGACCTGGACACCATGCAGCTGCTGCGCTGCGCGTTCGACCCGGCCAGCTTGTGCAACCCGGGCAAGGTGTTCCCCACGCCCCGGCTGTGCGGCGAGGTCCCCGGCCGCCGCCGCGCACCGCATCCGGCCGTAGCGGCCGGGCAGGCGGAGATCTTCTAGTGGATACCGAACGGGCCGTGGCGCCCGCCGTCAGGGACGCGCTCGTGGCCGCCTGCCCGGTCGTGCGGGAGGCTGATCCCGACCTGGATTCCGTCGCCGGAGTGACCCCGGCGTTCGTGGCCTCGCCGGGCAGCACCGAGGAAGCTTCGGCGCTGCTGCAGGCCGCGGCCGCGCATGAGCTGGCTGTGGTGCCGCGGGGTGCCGGGACCGGGCTGAGCTGGGGCGTTCCGCCCGCCGCCTGCGATCTGGTGGTGGACATGTCCGCGATGGACCAGGTCCTCGAGCACGCGGCCGGCGACCTGGTGGCGCGGGTGCAGGCCGGCGCGACCATCGGGCACCTGGCCTCGGTGCTGGCCGGGGCCGGCCAGGAGCTCGCGCTCGACGTCCCGGCCGAGGCCACGGTGGGCGGGATGGTGGCCACCGGGATGGCCGGGCCGCGCCGGCTCCGCTACGGGGCACCGCGGGACCTGCTGATCGGGATCACGATCGTGCGTGCCGACGGGGCGGTCGCGCACTCGGGCGGCAAGGTGGTCAAGAACGTCGCCGGCTACGACCTGGGCAAGCTGTTCTCCGGCTCGCAGGGCACGCTGGGGCTGATCACCGAGGCCACGTTCCGGCTGCACCCGCGGCCGGCCGCGGTGGCCTGGGTCACCGGGGAGTTCGGGCCGTCGGACCGGGCCGGGGCGGTCGCGGCGGTGGCTGGGGCGGCAGGGTCCGCGCTGGTGCCTTCGGCGGTGGAGCTGCAGTGGTCTTCTGGGCTGGGGTCTTCTGGGCTGGGGTCTTCTGGGCCGGGGTCTTCTGGGCCGGGCCCGGCCGTGCTGCGGGTCGGGGTGCTGCTCGAAGGCACGGAGCCGGGCGTGGCCGACCGGGCGAACCAGGTGTCCGGACTGATCAGCTCGGCGGGCGGGACGCCGGTCGTGGCGCTGTCGGGCGAGCCGTTCCGCTGGTGGGATACGGTGCCGGGGGGCGGCGCACCTGCCACCGTGGTGCGGGTGACGTTCTGGGTCAGCCGGCTGGCCGAGGTGCTCGACGCGCTGGCCGCAGCGGGTGCGGATTGCGCGGCCGCCGGAGCGCGGCCGGCGGTCAGCGGGCCGGCCGGCGCGGGCGTGCTGTACGCCTGCCTGGACGCGGGCGTGGACCACGACACCGCGGTCCGGTTCGTCCGTGGCGTGCGCGACCGGCTGGCGGGCCCGGGCGCTGACGGCCCTCGGGGCAGCGTGGTGGTGCTGGCCGCTCCCCCGCCGGTGCTGGCGGTCGCCGGGGTCTACGGAACGGTCCCCGGGGCCGCGCTGATGCAAGCGGTCAAGGACCAGTTCGATCCCGGCCACCGCATGTTCCCCGGGCGCGTGAGAGTGAGCTGATGGACGACACCGAACACCTGCGCGGCGTGATCAAGGATTGCGTGCACTGCGGGTTCTGCCTGCCGGCCTGTCCCACCTACCAGCTGTGGGCCGAGGAGATGGACTCCCCGCGGGGCCGGATCTACCTGGTCAACCAGATCCTGGAAGGCGCGGAGATGACCCCGGCGGCGGCCGAGCACTTCGACCGCTGCCTGGGCTGCATGGCGTGCATGACGGCCTGCCCGTCCGGGGTGCAGTACGACCAGCTCATCGAGGCGGCCCGGGTGTGGACCGAGGACGCCAGGAACGGGACGTCCTTGAGCGCGGAGGACGCGGGGCCTGGGTCGGGACCTGCGGTTGCGGCGCCTCCCGCTGACTCGGCGGGACGCGCCGCGCGGCTGCGGGACCGGGCGGCCCGGGCGGCCATCTTCTCGCTGTTCCCCTATCCGGCGCGGCTGAGGGCGGCCATCAAGCCGCTGCGCGCCGCCCAGCGCACCGGGCTGGACCGCAGGCTGGCCCGCAGCAGCCTGCCGGGCCGGCTGTCGCCCGTGCTGGGGGCGGCCCTGCGACTGGCGCCTCCGGCGGCCACCGCGGTCAGGCTGCCGGAACGCGTGGCGGCCCGCGGGCCGCGGCGCGCGGTGGTCGGCATGCTCACCGGCTGCGTGCAGTCGGTGTTCTTCCCGCAGGTGAACGCCGCCACCGCCCGGGTGCTGGCCACCGAGGGCTGCGACGTGATCATCCCGCCGAACCAGGGCTGCTGCGGGGCGCTGTCCCTGCATTCCGGCCGGGAGGCCGAGGCGATCGCCTTCGCCCGGCAGACCATCGTCACGTTCGAGCAGGCCGGGGTGGACGCGATCGTGGTCAACTCGGCCGGCTGCGGCTCGGCCATGAAAGAGTACGAGCGGCTGCTGGGCCATCCCGGCCAGGACTTGGGCTGGGCGGGCCGAGCGGCCGCGCTGAGCAGCCGGGTCCGCGATCTTTCGGAGTTCCTGACCGAGCTGGGCCCGGTCGCGCCGCGGCACCCGCTGCCGGTCCGGGCGGCCTACCACGACGCCTGCCACCTGGCCCACGCTCAAGGGATCACCCGCGAGCCGCGCGAACTGCTGCGCGCCATCCCCCGGCTCGAGCTGGTCGAGCTGGCCGACGCGGGGACCTGCTGCGGGTCGGCGGGCGTATACAACCTGCTGCAGCCCGAGGCGGCCGGGGAGCTGGGCGCGCGCAAGGCGCAGTCGGTCCTGGACGCGGGTGCGCCGCTGCTCATCTCGGCCAACCCCGGCTGCTCGCTGCAGATTGCCTCGGCCCTGGCCGACCGCGGACAGCACATCGCGGTCGCGCACATCGCCGAGATCCTCGACGCCTCGCTGCGCGGCCTGCCGCCCCCGGCCTGACGGGAGCGGCAGCCGCGGAATAACGGTCCGGCCAGGGCGGCGTGACCTGGTTCAGGCGAGCACGGTCTCGGGGCGCGGCTCGCTGAGGCCTGCCCGGGTCCGGCGGACCGCGAGGGTCAGGCCGACGGCCAGGGTCCACAGGCCGAACAGCCAGACCGGGAGGAACAGCGGGGCGGCCAGCTGGAGCACGGCCACCGGGAAGCCGGCCACGGCCAGCCAGCGGGGCAGCGTGCCGTGGCGCCGCGCAAGCAGCGACGCGGACGCGACCATCAGGCCGAAGGCCAGCGGCGCGATCACGAACCCGCTGGCGTAGGCCGCGCCGAACATGACCCGCGACACCGCCGGAGTGGGCAGCGCTGCGTCGTTGAAGACGTGCTGGAACGGGATCGTGGCGTACAGGGCCACGCCGGCCAGCATCAAAGCAGCTCCGACATAGCCGGCCGCGGTCACCAGCTGGGCGGCAAGGGACCGGTCGGCGTCCGGGGCCAGGCTGCGCCGGAGCACGGCCGCCAAGACGATGGCGCAGACGCCGGCCAGGGCGCCGAAGGCCGCCGAGACCAGCCACTGGGTCAGGCTGTGGCTGGCGTACCAGGCCTGGGTGCTGGCGTTGCTGAGATCCTGAGACGGGCCGTTGTCCAGGAACCCGTACGCGGTGAACAGCACCGCGAACGCGACTCCGATCAAGCCGTATCTACGTGACATGGTGTGTGCTCCTTACCTAGCCGGGCGGCCGCGGTGGCTGGCCGCCGATGCCTGAGACGCTAGGCAGCGGCGTGCCGCGGGGCGTCAGACCAGGTATCGGAGTGCGGTCAATCGGAAGGTGGGACCGGCAGGCACCGCTTCAATCAAAAGGTTGAGGACACCCGCCGGGCGGGCGTCTACCGTCATAGGTGTGCGGCTAGCAGTAGTGCGGAACCTGCTCGCCGGGCGGGCGATGGACGTCGTGATCATCGTCGTGGCCGTGGCCACGCTGGCGGAACTGCTGACCGACGGCCATCCCGTCCCGGCGCTGCTGGCTGCCATCTGCCTGCTGGTGCTGCTGGCCCGCCGCCGGGCGCCGGCGATCGCGATCGTAGTCAGCTTCGCCGGCCAGCTGGCGCTGGCCGCGACCCTGGGCTGGCACGAGCCGACCGGCCCGTTCGGTATGGTCCTGCTCACGTTCGTGGTCGCGGGCGGACTGCGTCCGGAATGGGCTGCCTGGCTGGGCTGGGCCTGCGGACTCGCCGCGGCCGCGACCACCGAGGATATAGGCGGGGGCGGCGCGCCCAGCGACATCCTCCTGACTCTGGCCTTCTGCAGCGCCCTGTTCGGCATGGCGCTGCTGGTCAGCCGCCGGACGCAGGCCCACCATGAGATGGCTGAGCGGGCCCGGCACGCGGAGGCCGAGCAGGCCCGGTCGGCGGCCGAGGCGGTGGCGGTGGAGCGGGCCAGGATCGCCAGGGAGATGCACGATGTCGTCGCGCACAGCCTGACGGTAGCCGTCGTCCAGTGCGTCGCGGCCGGGGATGACCTGGACCGCGGCGACCCGGAAGCCGGTTCGGTCCGCACCCGGGTCCGGGCGGCCGAGGGCGCCTGCCGGGAGGCGCTTGACGAGCTGCGCCGCATGCTCGGCGTGCTGCGGTTCGGCCCCGGCGAGCTGGAGCCGGTGCCGCGGCTGACGGCGCTTGAAGGCCTGTGCGGCGCGATCAGCGGCGCGGGCGTGCGGGTCGATCTCGAGCTAACCGGCGATCTCGGTGCCTTGCCGCCCGGTGTCGAGCTGAGCTGCTACCGCATCGTGCAGGAGGCCCTGACCAACACGCTCAAGCACTCCGGCGCGCGTCATGCCACGGTCAGCGTCTGCGGCGGCGGTCATGACGTGACCGTACGGATCCAGGACGACGGCCACGGCCAGGCGACTCGCGGTCCCGGCAGCGGCCAGGGACTGATCGGGCTGAGGGAACGGGCCGCGGCGTACGGTGGCACGCTGTCCGTCGGGCCGTCCCCCGGCGGCGGCTACCTGGTCGAAGCGGTCCTCCCGACCGGGGAACGGCCATGATCCGCCTGGTCATCGCCGACGATCAGGCGCTGGTCCGGGACGGGTTCTGTTCGATCCTGAACCGCGAACCCGATATCGAGGTGGTCGCCGAAGCGGCCGACGGCGCTCAGGCGGTGGCCGCGGTGAACAGGACGCATCCCGACGTGGCCCTGCTCGACGTGCGCATGCCGGTGATGGACGGCCTGCAGGCCGGGCGGCGCATCCTGGCCGCGTCAGGCGCGCCGCGGGTGCTGATGCTGACGACTTTCGACGCCGACGAGTACGTATACGAGGCGCTGCGGGGTGGGGCCAGCGGCTTCCTGCTCAAGGACGTCCGCAGCGGCCAGCTGGTCGAGGCGGTCCGCACGGTGGCGGCGGGCCAGTCGCTGCTGTCCCCGTCGATCACCCGCAAGCTGATCGAGCGGTTCATCCTGGCCGGGCCGGCCGTCCCGGCGGCCGCCCGCGAGCTGAGCGAGCTGACGCCGCGGGAGCGCGAGGTCCTGCTGCTCATCGCCGAGGGCCTGGCCAATGCGGAGATCGCCGCCCGGCTGTTCTTGTCGGAGGCGACGGTCAAGACCCACGTGAACCGCCTGCTGGCCAAGCTTGGGCTGCGGGACCGGGTGCAGGCCGTGGTCCTCGCCTACGAGAGCGGGCTGATCTTGCCCGGCGGCCGGGCTGGCCAGCCTGGCCGAACGGCCGCGGAGTAACGATCAGGCAGGGTGGCGCTGGCCACAACCGGCGCTGGGTGCGAAAATGCTGCTATGAGCGGTAACGCAGACGACCCTGGGCGGCAGTTCGCCGCGGCCTGGCAGGCCGCCACGGACGCGATGAGCGAATGGCGGCAGCGG
>Ga0210395_10003728_pt1 | contig 11696 bp, 6 predicted proteins | sample IncBWH4OmetaG_FD_150861 | JGI IMG/M metagenome (GOLD analysis project Ga0210395, IMG submission 150861) | Forest soil microbial communities from Barre Woods Harvard Forest LTER site, Petersham, Massachusetts, United States - Inc-BW-H-4-O ...
AGGCTCAACTCCCGTTGCAATCAACACCGCCCGAACTCCTGAAAGAAAATCCTTGGCGCCGAATTCCGCCGCGGACACATTCACAGATACAGGCACAACTCCCGCCCCCGCATCCAGCCACGCCCGTGCCTGTTTGCATGCTTCCACCAGCACCCATTGTCCGATACCCAAAATCAAGCCGCACTCTTCCGCGAGGGGCACAAACTGCTCCGGATACAGCAATCCCCGTTGCGGGTGCTGCCAGCGGATTAGCGCTTCGACCCCGGTAATCTGCCCGCTTTCAAGATTGAGTTTCGGCTGGTAGTGGAGCACAAATTCGTTCCGTCCCAGCGCGCACCGCAAATCCGCTTCCAGCGATTGCCGTTCTGCCAATCGCGCGTGCATCTCGTGGCGGAAGAACTGATAGTTGTTCCGCCCGCGTTGCTTGGCTTCGTACATCGCGTTATCTGCCCTATTGATCAAGCTTTCGGCGTCCTGCCCGTCAATGGGGTAGGTGCTCACTCCTATGCTTACGTTTATATCAAGACTTTTGCCATCGATAAGATGTGGGGCCGTTAACGCCCTAAGGGTTTTTCTAGCACTAATCGCTGCGTCCTCCGCATGCTCGACTTGGGACAGCAATACCACGAATTCGTCGCCGCCCAGTCGGCTTACCGTGTCCGACCGCCGGACACACGCCCTCAATCGCTCGCCTACCGAGCGCAGCAGTTTGTCGCCAATTTCGTGGCCCAGCGAGTCGTTGATCTTTTTGAAGTGATCCAAATCGACAAACATCACCGCGAGCTGCTTGCCCTGACGGTCCGCGAGCGCGATCGCTTGCGTTAGCCGGTCGTTGAAAAGAACCCGGTTTGGCAAACCGGTCAGAACATCGTGTTGCGCCAAGTGCGACATCTCGAGCGATTTGGCCCGCGCTGCCGTCACGTCGCGAAAAGCCATTATCGCGCCGGTTATGCTTCCATCGTGTTCATGGATGAGGGTCGTTATACGTTCGACCCCAACCTCGGAGCCGTCGCGTCGAACCAGAATGCAGTTCGTACAGCTGGCCACACTGCTAACTGGGGTGCGGCTAGCTCCATCGATGAACCGGAGCACCTCCGCCACAGGGCGGCCATGGGCCTCCTCGCGGAACCATCCGGTCATCTTTTCAGCGACTTGATTCAGATACTTGACGTTTTCCTTCAAATCCATGCGCAGGACCGCCTCTCCGATGGAATCCAGCGTCATGTGGGCAACTTCGTTTTCCGAAAGTTTTATTTCCGCGGCACGGCTATCCAGCATCGTGCGCACCGTGCGTCTTAACCGGTAGCCGTCGGAGGGACTCTTGATAACGTAATCCCGGGCCCCGCGCCGTACTGCTTGCCTGGCCGTTTCTTCTCCATCGGCTCCGCTCACGATCAAAATGGGCACGTCGGGCGCGGCTTGAAAAAGCTTGTCGAACGTCGCCATTCCACCGCTATCGGGAAATGTCAGGTCAAGCACAACAGCCCCAACCCCCCCGCTGCGCAACCGCTCGATGCCGCTGGAAAGCTCGCTGACGCACTCTACGCGGACTCCTTCGTCCGTTGCCGACCGTGATCCCTCTAAAATTCCAGCCGCTTCGCCTGCCTCATCCCCGATGAGCAGAACGCACTCGCCGTTGTCTTTCGTGTTCGTTAGTTTCACAGTCCTCGACTCCTGGCTTGCCATCCAACTTAGTGTTCCAAAAACGCGTTACTTGCCCTTGGCTGCCTTCGCGACACCGGCTGCCATAAACCGCAGCATCTGCTCCTTCAACTGCGCATCCACCTCGTCCGCAATCGTCACAACGTCGGGAAGCAGCAAGCTGAATTCCAGGTTCTTCACGTTTTTGTGCAGCGTTGAAAAAATGGTGACCTGCAGCAGACGGGATTCCTCCACCGCCATCGCGACCGTGTAGCCTTGCTTACGCCGCAAATCCCCGTGTTCGGCCGCTGCTTTCGAAATCGGAGCTTTCGTACCGGCGTCCAGACGCAACCGCGCAATCACGTCATGCAGAAGATGAGGCAAATGGCCCGTGCGTTCTTCAAAGCTCAGCGGAATACACGTGAGGTCCGGCTCTTGCTCGACGCGAGCAAGCCAATCCGCAATCACAGATTGGAGTTCGCGCTCGAGAATGTCGGCCACGCTCTCGATTGTGGCAGTATTCCCATTTTTTCTTGGGCCGGTCACGAACTCTGCAGTTTCGCTCATTAAATCCTCCCTGGGTCGCTTGTCGGTTTCGCGAATCTTGTTGACCGCTGCCGCTAACAGTCTCGGTTACAACATCTGGCAAATCGTCTCGTTCTTTTATTCACTGACCCATACTTGGCTAAAACGGCCCTCAAAACTGCCCTAAATGAGTCACTTCCATGCCAATTAGAGTTTTCTGATGCCCTAAGAATCACTATTAGTTCGCGGTTGGTTACGGTTCTGGGAGATCTTTTCGCCAGCGGCCTTCGGGTGAACACACCGATTAGCACACCGTTTCTAGGAGTGATGTACAGATTGTTGAAGCGGCTGGCGTTGTCACACCAGATGGCCCCGATTTGAAAAGCGCCTGATTATTGCGGCGCCGGACCCCTGACAATTTGTACAAATTCGTCGGGGCGGATCCACTTTGCGAAAGCTGCCTTGACCTGGTCGGCGCTCATGGAAAAATACAACTGTGCTCCGCGCACGGGTTCATCAAGCGGCAGGCCGATTACGGCCCGCGCGAGCAAGCCGCTTGCTACCGAGGTCTCGCTCGATTCGGCGAGCGGGATTTGCCGCAACAGGAGGGCTTTGGCTTGCTGGAGTTCTGCGTCCGTCACATTTTCCTGCTGCATCGCGACAAGATCCCGCCGAATAAGGGCTCTTGCTTTCGACACATTCTTCGGATCGCACGCGTACGTCACCGTGTAAATCGTCCTCGTTTTGTCCGCGCTCATGCGAACGTCCACCGTGTACACATACCCGGTCTCCTGCCTTAGGTCGTGATAGAGCCGCGTCGCATAGAAACCGCCGCCAAGCACGTGGTTTCCCATCTGCAGCGGATAATAGTCGGGACTAAATCGCGTGATGCCCACTGTTTCGGAAAGAGTCACCGAATCCTGAAGCTGGCTCGGATCGGGAACATTCGCTGCCGAGGCCTTGTTGGCGGGAACTGGCGGCAGGTCCACATCAGGCTTGGCTCCGGACGCTTTCCACTCTCCGAACCATTTCTCGATCGCGCTCTTGGCTTCGGCTGGAGTGATGTCCCCGATCACCACAATCGTCGTGAGATCGGGACGAAGCGCCTTGGCATAATACTGTTTGACATCGTCGAGCGTGAGAGACGAGACCGTCTGCGGCGTGGCTTCCCGCAGCGCAGGGTCATTCGCAGGGAATAGCCCCGAATTCAACGCTCGGCTGGTCTGATAACCAGGGCTCTTCATCCTGCCCGCCAAGTATTGCGCCGTCTGCGGCTTGAGAACTTTGAAAGCCTCGTCCGGAAGCGCGGGGTTTAACTCATTGTCGGCTAGCAGTTGCACTCCCCGCACAAAATCCGGTTTCAAAACTTCGAGCGAGAACTCGAATCCCGCCGATTCTTCCGCGGCTATGTCGTCTAGCGCCTTTTGAAACGCCAACCGGTCCAGCGTTTTTGTCCCGAACGAAAACAGCTGATCGAGCACATCGCTGACTCCTTGCTTTCCGGCCTCCGCTTCCATTTGAGGGTCGTTTCGGACCTCGCCTTGGATAGTAACTGTCGGCGTTATCCTCTCCGTTCGCACGATCAGCCGCAGGCCATTAGCCAAGGTCACGTCCGAAGGCAGGGGTGCGGGCCGCGGCTTTTCTAGCGCTAGCAGCTTCGACGCCGCCCACGACGGCAATTCAACCGGTTTTTTCGGAGCCGCGGTCAGCTGCTCTCCTCCTCCAAAACCCTCAGCCGATACGGGTCCGCCTGCCGGCTGCGGTTTTAGCACTGCCGTAATCGACTCCTGATCAACCAAATATTTTTTTGCCACTCGATTTACATCTGCAGCCGTCACTCCCTTCATCGCCTCAACGTTATCGTCCGGTGAATTTCGTCCTTCTGCTGCGAGCGCCTGCGACCAAGCTTCCGCAAGTCCGGGGATGGAGTTCCGCCGAAACTCTGCTCTGGCGATTTCTTTGCGCTTGGCAGCTTCCACGAGTTCCGCGGGCACGCCGTTTGCCGCGTAGTCGGACATGATTTTGCGCATCTCGGCGATAAGCGGTTGCGCGTCTCCTTCGGCTGGCAATACGGCTGCGCTATACATCACGCTTGCCTTCGCGAAGGACTCGGCAAGCCCGAATCCCGTATCTAGCGCTTTCCCTTGCGGAACCAGGGCATACAAATCTCCTCGCTGGCTCCCTAACACGTCACTCAGAATCTGTACTGCCGCATAATCCGGACTTTCCGTTCCAGCGGCGCGATAGGAAATAAACGCCAGAAGATAAGAAAGATTGCTATCGAGCGTGAACGACTCCGATTTTACTGGAGGCAGCTTGATCTCCGTCCGCGCAGGTAAAGTTTTCTTTTCGATTTTTCCGTAGTATTCCTTAACCTTCGCCAGCACCGCGGCCGGCTCGACATCCCCTGCGATCACCAGGATTGCGTTGTTCGGCGCGTACCACTTCTTGTAAAACTCCTTGAGCATCACGCCGGTAGTCGCTTCAAATGAGTCGTGCGTACCCAGCGCATCATGGCTATAAACTGTGCCGGAGAACATGTCCTCGTTTAGCCGCGTTATGAACTTGTAGGTAGGATTCGAGAGGTCGCGCGCCACTTCCTGCTCGATCGCCCCTTTCTCGTTCGCCCACTCCGTTTGCTCGTCTCCCACGTCTTGCATACAAGCGGCGTCGATTCGCAGGGCGACGTCGAGGTCGGCAGCGGGCAGAGTCGTGAAATATTGCGTGATATTTTGTTGGGTATCGGCATTGCCGGCCCCGCCGAGCTGCGCGTAGATTGCGGCGGTCTGGTCAGCGGTGACCCCGGCGCACCCGCGGAATGCCATGTGCTCCTGCGCGTGCGCCATTCCGGGAAAACCAGCCGGCGTTTCGTTGCCCCCAACCAGATAGTTCTCCTCAACGGTAACCACAGGAGCGAGCGGATTGCGGACGATCACAACTCTCAGTCCGTTGTCTAAAGTCGCTCGGGTGACGTCGGAATCTCCCGTGGGTTTCTGCTGTCCCGAGATCATCGACGCGGCGATCAATGCAACTGCGCAAACGCTAATTGTGCGGAGCAATGTGATTCCTCTTTTATGTAAGTTAGCACGTGTAGTGCAGAAGCTGTACCGGCCATTCGGCGCGCGGCGCTAATCGTGCCGGTATTGTTTGGATGCTTGGAGACCCGCGAAGGACGCTCCAGTCAAAGAGCACTACCTATGCTCTGGCGTTGCTATCGCCCGTACTCTTAGTCTATCCTGCGTTGCTGCATGTTTCTCGGTGCGGTTCCTTGGCCGCCCGCGACTGGAACGCGAAAGTACGGAGAAGACTGGCAATCCTAACTCACGCCCGATCCATCCAGCTTGATTCTACGCCGCATCTGTATCCGAGCGTGGGATTGGCACATACTCCGCAATCAACACGGATCGAATGGCATCGGCGCAAGATGCTGCGTGGCACGTTGCTCGCAGTGAGCGCTTCCGCAGGTTTCTTCTGTTTCTGCTTCGCGGGGCTCTTCTCCTCCGTTGTGTGGGCGCAGCAAACTGATCCCGCGAAGCCTGTTGTGGTGCAGCCTGGGGCGCCGGGCCAACCGAGCAGGACGCTGCCGCCGTCGACGAAGGGCACGCTGCCGCCACGGTCGCAAGCGGATGTGGAGTTCATGCAGGGCATGATCATGCATCATGCGCAAGCGGTGGAAATGACGGCGCTGATGGCGACGCATACAGAGAACAAGGATTTGCTGTTGCTAGGGGCGCGCATCAGCAGCTCGCAGTCGGACGAAATTAAATTTATGAAGCGGTGGCTCGCGGCCCGCGGAGAAGCACTCTCCATGGCGACGCCGGAGATGCCGGGCATGGACATGTCGCACGGACCGATGGCTCTTATGCCCGGCATGCTTACGCCCGAGCAGATGGAAGCGCTGCGGAAGGCGAAAGGCGCTGAGTTCGACCGGGTGTTTTTGACAGGCATGATTCAGCACCACAACGGCGCGCTGACCATGGTGAAGGACTTGTTCGACACCGCGGGCGCGGGGCAGGATGCAGAGCTTTTCAACTTCGCGACGGATGTGGACAGCGGGCAACGGGCGGAGATCAGGATTATGCAGGCTATGTTGGAGAAGAATCCGTTGCAGAAAAATACGTCAAGGGAGAAATGATGAACCGAGTTTCGAGTTTTGTCCTGTGTGTGTTGTGCGCCGCGGTGATTCTCTGTTTCGGTGTGAACCGGATGCACGCGCAAGCGCCTGCAACTCCGCCGCAGACGCAGTCCCCGAAAGCTGACGCCGCACCGACCGCGCAGAAACCTGCGGAAGGAGACGGAGAAGAAGATGGAAATCCGTTTGCTCCGCAACCTGCGCCGTCGCTTCCGCCGGGGATGACGGGGTCGGATGCGAGCGATCCGAGGGCCAAACTGAAGCCGGGGCTGTACGACGCGGGCGAAGCGTCGATGGGCATCAAGCACCTGCTGCTGCTTAAGAAGCCTGACGCGTTTCAACTGGGCTCTTCCGATCCCGATGATCCGAAAGTGCAGAAGGTCTTTGGACAGCTCGGGATAGGCAACGCCTCGAAAATGCCGAAGCCGATACAGTTGGTGATCGCACAGCTGGCTTTCTCGAACTCGGACCTGGCGTTCGAGGGCAACCACCTTTTCCAGGGGAATTTTTATGGCGTGAATATTTTTGACATCTCCAATCCGGCGAACGCCACGTTGCTGACGTCGCTGGTGTGCCCGGGCGGGCAGGGTGATGTGTCGGCATATAAAAATCTGCTGTTCATGTCCGTCGAGATGCCGAATGGACGGCTGGATTGCGGCGCGCAGGGATTTCCGCCGGAGCCTCCGCCGACTGCGGAGCAGGAAAAAGAAAAGAAGCGTCGCCCGCCGGCAGCGCAGAAGGACCGTTTCCGCGGCGTGCGGATTTTCGATATTTCTGACATCAAGAACCCGAAGCAAGTCGCGGCGGTGCAGACGTGCCGCGGATCGCATACTCATACGCTGGTGGTGGATCCAAACGATAAAGACAACGTGTACATCTACGTGTCGGGCACATCGTTTGTGCGTCAAACGGAAGAGCTGGCTGGGTGCTCGGATGAAAAAAGCCCGGAGAAGGATCCGAATACATCGCTGTTTCGTATCGACGTGATCAAGGTTCCGGTGGCTGCGCCGCAGGACGCCAGGGTGGTTTCCAGTCCTCGGGTTTTCATCGACGCGCGAACGGGCGCGCTGAACGGCCTGAACAACGGCGGCACTCACGGCAAGAAGGGAATTGAGAAGCCTGCGGACACGAACCAATGCCACGACATCACGGTGTACTCGGCGATTGGGTTGGCGGCGGGCGCGTGCTCTGGAAATGGACTTCTGCTCGACATCAAGGATCCTGTGCATCCGAAGCGTGTGGATGCGGTCAACGATCCGAACTACTCGTACTGGCACTCGGCTTCGTTCTCGAACGACGGAACGAAGGTGGTGTTTACCGACGAGTGGGGCGGCGGCCTGGGAGCGCGGTGTCGTCCGAACGATCCGAGCAAGTGGGGCGCGGATGCGATCTTCCGTCTGAAAGATGACAAGCTGAATTTCGCGAGCTATTACAAATTGCCTGCAGCGCAAGGCGACACGGAGAACTGTGTGGCGCACAACGGCTCGCTGATTCCGGTGCCGGGCCGCGACATCGAAGTGCAGGCGTGGTATCAAGGCGGCGTCTCGATCATGGACTTTACTGACCCGGCGCAACCATTCGAGATTGCTTACTTCGACCGAGGGCCGATTGATCCGAACTTGCTGGTGCTGGGCGGCGACTGGTCGGCCTATTGGTACAACGGCTACATCTACGGGTCGGAGATCGCCCGCGGGCTGGACGTCTTTGAATTGACCCCGAGCAAGTTTCTGACGCAGAACGAAATCGATGCGGCGAAGACGGTTCGGGTCGCTGAGCTGAACGTGCAGAACCAGCAAAAGATCGAGTGGCCTGCACAGTTGGTCGTGGCGAAAGCGTACCTGGACCAGCTGTCGCGGTCGCAGGCTTTGCCCGCAGACCAAATCGCAGCTGTGCAGAAGGCGATCCAAACCGCGGAGAGTTCGCACATGAGCAAGGGCAAACTGGCGAAGTTGAAGAACATGGCCCCGTCGTTGGAAAAGAGCGCGGCGACAGCGAAGAGTCCGGCTGACTCGACACGGTTGCATGCTTTGGCGGATATCCTGAAGCATCCGTCAGCCTGAGGACGATTGCGCGTTGAGCGGCGAAGAAGTGGCCCCCGATCTGTGACCCGCAATCCGTGGCCCGTGATCTGTGACCCGTGGCCCGTGAGACCCCGAACCGGAAGAGCGGTTCGCTCGCTCCGGATGCTCGCTCGCTTCGACTATGCTCGGAGCCAGCGCACATGGATAAGAAAGAGAAGGCTTTGGCTTGAAGGACGTGAGCCTCCCTGTATCCCCCCTCCCGGTTTTTTTGTAAGTGTTCATTCTAAAAGGTTTTAAGTGCTGTGTTTTGGAAGTGCGGATTCCAAAGGGGTTATGGGTGTATTTCTCGTAAGTGCGGATTGTAAAGGAGATAGTGGAGAGTGGTGAGTAGTTAGTGGTTAGATTCCCGAAAGAGAAGATCTTGGCTTGAAGGATGTACCCCCCACCCGGGTGTTTTTTGTAAGAGTGGCAAACAAAGGACTTATGCTTGACGCGGTCTGCAAGAGTGGCAAGTGCAGGACTTAAAGTGGTTGTGTTTACAGCGAGTTGCAGATGGCTTGTAAGAGTGGCAGGGAAAGGAGTTAGCGGGGGGAAGTTGACCCTTCGATTATGCTCAGGGCAAGCACTCGACAGTTTAAAGTTGAAAGGGCAAACATCGGAAGAGCTGAACGCGGAGACGCTGGGGGCGTGCAGAGTCGAAAGGCGAAAAGCAGATCCCTCACTGCGTTCGGGATGACAACTTAAAGGCCAGCGAGGGGCGACTACGAGGCGTGGGCGAGAAGCAGATCCCTCACTCCGTTCGGGATGACAACTTAAACGGGAGCTAGGCCGGAGGGGGCGGCGCGGGCGAAACCTTTCGGGGCTCCCTTCGCGACTCAGGGTAAACGATGCAACCATGCAAAATGGTAGCACGTTAGTTACCATTTGTCAATAGCGTTTTGTCTTACTGACTGATTCATTCGAACGGGAGGGGCGGATTCGAATGGCGTGAAGGGAAGTCGAGAGGTTTGAGGGAGTTGGAAGGGGAGTAATGGGTTTGTTGCGGCTGTGGAAATGTGTGGAAAAGTGGGGAGAGGAAATGAAGTTCACAGTCCGGAGTTAAGAGTTGAAAGTGAAACGACGGAAAGAAGAATGAAGAAGAAAGACCCACCTTTGCAAAAAGCAATCTCCCAAGGATGGGGCGCCCGAGAGAGAAAAACAGAGTTAAAATCGTCTCAGCGCGTTAAGGGCCTGCCACCGGCCCGGAGCCAAAGACTTTGCGACTCACGAAGGCCAATGAGGCAAATAAGGACTGTGTCCGCCGTCATTTCGAAGTGCTGTGGAACGAGGACCAAATGCGCGCTTCACGTCGAAGACTACAGTTCGATTTGGCGGCGGCGTTTTTCGCTCTCGCGTGCACCATATCGCTGCTTTCTACCGCCCCCCTCATGGGCCAGAAGGTTAGTCCCGACGAAGTGGCGCTGCGAAGCTGGACCTACCGACCGCCGGAGGCGAGGATCCGTGTACATACGTATGAAGTGCCAGTGGGCGTGGTGGTGCGCGACGGCAAAGGGCAGATAGTAAGCGGGCTGAAGGCAGACGATTTCACGATTTATGAGGATGGTAAGAAGCAGGCCGTTTCGGGGTTCTCGATCGAAACACGGCAGTCGTCTTTGCCCTCAGGCGTGACCGCAGCGACACCGACAGTGGCGCTGCAGGATTTGCAAGCACAAGCGCCGCTGCGCCCGCGCTATGTTGCGCTTTATTTCGACGACCTGCACACGCTATCGGGCGACACCAGACATGTGCAGCTTGCGGCAGAGAATTTTATCCGTAAAGGGCTTGGCGCGAATGATCAGATAGCGCTGTTCACGGCGTCATCCACCACAACTATTGACTTCACGTCGGACGTTTCCAAACTTCTAGATGCACTCGCCAAGCTGAAATCGCATGCGCGCGTTTTCGACAGCGGCACCTGCCCGCGAATCACGCCTTATGACGCGTACCTGATCGTGAACCATCTCGACCCGGACGCCTACAACACAGCCTGGGCAGCAGCAAGGCAATGCAATTGTGAGGACCAAGGAAATTACGGTGCGGATTGCCGCAGGATCCAAGAGCAAATAGTTATGTCACAAGCTCAGGGAACCTGGGAGCCCATGAAGGAGCTGTCGGAGAATACGCTGGAGACGATTCGCGGAGTCGTAAATTATCTAGCGGGCAAGCCGGGTGAGCGGGTGCTAGTGTTAGCTTCGCCGGGATTTCTGACAGGCACGCTGGAACGCCAAGTCGATGAGGTCGTGCATGAAGCGTTGCGCGCAGAGGTTGTCATCAATGCGCTGGATGCCAAAGGTCTCTATACCGAGGACCCAAGCCACGGGCGGATGCAGAACGAACTGAAGGCAGGCGGGCCAGCGGACGCCAAGAGAGCGAAGCACGAAGCGGAAAACTTCGGGCCGACACTGATGAACACTACGGCAGCCATGGCCGATTTCGCGGACGGGACGGGAGGCCGGTTCTTTCACGACCGGAATGATCTGGCTGCTGGGTATTACTCACTCGCGGCGGCCCCGAAGACAGAGTACCTGCTGAGCTTCGTTCCGGAAAAAACAAAACTAAATGGCAAGTTTCATAAGCTCAAGGTGGAAGTCAATATGCCAGGAGCCTTCGATGTGCAAGCGCGGCCTGGGTATTTTGCGCCCGGAAAGGAACCGAACCCCGAGACGACAAAACCCAGCCGTGAACCAACTGCGGAGGAGAAAATTGACGTTGAAGTCCGGGGCTCGGATGAGCGGAGCGATTTTCCTGTGAGTGTCACCGAAGGACCTGGCACCGCTGGAAACAGTGCCCGAGAGTTCAGCGTTCAGACCCGGGTGGATATTCGCGAACTGCCTTTCGACCGGCAGGGAGACCGGTACGTCGACGTGCTGACGCTGGTGGCCGCCCTCTTTGATGCGCAGGGGAATATGATCGCCGGCAAGGAAGCGCAGATGCAACTGGCGTTGAAGCCTGAGACTTTCGAGCGGTTTTCTAAAACCGGCCTTGGCGGTACGATGACGCTGGAAGCGCCTCCGGGGGCCTATCGCTTGCGGGTCGTGGTTGAGGAGGCGACGCGCGGCAAAATGAGCGCCACGGGCCGGAGCGTCCAAATCCAATAGAATCCCACGGCACCCGCTAGGCAAAAGTACGAAATTCGAAGCGGTCGATGAAGTGACTACATTCCTGTCTTCGCGCTTTGCGATGCAATTCACTTGATTTGAGATAACGGGATTATAAGGCTGCCAAGCGCGGCGGTGCTGGGATCTTCGACGAGGATGCGGAGGGTGGTGGCGTCCGGCTTGAGCTGCACATATTCGTGGAAGAGCAGGCCGGACTTGAGAAGGGCGTCGTATTGCATC